>Ga0209169_10000853_pt1 | contig 18801 bp, 20 predicted proteins | sample HubBroMetageWRM4_FD_188346 | JGI IMG/M metagenome (GOLD analysis project Ga0209169, IMG submission 188346) | Warmed soil microbial communities from the Hubbard Brook experimental Forest, New Hampshire - Hubbard Brook CCASE Soil Metagenome WRM 4... | ecosystem: Environmental > Terrestrial > Soil... | reverse complement strand
CCGAGGAGCCGCTGGGGCGAGACCATGAACGAGAGAATCGAGAGACCCAACGCGGCAGACCACTGCCAGATCTGGCAGGCGAAGGCTCCTTTTGTGAATGCGCGAGAAAGAATTCCGTGAGCTTGTCCGTGATAACGGAAGAGTACCAACAGCGCTGGGATCAGCAAGAGCTGGTTGTAAGGGGCCAGCTTTGGAATGAGAACCAGCGTTGACGCCGTGACCAGCGCCAGCGCCCACCTAAAGACGGCAGTGTCCGCTGCCGCTTTTCTCGCCCGCCAGCAGACTACGCACAATACGACCACCAGCGCAGCCAACAACAAGTCTGCCAGCACGCGCGGGAACAACACTTGCAGAAGAGACGGGTCGGTTCCATAGCCGGGATACTCACGCACGGCCGCCAGAAATCGCATGATCCAGCCCGGCGAAATAGCCTGTGCACCCGCCACTAGAATCGCCATGCTCCCAGCAAAGGCCCAGATCAGGCGCCAGCGTTCCCGGCGCGCCGCTGCCCAGAGCAGAAACCAAAAAACCACAAGTAAGGTCACGTCAGGCTTGACAGTTGCCAGGGCCAGGAAGAATCCGCTCAAGATCAGCTTATTGCGCATTACAGCCGCTGCCGCGACTGCCAGAAATAGGATCACCAAAGCGGTCAGGTTTTGCTGTGAATATTCCTCGATCGCAGGATAACTGCCTACTGCGAGCAACATCCCGCAAGCAACAACCGGCCACCGGATACGAAAACCGGTTGCGTACGCCCAGAGCGGCACGCTGAGAGCGATGGAGAAGAGAAGAATCCAGCGAAAGAGTTCAGCCACAACCGGGAAAGGTAGCGTCACCGTCGGAGCCAGCAAGAAGACCACGTACAGCGGGTAAACAAAAGATTCTTCTGCCTTGGGATCGGATGGGTTGGCACGATCGAGCGGCCGGCCGTAGAAGCCAGTTTGAATTTCTCTGGTTATCTGTGGGTTGTAGGGATCACGCCCGTGGAGCAGAAGTTCACGGGCACCGAGCCAGCGCGGATAAAGATCGGAGTTGTTACCGATCGGCCGGTGTGCGGCCAAAACCTTGGAGGTGTTGGCAGGAACAAGAATGCTCTCTGCCCAACGCCATACTCCGGCGCAGACCAACACTGAGGCAGCCAGCGCTAGCCACGGTCGGCTCGATGTCCTGGTTAACCAGAGCACGCCTGCATTCTAACCCTCCGTTCGATAGCCCCGGCTTTCTGGTATTTTGAAGGAGTCGTTGGTTTGATTAATTCCATGAAAAGACGTCTGCTCCTGTTTCCGTTGCTGGCCCTGTGTGGGCTTTTGTCTGCCCGCACTGATCCCGGGGTCGAGCCGCTGCCCGAACCTACTTCCAATAATGCCGTTGCTATCCTCAGAGTGAAGGGACAACTCGCACTTTTTTCCATGATGGGCATGGGGTCGAAGAAGACCTGGGACGCGGTCTCGAACGAAGCCCATGAGTTGGATACGGATTCGGGAAAGGTGTACAGCATTCATGCCGTTCCGGGGACCGCAGGGCGGGTTGCAGCCATGGCGGCGGGAGTGGCGAACCACGTGTTTCTGATGGGTGGCTACGTTCTGTACCAGGGCGGAGGTATGGCGGTCCCGGACGTTGGCAAGTATGAACTTGAGCACGACCGCTGGTTTCGCCAGGCGGATATGCCGGTTGCGGTGGGTGATGCCGTCATAGGGGTTTATCGTGATCGTTACATCTATGTCGTCGGTGGACGTAGCAACAGCGGCCCAGTGACCGACGTCCAAATCTATGACACCGAGAAGAACCGGTGGTCGAAGGCCACCTCGATTAGTACGCCTGTGTTCGGTCATGCCGGCGCCCTGGTCGGAGACACCATCATTTACGTCGATGGGGCGGTCCGGAATCCTGCGGGAAATTCTCCTCGCTTTGTCGCATCCGACGAATGTTGGAGCGGCAAGATCGATCATCGTAGTCCCAGCAGGATTGAATGGACGAAACTGCCCGGTCATCCCGGGCCGGCCCGCTTCCGGACTGCCGCCGGGGCCTCGGAAAAGGATGAAATGATTTACTTCTCTGGTGGCAGCGACAATCCACATGACGAAGCAGGCATGGGCTACGACGGCAAGCCGGCCGAACCCTCGCCCGTGACCTTCGCGTTCAACTTTCGCACTCGAAAATGGGAGACGCTCGACGAGAATACTCCCAACCCCACCATGGACCACCGGGGATTGCTGGTGACGAAAAGCAACCTGGTCATTGTTGGGGGGATGGAAGCCGGGCAAAAGGTTACCGCCAAGGTAATCGCGCTTTCGAAAGAGGCGAAGGTCAAGTCAGCAGCTACGGGATCTACCTCGCCCTAGCCAGCACCAGGGTCACGTCGTCCGGTTGTTTGTTGGCGCCGATCCAGTCGTCCACGGCAGCGGTCACAATTTCGCTGATGCGCGGCAGCGGCAGTTCGCGGTTTTCGCGCACCAATTCGATCAGCCGCTGCTCGCCGAATTCGCCGAAATCATTCTCCGGTTCGGTGACACCGTCACTGTAGCCGAGAAGAATTTCGCCCTTCCGCAGTTGTACCGACCTTTCTTCGTAGACGACGTTGTCGAATAAACCCACCACCGTTCCGCCGCAGTCCAGCCGCCGGATACTTCCGTCTTCGCTCATCACGATAGGCGGCAGATGACCACCGTTGGTGTAGGTCAATTGCCGTTCGGCTCCGTTATAGATGCCGAGGAACAGAGTGGCATATTTTTCCGACGGCGTGCTCTCATAAAGCTGGTGATTCAACAAAGAGAGCAGTGCCGAAGGCGACACATCGAGATTGTGCAGCCGAGACGCCACCATCGTGGCTGAACCCGGGGCGGTACCCACAGCCATGGGCTCCCGCAGCGAGGGAATGTCCTGAAGACTGTAGGCGCGCACCGCGGAGTGGATGGTGGCCATCAGCAAGGCCGCCGAAATGCCCTTGCCGCTGATGTCTCCGACGGCGAGAATCATCCGGTCGGAATCCAGGGTCAGGAAATCGTAGTAGTCGCCGCTCACCGTACTTGCCGGGCGGCAGAATCCGTGGACTTCGAGCGATGCCAATTGCGTGATGTGATGCGGAAAGAGTTGCGACTGCACTTCCTGCGCGATCACCAGTTCGTTCTCCAGCTTTTGTTTCTCCTTCTGCTCCTCGATCAGTTTCTCCAGCGAGGCGGTCATCGAGTTGAAGGAATTGGCCAGAGCGGCAACCTGATCGTTCGACCTGACCGGAATACGATGTTTGAAGTCGCCACGATTGATGTGGCTGGTGGCGTCATAGAGCTGGGCCACAGTGCCGGTCACGGTGCGGGTCAAGCTGGTGCCGATGACGAGCGCAACCATTTCGATGACTCCAAAGAAAATGGCCATGAATAACAAACCGAATTCGACCGCCGGCGCAAACTCACCCAAGGCGGCAAACAGGCGCTGATAGATCTTGGACACGCGGGTCTGAACGCCGATTCCAGCAGGACTGAGCCTGTTGTTGGTATCCCAGTCAACGACCGACACGGTAGTAAAGAAAGTAACCTGCGGATCCACGCGCGCTGCCAACGGAGGCACGGTTCCGGCGGTGTATGTCGGCTTCGGCGCCTCGTTCCCGGTGTCCAATACGTAGTCTCCCTCCGGTTTGCTGATCGTGAGTGCGACCTTAGAGCCATCGTTGGATGCAACCTTTTTGCCTTGTCCGGGTTCGACCTTACGCAGGTTGAGGCCGACCGCATACAGCGAAATCTCCCCAAGGTTCGTCGCCAGCTCTTGCAGCATCTGCTGATCGAAAGGCTCACTGGAAAGGACGGTCAATGTGTCCCCGCCGACGGGAACCGTTTGCACCGCGCGCAGATAAAGATGGTCGTGATCGCGTACGACGCCGTGGAACGAATTGCCCAGGTGGGCGGGGAGAAGCGGAGGTGCCGGGCCATCCCCGACGGGAGTGCTGTTGACGACGGCCTTCTTGCCCAGCCAAACGCAAATCTGGCGGCCGGCCCAAATCTTGTCTTCCTGGCGGACGTCTTCAAACGCCGTGGTGCCGCTGCCTCCATGTCTCATTTGGGCAGCGACCTGCTGGGCGATGGCGTTGTTGGCGGACTCCAGGCTTACCAGTTCCGAATCCAGACCGGTGGTGACAATGAAAGTGGCGAACTGTCCGGCAAATAAGTAGAAGGATCCGACAGCGAGCGCCACCAGCAACACCACTGGAATCACGCCAATAAATACGTAGGTCACGATCAGACGATTGCGCAGCCGCCAGAGCATCCTGGCTCTTATCCAGCGGAAGGCCAGAACCAGAAAAAGTAGGATAGCAACGAAGCTCAGAAAACTGACCCAGCCGCCGAGGTACTGCGCAAAGGACAGTTTGAGCCACCCCCCGATCTCCTGCAGCACAAACAACAGCACGTCCATCGCCAGTACGTACCATGCGATCTTCGCCACCTTGCTGGTGGGCAAGAGGCCCGCGTCGGCGAGTTTCATACGGAGATAACGAAGGGACAGGGTCATATTCCAACCGAATTATAGATGGAGAACCACAGCTCAAATTTCCGGATAGAAGTCGAAAAATGCCTCCAGGCTAGTCTTGAGCTGTTTCTCGATTTCGTCCTTACTGCCTTCAAGCATATGCATAGTAACGTGGGCCTCGCGTCCGTTCTTCAGCTTGAGTGTGGCGTCACCCACTTGCTCCACTTCTTCTGCCGGCAGCAAGCGGAGTCCATACACCAGAGTTAGATTTGCCATGGCAAGATTCTAACGATTTTGAGGCGGACTTTCTCGTCCCGACGCGGGTTGCTCCGGCGGCTCTGCGATCGGTCCTTTTCGTTTAGAATGCCCTGTGCCTCGAAAATACCTCACGATAATCATCAGCATTGCGGTGGCACAACTAGCGAGTGCGCAGCAACCGCCGCAAGTCAAACTAAATGTGCTCAACGTTTGCGCACCGTCGGCGGAGGAGCAACAGGAAATAACTTCCGCGCTACAGCGAATTCCGCGCGAGCCATCTTTTACCCAGGATTTCGAGATTGACCGTGGCCGCTCGCTGCTCGATCAAGGCGCCGATCTGCTGAAATTGGGGCAGAACGCACAGATGTCGTCGTCCGACCTGGGAAGCTCAGATTGGGTTCGAGTGCGGCGCGAGTTCCCGGCGCCCGTAACGTTTGCGACAGTGCAGTATTCATTCAGCAAGGATTCCCAGAGTCTGGTGGAAACCCTGGTTTTTCGGATTCGCGATCCCAAAGATTTGTTGCTGGTGGCCATCGAAGACAGCGCATCGGCGGTCACCACCCCTGCGAACATGCTGACGACCGACACGCCCGCTACACGCATCAAGCTGGAGCGATTTGGCAAGTCATCGATTGTCCTGGCCCGGTGCCCGGGAACTGAAGGAGGGCCGCCGCCCGACCAGAGCGCATACGAACCGCTGTTTCGAAGCGCATCCGCGATCGCGGCAGATTACCGCGATCTTTTGGAAGTGCGTCGCACGGTTCCCGAGGAGTTGGCACGGCTCGGCAGGATGACGAAAAGAAGCCCCGTTCTTAAACCGGTTGCTCCGGAGAAGAAACCGCAGTAGCGCGGGGCTGAACCCAAATCATCAAGTCGACAATCTAACACTTACCTCTATGGACAACACCCGCAACGTCGTCATCATCGGATCCGGTTGCGCCGGCCACACCGCCGCGCTCTACACCGCACGCGCCAATCTGAAGCCTCTGCTACTGGAGGGGCACGAGCCGGGCGGACAGCTCTCGCTGACCACGCTGGTGGAGAATTTTCCTGGTTTCCCGGAAGGCATCCAGGGGCCGGAATTGATCGAAAACATGCGCAAGCAAGCCACGCGCTTTGGCGCCGAATACAAACACGGCCATGTCACCAGTGCAGATCTCAGTCAGCGCCCGTTCAAGCTGCATGTCAGTCACGAAGTTGTCCACACTAAAACACTGATCATTGCCAGCGGGGCTTCCGCGCGCTGGCTGGGGCTTCCGCACGAACAGCAACTCATCGGTCACGGAGTTTCCTCCTGCGCGACCTGTGACGGGTTTTTCTTTTCCGGCAAGGAGATCGTCGTCATCGGGGGCGGTGATTCGGCCATGGAGGAAGCGATCTTTCTCACCCGTTTCGCGACCAAGGTGACGGTCATACATCGCCGCGACTCGTTCCGCGCTTCAAAAATTATGCTGGAGCGGGCCCAGAGCAATCCGAAAATCCAGTTCCTTACCGACACGGTTGTAGAAGACGTGTACGATGTCAACCACAAAGAAGTGACCGGCTTGAAGCTGCGCAATGTGAAGACCGGCAGAGTGTGGGATTTCCCTACCAGCGCCCTGTTTCTAGGGATTGGTCACATCCCCAACGCCAAAGTATTCGAAGGCCAGCTCGATACTGACGGCGACGGCTATCTGAAAACTACTAAGAACGTGTTCACCAAAGTTCACGGCGTCTATGCCTGCGGAGACGTGCAGGACCGGCGCTATCGCCAGGCGATCACTGCGGCAGGAACGGGGTGCATGGCGGCGCTCGAAGCAGAGAAGTTTCTCGAAGAGCAGGGAAGCTGAAGATCAAAACGGTATACTCCACCGAGGTGAATCATGGCGCAAGTGCAATCCGACTGTCCCCACGTGAAAGAAATTCGTCAAGTAACTCCCAGCGGCAACGGTTGCAAGGAGTGTCTGGAGATGGGCGACACCTGGGTACATTTGCGGGAGTGCCTGATTTGTGGCCACGTAGGGTGTTGCGACTCGTCCAAGAACAAGCATGCGACCAAGCATTTTCATCAGACCAAACATCCCATCATGCAATCGTTTCAGCCGGGAGAATCCTGGCAGTGGTGCTACGTGGATGAAGTTTTTCTGCAATAGGCGAAACCGTTCTGCGACGGCAGCCCAAGCGTATCGGCTTTCTGGCTGAGTAGCCGGGGCCATTCCAGGGGTTCCAGTTTGTGATACAAATCTCTGTGAACCTCATGAACCCAGTGGGCACTCCTCCAATCACATTCCACTCTGGGGCGTACTGCCGGTGCTAAGAGCGTTTTTTATTTCTCTCTCAGAGAGCCACGGACTGCGCACCGTAGCCGAGCGGTCCGCCGTTGGTCAAAAACTCTCCAGCCGCTTCGTAGCCGGAACCGAGGTCGAGGACGCCCTCCGTGCCACTCGCGCCGTTAATCAGTCGGGCCCCAGCGTTTCCATCGATAACCTGGGAGAGAATGTCACCAACGCCGAAGAGGCGCGCGCCAGTGCCGCGCTCTACCACCGACTGCTGGACGAGATCGCCGCTCAAAAGCTGAATGCCAACATCAGTCTGAAGCTCACCCACATGGGCCTGGACGTGGATGAGAAGCTAGCGCGCGATCTGGTCGTCAGCCTGGTGGCCAAAGCCGCTGCCATGAAGCCGCCTAACTTTGCCCGCATCGATATGGAAGGCTCTCCCTACACCCAGCGCACGCTAGACTTTGTGCATGAACTGCACCGGTTGCCGGGAAATCGAGGATGTGTTGGGGCGGTGCTCCAGTCCTATATGCGCAGGTCGGAGAGCGACGCCGAGAAGTTGCTGGTAGAAGGCATCCGCATCCGTTTGTGCAAGGGCGCTTACAAGGAACCGCCGGAGATTGCGTATCAGAAAAAATCAGAAGTGGATGACAACTACGTCAGGCTGATGAAGCTTCTGATGAAGAGCAAGATCTATCATGGCCTGGCCACTCATGACGAAAGCATCATCAATCAGGCCAAGGCCTTCGCCACGCGCGAGAACATTCCGCACGACGCTTTCGAGTTCCAAATGCTCTACGGCATCCGCCGCGACTTGCAGCAGGGCCTCGTGAAACAGGGCTGGCGGATGCGAGTCTACATTCCATTTGGGACCGAGTGGTATCCCTACCTGATGCGGCGGCTGGCGGAGCGCCCTGCAAACGCATTGTTCATTGCCAAGAATTTGCTGAGAAGGTGACTCGGCTGGCTGATTTCCGCTGATTGATTCCGATTACTTCTGCGCCTACTCTTCCGGCGCTCGTTCGCTGGGCTCGGGAGGGGCGAGCGGGAGTTTGGAAGCGCCGTCAAGCATGTTGCGTTCCTCGGGCGTAAAGCGGCGCTTGTAATCATCAGACTCAATGGTCCGTTGGCGGGCCTCGGGGGGCATGGCGCGCAGCTGTTGCACTGCGTTCCTTACAGCTTGGCGGCGGTCGGGAGGCAGTTGCTGCCAGCGCTGGTACAGACCTCGCGCCTGGCCCTTCTGCTCAGGTGTCAGGTGCTCCCAGGTTTCCATGCGATTCAGCATGCGGTCCTGTAGTTGCGGACTCATGCTGTTGAAACGCTGCAACTGGTTCCGCAATTGCTGTTGGCGCTGCGGAGGCAGACTGCGAAACCCAGGATCGTTCTCCAGTGCCCTCCGCTGTTGCTCCGGCGGCTGATTTCTGTGCTGTTTCAACCATTCGCCGGCGTGATGACTCTGATTTTGCCGTCCTTGATTTCTGGGAAAGCGGTTACCTTGTGCCGCAGCAGAAATGGCCAGCGCCAGCGCCAGAATGCCAGCACCCAGCCACCTCGACATGGCTCTCAACCGCGACACACTCCCCCTTGTCCTGTCTCCACGCTTGATTTCAAAGCCTGAATTCCTCAATTTTACGGATTCGCGTTGACATCCTGCTGGACCTGCAAATCGTCGAGCACATCGAAATCGGAATACAACTCGCTGTTCTTGTCCATCGCGCTCAAGTCGCTGACGGCCGAACCCGGTTCGGAGACCATGGCGGCAACCTGGCCGTCATTCCGGCCGCCCAGCCCAGCATCGTTGCGGAACAACGTAATGCTCATCACCATGAGCACGGCCAGCGAAACTGCCAGCGCAGGTCTACGCAGCCACTGTAGCCAGCCGCTGGGCTTGGCTTTTTCCTCCCGCACCCGTGCCATCAGCCGGGTATCGAAATACGGGGAGGGCTCCGGCGCCCGCCACTCATCCAGCAGCGCCATAGTTTGGCGCATCTCCTCGAGTTTGACAGCGCAGGCAGCACAACTCTTCACATGATCACTAACCTCAGGCGTGATCGTGTCCAGGCCGGCGGCCAGGTCCGGCATCAGTTCGCAGATTTCATCGCATTTCATAACTGTACCCTCACAAAAACTCTTTCAGCTGCACCCGCAGCGTTTCATACGCCCGGAAGAGCAGCGACTTAGTGGCAGACTCGCTCAACTTCAAGACCTCGGCAATTTGGTGATAATCCATTTGCTGATACTTGTGCATGACCACTGCCGTCCGCTGTCTCTCGGGCAAAGATTGCACCCGCTGGCGAATGGCGGCCATGCGTTCCCGGCGCAGCAGAGCTTCCTCGGCGCTCAGAGAAGTATCCGGCAAGTCCAAAGCCAGTCCCGTTTCCTGGTCCGGCTCGTCGATGCTGACGCTAGTCTCCGGGCGCTCATGCCGCGAGTCGCGAGCGTGATTGACCGCCAGATTGGTGGCGATGCGATATAGCCAGGTAGCGAACTTGGCGCTGGGCTCGTAATTCGCTCGCGAGCGATACACTCGCAAGAACACTTCCTGGGCCAGATCTTCAGCCGCTGCCACGTTGTGCGACATGCGGTACATATAGCTCACCATCGGCCGGCGGTATTTCTGCACCAGATACTCGAAAGCCGCATCGTCCCCAGCTTTGACCCGCAGCATCACCTCTGCATCGCCGGTGGCAGCCAGAGGACGAGCGACGACGCCCTGCGCCTCGCTATAAGGCGTGTCGTAGCTCATGGCCAGCAAACCACTGTCGATGGCTGCGCTGCTCACATTGGAATGAACCCGTCCACCGGGTGAAAGTTGCGTCTCTCCTGGAGTTGCCTTGGGCACGTAAGTCCCTGTGGAAGAGGGGTCTGGAGACGCTTTCACGGTCTTGGATTTGCTCGTCATGAAAATGGGCAAAAAGCCTGGAATCTCGTATTGAAACCCGTCCCAAGCCTGCTCAAACCCTAGCGTAACACGGAGTTACAGTCCTGGGAACGGTCGAATGGCAGGGAATGGCGGCCCGTTAGGCCGGCCCACGAAAGCCGGCGCCTGTCCCCGCTGAGGTGGGGCGGAAGCTCCTAGCGGACAAGTCCGTGTCGAGTCCTACAGTAATTCTGAGGCGAGGACGATGGTGGGCGCTATAGGATTCGAACCTATGACTTCCACCGTGTGAAGATGGCACTCTACCGCTGAGTTAAGCGCCCACTTTGCTGAATTTGCCTTCCTATACTACAAGCTGCCACGGCTCCCGGCAAACCAAGCGGCAGCAGCGGCCGTCGGCAGCCGAGTTCGTGATCGACAAGATCGTCCAGACAATAACCCGTCCGGTTTGCGCGTCTTTTCCCATGGTCGAGGGTTCTTAAGAGCGCACCACCTGAGCAATATCCCGAACCCTAGGTTTTGAGTTATCTTGTCGCAACGGATTTAAGGGCCTCAACAACCCCAAGGAGTACCTATGAGATCGGCGCTAAGGACTATCCCGATCTGGCTGCTGGCCGCTGCTTCTGCGGCTATGGCAGCGCAGCCCAACCGCATCACCGCCCCCATTGACAGCAGCCAAACGGTTGTCCTCGAGGGCAGCGTGCGCACGCTGGCGCGTCCGCAGTACGACCAGGGCGCGGCCGATCCCTCGCTGTCATTGCCATACGTAGTCATGGTCATGAAGCCTTCTGCTGCCCAGCAGGCGGACCTCAAACAACTCCTGATGCAACAGCAAGATTCAGCCTCTGCCAACTATCACAAGTGGCTGACTCCGGAAGCCTACGCCGACCGCTTTGGCTTGAGCCCGAGTGATGCCGAGAAGATCAGCACCTGGCTGCGCTCCCAGGGGTTCAATATCATCCGCGTGGCCCGTGGCCGCGATTGGATTGCATTCAGTGCCACGGCTGAATTAGTCGAGAACACCTTTCACACCCAGATCCATCGTTACCGCGTCGATGGCGACTTGCATTTTGCCAACGCCACTGCATTGGCGATCCCAAAAGCCCTGGCGGACGCAGTGGTTGGCTTTCGCGGCCTCGACGATTTTCGCTGGAAGCCGATGGGAATTGGAAAAAGTACGCCTTCGGACCTGATTTCTCAACTCATGGCGCGGCCGTTTTTCTCCACCGGCGGACAGAACTTTCTGGCTCCCGATGACTTTGCCACCATCTATGACATCACTCCGCTCCAGACCTCGGGAGTCAATGGTACAGGGATGAGTCTGGTCGTGGTCGGCCAAGTCGATGTCGTTATGCAAGACATCGAGGACTTTCGTTCCGGTTTTAACCTGCCGGCCAATAATCCGACCGTGACCCTGGTTCCCGGCAGTCCTGATCCAGGGCACAACCCGGACGATCTGATCGAATCTGATCTCGACTTGGAGTGGGCGGGCGCGGTCGCGCCCCAAGCCAGCATTGTTTTCGTGACTTCATCCACCAAGGCGGGAGGAGGTGTATTCAATTCTGCCACCTACGCCATCGACAATGACCTGGCGCCGGTTATCAGCATGAGCTATGGGGGATGCGAAGCCGACAACGCCAGCTTCATCCCGGTCAACGAGGGCACGATGCAGAAGGCCAACCTGGAGGGCATCACATTTATCGCGTCCTCGGGGGATTCTGGTCCCGCCAGCTGTGACTCCTCGTCTGCAATCGCTGCGAGTGAAGGCCTGGCAGTCAGTTACCCGGCCAGCAGCCCACAAGTGACCGGCGTGGGAGGCACCGAGTTCAGCGGCGATGTCAACAATTCCTCCCAATACTGGAACCCTACGAACGGCCCCAACGGCGGTTCCGCCATCTCTTACATTCCTGAAACTTCATGGAATGATACCGCCCCTCGGGGCACGCTCTCCGCCAGCGGCGGCGGCAAGAGCAGTTGCGACGATGCTACCTGTTCTTCGGGGTTTCCCAAGCCGTCCTGGCAGTCAGGCCCGGGTGTCCCCAGCGACGGAGTGCGGGATGTTCCTGATTTGTCGTTTAGCGCCTCGGCGGATCATGACGGCTACATCATCTGCAACGCAGGAAGTTGTGCGGGCGGAATCATGAACGGCAATTTTCTCGTGGTCGGAGGAACCTCCGCATCGACGCCGGTGTTTGCCGGAATTATTACGCTCGTCAATCAACAACTGGGAAACCTGCCGCCCAGCGGTTTGGGAAATGTCAATCCCACCCTCTATAAACTCGCCCAGACCCCGGCCAACAACGTGTTTCACGACATCACCACCGGGAACAACATCGTTCCGTGCACCAAGAACAGCAAGAACTGTCCGGCAACTCCGCCGCTCCAGTACGGCTACAGCGCCGGCACTGGATATGACTTAGTAACTGGATTAGGGTCATTGGATGTAAATAACCTGGCCACCAACTGGAACGACGGGAAAGTCGCGACTTCCTCGATCCTCAGCGTAACCCCCGTCACCGTCAGTGCGGGATCGAGTCAAGCTGTGGCGCTGGCAGCCGAGGTGAATCCGAACTCGGGCGCGGGCACGCCCACCGGATCGGTCGCTTTCTTTCTGAATGGAACCACGTTAGTGGGTACAGCCGCGCTCAGCAAGGGTTCGGCCAGCGTGAGTTACGATCCCAAACTTCTCAAAGCAGGCGCGAACACATTCACGGCCGCGTACGGCGGAGACGTGAATTTCGTCAACTCCAAATCATCGGCGATGACGGTAACCGTGCAGGACTTTACGGTGACGCTGCCGTCGAATCCCACAACCGTAACCGTCAACGCTCCGGGAGATAAAGGGAGCACCGTACTGACCATCACGCCAGAATTCGGTTTCAACCAGGCCGTGAGCTTCAGTTGCACGGGACTTCCCAGCGAAGCCACTTGCAGCACCGGCACCGTGACCCCCGATGGCGGGCCCGCCAGGATCACGCTGACCATCTTGACCTCGGCGCCATCGGCCAGGCTGGGGCCTGAATTCAAAGGCGGCACCGTTTTTTATGCGTTGCTGATTCCGGGGTTGCTGGGAGTTACGTTGCTTTCAGGTAAAGACAATAAGAGACGCTTGAGCCGGGCCCATTTGCTTGCTCTGACCATCGGCCTAGTGTGGGTCTCGTTATGGGTTCCAGCGTGTGGGGGCGGAGGAGCCAGTAGCCCGCCACCTGAGCCGGGAACGCCAGCGGGTTCGACCACAGTGTCCGTGGCCGCTGTGGGGAGCGGTGGCACTCCCAGTCATTCCGTACAACTCACATTGACCGTAAAATAGAATCAACCATGCTCGGGAATGACCTGAATCCACACCTGCCCAGTTCCTCCACGCTTGTGACCCTGGAACACTTTCGCGACGTTCCCCACGCTTTGCTGGCGAAAGGCAAGCTGGAGTGGGCGGGAATCGAGTGCTGGCTTGCCGACGGCAACCTGGTGCGCATGGACTGGCTGTTGTCCAATGCGATCGGCGGGATCCGGTTACAGGTGCGCACGCCCGACCTCGAGTTCGCCCGCTCGGTTCTCGATGAACCCATCCCGCCGGAGTTCAGCGAGGAAGAAGTCGGCGAATCCTTCGCCCAGCCGCGCTGTCCACGCTGCTACTCGCTCGACATCGGATTCGAGGCCATCGATCGCTTTTGGACCTACGGACTCTGGTTGCTGCTGTCTTTTCCAATTCCCATTCGGAAGGGCCATTGGAAGTGCTATACGTGTAGCGTCGAATGGGTGGAGGACTAAACCCGCCTGGCCTTGGTGGATGGCTATTGGAATCATCACTATGGAAAATTCCCGCCGTACGAGCACCTAAGTCGAAACCCCTACTTAGAAGGGTGGCCGCTTTGAGGGCCGGATTCCGTGGTAAAATGCCGCTTGGAATATGGCCGCGCAGTGCACCCTCTGTGGCCCGCCAACGCCGGACGGGCCGGGTCCCCGACCTTCTGATCGGCACCACACTCATTTGGAACATCTGACATCAGCCCCAATTGGGCCACCGTTACTTCTGTGCAAAATATCGTTACTTTAGCCCTTGCGCAAAATCTGCTGCGGAGGATACCATTTGAGTGTTCCCTGTTGGCTGTGCTTCCTAGCCAGCCTCCCGCGCCCCTTAGCTCCAGGCGCCTGAAACGGACAAAGATCATTCACCAATGAAGTCGGCAGTGGCGGGTTTCTACGCACGTCCCGTACACCAGCGCGAGGCCAAGTACCACCCCGGAGTGCACTAACGCTCGGTGTAAATCGAATCTGTGGCCAGAGAGACAAACGCAGTTCTAGACCAAAGGGAAACGATCATGAATGTTGGACCTGGACAACCCTCCGGCGGCGGAGGGAGAAGACGGCGGCGCGGACGCCGCCCCTCGAATCGCAGTGGGCCGATTGGCGGGCGCGACCGTCAGCAACAGAGCGGCATCTACACCGCCCCCATGGACCACAACTACAGAACTGCCATGGGCGGCGACAACAAAGGGCCGAGAGGCCGCGGACGTCCCGGCTTTGGGCCCGCGTATTCGCCGGTGGAACCGGAGCCGTTGCCCCCCAGTGAAGACGCCACTTCGCGCATTTTTGCTTTCGTCGATGACCTATTCTTCCAGGCGAAAATCCAGGAGACGGCTCGCAAACTCAATGTCAAGGTGGAATTCGTCAAGACTGACAAGGATCTGAACGAGAAGATGAAGGAAAACGGGGAAGAGAAGCCCTCGTTGATCATTTTCGATTTGAACAGTGTCAGCGCCAAGCCTTTAGTGCTGATCCCCAAACTCAAGACCAAGCTTAAGAAGGGAACGTCGATTATCGGGTTTCTTTCCCACGTGCAGGGCGATTTGAAGCAGAAGGCACACGAAGTCGGTTGCGACATGGTGCTGCCGCGTTCGGCGTTCTCGCAGAACTTGCCGCAACTGTTGCGGCGGCATGGCGCACCGGAAGAAGAAGCCTCGGGCACCTAAGCACGCCCAGAGGTGAGATCAGTTCCTCCGTCTAACCAGGCGGCCACTGCAAACCCCGGCCTCCGATCAAATGCACATGCAAGTGGAAGACGGACTGACCGGCTCGCGGACCGACGTTGAGCACGGTGCGGTAGCCATCCTCAATGCTGCGCTGGCGGGCAATATTGGCGGCGACCAGATGGCAGCGGCCAATGAGTTCGCTGTCCTCGCCGCTCGCCTCCTTCAATCCCCGAATGTGTTTCTTTGGGACCACCAGAACATGCGTGGGCGCTTGAGGATTGATGTCTTCAAACGCGTAGGTATGCTCGTCTTCGTAGACTTTCTTGGATGGAATTTCGCCGCTGATAATCCGGCAGAACAAACAGTCGCTCATAGCACTTCCAAGGTTTTGAAATTGGGGCCCCCAACTTCATCTCGGAGCCAACAACCCAGGGGAAGGACGGTAGCCACTGTACTCGAACAGTACTATATCGAACAGCGACTATTCGACTACCTTGGCCTAAACTTAACGCACACAGCATAGCACCGAACCGAGTGTTTGGGCACGGTCCCTAACTTGAATCCAGCCCGAGCCAACCTTTCGGACTAATCCAATCTGACCAGGAAGATGTCGCCCTCGGAAGTCCGGGTATTGTGGGCCACGTCCTCGGCGCGCTTGCGGTCGTCGTCCTGTACCCGCACCCGAACCCACCAATCCCCGACTGGACTGCCAAAGCACTGCACCTTGGCGGTTTGATAACGGTGGGAAAGGTGGTCGGCGAATTTATCGGCAGCGTGCTGTTTTTCAAAAGCGCCGATCTGCACTGCCCACCGTCCCCCGTGGTTCAAAGCCGCCGGAGCGCGCAACACTTCCAGGCGCACCATGGCCACTCCTGCTCCCCACACGTCAACTTTCTTGGCTGCGGCTTGTGAAAGGTCAAGAATACGGCCGGTCACAAAGGGACCGCGGTCGGTGATCTCCACCACCGCCGAATGCCCGGTCTTCAGGTTGGTCACGCGCACGGTCGATCCCAGAGGCAGGGTTCGGTGTGCGGCAGTCATGGCGTGCATGTTGTAGATCTCGCCATTCGATCCACGATGGTGGTTATAAGGGGCGCCATACCAGCTCGCCAGGCCAGTCTCGATCAGAAGAGGCTTGCCGTGACTAGCCGGAGTTTCGCGAACATCCTCATCGCGAACGCCCGGCGTTGAAACCTCGTGAGAGTCCGTCGCCTCCGCTGATTCATTGTCGGCAACCGCGGGTGGAGGCGGCACACTTACTCTGGCCTCCTTGGGGCCACCACAGGCGGTCAATAAGGGAGAGGAACAGCAGATAAGAGCGCAGATGCACAACCACATCAGCCGACTGCTCACTTCTTCTCCGCGTGCGACTCCATGTAGTCGGCCAGCCGCGCCAGTTTCTCGGCTGCGATGCGCAGGGCCTTGGTGGAGTGCTGGCGGACGGCCGGAACCACTTCGTGGTTCAGGTAGTCGATCAACTCCGCAGTTTCCTCTTCCAAGTTGGTCGCTGCCTCGTTGATGGATTGATGAAGGCGCGCTGAAGCCTCCTCCACCTTGCGGTTGAAGTCGTTCATGGCGGTCCCTCGTGAGGGCGAAAAAGGCCACTCGTGATTGCGGAAAACCAGGCTCACCCATTATTCCGCGCGTTTCACCAAGGGTCAATGGGGAGCATCCCGGCGTACACCTTGGAAGGGCCGTAGGCGACTCAAGACCTCCCGCCGTCCTAGCCGCCGATAGAGCTGGCTACGTTGGAAAAGACATTGTTGGAATTCGCGCCGATCAGCTGGACCGTGCCCACAACGATCACCAGAATCACCGCCAGCATCACGGCATATTCGGCAATGTCCTGGCCTTCCTCCTGCGACCACAGCCTGCCCAGAAAATTCTTCATCTGTCCCTCCTCCGGCGTGATTGCCGACTCCGCGCCAGTTCTCAGCTTGCCCTCTTGGTGGCCAGGTAACAATGGCACTCCAAGGGCTGCGCGGTAACCGCCGTAACCGCATGGGATTACTCGTGAGCGGAGAATCCTCTGCGAACTCTGCGGTTGTTCTCTGCGACCTCCGCGATTCAAAGCTTGCATTGCGGGCGTCTCCAGCTTTTGCTAATAAAGCCGCATCTCTGCTATGCTATCGGTGCGTTTGATTAGAGTCGGTTGTAGAGCAACTTCTTGCCAACCAGCTAGGACCTGCCCTTCGTACTTCCGAATCCTTTCAGCGTAAACTGATCGAAAGGAACATCCGTAACAAAACAATATGGCAGAACAAGGAACAGTAAAGTGGTTCAACGACGCCAAGGGCTACGGCTTCATCAGCCGTCAGACTGGTGAGGATGTATTTGTCCATTTCTCGGCCATCCAGGCTGGCGGTTTCAAGAGCCTGCAGGAGGGCCAGACCGTGGAGTTCGACGTGACCAAGGGGCCAAAAGGCTGGCAAGCTGAAAACGTTCGGCCGCTCTAAAGCGGCGACTTTCACAGCGAGCGTGCCGGAGACCCGAACCTGGGGCCGGCACGCGTTGTAGCCTTCCCCCAAAATCCACTCAGACCGGAGTCTGTTTGACCAGCGAAGAACTGAAAACGTCCTACGCGGTGATCCGCCACAACGTCCGCACCTACGAATCGGGCGGAGTGGCGGCGGTGATCAAGGGTAAGCAGAACGCCGAAACTACCGCGAAACAGTATGAGAACGGTCAGAGTATGGAAGAGCGCCAAGCGGGCTGGCGCTATTTCTGCGAGAAAACCGAACTTAAACCTGGAACCAGCCCCGAACAAGCCACCCAGCTTCGCCAGGCGGAGTTGGAAACTCGAGAATCCAAAGCGCTGCAAGACGAGCGCTTCCTGCCTCCTATTACCAACGGCCCGCGACACTAAGTCCGAACTCTCGGCCCGATCACGCCCAAATCCTGTGTTCTTGTTCTGTGCCGATGGTAACCCTCCGCCTTTTCATGTCATTGACTTACGGCGGAGAGACTGGCTACGTTCTCTTAAGGAGGACAGGTGCTGCCCGGCTTGCGCCGCGACTTTCTTGATATAGTTGGGGTTTCAACCTCCACATGGAATTGTTGCTCAACTTGGTGTGGCTGACACTGGCGCTTCCAGCCGTCTGGATCTGGCGGCAAGAATCCGCGCTGCTGAGGTGTACGCGCAATCACCGCCGCATTGGTTCCTCTCTGCTCTTGATGTGCGTTCTCGTGCTGTTGTTCCCGGTTGTCTCCGCCAGCGATGATTTGCACCCGATGCGCCCGGAGATGGAGGAGTCCAACCCTTTCAAACGCACAGTCAAGCAATTGAGCAGCAACACCGCGGCTACTTCTCCGCCTAATCCTGGCAGTGTCTTCGCCGGCTCTATTTTGGACTCACAGATTGTTCCTAGTCATGAGGTCTGCGCGCGAATCTCACCCAGTTCGTCGATCGTTCCGGAACTACGCGTTGTCCGTCAGTGTGACTCGCGGGCGCCGCCCTCTCCTCTGCTCGGTTGATGTACCGTTTCACGTGATCGGCAGGGAAACCTCTCGCTCGGAGAAGCGGGTTCCCGCTTGCTGGCGCTTGCTCTCTGGGTTTGTCTCGAGTGAGTCCAGCAACACACGACGATGGAGTAACGGATGCAAAAAGGATTGTGCAGTTATTCCGCGCTGTTTTTAGTGCTATGCGTGTCTTCAGCCGCGGGCGCACAGCAGGCATTGACCTGGGAACAGGTCCGCGAACGCTTCGAACGGAACAATCCGACGCTGCTGGCCGACGAATCGAATATCGACGAATCTAAGGCACAAGAAATCACCGCTTTCCTGCGTCCCAATCCCACGTTGAATCTTTCGGCTGATGGCACGCAAATCGCGCCTGATAAAGGCGTCTGGCGCCCATTCGCTGGCACTTTTGAATCGGCCGGCCTCAGCTACCTGATCGAGCGGCAGCACAAACGGCAGTTGCGCCTGGAGAGCGTAAGAAAACAGACCCTGATAGCCGAGTCGACCCATGCCGACCTGG
>Ga0209169_10000852_pt1 | contig 18807 bp, 18 predicted proteins | sample HubBroMetageWRM4_FD_188346 | JGI IMG/M metagenome (GOLD analysis project Ga0209169, IMG submission 188346) | Warmed soil microbial communities from the Hubbard Brook experimental Forest, New Hampshire - Hubbard Brook CCASE Soil Metagenome WRM 4... | ecosystem: Environmental > Terrestrial > Soil... | reverse complement strand
AAAGAACAGCACCACCAGCAGGGCTTTGCAGGTCGCAATCACCAGCGCCACCACTGTGTTGAATGGGCCAAGGTCGACAAAGGCGACGCTGGCCGTCACCACCGTCAACACCATCAGTGCGATCCAAATCCCGTAATACATTTTGGTCGATAGAACGTGTTCAGACATGGCGGCTCACCCTAATGGCTTTCGATCGATCAGATACAGCAACGGAAAAAGATAAATCCAGACCACATCGACAAAGTGCCAGTACAGTCCGCCCAGTTCAACCGGCGTGTAATACTCCGGCCCATAGCGTCCCTTGGCGGCGTGGTATAGCAAATACGTGAACATCCCCACACCAATGATCATGTGCAGCGCGTGCAGCCCGGTCATGGCGAAGTAAAGGGAGAAATAAATCTGCTCGTGCGACTGGTCGATGTGAATCTGCGGGTAGTCCCGGACCAAATCACTCGCGTCGAAAGACGCTCCCGGAATATGGTGCTCTTTGTATTTCGCGTACCACTCAACACCCTTGATTCCCAGGAAGGCCAACCCGAAAATCAGGGTGAGCACCAGCAAAATAACCAGAAGCTTACGTTTTCCCATCTGCGCCGCGCGAACTCCCAGCGCCACCGTCAAGCTGCTGCAAATCAGAACGATGGTGTTGATGGTTCCCAGCCTGATGTCCAAGCTGCGGCTGCCCGCCGCAAATTCGTTGAAATACCAGAGGCGATAAATCAGGTAAGCGCAAAACATGCCGCCGAAAAACATAATTTCGGTGCCGAGGAACAACCACATGCCGAGCGACGCCGCATCACGCTGCTGTTCCACCGTCGCAAAGTGATGGCGCAACTCCGGGCCGTGATGTTCGACTGCGACTGGGCTATCGCTCAACCGTAACCTCCTCGGGCGGCGCGGGAATCTGATCGTAGTTGTAGGCTTCCCAAGTCACTACCGGTTCTTGGTCAAAATTAAACGTGGGCGGCGGCGACGTGGTTTGCCACTCCAGTCCGGCCGCGCCCCAGGGATTGTCATCGGCAAGCTTCCCGTAACGCATCGACCACAGGAAGTACACCATGGGCAGCACATATCCCACGGCGAGGATGGTGGAACCGGCGGTGGAAAGCACGTTCAGCACTTCGAACTCCGGTGGATACTGCCAGTAACGCCGTGGCATTCCCATGTAACCGAGAATAAATTGCGGGAAAAATGTCAGGTTAAACCCCAGGAAAACGATGAGCGCCGCAAACTTGCCCAACCACTCCGGATACATGCGACCCGAGATCTTCGGCCACCAGTAGTGCATTCCCCCCAGGTACCCCATGACCGCGCCGCCCACCATGATGTAATGGAAATGAGCGATCACGAAATAAGTGTCGGTCACGTGCACATCGATTCCCAAAGCCGCCAGGAACAGTCCGGTCAAACCTCCCATAGTGAAAAGCCCGATGAACCCAAATGCGTACAACATGGGCGTCGAAAATGAAATCGAGCCTTTGTACATGGTCGCGGTCCAGTTAAACACCTTGATCGCTGACGGCACCGCCACCAGGTAGCTGAGGGCTGAAAAAATCAACGCCGAATACAGCGAAATGCCGGCAACGAACATGTGGTGCGCCCACACCAGAAAACCAAATACTGCAATGGCGATGCTCGACAGCGCGATCGCTTTATAGCCGAAGATGCGCTTGCGGGAAAAGCACGGAATGATTTCGGCCACAACACCCATCGCCGGCAAAATCATAATGTAAACCGCAGGGTGGGAATAGAACCAGAACAGATGCTGGAAGAGAAGAGGATCGCCCCCCCGTGTGGGATCGAAGATCCCCAAATGGAAGGCCCTTTCGCACACCACCAAGACCAGTGTGACCGCCAGCACCGGCGTGCCCAGAAGCTGAATGATGCTGGTTGCATAGTGCGCCCAGATGAACAGCGGCAGTCGCGACCAGGTCATCCCAGGCGCCCGCATGCGATGGATGGTGACCACAAAGTTCAAGCCGGTGAGAATCGAAGAAAACCCCGCCACGAAAATCGCAAGGCCGGCTTCGATCACTTTCGTATTGCTGAAAGCTGTGCTCAGGGGAGTGTAGAAGGTCCATCCCGTATCCACGCCGCCGGTGACGATGCAATGCAACATCATGATCCCGGCAATGATGTAGAGATACCAACTCAACAGGTTGATGCGAGGGAACGCCAGGTCCTTGGCGCCGATCATCAGCGGCACCAGGAAATTCCCCAGCACGGCGGGAATCGAAGGGATCAGAAAAAAGAAGACCATCACCATGCCGTGCATACTGAACAGCTTGTTGTAAGTATCGGCCTGGACCAGATCGCCGGCTGGAGTCAACAATTCGAGCCGGATCAGCAGGGCGAAAAAACCTCCAATAAAGAAGAAGAACGTGATCGATATCAGGTAAAGCAGTGCAATCCGTTTGTGGTCTACAGTGAGCAGCCACGAGCGGATGCCGTATTCCTTATTGAGGTAGTTCTCGCGTTCTGGAACGATCACTGCGCTGGCCATGGCTATTCCTTCGGCTCCTGCGTTGTCCCGGTGGCACTTGCGGCTACGCCAACCGCCCCCGATGGCGATTGGCTCAATGACTTCACGTATGCCACCAATTCAGTCAATTGCTCTTCACTGACCAGTCCCTGAAAAACCGGCATGATGGGCTTGAATCCGCTCACCACTTTAGCGCTCGGACTTAAGATCGATTCACGGATATAGTTCTCGTCGGCGATGACCGTCCGCCCGTCCTCCAGCAGAACCGGTTTGCCGAAAACTCCCACCAGGTTCGGGCCACGGCCTTGAGTGTCGGAGCGGTGACAGGTCGGACATCCGAGCTGCTGAAAAATACTCTCACCATTCGCAGCCAGCGATCCGTTTGCAGGCCCACCCGACAACCATGCCTCATATTGCGCAGGTTCCATGACTACAATCTGGCCAATCATGCCGGAATGTTGAGTGCCGCAATACTCCGCACAGAACAGGTGATACACACCCGGCTTGGTGGCCCGGAACCATGCCGTGGTATAACGCCCGGGCAGCACGTCTTGCTTGATGCGAAAAGCCGGCACGTAGAAGCTGTGAATCACATCCTGCGAACTCATGATCAACTCGATGTCGCGGCCCACGGGAACGTGCAGTTCGTTGATTTCGCGCTGCCCCTCCGGATGCTCCAGCTTCCACATCCATTGCTTGGCGACCACGTAGACTTCGGTCGCCCCGCGCGGTGGAGTGCGCTCCTGAAAGTAAATGTATGCACCCCATGCAAAGATGACCATGAAGATTCCCAGCGGAACCACCGACCAGGTAATCTCCAAAGCGTTGGAACCTTCGATCGGCTCAGCCTCGCGGCCAGGCTGGCGCCGGTAGCGCAGCGCGAATACCACGATCATGGTGAAGATGGCCGCACTCATGAATCCGGCCAACAGCACCAGAAAAATGTAGAGCGCGTCTACATTTCCCGCCCCGGCAGAGGCGCGTTCCGGCCAAAGTGGAAGGTTATCGAACATAATTACATCGCTCGCTGCTGGCGCTGCCGCTCCGACGCAGAACCCAGCCGAAACATCACGATCAGGAAACCTCCCAATACCAGGATGGTCGCGCCGGCGGCAAGTTTCAGGACCCGGCCGATGATCGCTCCATATTTTCCTGTATCCGGGTTGTAGTGGTAGCAGTACAGCAACACCTCGTCCACGATACTGCCAATCTTGTTTTGCGAAGCCTGAACCAATCCCAGGCGCAAATCCTTCGGCGCGAACTCGACCCCGTAATAGTATTGCGCGATCCTGCCTTGAGGCGTGAGGATCATGATCGCGGTCGCGTGCGCAAACTGCCCGGTCTTGGGATCGTTCTCGTAGTCAAAGCCCGCGGCTTTGGTCAAGGCATCCACTGAGGCTTGCGGCCCCGTCAGGAAATGCCAGCCCTCAGCCGCGCCAGCCCGGCCGTAGCGTTTCAAAAATTCAGCCTTCTTCGCGGATGCCATTTCCGGGGTTTCTTTGGGATCGAAGCTCACCGTGAGGACATCGAACTCGTTCCCAACATCGAACTTCAGCACTCGCAACACGCTTTCCAGTCCGCTGAGGACTTCTCCGCACAGCATGGGACATTGGTAGTAAACCAGATTCAGGATGAGCGGCCTCCTGCCAAAATAGTCTCCCAAGCGAACCGCTTTGCCAGTCTCGTCTCGGAAAACAAGGTCCGGCGGAATTGGATCGTTCAAGTGCTGTTCAATGCCAACATTCTTCAGACCCGGCGGCCGCAAATTCGCCGGCGGCGACATAATGCCTTGCGTCATTCCCTGGCCAAAGGCGGTTGCTGCCATCAGGGCGGTGCCGACCGCGGAAATGGCGGCGGTTCTCATGATCGTGTGTTTTCTTGTACTCATCACTGCTTCTTCTTGCCTTTCGCCACCGGCATATTGCTGGTATCCGAGCGCTGCGCCGCCTGATTCACAACGTTCACCTCAGAAGCCGGAACGTTCCCGGCTTTAGGCGTCGTCGGCAATCCACGTTGCGCGATCAAGTGCATGGCGCGGTCAATTGGGATTCGCACCACGCCCGCCTTCTGATCCACCCAGCCGTAAGTATCGAGAACTTGCTCCTCCTGCAAACGAAAGGAGTTGATTTCCAAACGTTCGTCTCTCTCCAGGCGCGGCTGCGGAAATGCGTTGATCACCTCCGGCGATACCTGCCGGGTATCTGCCTGGGTTTGCGGCGCCAAGGGACTCTGCGGGGGCTGATGCTGTCGCAGGTACGCATCCGTCGCATGGTAGAGGCCCATCAGCACGACCGCCACCAAAATCACGCCCACAGCCATCCCCACCAGAAAAATATAGACGCCGCGCGGACTCAGGTCCTGATGTTCGAACCCCGTCTCCGCGGTCCCAGGTTTCAGCTCTTCAGCCATGCACGGGCTCCAGAACTTCATTAGCGTCGACATCGTGAATGGGCAAGAGCGGCATTGAATTCAAGTTGCGGAAGAAGAACCACATCCACAAACCACCCATCGCTACGGGAAGCACGACGTCCGCCCAGGTCACGCTCAATCGCGGAGAGAAATCCGGCTCGATGTGCCAGAACAAATCCAGATAACGCATCAGCAACATCCAGGAAGCCAGCCAGACCATTCGCCGTATATCTCGCTTAAATGAGCGCGAAAGCAGGATCACGAAAGGCACGGCAAAATGGAATACCACCAGCCACAGCCCGACATAGCCCCAGCCACCGTTCAGCCGTCGCATGTACCACGTGATCTCTTCCGGCAGGTTGCCCGCCCAGATGATCAGCCATTGCGAAAACGAAAAGTAAGCCCACACCATGATGAACGTCAGCATCCATTTGCCGTGGTCCTGCACAAAATCGGGTTTCAACCAATCCGACATCGGCTTGAAGTCCACCAGAATGCGCTCAACCACCACGGCGAAGCACATGGCCGACAACAATTGACCGATCAGGATCAGCAAGCCATAAATGGTCGATATCCAACTGGGGTCAATCGACATCACCCAGTCGATGGCGGCAAACGATACGGTAAACGCATAGAGAATTAATCCCGGTCCGCTAAGCACCTTGAAACGGCTGTTGTCACGAACGGGCGGCTGATCCTGCTCCCGCGACCACTTGGTCAGGAAAAATGACAAAAAGTTCCAGATCACGAAATAAATTGCCGCGCGCACAATAAATCCGTTCACCGAAAGATAGGATTTTGTGATCTGCCGTAAATGTACCTGCAGATGTTTGTCGGCAATCGTATCCAGAGGTCGCGCCCAAATGTACAGCCGGGGAAGGCCGAACAGAATGGGCACGAACAATACGGTCATCAGCGGCACGCAACGCATGGCGGCGCCCAGAATCCGTCGAATTACCGTTCCCCACCCTCCTCCAGTCAGGTGGCGAATCATCAGGATCACCATCGATCCCAAAGTCACTCCAAGCCAGGCCATATAGGCGAGCAAATAGCCGCGGAAGAATTCGTCAGGACGGAAAAAGGCGCCGGCCACGGCAACTGCGGAAAAGATTAGACCGATCACCAGGGAACGCCCCTGTATAGTTTTGGCCACCGGTGGCGCCATGGCGACGGCGTGGTTCGCTGGGGCCGCGCTCATTTCGATTCTTCTCCCTTTGGGGTTGCAGGAGCCGGCTGAACCTCGGGCAGCGTAGCTCCGGAACCTGGCTCGCCACGGAACGCCGGCGCGGGCGACGGCACCTTCTGTCCCGCCGGGAGATCAGCCGCGGTCGCGTTCTGGCTCAACTGCAGCGCCCGGATATAAGCAACAATGTTCCAACGATCTTGAGCCGAGATCTGCGAGGCGTAATCCGGCATGGCGCCAAACCCGTTGGTCATCACATCGAAGAAATATCCCAGCGGCGCTTTACGGAGTCGTTCTGTGTGATAGGAAGGTGGTGCCCGGTATCCACGCTGCACAATCACTCCATTGCCATCGCCCAACTCCGAGTGGCATGGGGAGCAGTAGATGTTGAAGCGTTCTTGCCCGCGCGCCAGCACCTTTTCGTTCACCGCAAACGGCATGTAATCGCCCGGAGCATTTCCCATTTTCCCGGTGTAGAAATACGAATCCTCATGCAATTGACCCCGCGCCACTGTGCCTTCGACAGGCGGCCGCGCCGAACGCAGGTCGGAATAAAAATCACTGCGCGCCAGTGGCTTGAACCGCGGCTGGTCATGCATGTCCTGGCGGCACGCCGCCAGCGCCAGCACTGCCAGCAATCCCATCGGCGCGATTCTCTGCAAGCTCGGCATGGTTTAGTCAGGGACCTCCGAGATGGCCTGCCCTCCCAGACTCTCCAGAAAGCGACGCGTCTCCGCCGGGCTGTACTTGGGATCAGAGGCAAACACAATCAGGAAGAACCGGTCTTTGGTGGCAAATGCGAAACGCGGAACATTGAACACAGGATGATAGGGCATGGGCAGGCCATTCAAGGCCAACATGCCGAACACCGCCGAGATGCCAGCGAAGAGAATTGTCATCTCGAAGGTCACGATGATGAACGCTGGCCAAGAGTGATACGGCTTGCCGCCTACATTGACGGGATAGCTGCTGGTCGAAATCCAATACTGAAGCAGATATCCTGAAAGCCCGCCCACCAAGCCTCCGATCAACGTGACCAGCGGCACCCGGTTTTTGTGAAACCCGACTGCCTCGGCCAGACCTTCGATGGGGAACGGGCTGTATGCGTCCACTTTCTGATATCCCGCTTCGTGGGTTCGATGAGCGGCCGCGACTAGAGCGGTGGGGGAATCGAACTCCGCCATCATCCCGTACATCGGCGTGCGCTTCATTCCTTCACCTCCGCTTCTGGCAGCAGAGTGCGCATTTCAAAAATCGAAATCATGGGGAGGATGCGCACAAACAGGAACATCGCAGCCAGAAACATGCCGATGGTGCCGATGTAAGTCATCCAATCCCAGCGCGTCGGGTAGTACATGCCCCAGGATGAAGTCAGGAAGTCGCGGTGCAGACTGACCACCACGATGATGAAACGCTCCAGCCACATACCGACCAGAACGACCAGCGATACAAAAAACAATGCAATCGGACTGGAACGGAGCTTTTTGATCCAGAGCACTTGCGGAATGACGATGTTGCAGATCAGGAGCGCATAGTATTCCCACTTGTACGGCCCGTGCAGCCGGTTCCATAGCGTGAAAGCATCGTAGCGATTGCCGCTGTACCACCCCATGAAAGCTTCGATGATGTAGCCATAGCCAACAATCAGGCCGGTCGCCAGCATCACCTTTGCTGCATTTTGCAGATGGAGCTCAGTGATGAAATCTTCCAAGCCATAAAGCTTGCGGATGGGAATCGCCAGCATCAGCACCATGGCGAAGCCGGAATAAATCGCACCGGCCACAAAATATGGAGGAAAGATGGTGGTATGCCAGCCGGGAACGATACCGACCGCGAAATCAAAACTCACCACGGTGTGCACTGAAAGCACCAGCGGCGTTGCCAGCCCCGCCAGAAGCAAGTAAGCGGTTTCATAGCGATCCCAGTGCCGCGCCGAACCGCGCCAGCCCAAGGCAAGCATCCCATAGACGATCTTTGCCGCTCGATTGGTGGAGCGGTCACGCAACGTCGCCAGGTCGGGAACCAGTCCCACAAACCAGAACAACAACGAAATTGTTGCGTACGTCGATACCGCGAACACGTCCCAGATCAGCGGACTACGGAACTGCGGCCATACTCCCATGGAATTGGGATACGGGAACAGCCAGTAGGCTAGCCATGGCCGGCCCACGTGGATCAAAGGAAAGATGCCGGCCGCGGAGACCGCAAACAGTGTCATGGCCTCGGCAAAGCGGTTGATGGAGTTGCGCCACGATTGCCGCAATAACAGCAGAATCGCGGAGATCAGTGTCCCAGCGTGGCCAATTCCGATCCACCAAACAAAATTGATGATGGCAAAGCCCCAGCCGATGGGAATGGTCACGCCCCAGATGCCCACGCCCTTCACAAACAGATAGCCAATCGCGTACAGCATCATCATGGTCAACAGAAAGGCCACGCCGAAACCGACGAACCACCCGCTCGAGGTCGGACGCGTCAGCACGATCGAACTGATCTTGTCAGTGACCGTACCGAAGGTGTACCCCGGCTCAATGACGGGAGTTTGATTATTGGTCGTCGATTCTTGCTGATGATCCATAGTCCTGTCGTCTACGTCTTCAGTTCCTCGTTCGGATTACGAATCTCCGCCAGATACGTCGTCCGGGGCCGCGTGTTCAGGTCCGCCAGCAAGCTGTAATTTCGCGGATTGCTCTTGAGCTTGGAAACCCGGCTGTTGGGGTCATTGATGTTCCCGAAAATGATGGCGTTGGCCGGGCACGATTGCTGGCACGCCGTCTGCAATTCTCCGTCTGCAATCTTGCGGTCCTCGCGTTCGGAATCAATCCGGTGTTCGCTGATGCGCTGCACACAGTAAGTACACTTTTCCATCACACCGCGGCTGCGCACGGTGACATCGGGATTGCGCATCATCTTCAGTTGCGGCGTCTCCCAGTCCTGGAACAGCAGGAAATTAAATCGCCGCACTTTGTAGGGACAATTGTTCGAGCAGTACCGCGTTCCCACGCAGCGGTTGTACACCATGTCATTCAAGCCTTCGCTGCTGTGTACGGTTGCGCCCACCGGGCATACGACTTCGCAAGGCGCGTTTTCGCACTGCATGCAGGGGACAGGTTGGAAATAAGCCTTGGGATTATCGCGATCGCCCTGGTAGTAGGCATCCACCCGGATCCAGTGCATGTGCCGTCCAATGACGACTTGTTCCTTGCCCACCACCGCGATGTTGTTCTCCGACTGGCAAGCCACTATGCAGTTGTTGCAGCCCACGCAGGAATTGAGGTCGATCGCCATCCCCCACGCGTACGGTTCTTTCTCGTAGGGATACGGCTGGTAGAGGGTTAGTTCCTTCGGCGGTTCTTCTTCCCTCGCAAACTCTGGCTCTTTGTGATACTCCTCGAGGTTCGCAGTTCGCACCAGCGGGCGTTGGCCCACCGGCGTGTCCATTGTCTGATAACCCTGGGTGGTGGCGAGCTTGTAGGTTTCGCCGGTCTTGCGGAGGCTCACACCAACCGTAAACCAGGGCTCTGCACTATCGCGGAGAGGATAAAAGTCGAAACCTGTACCCGTCCCTACACGCCCCGCACGCCGTCGCCCGTAACCGAGAAATACTGTGATCGAATTGTCGGGATGGCCGGCTTGAACCCAGACCGGAGCCGTGACTTTTTTCCCGTTCAGCTCGATCTCGATCATGTCCTCGGACTTCAGCCCCAGACGCTCAGTCATAGTGGGGCCGATGAGGGGAACCGTGACTTTTTTCCCGTCAACGTCAAGATGAATCAGGTCTTCGGATTTCAGCCCGAGGAATGACACCGTGCCGGGACCTATCAGCACCGGGTTGTCCCAGGTCATCTTCGACATCGGCTTGGGAAGTTCCTGCAACCAGCCATTATTGGAGAATCGACCGTCGTGGATCGAAGGATCGCGACGGAAGTTGATTTCGATGCTGTTTTGCGGAGTAGGCTCAATAGCTGGGAGGCCGACCGTCCTGGCGCTCACTTGCTTGGGCGCAAACGTAGTGCCTTCAATCCATCCGTCGTTCAACGATTTCCGCCAGAACATCTCAAAGTCGGCGCCGGAATGCTGCTTCTTCCAATAACTTTGAACCGCCTCATAGCCAGTGGTTTCCGATGGCCCCGCCAGCGTTGCCAGAAGTTCGTATGCGCTCTTGCCACTGTAGAGCGGTGCGATCAATGGCTGCACGATGCTGACCGTGCCATCGTAGGCACGCGTGTCGCCCCAGGCCTCGAGGTAGTGCGCCTCGTTGATGTGCCATTGGCACAACTCGGCGGTTTCATCCTGATACAGCCCCAGGTGCACGCGCAGGGGAATGTTGGTGTTCTTGAGCGCGTCGGCGAAGTTCAGATCGGCGGGCGCATCGTAGGCGGGATTGCCGTCGATGACGATCAGCAGGTCGACCTTGCCCGCGTGCATGTCGGCCACCAGGTCTTTCAGCGACTCGGTCTGGTTGACTGGATTGGAGTCCACGGGATCGGTGTAGAAGACCGTTTTACCGACATTGCCCAGCGCCTGATTAACTGCATGCGCTAACACGTGAACAACCGGTGGCTGATGATCACCAGCAATCACAACGCTCGAACCAGCATGCGATCTTAGGTCTAAGGCAGCGCAAGTTGAGAAGTTCGCAGACAGAAGCGCTTCGGCATCTCCATCTCCCGCCTTGGCGCCGCCAATGCCAAGACGTGCAGCCAAGTCTCGTGCAATGGAGTGGATCTCAGTGGCCCGCATCGGCAACCGGTGGTCCGCCTTCGCCCCAGTCGCGCTGGTTGTGCTTTCGACCACGTACAGCCGGCTCATCTTGCCGGAATCCGGATCGCGCCGCTTGGCGAAGTCGCGAATGTAACGCACATTCCCCGGAAAACCCGCTGAAAGAAAGTCGGCATCCAGCGAGACGATTACATCTGCGTTTTCCAGCTTGTATTGCGTCTCCACGGGCTGGCCGAACGCGAGCTTCGCGCCTTCGAGCACGTTGTCGCGGTTGATGGGCTCGTACACGTGCCACTTGGCCTGCGGATAGAGCTTTAACAACGACCGCATCTGATCGGCCAGCGTAGGTGAGGAAACCGTTCGCGTCAGAATACGAATTCCCGCGCCTTGTACCGCCTTTTGCGCATTTAGCGGGCCGCGAATGGCCTCCAGAAAGTTTCCCCAGGTGCGAACGTTGCCCAGATATGCGATGGTTTGGGAGCGATCAGGGTCGTACATCTCAAGGATCGACGCTTGCGCGAAAATATCGGTGCCGCCCAAACTCGCCGGATGTTTATCGTTCCCTTCAACCTTGGTCGGCCGATACATGTGGCTCTCGACCAGCAACGGCGCAGCATATCCGCCCATGGTGAAGGCAGTCGCGTAGAACATCGGCCGGCCAGGGATCAACTCCTCCGGCTGACGGACATAAGGAACGATCGGCTCGAGGGGCTGCTTGGTGCAAGCCGTCATTCCAGCCATCGCCAGCGAGGCGCCCATTAATTTCAGGAAGCCGCGCCGCGAGACCGAATCCAGCCATTCCGACGCACCTTTAGGAAATTCCCGGTGCATCATTTCCTGCCACTCGGGGCTGCCCGCGAGTTCTTCTAGACTCCGCCAGAACTCCGGTCCCTTGGTGTCGGCCAGGCGCGCGTGAGCGTCGTCCAGGCTTAATTTCTTGCCCGGACAAACCTCTTCGCGGTGCTGCTTTCCGTTTTCGTTCTCCGTCTTCATCATCAAGAACTCTTACCGATGACACGTTGAACAACTGGTAATGTCCGTCACCGTCCTCAGCTTGTACTTCTCCACCAAGTCTTTCCCCAACGATTCTTGATCCATATATTCTTTGCCGTCCATGGTAACTGGCGTCAAACTCGAAGGCTGCTCATACCGCATATTGAAAACCTGGTCGCGCGGGCGCAGATTCTTGGCAGGATCACGATGACAGTCCAGACACCACTCCATCTGAAGAGAATACTCATTAAACATCAGCGGCCGGCGGTCCACCGGCCCGTGGCAGGTATTGCAACCCACTCCCTTATTGATATGAATGCTGTGATTGAAATACACAAAGTCGGGAAGATCGTTCACCCGCGTCCAGACCAGCGACTTCCCGCTGCGAAAGCTCTCTCGCACCGGCTCCAGCATCGGAGCTCCCGTCCAAATTTGAGAATGGCAGTTCATGCAGGTTTTGGTTGGCGGAATGCCGGCAAAACTCGAAGTCTCAACCGAAGTATGGCAGTAGCGGCAATCGATCCCCAGCCCAGCCACATGATGCTGGTGACTGAACGGCACCGGCTGCGGTCGCGCCACTTTGGCGTAGGTAATGTACGGCGAGCGCTGCAACTCCAGCACGGCCCACAGCAGCGCGGCGATCAGGAAGACGGCCCCATAAATCGTGGCGCGAGATATTGTGTTCGTGCTGCGATGAAAAATCTGCATCAGTCAGAGCTTTCAGTGCAGCGGGGACGAGTCCATTGCCCCGGTGCTGTTGTGAACTGCATGAGCGGTGCAGCCTCAGACTGTTGTGAACTTAGGTTTGGAAACAGAGGATTATAACAGTTTCAAATCGCGGCTTGGGTAATTGGAAGGAAGTTTTTTGCGGAAATCTCTGCCATTGTGTTCCCAGATCAAAAAACATTTTGACCGACAACGAAACCTACCGCAAGTTCATGACCAACAGCCGCGGTTCGGTCATCTCTTCAATGGCATAGCGCAAGCCTTCCCGTCCTAGCCCGGAATCCTTGATACCGCCATAGGGCATGTGGTCGATCCGGAACGTGGGGACATCGCCGGCGATCACGCCGCCCACTTCCAACTCTTCGTAGGCATTGAACAGCAGTTTCGCGTCACGCGTGAACACGCCGGTTTGCAGACCATAGGACGAACGGTTGATCTGTCGTATGGCATCGTAGAAGTCGTCGTAAGCTTCCACCGTCACCACCGGAGCAAAAATCTCCTGGCAATTCACTTTCATATCAGGCCGGGTCGCCGTCAGCACCGTGGGTTCGAGCATCGAACCCTTACGCTGTCCGCCGATGAGCACGCGAGCCCCGCCGCCGACTGCCTCCTGAATCCACTCCGTTGCGCGAATCGCGTCACTCTCCCGGATCAGCGGCCCTACATCAGTGGAATCTTGCAGTGGATCTCCGCTTTTGAGCTTCTTGACTCCGGCTAGCAATGCGTCGGTAAACTTGCCGCAGACCGACCGCTCCACCAATATCCTCTGCACCGAGATGCAGGTCTGTCCCGCATACACAAACCCTCCCGCCACACAGCGCTCAGCCGCAAAAGCCACGTCGGCATCACTGTGTACGATCACTCCCGCGTTGCCGCCCAGTTCCAGCACTACTTTTTTCTTTCCGGCGCGGCGCTTGATCTCCCAGCCCACCGCGGCGCTGCCGGTAAAACTGATCATCTTCAGGCGTTCGTCGGTTACCAGGATTCCAGCATCCTCGTTCGCCAGCGGCAGCACGTTCAAAGCTCCATCGGGCCAGCCCGCCTGCTGCACCACCTCTGCCAGAAGCAGCGCGGTGAAAGGAGTCTGGGGCGCCGGCTTGATGACGATGGTGCACCCGGCCGCGATGGCGGGGGCGACTTTGTGTGCAACCAGGTTGAGCGGAAAATTGAATGGTGTAATGCCAGCAATTGGACCCAACGGAAAGCGCCGCACAATCCCCCACCGGCCAACGGTCGTCTCCTGCCAATCCAGAGGCAGGTACTCGCCATAAATGCGCGTGCTTTCCTCGGCCGCCACCGTGAAGGTGAAAATGCTACGCTCCACTTCTGTGCGGGCGGCTTTGATCGGCTTCCCCGCCTCCTGCGCCATGGTGTGTGCTATCTCTTCCTTGCGTTGGGTCAGGCCCTGGGCCACGCGGCGCAACATACGTTGCCGCTCGAAGGCCGGCAACCGGCGGGTGGTGCCGAAAGCCTTAACGGCAGCGGCAATGGCCGCCTCTGCATGTTCCTGTCGCCCCTGAAACACTCGCCCGATAACGCTGCGATCGTAGGGCGCTCGAATTTCTACCGGATCGCCTTCCTCAATCCACTTGCCGTCGATCAGAAACCCTTGCGTGGTTACGGGAGTTGCTGTCATCTGGGCCATGGGTTTTCCTCAACCTCCGGAGCAGGCAGATTGTAAGATTATAGGCCTTCGTGCGGCGGAGCAAGACACGCGCGCACGCCGGTTCGCGAAAAAACCATGTTGCTCTCCATTTTGGAAGTCAGCCAGCAATTGCGCGACCGGCAGCTTTCTCCCGTGGGACTGGCGAAGGACTGCCTGGCCAGGATCGAGAAACTGAATCCCATCCTGAATGCCTTCATCACCGTGACCGCCGATTCCGCGCTCGAACAAGCGCGACAAGCCGAAGCAGAAATTCAGCGCGGTCAGTGGCGTGGCCCTTTGCATGGCGTTCCCATCGGCTTAAAGGATCTCCTGGACACTGCCGGCATTCGCACCACCGCCGCCAGCGCTTTATTCAAAGACAGGATTCCAGCCCAGGACGCAGAAGTTGTGCGCCGCCTCAGAAACGCCGGCGCGGTGTTTCTGGGAAAGCAGAATCTCCACGAGTTCGCCTACGGCGGCAGCTCGATGATCAGCTATTACGGCGACGTGCACAATCCCTGGGACCCTGCTCATATTACCGGCGGATCTTCCGGAGGATCGGCCGCTGCTGTGGCCGCGGGCCTTGGCTATGGAGCCATTGCCACTGACACGGCTGGCTCGGTCCGCGAACCGGCGGCGCAATGCGGAGTGGTGGGAATCAAGCCCACTTTCGGACGCGTCAGTGCGTGCGGCGTGATTCCGCTCGCCTGGTCGCTCGACCATGTCGGCCCGATTGCCAGAACGGTTTCCGATGTCGCTGTGTTGTTGCAGATCATCGCCGGATTTGACCCGCAAGATCAGAACAGCGTTGATGTGCCGATCCCTGATTACCTGGCCGGGCTTCAGCTTGAAGTGAGGCGCACGCGAATCGGCATCCCGCGAAGGTTTTTTTACGAAGACTTGGACTCAGAAGTGGCCGCAGCGGTCGAACAAGCCCTGGATGTCTTGAAGAATCTGGGTTGCGAAATTCGCGAGGCGAATCTCGAGGTTCCTACCGACCGTACCCTGCAAGCCGCTGAGTCCTATGCCTACCACCGGGACTTCGTGCAAATAAGCCCCGAACTTTACCAGTCCGAAACGCTGCGCCGTATCCGCAGTGGTCAAGACTTCTCTGAGGCCCAAATCGAAAGCGCCCGCCGAGATTTGGCGAAGGCACGCAGTGAAATCCAAAACGCATTCTCGAGCCTGGATTTCCTCGTCACTCCCACTGTACCGATTCCTGCGCCGGCGCTGGCGGAACTGAAGCAGAACCCTGACCTCCTGCGCCCCCGTGAACTGGTCCTGCTCCGCAATACCCGGCCGTTCAACGTCTGGGGGCTGCCCGCGATTTCCCTTCCCTGCGGATTCACCAGCGCCGGACTACCCATCGGTTTGCAAATCGCAGGACCAGCATGGTCGGAGGCAGAGATCCTGGGGCTGGCCTACGCATACGAGCAGGCAACCGACTGGCACAAGCGCGAACCAAGACTCACTTAGCCGCCCTAGGTTTTCTCTGCGAACTCTGCGAGTCTCCGCGGTCTCCCGGTTCAAGGCTTTTGTCCTACGCTAAGATGTTTCTGTGCCCCCGGCCCGTAAGCAACCGCCATCTACTATCCTCACCGTCCCCGCGCTTTCGCAGATTCCGTGGCTGGTGTACGGCTTCTCCACCCGCAAAGGAGGATTCTCCAAGGCCTACGGCGGACATTCGCTAAATCTCGGTTTCACTAAGCAGGATTCGCGTGGCGCAGTTGAGCGCAACCGGACAGTGTTTGAACGCCAAGTTGGTGCAGTTACCGGCAAGGAACTCTGGCCACTCATCACCCTACGACAGATTCATTCGGATCTCATTCATTGCGTATCCGAACCGCCGCGGGAACTTCTCGCGGGAGACGGCCTGATCACCAACACTCCGGGAATTCTACTGGGCATCCAAACCGCTGACTGCTTGCCGGTCGTGCTCGTGGACTCTAAGCGGCGTGCCGTGGGTGTCTTTCATGCCGGATGGCGGGGTACGGTTAAGAAGATCGTGGAGAAGGGCGTGGGAGAAATGCGTGGGTGCTTCGGCACCCGGCCTCGGGACATCAAGGCTGCCATAGGCCCGGGAATTCACGGTTGTTGTTACCAGGTAGGCGAGGAAGTGCGTCAGAACTTCGAATCCCAGTTTGCATACGCGGACGATCTCTTCCGCGAAGTCAAAGAATCCGATCCCGTACGCGAAAAATATCCTCTGCTATTTCTCACCGCCCGCGCTCCCGGCCACAGCGAGTTGCCGACCAACATTTTTCTCGATCTGGTCGAAGCCAATCGCCGTCAATTGATGGACACAGGTGTGTCGGCCAAGAACATCCACGCCTCGCCGCTCTGCACCTCGTGCCACACCGACTTGCTCTTTTCCCACCGCGCTGAAAAAGGAGTGACCGGACGGATGATGGCTGTAGCTGGAATCCAACCGAAAGCCTAGCCATCTCTCCGCACTGCTGATAGAGTCTTCACTTCAAAGCCTAATGCAGGAGGTTCTTAATGTTCTTCGGTGTGAGCTTGCTCTACATCGTCATCGTCGGCCTGATCGCCGGCTGGGCCACCGGCAAGATCATGAAAGGTTCCGGCTATGGCGTACTCACCGACATCTTGCTCGGCATCGTGGGCGCCATCATTGGAAGCCGGATTCTAGGGCTGGTAGGAATCTACTCAAGTGGCGGGCTGCTGCCTAACATTCTCGTGGCCATTGTCGGAGCCGTGATTCTGGTCGCCATCGTACGCGCTATCAGGAAGGCTTGACTACTGCTCGGCTACGAATTCAGGGAACCTGGATCGCGTCGCTCATCACCGCCTCAAGATGGTCGAGAGTCTGCGCAACGGTCAACGAATACATCTCACGCCCGACCCCCTCGCCCGATTCTAGGGAAGTTTTGAGATAGTGGCCCGCAATCTCGATGGCCAGGGAATCCGTTATCACCTTGCCTGTGCGATTCGCGTATTCCACCCACGCCGGATGAGGCAGCGCGATCCATACCGGGTGTCCATCCACCAGAAACTTGATGTCCACAGCGTCGGCGTGGCGGGTTGCGATGGCCACGATCAACGCCTGATAAATGCAGTGGACTTCCTTCTTTGACCACCGGTCCACAGCATGGAAGTCCTGATGCATGACAAAACTATAGCGGACTCGAGTCCGGCGGAGCAAACCTGACAAATCCACCACAGAGACACAGAGTCTCAGAGAGACAATCTCGAAAATTGCGCTGCGAAGCAGTCCCGGGAACAAACGTAGGAGTGTGGAATTGCTTTTTTCAATTTCTCTGTGGCTCTGTGCCTCTGTGGTGGATTTATGATGGAGAGGATGAAGAACTTGGGCATCCTGCTCTCGGGACGTGGCTCCAACTTTGAGGCCATCGCCAAGAGTGTCGCCGAAGGCCGGATTCCCAACGCCCAAATCGCGGTCGTAATTTCCAACCGCGCCGACGCCGGCGGAATCGTCACGGCGCAGCGCCTTGGGCTCGCTTCTCTGGTTATTCCTTCTAAAGGTAAAGACCGTGAAGCGCACGATCGCGAAGTGGTAGCGGCGTTGCAACGACACAACACCGACCTAGTCTGTCTCGCCGGATACATGCGCCTGCTTTCACCCTGGTTCGTGCGGCAATTCCCGCATCGCATTCTCAACATCCACCCTTCACTCTTGCCAGCCTTCCCTGGGCTCGAAGCGCAGGAGCAGGCCTTCGCGCACGGCGTGAAAGTCACCGGCTGCACGGTTCATTTTGTGGACGAAGAACTCGACCACGGGCCTATCATCGTACAAAAGACCGTTCCCGTCCTCGACACCGACGACGAGCACTCGCTTGCCGCCCGCATCCTGGAGCAGGAGCACGTGGCGTATTCAGAGGCGATTAACCTCGTGTTGAAGGCGAAGTTCACAGTCTCGGGACGACGGCTTGTGACGGAGGTCACAGCCGAACGCGAGATTTCATCCTAAATTGCAGATTGACGATTGTAGATGGCAGATTTCGATGCCCACTGTAACCAATTCTGAAACGATGAAGATCCGCACCAAAGGCCTTGCGTTACAAGTAATCAGGCTTTGCAGGAAGCTACCGCCGAGCCAGGAAGGGCGCATCATCAGCCGCCAACTTATGCGTTCTGCAACCTCGGTTGGGGCCAACTATCGGGCGGTCTGCAGAGCCCGATCCTCGGCTGACTTTGTCTCGAAACTCGGGATCGTTCTTGAGGAGGCGGATGAAACCCTATTCTGGCTGGAACTTCTGGTGGAGGCTGGAATCGCCAGGTCCGACACGACGCAATCGCTCCAGCGAGAAGCGAACGAGTTGGTTTCCATTTTTGTCGCCTCACTGAGGACCGCTAAGGGTGTTCACTCTGCAATCTAGAATCTGAAATCTGCAATAATGTTCGGGCATGCCAACATTCCCACCCGTTGACGAACAGCTTGCCTACATAAGGAAGGGCGCCGCTGAGATCATTCGCGAGGCCGACCTGCGCGCCAAGCTGGAAAAATCTCTCGCCTCCGGCAAACCGCTGCGCGTCAAGCTCGGCATGGACCCGACCGCTCCCGATCTTCACCTCGGCCATACAGTAGTTTTGCGCAAGCTCAAACATTTTCAGGACCTCGGCCATACGGTCGTTTTTCTTATCGGCGACTTCACCGGCATGATCGGC
>Ga0209169_10000851_pt1 | contig 18808 bp, 15 predicted proteins | sample HubBroMetageWRM4_FD_188346 | JGI IMG/M metagenome (GOLD analysis project Ga0209169, IMG submission 188346) | Warmed soil microbial communities from the Hubbard Brook experimental Forest, New Hampshire - Hubbard Brook CCASE Soil Metagenome WRM 4... | ecosystem: Environmental > Terrestrial > Soil... | reverse complement strand
TACGCGTTCAACTTCCTGCCCTACATCGAGCAGGCGCCCACCACGACGGGCACCATGTCGGCCGCCGCCGCGCTGCGCGGCGCCGGCAACTGGACCGCCTACCTCAACTTCGGCACGCCGTGGCTGCCCGCGGGCTGGGCCCTGGTCAGCACTCCCATGGCGATCATCGCCGGCGCCATCGCGGCCGGGTGCGGCCTGTACGGGCTGGCGATGCGGAGCATGCCCGCCGCGGCCTGGCTCCGGCTGTCGGTCGGCGTTGCCGCGGCGGGCGCGCTGGCCGGTTACGGCGGGGTGCTCGGCGGCCCGTTTCATCAGCCGATCGATCACCTGCTGGACGGCCCGCTCGCACCGCTCCGCAGCGTCTACAAGCTGGAACCGGTCATCGCGGCCGCGCTGGCGCTGGGGCTGGCGCACGCGGCCGCGGCCTGGCTGGCGAGGGTCCCGAAGCCCTCCGGCGGGCAGGCCAGCCGCACCCAGCGGATGCTCACCCTGGAGGCGTGGGCCGCCGTCGGCGTCGTGCTGATCGGGCTCCTGCTGCCGTACCTGTCCGACCAGGTCCTGAACCCCGGCTCGTTTTCCGCGGTGCCGCGCTACTGGTATCAGGCCGCCGCGTTCCTGGCGGCCCGGTCGCCACTGAACACCGCGCTGGTGGTGCCCGCGGATGCGCACGGCGACTATCTGTGGGGTGATCCGATCGACGACCCGCTGGTGGCCCTGGCCACCTCACCGTGGGCCGAGGAAGGCCTGGTGCCCTACGGCGGCGCGGGCTCGCAGATCCTGCTTGAGGGCGCGGAAAACGCGATCGAATCGGGCGAGCAGGTCAGCGGCCTGGCCGGCTACCTGCAGCGGGCCGGCATCCGCTACGTCGTGGTGCGCAACGACCTGGACCCGCGGCAGGTGGGTTACACGTCCCCGGCGCTGGTGCACCAGACTCTGGCGCTGTCGGGCTTCACCCGGGTCGCCGCGTTCGGGCCGCTGATCGGCGGTGCGCAGATCGAACCGCGGGCGACCCGGGCCCAGCAGGCGGCGGTGCCCCGCTACCCGGCGGTCGAGGTCTACGCCGCGGCGGGCTCCACGAGGTCGGCACCGCCCAGCCCGGTGACCACCCTGCCCGTGAGCCAGACCGTGCTGGTCAACGGGGGACCGGACTCGCTCCTGCAGCTCACCGGGCAGGGCCTGCTCGGCCCAGGCCAGCCCGCCATCATCGCCGGGGACCCGCTGCCGGCTCCGGGGTTCAGGCCCGCGCAGTGGGCGGCCACCGACGGGCAGCGCCGTGCCGACACGCTGTTCGGCCTGGTCAACGACAACGTCTCCTACACCTACACCGCAACGGAGACCAACCCGCCCGGCGCGGGCCAGCTCGGCCGCGCGGGCGGCGCGCCCCGGCAGCTGCTGCCGGTGCCGGCCGCCGGGCACCAGACGGTGGCCGTGCTGTCCGGCGCGGCGAGCGTGACCGCATCGTCCTACGGCTCCTGGATCGCCGACACCCAGCAGGACGACCCGGTGTACGCCTTCGACGGCAACCCGGCGACGGCCTGGGCGGAAGGCGACGAGCAGACGCCGGTCGGGCAGTGGATCCAGATCAACTTCGCCGGCCCGACGGACCTGCCGGCCCGGATCGGGATACGCCTGCTTGATGACAGCACGGACCGGGAGATCGCCAGCGTGCTCCGGGTGTCCACCGCGGCAGGCAGCGCCACCACCACGGTCGCCGCGACCGGCGCGGTCCAGCCGCTGGACGTGGTCCCCGGCCGCACCAGCTGGCTGCGCATCACGGTCGCCGCCGCCTCCCGGGTGACCCTGGGGTATCCGGGAGCGGGCATATCGGACGTGCTGATCCCCGGGGTCCGGGTGACCCGCCTGCTCCAGCCCGCGGAGGACCCGGCAGGCCGGCAGGCGGCATCGACCGTCTTCTCCTTCCAGCAGCAGGTGCCGTCTCCGTTCGCCGACGCCGACCCGGCGGCCACCTCGCCGATGGCCCGGGCGTTCACCGTCCCCGGCCCGGCCACCCTGCGGCTGCAGGCTTCCGCGCTGGCGTTGCCGGGGCCCGGTCTTGACGCGCTGCTTGACAGGCTGATCAGTCCTCCTGGCCGGGGCGTGCTGCAGGTCAGCGTGGCCTCGACACCGGGCGCGCAGCCGGCCGGGTTCCCGGCCAGCCTGATCAGCGGGTCGGCGGGCATGCCGTGGACCGCCGATACCGCCAGCCCGGTCATCCACCTGAGCTGGCAGGGCAAGCGCCGGATCGCGTCATTGATCGTGCAGCCTGCTGCCGGCCTGCCGTCCAGGCCGCTGACCGTTAAGATCACCAGCCCGGACGGCACCCGGCAGGCGAGCATCGGGCCCGGCGGCCTGGTGCGGTTCACGCCGCTGACCGCCGACCGGATCGACGTGTCCTTCCCGCAGGTGCGCCAGGCCACCATCGTCACCTTGACCGGCCAGCTGGAGACGCTGCCGGTCCGGCTGTCGCGGCTCTCGGTGCCCGCCCTGGCCGGCCTGCGCGCGGTCACGCCCGACGAACAGGCGAGGTTCACCCTCGCGTGCGGTCAGGGCCCGGCCCTGACCGTCGACGGGCGGGTGTACCAGACGTCGGTCAGCGGCACGATCGGCGAGCTGAGCCAGTACCTCCCGCTGCAGGTGGGGCTGTGCTCTGCGGGCGGCGCACTGAGCCTCGGCGCGGGGCAGCACACGCTGACCGCGGCAACGCCAGGCACGTTCGCGGTCACCGACCTCAGCCTGACCAGCACCGATCCGGGCCCGAGGACCGCAGCCACGTCCGGCGCCTCCCGTGCCGTCAACGTCCGCAGCTGGCAGCCGGACCAGGGTCGGCTCAGCGTCGGCTCCGGCGCGGCCTCCTACCTGGAGGTCCACGAGAACTACAACCCTGGCTGGACGGCCGCGCTGAACGGGCAGAAGCTCACCGCGGTGCGTCTGGACGGCTGGCAGCAAGGCTTCGTCGTGCCCGCCGGGCCTGGCGGGACGATCACGGTCAGCTTCCGGCCGGCCAGGGCATATCTCATCGCCCTGGCCGTGTCGGTGCTCGCCGTCGTCCTCCTGCTCGCTCTCACGGCGTGGTCCTTCATCGGCCGCACCCCCGCGAGCCAAAGGGCCGCGGCGCCGACTGGACTGTATTTGTCCCCTCAGACCCACCCCAGGGGCGACGAAGGAGCGACGAAGGAAGGAGGCGCCTCGAGAGCTGCCCGGAGGCGAGCGGGAAGATACAGCGTGCTCGCGGTCACCGCGCTGATCTTCGTGGTCGGCGGCCCGGTGGCGCTCGCCGTTCCCGTGCTTGCCTGCCTGGCCTGGCTGCTGCCGCGGTCGCCAGGTCGGCCGGTCGGCCGCGACTGGCTGCCCGTGCTCGCCGTGGTCGGCATGATCGCGTCGGGACTGCTGTCCGCGGCGAGGCCGTTCGGCACCGGCCTGCTCGGTCCCTTCGGCTGGCCGGCGCAAGCGTGCGCGCTCGTCGCGCTGGCCGCCGCGCTGACACCGGAGGTTGCCGTCCCGGTCCGGCGCTGGCCGACGGCCCGGGAAGCGCCGGCGGCGCCCGCCGCGACCGCGGGGGAGGGGGACAGATGAGTGCCGGGCCCTACGCCGGGATCTCGCTGGCGCTGCTGGCGACGACGGCCTACAACGTGGGGCTGATCCAGGAAAAGCGGGCACTGGGGCGGATGCCTGCCCTCGACGTGCGCCGGGTGCCGCACGTTATCGCCACCTTGCTGGCTGATCCGGCCTGGCTTGGCGGGTTCGCGCTGATGCTCGTCGGACTTGCCTGCCAGACCGCCGTGCTGACGTTCGAGCCGGTCAGCGTGGTACAGCCGGTGCTGTCCTCCGGCGTCGCGCTGGTGCTTGTGCTGTCCCGGCTGATCTTGCGGGAACGCCTGGGTGCCGTGGAGTTCTGGTGCGTGGCTGCGATGGCCGTCTCGGTGATCCTGCTGGCCGCCTCGACCGGCGGGGCGGGCGCCGGGGCCGGGCATTACGCCAGCCCGGGCTGGATGGCGGTGGTCATCATCCCTTCGGTCGTCATCGGCTTGCTGGTCGCGGCCAGTCCGCTGCGCAGCCGCTCGCCCAGTCGCTCGCGCAGCCACCGCGCCCCGGCCGCGGCGGTCTGCTTCGGCCTCGGCACCGGCCTGCTCTACGGCGTCGCTGCGCTGGCGATCAAGGCGCTGTCCGGGATCCTCGTCCACAACCACAGTGCCGCGAGCATCGTGATCGGCATCGTCTCGTCGCCTTACCTGTACGTGCTGGCGTGCTGCCTGGCGGTCGCCATGCTGCTGTACCAGGTGGGGCTGCAGTCGTGCCGCGCATCCATCCTCGTCCCCGTGTCCACCGTCACGGGCAGCGTGTACTTCATGATCGCGGGCACCTGGCTGTTCCACGAGCACCTGCCGGCCAGCCCGGTCAAGCTCGGCCTGCGCCTGGCCGCGATCGCGGTGGCCGGGCTCGTGCTCATCACCTTGTCCCGGTCGGCATCGGCCCGGACCCCCGATCCGGCCGAACCCGGCCCGGCGACGGCACCCGGCTACCTGGCCGGCCCGAGGAGGCGGTTATGGCTCTGGAGGATGCGCTGCTCGATATCCTCGTGTGCCCCATCGACAAACGCGGCCTGCTCTACTTCGCAGACGACGCGGTGCTGTACAACCCGCGGCTGCGCCGGCTGTACCGGATCGACGGCGACATCCCGCTGATGCTGGCCGACCAGGCCGAGCCGGTGCCCGACGAGGAACACCAGCGGCTGATGAACCGCGCACGGCGCGGCGAGGTCACCAAGATCACGGCCGACCAGGCCGACGTCCTGGGCGGCGGCTAACCCGCCGGCTGCTAACCGATCAGCCCGGGCTGGTCGATGATCGCCTCTGCGGGCCGCGGCGGCGCTGAGCGGACCCGGTGGAATGGAGACGCGCGTCAGCACGTCGTCCAGCGGCGAAGTTTCTCGGGGTTGCGTACGGTCCAGATGTGCCTGATCCGGTCGCCTGCGACGTCGAACGCGAACACCGTCACGACGAGGCCGTCTTGCTGGGCCACCAGGCCGAGCTGGCCGTTGACCGTGCATTCCAGGAACCTCATATTGCTTGGCGTCCGGTTGGCGATCTCGATCCAGGCGCGCGCGATCTGCTCGCTGCCCTCGATGGGGAGCAGGAAGGTGGTGGCGAGGCCGCCGCCATCGGCGATCGCCGTGGCGTCGGGGTCGAGCAGGCCGATCAGGGCGTCGATGTCCTTGGCTTCCCAGGCTGCCTTGAAGTCCCGGACGATGCCGGCCTGCCGGGCTGCCGGGGTCGCGGGAGTCTGCGACGCGCGGATGCGGCGGCGGGCTGAGGAGGCCAGCTGGCGGCAGGCCGCCGGGGTGCGGCCGACGATCCCGGCCACCTCGGCGAAGGGGTAGCGGAAGACATCGTGCAGGATGAACGCGACGCGCTCGGCCGGGGTCATCGATTCGAGCACGACGAGGAAGGCCATGTTGACCGACTCATCCAGGGTGACCCGGTCGGCCGGGTCGGTGGTGCCGCCCGGCCGCCCGGTCATCCACTCCGTACGGTCCGGCAACGGCTCGGGGATCCATTCGCCCACGTAAGTCTCTCGCCGGGCACGGGCCGAGCCGAGCAGGTTGAGGCAGATGCGGCTGGCGACCGTCGTCAGCCAGGCGCCGGGTGATTCGATGGCGTCCTGCTGCTGCCTGGACATGGCGTACCAGCGGGCGTAGGTCTCCTGGACGGCGTCCTCCGCCTCGTCCAGGGAGCCGAGAAGCCGGTAGGCGAGATTGATCAGCTGACGCCGCTCGCTCATGATCGCGTCCAGCCCCGGATCGGGCTGGCCGCCTTCTTGCCCGGATCGAGTGGTCATGGTGTCGTCGGCTCCTCGGTCGTATCTGCCCTCACCGCTTCGACAAGACAGCGCACCGGAACGTGAGGCTGGCACATCACCTGGAACAAGCACCCGACGCCGTTACCTGGGTCAAAGGCGCCGACGAGATCATCGCCAAGATCGAACGCGCGAAGACTAAAGCAAAGGACCTTACAGGCCACTAACGGGTATCTAGCCGATCGCGATCGGCTAGATGGGATGGGTAAATCTGTAGCTCAAGCATCGCGGGCAGATATGCGGGCTTCCGGAGTCGCCGAGGGGTGTTCGGGCTGGCTGCCGCGTCGGCCGGGGACCGTTTCCTCTTGGGCTTGCCGCGCTGTCGGCGCTTTCTGAGCTTGCCGCCGAGGGCCCGGTCGCGTGCCTGGTCGATGACGCGTACTGGCTCGAGAAGGGCTTGTCCCGGTTCGGCTGACGCCGATTAGAGTGACCGCTGCCCGAGCCAGTCCAGCGCTGCCTGCGCGACCTCGCGCCAGCCATGGTCGATCGTCAGCGAGTGGCCGCGATCGGGGAGCTCGATGAAGTCGGTGATGGCCGGTGACTTGTGGTACAGCTTGCGGGTCGAGGTCGTGATGGCCGGCGGCACGGTGTGATCGTTGCCCCCAGCCGTGAGCAGCAGCGGCCCGCGGGTCTTGTTGCCGGTGTTCACCTTCGCTGGCGACCGCGGGGTGAAGTTCGCCAGGGCGGCTTCGAACAGTGGCTTGCCCGGTGAGGGCACTGTCCAGCGGTCGTACAGCTCGGCTGACTCCTGCTCGGGAAGCACGTTCCCGAAGCCGTACCGGAACTGTTCGGCGGTGAGCGATATCGCCAGCCTGCGGTTGGCCGGCTTGCGCAGCGCGATCGAGGCGACTTTCAGCGCGGAAACTGGCAGGTTGAGCACGCCCTTGATGGGCGCAGCGTCGATCGCCACTGCGGCAGCGGCCAGGTCCTGGCCGAGCAGCCGCTGCGCGATGAGGCCGCCGAAGGAGTGGCCGATGACGACCGGAGGGGCCTCAAGCCCGCGGATGATCCGGGCGTAGTGGTCGACCACATCGTCGATGCCCTTGCCCGCTACCTGGCTCGGGTTCCGGCGGGCTTCCTCCACCGTGTCCGAGTCACCTGGCCAGCCCGGCGCTGCCGGTGCGTAGCCCGCCTCCGCGAACAGTTCCAGCCACGGGCCCCACGAGCTGGCATGCAGCCATAGGCCATGAACAAAGATTGCGGGCCTGCCTGGGTGTGTCATTTCGCTCTCTTCCTCAGCGGAGACGCGGTGTCCGCACAGCCGACACCTAACAAGCAGTTCTACTCCGTCCCCCGGCCGTCAACGAGCCCCTGCCACAGCCCTGCTTCGTCCTCGGGCAAAGCACGCCCTTCCGAAACGCACAGGTGCGTGAGCCGGACCGACCCTGCCAGCGGTGCAGTGACGCCGTGTGGGCCGTCCGCCCTTACAGGGACAAGGCGCGCGCCTCGTAGATCGAAATCTCGGGCGGGCTAGCGGCGAGGGCCGAGACCTCCTGCACGAACGCGCCAGATGCAGGCACCCGGAAATGTGCCCGCAGCGCGTCGGCGTCGGCCCAGTGCTCGACAAACACCAGCCGCAGCGCATCTTCACAATCGCGGTGAACGGCGTGCGCCAGGCACCCCGGTTCCTGCCGGGAGCGGCGCACGTGGGCAATGCTGAGCGCAAGGACGTGGTCAATGCTGTCCGGCCGAGCCTGAACACTGCCCGTGACAATAAGCACGGCTGAACGATAACACCAGACTCTTCAGATGGTGGCGCCTGGCGTCGGCTTGGCTGCGCGCCCCTTATGTGGGGAGTGAGATGATGCCGAGTTGCAGCATCATCCCGATGATGTCCTCGGCGAACCAGGCTTCGGTGACCTGACCGGGACCGGCAGCCTGACGCCTGCGGCCCGCGTAGGCAGTCCCGGCATCGGCGGCAAGTACCACTGGTCGTTCGGGAAAGGATCTTGAATAAATCCGAAACGGGCGGTGGTGTTACGGCCCGCGGATGAGCGGGCCCGGCTTGAGGACGATCGTCGACGCAGGTCGCTGTGGTGGTACCGGGTCGGGTTCACCGGGTGGCGACGAGGGCGAGGATGGTATCGACGGCGGTTTCGAAGGGGCGGGTGTCGCGCTGGACCTGGGCGAGGAGCAGACCGCCCTGGAGCGCGGCGAGCAGTGTCACGGCGAGGTCGTCGGGACTGGTGCCGGCCGGGAGGTGCCCTGCGATCTGGAGAGCGCGCAGTCCGTCGCCGATGGCGGCCGACCACCGTGCGAAGCCGTCGGCGATAAGGGCGCGGGCCGCTGGGTCGGTCTCTGCGAGCTGGCCGCCTAGTGACCCGAGGGGGCAGCCGCCCTTTCCGCCGGTGCTCCTCGCGGCGGCGACGGCCATGTCGCGCCAGGCCTTGATGCCTTCGGCGGTACCGAGGTCGGCCTGTTCCTGATTGCCGACGATGATTCCGGCCTGGTGGCCGATGACCGCCTGGACGAGTTCGTCCTTGTCGGCGAAGTAGTGCTGGAGCTGCGAGCCGCTGACTTCCGCGGTTGCCCTGATGTCTTCCAGTGTGGTGCCCGCGACGCCGCGCTCATGGATCAGCCTGGCGGCCGCGTCGATGATCCTGGCCCGGGTCCGCTCGCCCTTCGGAGTGAGCCTTGACCGCTCACGAGTGTCGGAGGTCATGACTCGATAGTAATAAGCTTTCTGGGTTTGACAACCCATTTGTCATTCGCCAGACTGGGCTACCTGGCCCAATTAAGGCGGACGAGGGGAGAAGCACATGATCCTGGTGACATCGGCCGGCAAGGTCGGCTCGGAAGCAGCACGTCTTCTCACAAAGCGCGAAGTGCCCGTCCGGGTGCTGGTGCGGGATCCTGAGAAAGCGAAGGCGCTGGCCGCTGCCGGTGCCGAGATCGCCGTGGGTGACCTGGACGTCCTGCCGAGCCTCGATGCGGCGATGGCGGACGTCGCGACGGTCGTCCTAGTCAGCCCGGCCGTGCCCGCCCAGGAGCTGAACGTGATCGCGAGCGCCGCGCAAGCCGGCGTCGGGAACGTCATCAAGGCCACAAGCAAGGCCTCGTCCGACTCGCCCATCGCCAGGCGCCGCTGGCAGGCCGAGATCGAGGCCGGACTGGCCGCTTCCGGGCTGGCCTACACGCTGTTGCGATCAAACGCCTACATGCAGAACGTCCTGGCGCTGGCGCCCGCGATCGCCAAGACGGGCGGTTTCGGTTCCTCGGCTGGCAAGGGGCGGGCCGGTATGGTCGACGCCCGCGACGTGGGCGCCGTGGCCGCCGAGATCGCCGCGTCACCTGCCCGGCACGTCGGGAAGAGCTACTGGCTCACCGGGCCCGAGTTGATCTCCAACTACGACGTGGCGGCGGTGCTCTCGAAGCTGCTCGGCCGGGCAATCACCTATCGGGAACTCAGCTTCGAGGAGAACAAGGATGCGATGATTCGGGCCGGCGTGCCTGAGCAGATCGCTGAGATGAATGCCCAGGCGTTCAGCCTGACCGCCGACGGCGACGCCGAGTGGGTCACCAGCGACGTGCCGTCCCTCCTCGGCCGCCCGGCCCGCTCGTTTGAGGAGTTCGCGACCGACTACGCCGGTGCGTTCTCGTAGATCTGCGGATACTCGTTTCTCGGAAGAGCTATGCTGCCGGGTCGTCCGGTACCCGGCTCAGCACGATGCCGAAGTGGTCCCGGTACGCCGCGAGCAGCGCGTCGTCTGTATCGAGCTGTTGCTCAGTCCGGGTCCCGCCCTGGGTCTGGATGAGCATCCGGCCGCTGATGGACACCCGGCCGCCAGGAGTCAGCCTGGAGCAGATCGTGCTGCGGGTGAAGTGCGACAGCGGCGAGGTCTGCTGCCACCAGCACGTCGGGATACAGTCAGCGAGCGACCGCTCGCGCGTCTCGATTCGGTACTGGGGCCTGCCGTCCTTCAGGACGTCGATGTCTCCCGCGCCGGCGTCCGCGAGCCGGAACCGGCCGGCCGGATCGTCTTGGTCATCTCTGGCTTCCAGCAACAGCGGATAGTCGCTGTGACTGCCGAAGCCCACGTCGGCGAGCCATGGCCCGCTGCCATCGGCCGGGCGCACGATAAGGGCCAGATGATCGAACGGAGGGCCCAGGCCAGCCTCCCCGTATACCCGGGCGCCGACGCGCCTCACCTGCCCGCCCAGGGCCTCTAGCAGCAGCGCGAATGTCCCGTTGAGCTCATAGCAGAAGCCGCCGCGGCGGTGGCGCACGATCTTGTCGGTCAGGTCGCGCTCATCTAGCGAGATCGGCTCGGCCAGGTGGATACTCAGGTTCTCGAATGGCACTGTCAGCTGATGCGCACGGTGCAGCGTACGAAGACCCGCCGCGTCGCAGGCGGCCGGCGCGGCCAAGCCGATTCGCTCCAGATAGGCCACCACGGTTTCGTCATCCATCGGCACCCTTCGGATAAGCAATCTCCAGCACGGCCCGGTATTTCAGTATGTGATGCCGGGGAACTGCTCGCGGGCGTGCTCCAGCTGGTCCGCCCAATCGCGGGGCCAGCCGAAAGCGCGGGCGGCCTGGCCGCTCATGTCGGCGGCCGCGGCACCGCTGGTGAAGTGGACGTACTCGCCCCAGTTCATCCGGCGCGTGTAGGTGCCGCCGGAGTCGCGCGGGAAGTGCCGGGCCAGCTCCCGGAAGAACCTGTTCATGACCTCTGCCCGCCCGCAGTCCCGCCATAGCGGGTAGAACCAGTCGCGGAACCAGCGGGTCCCCCGGCGAGGGAAATCGTCGGTGTTGCCGGTGAACCGGCGGTAGACGCCCTTGGCCTCGCGATCCATGCCCAGCGCCGTGTAGAGGTCATAGATGTAGAATTCGGCCCACTTGCTGTCGCCCCAGATCTCATATGCAGGTGAACCGTGGAGGCCGTTGTTGGCGCTCTCCACGGAATGCCCGATCTCATGAGCGGGCAGCTCGCGGGCGAGGGTGTTGCCCTCGCGCCAGCTGTCCAGCCCGCAGTCGCTGACGTTGTGGTAGTCGTGGACCGGGCTGACGTAGTAGCCCGCGTGGCCGCCGCCGTGCCGCCCGGCGTGGTGGATGGAGTAAATGCGCGGGTCGGGCCCGAACGCGTCGCCGTAGGTTGCCTTGGAGTACTGCCAGGTCACATTGATGAACCGGGGCAGCCACCGGATCTGAGCCTGGCGCACGTCGGGGTCCACGTAGATCGCGCAGTGCTCGTCGCTGTGGTATAGCCGGAGCAACTGGCGGTGGTCGAACCAGTGCTCCTGCCAGGTGGCCGGCGGGTCAGCCAGCTGACGCTCCGACTCGACCTCCACCAGGTCCTCCCAACCTCTGCGGGCACTGCGCGGCGGTTTTCGTCAAGCCCTCATCAACGCGATCGTATGGCCAGTTAGCTCGCTTGTCGTGCCTCGGCAGCTGCGACGGCGTGGTGGGCGTTCATACGATCACTGGCTCGGCTAGGGGCGTTCCTCGTCATCCTCGCTCCCGTCAAGCTCCGGGAACGTCAGCTCAGTTGTCACGGTGGCTGGCCGGCCGGGCAGGATCACGGCCGAACCTGTCGCGACGGCGACCTTCTTGCCGTCGGCGTCGAACACCTCCGAGGTGCCGATCGCTATGCTGCGGCCCCGGTGGATCACGGTTCCCCGCGCCACCAGGTCACGCCCGTCGGGTGAAACCGGGCGCAGGAAATACACCTTGAGGTCCACCGGAGCGAAGGCGGTGGCGGCCGGGAGGGTGGTCTGCACCGTGCCGTCGATGGCCGTGCCGGCGAGCATGGCGATGGCGCCGCCGTAGAGCCGTCCCTGCACAGGCGCGCACAGCCACTCGCTGGCCGGCATCGTCCACGTGGTCGTGCCCGCGTCTGCCGCCACGGGAGCGATCCCGCAGAGATGGACGATCGGGGGCGCCGGCAGATCGCCCGTGATGAGCGACTGCAGCAGGCCGAGGCCGTCCGTGCTGTCCCAGATCTCCTGGGACAGCACCTCGCCTGCCGTCGGCCGCTGGTACGGATGGGGCGACGGCCAGTCGGGCTCCCGCAGGCGAGGCGGGTGCTTGAGCGCCTGCTCGACAACCTTCCACGGCACCTCGAGGCGCGGCAGGATCGCGCACCGGGTGCTTGTCACCGCGACCAGGCGGCCCGCCGCGTCGGTGACCTCGACCAGGGACACGCCCGTGGTCTTGCCGGCGTGGATCAGCCGTCCTTTGGCCGTCAGCGTCCCGCTCTGCGGCACGACAGTGCGCAGGAACTTGAACGAGATCTCGGCTGTGGTGAACGGAGTGGCGGGAGGCAAGGCGGTCTGGACCGCACATCCCAGCGGCGCGTCCGCGAGGATGCCGAGGGTGGCGCCGGAGACGACTCCTTGCGGGAAGAGCAGCCAGTCTGTCACCGGCATGGTGAATGTCACGCCGCCGGGCTCGACGGAGGTGAGCTCGAGGCCGAAGAGGTAGCGAATAGGGGGCCCAAGACCGCCATCCAGCATGCTGCGGAGCAAGTCGAGCCCGGACAGGGCAACGAACTGCCCGGGGTCGGTATAGAACCCGCGAACCGGTTCTTCCCAGACAGGCTTCGGGGCGGATCGACCGGGCTCCGGGGGATTCATGTGCTGCCTCCGCACTGTAGCGGCCCAAGCCGGGCGGGCACGAGCTTGTGGTGGGGTGCTGGCGATGCCAAACGCTACGTCGCTGGGCTGGGCGCGTCCATCACCGGCTCAGGCTGATCCTTACAGATTTCTATAAATGCCGGTCCGGGACCCGCGACTTGCTAACGTCTCGCCCCATGCGACTTGCCCGCCCGGCCGCCATTCTCGTGCTCGCCTGCACCGCGGCCCTGGCCCTGGCCGCCTGCGGGCTGGTGGCCGGCACGTCCGGGCCGGCCCCGGCGACCAGCGACGCCTCCCCGGCGACCAGCGCCGCCACACTGGCCGGCACCACACCCTCCCCGTCGGCGTCCTCGCATCCGACCCGCCCCCCGGCCACCTCGTCGGGCTCGCCTCACCCCGCGCCGGGCCGCTCCTCGCTCCCGCCGGTTCGCACGGCGCCCTCCTACCGGGCCTCCACCTCGGCCAGGATCCACGCAGATCACGTGGTCGGCGACGGCACTCCGGGCAGCTGCTCGTCGCAGGCGGTGATCCAGGCCGTCGCCGCGGGCGGGGTGATCGCGTTTTCGTGCGGTCCGCATCCGGTGATCATCGTGATGACGGCTACGGCAAAGGTCCGCAACACCAGCGCCAAGGTAGTCCTGGACGGCGGCGGCCTGGTCACGCTGAGCGGCGGCGGCGTGCGGCGCATCCTGTATATGGACACCTGCGATCCGGCCCAGACCTGGACCACCTCGCACTGCCAGGACCAGGCCACTCCCACCCTGACCGTGGAGAACATCACCTTCGCCGACGGCAACTCCACCGGGCAGGTCTACGACGGCGGAGGCGGCGGGGCGATCTTCGACCGCGGCGGCCAGCTCAAGGTCATCGACGCCCGCTTTACCGGTAACCGCTGCGACTCCACCGGTCCCGACTTGGGCGGGGCCGCCATCCGGGCGCTGAGCCAGTACCAGAACCGGGCCGTCGAGGTCACCGGGAGCACCTTCACCGGCGGCGTGTGCTCCAACGGCGGCGCCCTGAGCAGCATCGGGGTGTCCTGGGTGATCCTGGACAGCACCTTTACCGGTAACCGCGCCATCGGCGACGGCGCCAACCCGGCTCAGGCCGGCACCCCGGGCGGCGGCAGCGGCGGCGCGATCTACACCGACGGGGACGACTACACGGTGACCGTCGACGGCTGCGTCATCACAGGAAACAGCGCCCGCGAGGGCGGCGGTGCGCTCTTCTTCGTCAGCGACAACAAGACCGGCAAGCTAACGATCGAGCATTCAAAACTGCGCGACAACCCTAACGCCGGCTTCCAGACCGCGGGCTACCCCGGCATCTTCTTCCTGGGCCAGGGCCACCCGGAGGTCCTGTCGTCCTCCCTGAGCTGACCTGGCCCAGGCCTGGCTCAGCGGCGTTCGACGGCTTGGCTACGGCTTCCTGGCGATACCGCAGTAGCAGCTCAGGCCGGAATCGGCTGTGGAGGCCCGGTCGGATCCCCACCACTGGGCGAGCGGCGTGAGGCCCGGGCCGACCATCTCCATGCCATCGAAGAACCGGGCCACCGTTGGCCGGTCCCGAGGCGTGATCGTCAGGGATGAGGTGGCGTTGTAGCTCTGGGCCATCGCAGCGGCCGTACTGGCCTGGATGTCGCTGGCGGCATGGGCGATGGCGAGGTAGCTGCCGGGTGCCAGGTCGGCCATCATCCGGGAGATCAGCCGGTGCGGGTCCTCCGCGTCGAGAATGAAATGCAGCACCGCGATCAGCAAGACGGCGACCGGACGGCTGAAGTCCAGGGTCTGCTGTGCACCCGCCGAGATCGTCGGCCAGTCCCGCAGGTCGGCCTGGATATAGGCCGCCTTTCCCGCGGCGCTGCTGGTGAGCAGGGCCTGGGCATGGCTGATTACCACCGGATCATGGTCGACGTAGACGATCCGTGACTCGGGCGCGGCTCGCTGCGCCACGTTATGCGTATTGTCGGCGGTGGGCAGCCCGGTTCCGATGTCCAGGAACTGGCGGACGCCCGCGGCCGCCAGCTCGTCCACCGTGGTGATCAGGAAGCGCCGCAGCATCCGGGCGACGAGCGGCAGGGCGGGCATCGCCTCCAGCACCTGATCCCCGGCCTCACGGTCAGCGCGGAAGTTGTCCTTGCCGCCGATCCAGTAGTTCCACATGCGGGCCGCGTTCGCCACACCGGTGTCAAAGCCGGGGAAGCTTGTCGCTGCCCTTCGTGTCCCCCCGTGAGTCCTGCGTCACGGTACGCTCCTTCAGCGCCACACCACGGGCGCTGGCTATTCCGGATGTTTCCGGAACAGCCTAGCTTGCTCCCCAGTGGTCACAGCGCATCCGTGGTCAGGCTGCGGCGCGTGCGGCCAGCAGGCGGCGACGCAGCCCCGGGTCCGCCAGGGCCGGAGGCTGGTAGGCCTGGTCGAGGGTGCCGACATCGGTGCCGGGAGGGACGATCTCGTCGATGCGGTCGAGGATGTCGTCGGTGAGGGTGACGTCCAGGCCGGCGAGCAGGCCGTCGAGGTGGTCCATGGTACGGACGCCGATCAGTGCGCTCGTCACGCCAGGGTGGGCGATGGTGAACGCCATCGCGAGGTGGGTCATGGGCAGTCCGGCCTCGGCGGCGAGGGGGATGAGCCCTTCGACCGCGTCCAGCCGGCGCTCGTCGTTGAGATGCTGGAACAGGCCGGCGCGCCGTAGGTCGTTCCCCTGGTTCTTGCGTACGCGGCCAGTGAGCAGTCCCTGGCCGAGCGGGCCCCAGACCAGGGCGCCCATGCCGAAGCGCTGGATGGTGGGCAGGACCTCGCGTTCGATGCCGCGGTTGAGGATGGAGTAGGCCGGCTGCTCAGTGTGGAATCGCGCCAGGCCTCGCCGCTCGGCGACCCACTGAGCCTCGACGATGTCGCAGGCGGGGGTCCCCGACGTGCCGATCGCGCGGACCTTGCCGCTGCGGATCAGGTCGGTCAGCGCGGAGAGGGTTTCCTCGATATCGGTGCGGGGATCGGGGCGGTGAAGTTGGTAGAGATCGATGCGGTCGGTCCGCAGGCGGCGCAGTGAGTTTTCCGCGGCGGTGACGATCCAGCGCCGTGAGGCACCCTGGCGGTTAGGGTCCTGCCCGGTCGGGCGGCTGAACTTGGTGGCGAGCACGACGTCGTCGCGGCGCCCTTCCAGTGCCTTGCCGACGACGTCCTCGGAGTCGCCGTAGGCGTCGGCGGTGTCGAGGAAGTTGATGCCGGCGTCAAGCGCCTTGTGGATGATGCGGGCCGAGTCCTCGGGGGCATTGCCCATGGAGGTGGCGAACATCAGGGTGCCCAGGGCGTAGGGGCTGACCTGGATGCCGGTCCGGCCGAGGGTGCGGTACCGCATGGAATCTCTCCTCGTGGGTGGTCGGCACCAGGTGGATGCCCTATTCTCCTGCACGCCATCACCCAGCTGTGCCGGCCGGTACCCGGGCGAGCGCCCGCAGCGCTTCAGCAGGGCCGTGCCAGCGGCGTGTGCGGAGCGTGCCAGCGGCGTGTGCGGCGGGTGCCAGCGGGTCCGGCCATGCTCGGTGTCATGACAGAACTAGCGATCGAAGCCACGGGGCTCACCAAGTCCTTCGGCGAGACGATGGCCCTCGCCGGGGTGGACCTCGCGGTGCGCCGGGGCAGCGTGCTCGCCGTGCTCGGGCCGAATGGCGCGGGCAAGACCACCGCCGTCCGCATTCTCGCCACGCTGCTGCGCGCTGACGCGGGCACCGCCCGGGTCAACGGGTTCGACGTGCGCAAGCAGCCCGGCAAGGTCCGCGAGAGCATCGGGCTGACCGGCCAGTTCGCCTCGGTCGACGAGGACCTGACCGGCACGGAGAACCTGGTCATGATCGGCCAGCTCCTCGACCTGCCCACGCGCGCCGCACGGCAGCGCGCCGCTGAGCTGCTCGCGTGGTTCGACCTGACCGAGGCCGCCGGCAAGGTGGCCAAGCACTACTCCGGTGGCATGCGGCGGCGCCTTGACCTCGCCGCGTCGCTCGTGGGCAGGCCGCAGGTGATCTTCCTGGACGAGCCCACCACCGGCCTTGACCCGGCCAAGCGCGAAGACATGTGGGACGTGGTCCGCAGCCTGGTCAGCGACGGCTCGACGGTGCTGCTCACCACGCAGTACCTGGAGGAGGCCGACGCGCTCGCCGACGAGATCACCGTGATGGATCACGGGCGGGTGATCGCGCACGACACCCCGAACGGGCTCAAGCGGGTCGTCGGCGGGCAGCGGCTCACCGTCCGCCCGGCGAACCCGGCGCGGCGTGACGATCTCCTGGACGTGCTGCGCGACATCAGCGGGCAGCCGCCGGAGGTCGACGGGCGCGGCACGGTGACCGTCCCGGTCGACGGCGACGACGTGCTGCCGGACGTGGTGGCGCGGCTGCGGGCCGGCGGGATCGCGGTCGAGGAGTTCTCACTGCACCTGCCGAGCCTGGACGAGGTCTTCTTCACCCTCACCGGGACCAGGTCCCAAGACGACGACGAGAAGGCACTGGTATGAAAAGGCGATTCCGGCTGCGGCCCGCGCTCGTGCTCTGCAAGCGCAACCTGATCAAGCTCACCCGCACTCCCGAGCAGCTCATCGACGTCACGTTGCAGCCGATCATCTTCCTGGTCCTGTTCCTGTTCGTGCTCGGCGGGGCGATCGCTCACGGTTCGCGTCACGACTACCTCGAGTTCCTGCTGCCCGGCCTGATCGGCCAGACGATCGCGATGAGCAGCATCTCGATCGGGCAGAACATGAACGCCGACATCGCGAAGGGGGTGTTCGACCGCTTCAGGTCGCTGCCGATCGCCCGCTCCGTGCCGCTGGTGGGGGCGGTGCTGGCCGATTTCTTCCGGTACCTGCTGCTGTGCGTCATCCTGGTGGGCTTCGGTTACGCGCTCGGCTTCCGCATCACGACCAGTCCGATGCTGCTGCTCGCGGCGCTGGGCCTGTCGATCTGCTTCGCCCTGGCGTTCGCGTGGGTCTCGCTGTGGGTCGGCATGACGGTGCGCACCGCCGGCGCGGTGCAGGGCGTGATGTTCCTGCTCATCTTCCCGCTGTCGTTCGGCAGCAACGTGTTCGTGCAGGCCTCGACGATGCCCGGCTGGCTGCAGGCGTTCGTGAGCGTCAACCCGCTCTCGCACCTCGTCAGCGCGGTGCGCGGCCTGCTGCTCGGCGGCCCGGTCGCCACCCAGATCGGCTGGACGTTCGCGTGGATCGCCGGGCTGCTCGTGGTGTTCTTCCCGCTGGCGCTGCGCGGGTACATCCGCAGGACCTAAGCGAGTCCGGCCGGGTCAAGCTGCTTGATCGCGTCCGGCCGGGCGAGTGCCCGGCCGGACGCGTAGCAAGCCTCGTAGCGGTCGTCGCCGAGGCAGCCGCGCAGCAGCGGCACCAGCTGCAGCGCCGTCGGGTCGGTCGGGTCATCGACGCCGCGCACGACGGCGCCAGCGCCAAGCAACTCGGCCGCCCGCTCGGGCTGGCCGAGCGCCAGGGCGAGCTCGGCCGTGGTGCCCGACGCCTGGGCGAGCAGCGGCCTGTCGTCTGCGGCGATCGCCGCGCGGTACGAGCGCATAGCCTGCTCGCGGGCCGTCCGCAGGTCCTTGTCGGCGATGGCGATCCGCGCGCCCGTGGCCGCCATCATGGCCTCCAGGTGCTCGCGCACCGGGTGCGCGGGACCGAACTGCGCGAGGTGCCGCTCAGCGGCCGCCTGATACGGGCGCGCCGCGTCGACGTCGCCCCACCTGGCCTCGAACGCCGCCCACCAGGCCGCGGCGATGCCCCGGTCCATGAGCGATCCCTCCGACTCCACGGCCGACCGGGCCGCCACGGACAGCTCACGTGCCTTGGCCAGGTCACCCCGCCTGGCGGCGATCTCGGCGAGCCTCAGCTGGACCTGGGACAGGTCCTCGACATGCCCGAGCTCCGCGAGCAGGTGCCTAGCCTCGGTAAACACCGCGTCCGCGCCGTCCAGGTCGCCGTCGAACACCTGGATGTTGCCGATGGTCCGCAGCGCCATGGACAGGCCCCACCGTTCGCCGAGGGCGCGGAACCGGTCCACCGCCTCGGCGGCGGCGATGCGCACCTCGTCGAAGTTCCCGTGGTTTTCCGCCAGGCCCGCGGTCATCAGCCAGGCCGCGGCGACGAGCCACTCGTCCCGGCCGGCGCGCGCCTGGTCAAGGTACCCGCGCACGCGCCCGTCGTCCTTGACGAACAACGCGTACACCGGACGCAGCAGCCCGGCGACCGGGTACCTCTCGACGTCAAGAGCGTCCAGCCGCTCGGTCAGGCCGGGATAGGCCGCGCCTGCCCCGTCCGCCGCTGGCCCGTCTGCCACCGCCCCGTTCGACACTGGCCCGGCCGCCGTGCTCCCGCCGGCCGGGGCCAT
>Ga0209169_10000847_pt1 | contig 18852 bp, 15 predicted proteins | sample HubBroMetageWRM4_FD_188346 | JGI IMG/M metagenome (GOLD analysis project Ga0209169, IMG submission 188346) | Warmed soil microbial communities from the Hubbard Brook experimental Forest, New Hampshire - Hubbard Brook CCASE Soil Metagenome WRM 4... | ecosystem: Environmental > Terrestrial > Soil... | reverse complement strand
TGAAGACCCGAAGGCCGACACCGATCTGCGGCGCGGCCAGGCCGAGCCCGGGCGCCTCCAGCATCGTGTCGGTCAGGTCCTTGACCAGGCGGCGTAGTTCGGCGTCGAAATCAACAACTGGCTCGGCCGGCGTACGCAGCACCGGATCGCCGAACAGACGTATCGACTTGACGCTCACCTGATTCCTCCTGGTCGTGCGGCTCCGTGGCGCACCTCAGTCTATGGAGGATGAACGGGCCTTGAATGCAGCCTTGCGAGCTGCCCGTGCCACCCCCGGGTCGGGGTGATGCTCGCTGAGCGCCGTCAGCAGGTCCGTCACCCCCGGGTGGTCGACGCGCCACAGGCCCGCCACGATCTCAGCCTGGCCGGCGCCGGGCACGTCGGGCAGCAGTTCGGCCACGACGTCGGCGGGGTCGGCCTCCTCGAGCAGGCCGGCGCCGAGGTCGACGAGCAGCCAGGCGCGGTCTTCCGGCCGCAGCTCGGCCTGCTCGCCGTGCTCGTGCAGCCAAACCGAGGCGTGCGCGCGGAGCACCGGGGCGGCCAGCGCGGCCCGAACCTCGTCGGTGGCGGGCTCGCCGATCCGGTCGAGCACGGCGAAGGCGGCACCGCGGAGCCCCGGCGACCCGCTGCCGGCGGCGCGGATGAGCTCGGCGGCAGCCTGGGCCGGCTGCCGCTGGGCGAGCCACGAGGTGATCTCGGCCTCGCCGTCCTCCGCGTCGCAGCTGGCCAGGGTCGCCAGCAGGCCAGCGGCCCCGGACCGGCCGGCAGCGCCAAGAACCGGAACGTGCCAGCCCTGCGCTCTCAGCCTGCGGTGTACTCCCCAGACGCCGAGCGGCGACAGGGCAACGGTGAGGCCTCCGGCGGCCTCTTCCGTACCGAGCTCAACGACGCCCAGGTCGGCCAGGATCTCCAGCACCGTGGACAGCGCCGCCGCCTGGTCCGGCGGCGCGGACCCTGGCTGGTCCCGCATGGTGCCGGCCGCGGCGGCGTACGCGTCGAACAGCCCTTCCATCCGGACCGGGCCGCCGACGGTGTACAGGGCGGTCGCAAGGCCGTCCAGGTCCTCAGCGGCGAGCACCGCCTCGAGCGCGGCGGCCCATGCGGCCAGCAGCTGCCCTGTGTCGCCTGAAGAGAGGACGTCACCTGAAGAGAGGACGTCACCTGAAGAGAGGACGTCAGCCGAGGAGATGACGTCGCCGGACGCGAGCGCGTCGGCCCGGGATTCGGCGCCGCGAAGCCGCCCGGTCCGCAGCATCTGTGTCGCGTTTGCGACCCGCAGCGCGGCGTCCACCTCGGCCGGTGTCAGTTCGAGGTCGACCGAGGCAGCGGCACGCTCGTCCGGGCCGATCGCGGGGCCTTCAGGCTGCCCGGCTCCGGCGGCTCCCCGCCGTTGCGCCCAGCGGGCAAGGTCACGCGCGGCGCGAAGCAGCGGCGCCACGCGCGCGGCCGCCGCGAGTTCTTCCCGTGGAGCCAGCCGGACCGGAGGCAGCCGCGGCAGCGTGCCGTCGCTATCGCCCCCGGCAGCGCGGCGTGCGGCGCTCAGCTCGCGGGCCGCCGCTGGCCCGCCTTCCCGCTCCACTTTGTCGGGCCCGCTCCAGGACGCATGCCCCGCGTCGGCGTCCTCGGCCGGCCGGCGCGGGCTTGACCTCGCACTCGGTTTCCTTCGTGTGGTGGCCACCCATGCACCTTATGGCCTCCGGACGCGTAGTCAGAGCAGCTCGGCCGGGTCGAGCTGGAGTCGCACCACGCCAGAGTCCTTGCGCGCGGTCCGGATTGCCTGCGCCGCGCGCAGTGCGGAGGCGAGCTCGGTGCCGCTGCGCCGGTCGACCCTGACCAGCACCCGTACCGCCGCCGCCGCTTCGCCTTGTTGCTGGTCGGAGCGGCCGTCGGGCGCGGGAACCGGCCCGAGCACATCGGCGCCCGCCGGCAGCTCGGCCCCGGCGATGACGTCCCGCACGGCATCCTGCGGTCCGGTCAGCGCGGCCACCCGGACGGCCGGAGGGAACCGGAGCTCACGCCGCTCCGCCAGCTCGCGCTCGGCCTGTGTCACCGGATCCCAGCGCACCAGAGCCTGGACCGGAGGGAGCGTGGACTCGGCGACGACCACGACCGAGCCGCCGTCGGCCCCGGGTCCGGCCGGCCGCACCAGCGCGGCGGCGTTGAGCCAGCGGCGCAGCGCCTCCTCGGACGCGCGCAGGCTGGCCCGGCCGAGCAAGGCCCAGCCATCGAGCAGCACCGCGGCCGCGTATCCCCCGGAGGCGCGCGGTTCTGCCCCGGGCGTCGCCACGATGACCGCCGGCTCGCTGCCGACCTCGGTGATCACCTCGGCTCCGCCTGAGGTGCGCACGGAGGCGGCAGGGAATGCCCGGCCGAGTTCCTCGGCGGTACGCCCGGCACCGACGACCAGCGCACGCAGGCCGGGCTGCCCGCACTGGGCACAGCGCGGCGGCGCGGTCTTGCCGCACCAGCCGCATTGCGCGGCCGCCCCGGCGCCGGCCAGCGCCAGCGGTCCACCGCACGCCGCGCAGCGGGCCCGTGCGCCGCAGCGCTCGCACGCGACGGCCACGACGTACCCGCGGCGGGGCACCTGGAACAGCACCGGCCCGCTGGCCAGGGCCTCGCGCGCGGTGCGCAGCGCCAGGCCCGGCATGCGCGCCGAGCGCGCGGCCTCGTCCCTGGCCAGTTCAGCGTCGTCGCCGGCCGCGGTGATCCGCGGCGCCCACCGGCGGACCGTGGCCCGGTCCGCGGTCAGGGCGGCCGCCCAGCCGCTGTCCACCAGCTGGGTCACCTCGGTCGTGCGCGCGAACCCGCCGAGCAGCGCCGCGGCCCGGCTGCGGTGGGCACGGAGCGCGAGAACTTCCCTGACGTGCGGGTACGGCGCCCGCGGCTCGGCGTGCAGGTCGTCACCGTCGTCCCAGATCACGACCAGGCCGAGCCCGGCGACGGGAGCGAACATCGCGGACCTGGTCCCGGCGACGACGCGGATCTGGCCGCGCGCGACCGCGAGCCAGCGGCGGTATCGCTCCGCCGGGCCAAGGCCTGCCGCGAGGCAGACGTGCCGGTCTGCGCCGAGCACGTCGGCCAGGGCGGCGTCGACCAAGCCGAGATCCCTCGCGTCCGGCACGACGATCAGCGTGCCCTTGCCCGCGGCGCTGGCGGTGGCTGCGGCCACCGCGATCTCCTGAGGCCAGTGCGGCCCGGGCAGCGCGGACCAGGCGGCACGCGGCGCGCGCCCGCCCGCAAGAGCGGCCAGGAAGGAGCGCCCAGCGGTATAGCGCGCCCAGGGCCCGGGCTCGGGCAGCGCCGCCGCCGGTTTCGCCCCTGCAGCCGCCGACTCGGCCGCCACTCCCCCACCTGCGGCACCGGACTCTGCCGCAGCACCAGCCGCCACTCCGCCACCCGCGGCACCGGACTCTGCCGCAGCACCAGCCGCCACTCCCCTACCCGCGGCACCGGACTCTGCCGCAGCACCAGCCGCCACTCCGCCACCCGCGGCGCCGGACTCGACCGCCGCGTGCCGCGGTGGGATCGCGAGCCGCAGCACGTCCGCCAGGGTGCCGCCGTACCGGTCTGCCACGGCCCGGGCCAGCCCGAAGATCTCGGCCGTCAGCACCGGCTCCGGCGACACCACCCGCTCGAGGAACGCGAGCGCGCCCTCGTGCTCGCTCGCGTCCGCGCGCTGCAGCAGATAGCCACCGGTCAGCCGGCCGGCGAACCTGACCCGCACCCGGCAGCCGGGCACCGCGGCCGTCGAGAGCTTCTCGGGCACCAGGTAGTCGAAGGGCCGGTCCAGGTGCGCGAGGGACACGTCCACGGCCACCCGGGCGACCGGCAGGCTCTCGGCGGCCACCTTGCCGCCCCGTGCTGCCGAACCTGCCACGGCTCTGTCCTACCAGAGACCTCTGCCGTCGCGTCTAACCTCCGCCGCCACGGTGTTGCGCTAGGAAGTGAACACCGACTCGGTGAACCACTGCCAGGTGCGGCGGATGCCGTGCTCGCGGTCGATGCTCGGCGCATAGCCGAGCATCTTGCTGGCCAGGTCGTAGGAGGCGAAGTTGCGTTCCACCTCGCCGGTCCGCGCAGGCCGGTACTCGACCGGATGATCCGGCGCTCCGGCGGCGGCGCGGCACAGGTCGGCCAGCTGCGTCGCGGTGGTCTCGACACCTGACGCGATGTGCAGCACGGTGCCGCCGGGGACGTCGCTGTCCAGCGCCAGCCCGATCGCGCGCGCGATGTCGTCCACGTGCGTGTAGTCACGCGACGCCGAGCCGTCGCCGTAGATCACCATCGGTTCGCCATCACGGATCGCCCAGAAGAACTTGTTCAGGACTCCCGACTTCTTCTCGCTCCATGGGCCGTAGACGTTCGCGAACCTCAGGGCGATCGTGCGCAGCCCGTAGGACGTGGCGAACGCGTGGGCGTAGCCCTCGCCGGCCAGCTTGCTCGCCCCGTACGGCGAGATCGGCTTCGGCAGCGAGGACTCGTCCACGGGGGGCGTCGCGTTCCCGATCAGCGCGCCGCCGGTCGAGGCCTGCACCGTCCGCTCGACGCCGGCCCGCCGGGCCGCGTCAAGCACCCGGAACGTGCCCAGCACATTCACGTCGAAGTTCGGCGCAGGGTCGGTGATCGACATGATGACCGAGCCGGCCGCGGCGAGGTGGACGACCGCGTCGATGCCCGCGAGCGCGGCGTCGAGAGCGCCGGAGTCGCGGATGTCTCCCTCGACCAGTTCGGCGTCTACCCCGGCCAGGTGAGCGGGGTCGCCGGTCGAGTAGTTGTCGAACACGCGAACCCGCTGCCCCGCCGCGACAAGCTGGCGGACCAGCGTCGCGCCGACGAACCCGGCGCCGCCGGTCACCAGGATCCGGCGTTCCTGCTCCACGGCTAGTCCTCCTGTCGTGCGGTCACGGCGTGGCGGCCCCCGGCGCTCCGCCGGCCTGCCGGCCGCACCGGGGCAACCCGGGTCAGCAGGGTATAGGTCACCACGGCGATGGCCAGGTGCATCACCATAAGAACGGCCACGGCTCTGGGCGGCGCGCCCAGGTGCAGGATGTACACGTCGGGCAGCCAAAGCACGAGCGTGACCAGGACGGCCATGCGCAGGAACAGCCATTGCGGCGCCGACGTGATCCTGGTGGTGACCGGCCACGCGGCGCTCGCGATGAGCACGCCGATCACGGTCAGCTTGCCGTAATCGGAGAACTGAAAGTGCACGTATCCCCTGGTACTGGGGAAGATGGTGGTACCGACCGCGACCGCAGCCGCGTCAGCGGCGAGAGAGCCCGCGATCGAGGCGGCCGTGGCGAGCAGGACCCGCCACGCACTCGGCTGCTCGTGCTGCGGCGCGAAGTCCAGGCGGACCAGGGAGGCGGCCCGGCCGAGCATCTACAGGCCTGCCGCCGTCTGCAGCGCCTCGGTCCGGTCCGTGCGCTCCCAGGAGAAGTTGGGTTCCTCGCGGCCGAAGTGGCCGTAGGCAGCGGTCTGCGAGTAGATCGGGCGGAGCAGGTCAAGATCCCTGATGATCGCGGCCGGCCGCAGGTCGAACACCTCGAGCACCGCGTCCTGGATCCGCTCAACCGGGACCCGCTCGGTGCCGAAGCACTCCACGAACAGGCCGACCGGCTTCGCCTTGCCGATCGCGTAGGCGACCTGGGTCTCGCAGCGGTCGGCCAGGCCGGCGGCGACGACGTTCTTGGCCACCCAGCGCATCGCGTACGCGGCGCTGCGGTCCACCTTCGACGGGTCCTTGCCGGAGAAGGCGCCGCCGCCGTGCCTCGCCATGCCGCCGTACGTGTCGATGATGATCTTGCGGCCGGTCAGCCCGGCGTCGCCCATCGGGCCGCCGATCTCGAACCGGCCGGTCGGGTTCACCAGCAGCCGGTAGCCGTCGGTGTCGATATCAACACCGGCCAGGACCGGCTGGACCACGTGCTCGCGGATGTCCGGGGTGAGCAGTTCCTTCAGGTCGATCGCTGCCGCGTGCTGGCTGGAGACCACGACCGTGTCGAGGCGCACCGGCATGCCGTCCGCGTACTCGATCGTCACCTGGGTCTTGCCGTCCGGCCTCAGGTAGGGCACGTCACCGCTGCGCCGGACGTCGGTGAGCCGCCGGGCCAGCCGGTGCGCGAGCATGATCGGCAGCGGCATCAGCTCTGGGGTCTCCCGGCAGGCATAGCCGAACATCAGGCCCTGGTCACCGGCGCCCTGCCGGTCGAGCTCGTCGGCGCCCTCGCCCTCGCGATGCTCGAACGCCTCCTGCACGCCCTGTGCGATGTCCGGTGACTGCGAGCCGATGGACACCGACACGCCGCAGGACCTGCCGTCATAGCCCTTGGCCGAGGAGTCGTAGCCGATCTCCAGGATCTTCTCCCTGATCACGTCCGGGATGTCCACGTAGGTCTCCGTGGTCACCTCTCCCGCGACGTGCACCTGGCCCGTGGTGATCATGGTCTCGACGGCGACGTGGCTCGCCGGGTCGCCCTTGAGCATCCCGTCCAGGATGGCATCGCTGATCTGGTCGGCCATCTTGTCCGGATGACCCTCTGTGACCGACTCGGAAGTAAACAGACGACGAGCCACCTGACATCCTTTTCGTTCAAGAGTTAAAACCGACGAGGTATCGCCGCAGTGTAGCCGGGCCTGTGCGGCTGGCGCGCCTAGTCGAGCCTGCTGGCCACTAGATCCCAAATGACCTCGGCCAGCACTTCCTTGGGCCCGCGCGGGACCCGCGTCTCCCCGCCGCCGGCCGCGAGCACCACGGCCTCGTTGTCGCTGGTCCCGAACGCCAGGCCACCGCCGACCTGGTTCACGACCAGCAGGTCGCATCCCTTGGCCGCGAGCTTCGCCCGGCCATTGGCGAGCACATCCCCGGTCTCGGCGCCGAATCCGACGATCACCTGGCCCGGCCGCGTCCGGTTGCTGGACAGCTCGCGCAGGATGTCGGGGTTCTGCACCAGGCGAAGCGGCGGCGGGCCCGCGTCGGACTTCTTGATCTTCGAGTCGCTGCGGGTCTCTGGCCGGTAGTCGGCGACGGCCGCGGCCATGACCACCGCGTCCGCCTCGGCCGCCGCGGCGATCACCGCCTCCCGCATCTCGAGGGCCGAGGTGACGCGCACGACCTGGGCGCCCGCCGGATCGTCCAGGGCAACGTTCGCCGCCACCAGCGTGACCTTCGCGCCGCGCGCGGCGGCCGCCCGCGCGATCGCGTAGCCCTGCCGGCCGGACGACCAGTTGCCGATGAATCGGACCGGATCGAGCTCCTCCCTGGTGCCGCCCGCCGAGACCAGCACGCGCCGGCCGCTGAGGTCGGCCGCCAGGCCCTCGGCTCCGCGGGCCAGCACACGCACCGCGACCCCGAAGAGCTCGGTTGGCTCGGGCAGCCGCCCTGGGCCGCTGTCGGCGCCGGTGAGGCGCCCGGTGGCCGGTTCGAGCACGATCGCGCCGCGTTCCCGCAATGTGGCAACGTTCGCGTGCGTGGCCGGATGCTGCCACATCTCGGTGTGCATGGCAGGGGCGAACACGACCGGGCAGCGCGCGGTCAGCAAGACCGCGGTCAGCAGGTCGTCGGACCGGCCCGCGGCCGCCCGCGCCAGCAGGTCGGCCGTGGCCGGAGCGACAAAAACCAGGTCGGCCGTCTGGCCGAGCCGGACGTGCGGAACATTTTGTACATCGTCCCAGACGCCGGACGAAACGGGCTCACCGGACAGCGCCGCCCAGGTCGCCTCGCCGACGAAACGCAGCGCGTCTGGCGTTGGCACAACCCTGACCTGATGTCCCGCCTCAGTCAGCAGCCGCAGCAGCTCGCAGGACTTGTACGCGGCGATGCCAGCGCCTACCCCAAGGATGACGCGCACAGGCACCTGCCCTGGCCGGACGGCTCAGCCGTCAGGCCTCCGCCGGCGCTTCCTCCGCGCTGACCAGCCCCTCGCTGATCTCGCGCAGCGCGATCGACAGCGGCTTCTCCTGGACGCGGGTCTCAACAAGCGGGCCAACGTACTCCAGCAGACCTTCGCTGAGCTGGGCGTAGTAGGCGTTGATCTGCCTTGCCCGCTTGGACGCCATGATGACGAGGCCGTACTTGCTGTCCACCACATCGAGGAGATCGTCGATGGGCGGGTTGATAATGCCTTCCCCGGCCGGAGTCCCTGCCACCTTGTGCCTTTCCTGTATTAAGAGAGCAACCAGCTACCAGCTACTTCCGCTGCCCTGCTGGTTACTTGCAGCGGTCACCAGGCTACCAGGTGACGCACAGGGGCCGGGGCGTCGCCGAGCTTTGCTACGGCGCGCCCACGTGCGTGGGCGGATCGGCCACCGATCCGCGGACCCCGCCCCGCCCCTGCAGCGGCCCGCGTCGGTCAGATCTCGCCGCCGCGGAACTCGTGCTCCAGTGCGGTCCGCTGGTTGGCGCCGAGGCCGCGGACCCGCCGCGACTCGGCGATGCCGAGCTTCTCCATGATCTGCTTGGCGCGGACCTTGCCAACGCCCGGCATCGACTCCAGCAGTGCCGAGACTTTCATCTTTCCGACGACATCGTCGGTCTGGCCCTCCTTGAGGACCTGGGGCAGGGTCGTTGAACCCTTCTTCAGCCGATTTTTTACCTCCGCGCGCTCTTTACGCGCCTTGGCGGCCTTCTCTAGGGCCGCCGCCCGCTGTTCGGGGGTAAGGGGAGGAAGAGCCACTCGTGGTCACCTCGGGTTTCGTATCGAAAAACTCGCTCCGCGTGGGAAAACTAGCGAGTTCAGCCCGTCAGGGCAACGTGAACCCCCGTTTGTGGCGTCACAAATTAACCATTATTACTAACCGAACATATCTGGGTACTCAGTGTAGCGAAACTGCCCCTGAGATTTCATGATCGCTGACGTCAGGAGCATGCGACCGATTGCGGCCAAAACCGCGGCCAGCGGCCTTCGAGAGGCCGTCTGCCCGAAAAGAAAATGCATCTGCAAGTGCAAACCGCAGGCGACAGCATCAACTAAGAAGACCCAACTTAACGTGGCCGGAACGCGCCCGGCCGAACGGCATAGGCGGGCGTGGCACGAACGGCATGGGCTAGTACATAGTCCAAACGCATGGCTGACACATAGCCCAAACGCATGGGTGACATAGCCCAAACGCATCGTCGGCAACATAGCCCGAACACATCGCGAGCACATACCGCCAACGCCTGCCGGCGGCACATAGCCGGAACGCGTCCGCTGGCCGCGATAAGCACGCTGCGGCCGGCGCCGGACTCAGTTAGACGGCACCGATACTTTCCGCAGCGACGCGCCAATGGCGGCCGCCGCCGCGCCCGGATCGGCGGCGCCGGTGATCGGGCGGCCGATCACCAGAAGATCGGCGCCAGCCTGCAGCGCCTCTTCCGGCGTGGCGATGCGCGCCTGGTCGTTGGCTTCGGACCCGGCCGGCCGCACCCCCGGGGTGATCAGCGTGATGTCCGGCCCGACCTCGGCGCGCACCGCGGCCACCTCTCGCGGCGAGCAGACGAGTCCCCGTGCCCCGGCCTCCACCGCCAGCACAGCCAGCCGCCGCACCGCGTCCCCTACCGGGCCGGCAACCCCGAGCCGCTCCAGGTCGGCGTCACCCAGCGAGGTGAGGACGGTGACCGCGACGATCTTGGTGTCCGGCGCGGCCTCCACGGCGGCGCGCACGGCGGCCATACCGCCGACCGCGTGGACGGTGAGCAACTCGGGCCGCAGCCTGGCCACCGAGCGGGCTGCACCGGCCACGGTCGCGGGTATGTCATTCAGTTTCAGGTCGAGGAAAACCGCGACGTTGCTGGCGCCGCGAACCGAGGCCACGGCCTCAGGGCCGTACCGCAGGTAGAGCTCGAGCCCGATCTTCACGGTGCTGACGTGCGGCGTGACCAGGTTCGCCCATCGGGCGGCGGTGTCCAGGTTCGGCGCGTCAAGGGCGACGGCGATCGGCGCGGGATGGGTCACGGCATCCTCCTAAGACACACTTCCGGTGAGCCTGCGCCGCGGGCCAGTACTCGGCTCGTGGGCCAGGCCGACGACGTCGGAAAGGCGCTCTACCCCGCGCCTCGCCAGTTCTTCCTCGAGCTCACGGACGATGCGCATGCACGCCGAGGGGTCGTGGAAGATCGCCGTGCCGACGCTGACCAGCGTCGCGCCGGCCAGGATGAGCTCCAGGGCGTCCTGCCCGGTCCGCACGCCGCCCATGCCGATGATGGGCACATCCGGCAGCGCCTCGCGAACCTGCCAGATGCACCGCACGGCGACCGGCCGGATCGCGGGTCCGGAAAGCCCCCCAGTCGTCCCCGCGAGCACCGGGCGCATCGTGCTCATGTCGATCGCCATGCCGAGCAGGGTGTTGATCAGCGAGAGCCCGTCGGCGCCGGCCGCCACGCAGGAACGGGCGATCGCCACGATGTCGGTGACGTCCGGTGACAGCTTGGCGAACACCGGGATGTCGTACCGGGCCCGGCCGCGTACCGCGTCGATGACCGCAGCGGCCGCGCCCGCGTCGCAGGCGAACACCTGCCCGCGGTCCTCGACGTTCGGGCAGGAGATGTTGACCTCGATCGCGGTAACGCCGGCCGTATCGGACAGGCGCGCGGCCAGCTCGGCGTATTCGTCGACGGTCCCTCCGGCGATCGAGACCACCGCGCGGGCGCCCCTGGACAGCAGCCACGGCAGGTCCCGCTGCAGGAACGCGTCGATTCCCGGGCCCTGCAGGCCAATCGAGTTCAGCATTCCGCTCGGCGTCTCCGCCATCCGCGGGGTTGGCCTGCCCGCCCGCGGGGCCAGCATCACCGACTTGGTGACCACGGCGCCGATCTTGGAGACATCGAAGAACTGCGCGAGCTCGCGCCCCGAGCCGGCGCACCCAGACGCGGTCAGGATCGGGTTCGGCAGCTCGGCCTGGCCGAGCCGGGCCCGCAGGTCAGTGGCCATTCGCTCGGTTCCCTCCCTGCGGACCGGTGGCCGGTACCGTGGCTCCGGAAAGCCCGGCGGCGCGGCGGGACCTCGGCTCCCAGCCCGGAGCGCCGAACGCATCGAACGGGATCGTGCCCACGTCGTCCCAGCGCACCTGCTCACCGCGGAACACCGGGCCGTCCACGCAGGACCGGACCATCCGCGTGATCCCGTCGGTGCCGACAACGGGCAGCACGCACGTCATGCAGACCCCGACACCGCAGGCCATCAGCTCCTCCACCGCCACCTGGACCGGTATGTCGTACCGCCGGGCCAGCAGCGTCACCTGGCGCAGCATCGGCATCGGGCCGCAAGCGTAGATGGCGTCGGTGCGCGCCTCGTGGATGATCTGGCCCATCATGTCGGTGACGATTCCGCGCGCGCCGAGCGAGCCATCCTCCGTGGTGATCGTGGCCGTGCGCCCGGTCCGCCGCGCGGTCAGCGCGCCGAAGACCTTCTCCCCGGTCGACGCGCCGAGCAGGAAGTCGACCGTGCACCGGCGCTCGCGCAGCCTCGCCGCCAGCGAGAACAGCGGTGCGCTGCCGTAGCCGCCGCCCACCAGCAGGCAGGCGACCGGATCCCGGGGAACGGGGAACGGCCGGCCGAGCGGCCCGGTGATGTCGACGACGTCTCGGGAGCGGCGCTCGGCCAGCCAGCGGGTCCCCGGCCCGTCGGCGGCGAACACGAACTCCACCGTGCCGCCGTGATCCGGCCGGACGTCGTGGATCGAGAACGAGCGCCGCAGCAGCATCGACGTGGACGGCCCGCCGACGGCCAGGGTCACGAACTGGCCGGGCCGGAAGCGCGCGGCGATGCCCGGCGCCACCACCGTCATCGCGTAGTAGGCGTCCACCCGCCGCACGGTCAGCACGGTGCCGCGCACCTGGACCGGGCCCGCCTCCGGCTCTGGCGCTCCCGCCGTCATGATGGTGTTTCCCCTGGGGGCAGGCCCCCCGTAGCCCCCCTGCCGTCCGCTCGGGCCGGCAAGCCGGCCGTCGCGTACGGCACGGCTGCCGCCGGCCCGGGGGGCGAGCCGTCCGTATCTGCCCCCCCGCGCAGGCGGGCCGCGTGCTCCTGCAGTGACCGCACGCCCACCTCGCCTGAGTTGATCGCCTCGATGCCCTGTACGGCCGCTGCCAGCCCGGCCGTTGTCGTGATGCAGGGAATGCCCCGCCGCACGGCCGCGGTCCGGATCTCGTATCCGTCAAGCCGCGGCCCGGACTGCCCGGGGCTGCCGAACGGCGTGTTCACGATGAGGTCCACCTGGCCCGCCAGGATTCGTTCCACGATCGTCGGCTCGCCGTCCGGCCCCGGGCCGTCGCTGTGCTTACGCACGATCGTGGCACGGACCCCGTTGCGGCGCAGCACCTCCGCGGTGCCGACCGTCGCCCAGATCTCGAATCCGAGATCGGCCAGGCGCTTCACCGGGAACACCATCGCGCGCTTGTCCTTGTCGGCGACGGCCACGAAGGCGCGCCCTTTGACCGGCAGCGAGCCGTAGGCGGCCGCCTGGGATTTGGCGAACGCGGTGCCGAACACCTCGTCGATGCCCATGACCTCGCCGGTCGAGCGCATCTCGGGTCCCAGCACGGTGTCGACGCCCTCGCCGGCCGCGTTGCGGAACCGCCCGAACGGCAGCACCGCCTCCTTGACCGCGATCGGCGCGTCGAGCGGCAGCGTCCCGCCATCGCCGTCCGCGGGCAGCAGGCCCTCGGCGCGCAGCCCGGCCACCGTGGCGCCGAGCATGATCCGGGCCGCCGCCTTGGCCAGCGGGACCGCCGTGGCCTTGGAGACGAACGGCACGGTGCGGGAGGCGCGCGGGTTCGCCTCCAGCACGTACACCACCCCGCCGGCGAGCGCGTACTGCACGTTCAGCAGCCCGCGCACGCCCACTCCCCTGGCGATCGCCTCGGTGCAGCGCCGGATCTCGTCGATGTTCTTGTGGCCCAGCGTGATCGGCGGCAGCGCGCACGCCGAGTCTCCGGAGTGGATGCCGGCCTCCTCGATGTGCTCCATGACGCCGCCCAGGTACAGTTCCTCGCCGTCGTAGAGGGCGTCGACGTCGATCTCGATCGCGTCGTCGAGGAACCTGTCGATCAGCACCGGATGGCCGGGACTGGCCTCGGTGGCCCGCCGGACGTAGGCGTCCAGCGTGGCATCGTCGTAGACGATCTCCATCCCGCGGCCGCCGAGCACGTAGGACGGCCGGACCAGCACCGGGTAGCCGATGTCGTCGGCGACCTGCCGCGCCTCGGCCGGGGACGTGGCCGTGCCGTACCGGGGGGCCGGCAGGCCGGCCGCCGCCAGCACCGCGCCGAACTCGGCCCGGTCCTCGGCCAGGTGGATGGCGTCCGGCGAGGTGCCGACCACCGGGACGCCCGCGGCGGCCAGCGGGCGGGCCAGGCCCAGCGGCGTCTGCCCGCCGAGCTGGACGATCACCCCGGCGACCGGCCCGCTGGCCTGCTCGGCGGCCACCACCTCGAGCACGTCCTCCAGCGTGAGCGGCTCGAAGTACAGCCGGTCGGAGGTGTCGTAGTCGGTGGACACGGTCTCCGGGTTGCAGTTCACCATCACGGTCTCGTAGCCGGCCTCGGCCAGGGCGAACGACGCGTGCACGCAGGCGTAGTCGAACTCGATGCCCTGGCCGATGCGGTTCGGCCCGCTGCCGAGGATGATCACCTTGGGGCGGTCGCCGCCCGGCACCTCGGTCTGCTCGTCGTAGGCGGAGTACAGGTACGGCGTGCGCGCCGCGAACTCGGCGGCGCACGTATCCACCGTGAGGTACACCGGCCGCACGCCCGCTGCGTGGCGTTCCGCCCGGACCTGCTCTTCGGTCGTTCCGCGGAGCTGCGCGATCTGCGCGTCCGAGAACCCGGCCGCCTTGGCGCCCCGCAGCTCGGCCGGGCTCAGCGGCCCCGGGCCCGCCACGGCGACCCGTTCCGCGTGTTCTTCGATGTTTTTGATCTGGTCGATGAACCAGGGATCGATTCCGGTCGCATCGGCCAGCTCGGCCACCCCCGCCCCGGCCCGGACCGCCTGGTGCAGCGTGGCCAGCCGGCCGTCGTGCGGGCTGGCGCAGCGCCGGACAAGCTCGGCGGCGTCACCGGGCGGCTGCGCCCAGCTCAGCGACGCGCCCGCGTGCTCCAGCGACCTGAGCGCCTTCTGCAGCGCCTCGGGAAAGGACCGCCCGATCGCCATCGCCTCGCCGACCGACTTCATGTGCGTGGTCAGCACCGGGTCGGCGCCGGGGAACTTCTCGAACGCGAACCTCGGCACCTTGACGACCACGTAGTCGAGCGCTGGCTCGAAGCTCGCCGGGGTCTCGCCGGTGATGTCGTTGCGGATCTCGTCCAGGGTGTACCCGATCGCAAGCCGCGCGGCGATCTTCGCGATCGGGAAGCCGGTTGCCTTCGACGCCAGCGCGCTGGACCGGGAGACCCGGGGGTTCATCTCGATCACGACCATGCGGCCGGTGCTGGGGTGGACCGCGAACTGGATGTTGCAGCCGCCGGTGTCCACCCCGACGGCGCGGGCGGTCGCGATCGCCACGTCGCGCATGTGCTGGTACTCGCGGTCGGTCAGGGTCATCGCCGGGGCCACCGTGACCGAGTCGCCGGTGTGCACGCCCATCGGGTCGATGTTCTCGATCGAGCAGACGATGACCACGTTGTCGTTGCGGTCGCGCATCAGCTCGAGCTCGAACTCCTTCCAGCCGAGAATCGACTCCTCGATCAGCACCTCGGTGACCGGGCTGGCATCCAGCCCGGCCCCGGCGATCCGGCGCAGGTCACCGCTGTCGTACGCGATGCCGGACCCCAGGCCGCCCAGGGTGAACGAGGGCCGCACCACCAGCGGGTACCCGAGCTCGGCCGCTGCCTGCTCGCAATCGGCGATCGAGTGGCAGATGCTGCTCCGCGGCACCTCGGCGCCAACCCCGGTGACGATCTCCTTGAACCGGCTCCGGTCCTCGCCGGCCCTGATCGCCTCGATGTCGGCACCGATCAGCTCGACGCCGTAGCGGGCCAGCGTGCCCGCCTCGTGCAGCGCGACCGCCGCGTTGAGCGCCGTCTGGCCGCCCAGCGTCGGCAGCAGAGCGTCCGGCCGCTCCTTCGCGATCACCTTCTCCAGCACGTCCAGCGTGATCGGCTCCACGTAGGTCGCGTCGGCGAACTCGGGGTCGGTCATGATCGTCGCCGGGTTGGAGTTGACCAGGCTGACCCTGATGCCCTCCTGCCGGAGCACCCGGCAGGCCTGGGTGCCGGAGTAGTCGAACTCGCAGGCCTGGCCGATCACGATCGGCCCGGACCCGATCACCAGCACCGACTTCAGGTCGGCCCGCCTAGGCATGGGCCTGCTCCATCAGGTCGCAGAACTCGGCGAACAGGCCGGCGGCATCATGGGTGCCCGGCGCCGCCTCGGGGTGGTACTGCACGCTGAACGCCGGGGCGTCGAGCAGCCGCAGCCCCTCGACCACGCCGTCGTTGAGGTTCACGTGGGTGACTTGGGCCTCGCCGAACTCGGTGCCGAACCTGTGGCTGGCCTCGGGCATCGCGACCGCGAACCCGTGGTTGTGGCTGGTGATCTGCACCCGCCGGGTACGCAGATCCTGCACCGGCTGGTTCACGCCGCGGTGGCCGAACCGCAGCTTGTAGGTGTCCAGCCCGAGCGCCCGGCCCATCACCTGGCTGCCCAGGCAGATGCCGAACACCGGAACCCCGGCGCCGAGCACCCCGCGCATGGCCTCGACCGCGTAGCCGATCGCGGCCGGGTCGCCGGGCCCGTTGGAGAAAAACACCCCGTCCGGGCCGGACGCCAGGATCTGCTCCGCCGTGCTCGCCGCGGGCAGCACCGTGACCTCGCAGCCGAGCCGCGCCATCGACAGCGGCGTCGCCGCTTTGATGCCGAGGTCAACCGCTGCAACGCGGTAACGCACCGCGACTCCGGCCGGCGGGCTCACCTGGTACGGCTCGGTAACGGACACCTCACGAGCCAGGTCGGCGCCGGCCATGTGCGGGCTGGCGAGCACCCGTTCGAGCAGCCGCTGCGGATCGGTCTCCGCGGTACTGATCGCGGCCCGCATCGCGCCGCGCTCCCGCAAGTGCCTGGTGAGAGCCCGGGTCCCGGTGATGGCGATCCCGGTGATCCCCTGGTTGCGCAGTTCCTCGTCGAGGCCGCGCTCGGCACGCCAGCTCGAGTAGATCCTGGCCGGTTCCCTGACGACGTAGCCGCTCACCCAGATCCGGCGCGACTCGGGGTCGGTGTCGTTGACGCCGGTGTTGCCGATGTGCGGCGCGGTCATGGCGACGATCTGGCCGCAGTAGGACGGATCGGTGAGCGTTTCCTGGTACCCGGTCATCCCGGTGTTGAAGACCATCTCGCCGAACGTCTCGCCGTCGGCCCCGTAGCCGGTCCCGCGAAAGGTGGTGCCGTCCTCGAGCACCAGCATCGCGCCGATCGCTGGCCCGGTCACCAGGCCAGCTTCCCGTCGATCACGGTCGGCTTGCCGCGCAGGAACGTGGCCATCACCCGCCCGGGCAGGACCATCCCGGCGAACGGCGTGTTGCGGCTCTTGGAGGCGTGGGCCGCCGGGTCGACCGCCTCCCGCGGCGAGGGATCGTAGAGCATCAGGTTGGCCGGCTCGCCGGGCAGCAGCCGCCCGTGACCGCTGAGCCGGCCGATCGCGGCCGGCCGCGAGGACATCCGGTCGGCGACGCCGGCCCAGTCGAGCAGGCCCGGCTCCACCACCGCCTGGTGCACCGCGCGCAGCGCGGTCTCCAGGCCGGTCATGCCGAACGCCGCCGCCTCCCACTCGGTCTCCTTGTCCTCCAGCGGGTGCGGGGCGTGGTCGGTGGCCACGCAGTCAATGGTCCCGTCGGCCAGGCCGGCCCGCAGCGCCGCGACGTCCTCGGCGGTGCGCAGCGGCGGGTTGACCTTGAACACCGGGTCGTAGCCGGCCGCGAGCTCCTCGGTGAGCAGCAGGTGGTGCGGGGTCACCTCGGCGGTCACCTGCCAGCCCTTGGACTTCGCCCACCGGATGATCTCCACCGATCCGGCCGTGGAGACGTGGCAGACATGCAGGGCGGATTCCACGTGCGCCGCGAGCAGGCAGTCGCGGGCGATGACCGCCTCCTCGGCAACGGCGGGCCAGCCGGTGAGGCCGAGCCTGGCGGAGATCTCCCCTTCGTTCACCTGCGCGCCGACGGTGAGCCGCGGCTCCTGGGCGTGCTGCGCGATCACCCCGCCGAACGCCCGGACGTACTCGAGGGCGCGCCGCATCAGCACCGCGTCGTGCACGCACCTGCCGTCGTCGGAGAACACCCGGACCCCAGCCGCCGAGTCGGCCATGGCGCCGAGCTCGGCCAGCCGGCTGCCGGCCAGGCCGACCGTGACGGCGCCGACCGGCTGCACGTCGCACCGTCCCGCCTGGCGGCCGAGCCGCCAGATCTGCTCGACCACGCCCGCGGTGTCCGCGACCGGGTCGGTGTTGGCCATCGCGTGCACCGCGGTGAAGCCGCCGAGCGCTGCGGCCGCGGTCCCCGTGGCCACGGTCTCGGCATCTTCCCTGCCCGGCTCGCGCAGGTGCGTGTGCAGATCGACGAGGCCGGGCAGCAGGATCAGCCCGTCGGCGTCCAGCCGCTGCGCACCCTGCTTTTCGGCGTCCGGGCCCAGCTCCGCGATCAGGCCGTTCGTGACCAGCACATTGGCAGGCTCGCCGCCCAGCGGCCTCGCCCCGGTGATCAGCCAGCTATCCGTCATTGCTGTTCCCCCCGCTGCTCTGGCCGCCCGGCCTCGGGCGAGCCGCTGAGCAGCAGGTACAGCACTGCCATCCGCACGCTCACCCCGTTGGCCACCTGCTCGACGATCGTCGACCTGGCGGAGTCGGCGACCTCGGCGGCGATCTCCACGCCCCGGTTCATTGGCCCGGGATGCATCACGATGCCGTGCTCGGGCAGCAGTGCCATCCGGCCGACGTCCAGGCCGTACCGGCGGCTGTACTCACGCACGCTCGGGAAGTACGCCGCGTTCATCCGCTCCTGCTGCACCCGCAGCATCATCACCACGTCGGCCTTGGGCAGGGCGACGTCAAGGTCGTAGCAGACCGAGCAGGGCCAGGTGCCGACGGCGACCGGCAGCAGCGTCGGCGGGGCCACCAAGGTCACCTCGGCGCCCAGCGTGCTCAGCAGCAGCACGTTCGACCTGGCGACCCGGCTGTGCAGGACGTCACCGACGATCGTCACCCGGATCCCGTCCAGCCTGCCCAGCCTGCGGCGCATCGTGAACGCGTCGAGCAGCGCCTGGGTCGGGTGCTCGTGCGTGCCGTCGCCCGCGTTCACGACGCTGCCCCGCACCCAGCCGGCCAGCCGGTGCGGCGCGCCCGACGCGCTGTGCCTGATCACCACGGCGTCGGCGCCCATCGCCTCGAGCGTCAGCGCGGTATCCTTCAGGCTCTCGCCCTTGGCGACGCTCGACCCCTTAGCCGAGAAGTTGATGACGTCGGCGGAGAGCCGCTTGGCCGCCGCCTCGAACGAGATCCTGGTCCGCGTCGAGTCCTCGTAGAACAGGTTGACGACGGTGCGGCCGCGCAGCGTGGGGAGCTTCTTGACCGGCCGCTCGGACATCTGGGCCAGCTCGTCGGCCGTGTCCAGGATCAGCAGCGCGTCATCGAGGCTCAGGTCGCCCGCGGATATCAGATGACGGTTCATTTGCTCTCCCGGCTGGCACCCAGCAGCACCGCGTCCCGATCGTCGATCTCGGTAAGCAGCACGTTGACGACCTCGCGTTGTGAGGTGGGCAGGTTCTTGCCGACGTAGTCCGCCCGGATCGGCAGTTCCCGGTGCCCCCGGTCGACGAGGACGGCCAGCTGGACGGCGCGCGGGCGGCCGATGTCGCCGAGGGCGTCCAGCGCGGCCCGGACGGT
>Ga0209169_10000846_pt1 | contig 18856 bp, 10 predicted proteins | sample HubBroMetageWRM4_FD_188346 | JGI IMG/M metagenome (GOLD analysis project Ga0209169, IMG submission 188346) | Warmed soil microbial communities from the Hubbard Brook experimental Forest, New Hampshire - Hubbard Brook CCASE Soil Metagenome WRM 4... | ecosystem: Environmental > Terrestrial > Soil... | reverse complement strand
CAGGGATTTCAACGCGAAGTAGATCGTGTGCGAGCGCAGAATGCCTTCCAATGTTGGCGTGGCAGGTGTGGCGTCGACATTGGGCGCGCTGGATGCGGCGGGCGCGACGGAGATGCCCGCTGCGTTTGCTCTCGCGTCCAGCGCCTGAATCGCGGCTGCGAAATCATATTCGGGCGTCCAGAATTTTCCGCTCAAGATTCCTTCCGCGATTCGCTGCAGGGCTTCAGAAATTCCAGCGCATAGCTCGCTGAACTCCGGTTCCCACTGCAGGTCAATGCCTCCACAAAAAGCTCCGTCGCAAGCGGCGTCGAGAGTTTCCACGGCTTGAGACATGCGTTCTTCGTGCTGGAGCAATTTTACGAGAGTAATGCGGCGTGTGGACCAGCGCGCCGGTTCGTAGCGGCCGTGTGCGTAGAAGTCCGTGTTTTGACGCCCCAAAGTTGCGAGGCTCGCGCGCAACGCTTCGAGGTCAACCACGTTCTCGCCGCGAAACTGCAGCAGCAGCGCCGAGAGGAAGGTGTCGAGCTGCAAGAATTTTTCGGCGAGCGCATGCCGGAGACTTTCCATGGCCGTGGAAGGCAAGACGAACTCCGCCACCGCCAGCGCGATGAGAATTCCGAAACAAACTTCCAGGAAGCGGTTGAGCGCGGGTACCCACGGACGTCCGGTGTTCGGGACGAGCATGATGATCGCGATGGTGACGGCGGCGAGGCGTATTCCGTCCTCAAGGTGCAAAATCGTGCACAGAACGATAGTGACAAAGACGGCTACGCCAAAGACCAAAAGCTTTTGTCCCGGGACTGCCATAAACGGAATGGAGACGGCGGCGCCAACGGCCGTGGCAGCGAAGCGAATCCAGGATTGCTTAACCGCAGCGCCGAGATTTATCTGCATCACGATCATGGCGCTGATCGCGGCCCAATAGGGCTGGGGCATGCGCAGGAGCGAGGCAAAATACATGCCTAGGCAGCCAGCGAGAGCCGTCTTGATGGCGAGGCGAAAATTCGCCGAGGAGGTGGTCATGTCTTATGGCGCTTGCGCCGGGTGGGATTATGGACCGATAGCGGGTGGATGCGATATAGGTTCATGCATGTGCCGAAATGGGGCAGAAAAGTGGGGACAACACCAAGTGCGACATAGAGATAGGACAAGTCCCGGTTTGTGCAAAGTGTTGCATATTGAGAAAAGGGCGGAGGGAATGGAGTTCGGGATGTGATTCAGTACAAAGGGGTTATTTTTGGCGTCTGAATTATCGCTTGGCGGCTGACGTGCTAGAGTCACCGTGGAAGGAAATTGCGCGGAGGTGGGTTGATGAGATTCTGTAAAACGTTGGTGATCGTAGCTGCAGTGGCTTTGGCGATGGTTGGAGCGAACGTGGCTAAGGCTGACGGCGCTGTCGATCCCCGGGTGAAGTTGGTTATCCCCACGGATCCGACCATTGAGCCTTGCAGTCAGGTTCAGGAAGGCGTGGAATGCTTCACGTCGAATTCGTTTGAGAATCCGGTAGCTGTCGCTGGGCCGACCCTGGCGCAGCTCAACGGCTCGTTCGACCTGCTCACGAACTTCATTTATGAACCGACTGATTGCGTCGGCGATGTTTGTCCGGCGTCGGATACCCTGCAGGACTTGTGGATCGCCATTACTCCGACGATCCAGAACGCGATTTACACTTGCAGCCTTGGGTCAGCTGCTGGCCTGACGGCCGCGTTCAACGTCTGCCCTGCTGCGGTAGGAATTAACGGGAATGGTCTGGAATTGATCGAGTTGGAGTGCAACACGCAGATCAGTGCCTGCACTGGACTGCTACCTGGCGAAGAGGGCTCGGCCGAAATTACACCGGAACCTGGCGAGCTGGCGTTGCTCGGGATTGGAATCGGCTTGGTTGGATTTTGTGGTTGGAAGCGCCGGCAGGCCATCGAACTCAGCCGGGTCAACCAAGAAAATCTAGCTGCCTGCTGAAGTTAGCTATTCGTCGTCGGCCATACCTTCTCATTTGGTTCTGCCCACCCCGACAAGCGTCGTGGTGGGCAGAACGCTTTTTGGACCCGCAATATCCCCGAAAGCTCTCACGCCCCCGCGCGGATGGCTGCTACAAGTTCAAAAAGCAACGGCAGAATGGCTGGCGAGGCGTCGGCGCTACTAAAACCAGGGTGGTCGCGCGAGATAACCAGACAGTGTTATGGCTGCTGTCCAATTGTTACGACGGATTGGGCCAAGCGTTGTTAGGGCTTCTTTGAGTATTTTTTGATCAGCTTGTCGAATTCAGGGTTGCTGTGCAGGCTTTCCAGATCCGGATCAACGGCGGCGAACTCCGCGGGGAAGTGATTTTCAAGCGCGGCCGCGAGTAAGGTCATCGCTTGGCTCGGCCTTCCAGTCAGAGCATTAATCTGGACTTCGGCGTAGGCGAGGTTGACGTCTTTCTTGTTCTGTGCGCGAGCGCGAGCTATGAAAGTGTCCGCATCCTGAGCCTTTCCGAGGCTGGCGTAGGAGAGCGCAACCTCCGTCAGCACGGTGGTATCCTGGGGGTTGGTCTGCAATTCCTTGTAGCCGGCGGAGATTGCCTGCTGATAGGCGGCGTGAGCCTTGTCGGTCCGGCCCAGCGCGCGATAAGAGTCGCCCAGGTTCACGGCCAGTTGTGTGTCGTTGGCGTTTAGCGCGACGGCTTTCTCGAATGCCTGAGCGGCCTCGGAATATTGCTTCAGGAAAAAATACGCGTTGGCGATATTTGAGTAAGCGCCGGCGTTGGGTTCAATTGCAAGAGCTTTTTGCAAATACGGAATCGCTTCGGCGTACTTAGCCTGCTGCACCAGCACGTTCCCGGCATTTTCGTAACCTGCGTTGACATCCGGTTCGAGCGTGGAAACCTGCTTGAACGCATCCAGGGCTTTATCGTATTCGCCGACCTGGAAGTAAGCGACGCCGAGAGAGTTCTCGTTGATCCAGTAATAAGGATTCAGCTGCACGGCTTTTTGGAACGCTTCGATGGCGTGGGGCATATCGCCTTTCGACATGTACACGTTGCCCAGGCGGTAATAGACTTCATCGGAATTGGGCGCCAAAGCCTGCGCGCGATTCAGCTCTGCGATTGCTTCGGAATATTTGCCGGTGGCGCGGTAGACGCTGCCTAGAGTGGAGTGGACTTCGGGAAGTTTGTCGTTCAACTGCAGAGCTTGTTGCGCGGCCGCGAGCGCTTTCTGGGTCCAAAAGCCGTCATTCGTCAATCCGAACATGCGCAAGCTGGCCTGGGCCACGCCGGTGTAGGCCAGCGCAAATTTGGGATCCTGTTTTACCGCTTGATTGAAATAATCGAGCGCGGTCTGAATGCTTTTGGCGTCGTTGACGCGGAGCGCGTTACGACCGCGAAGATAAAAATCGTACGACGCGACGTTATCGGTGGGGCGCGCTTCGGCGTTGGCATTCTCTTCGTTCGTAGGATTCACATCCATCGCCGAGACCACCTGCGCGTAGATATGATCCTCGAGTGTGAACAGGTCCGCGGGAACGCCGTCGAATTGCTGGCTCCAGATGCGCTTGCCGTTCACCACATCCTCCATATTCAGGATGATGCGGATTTTGTCGCCGTTGCCCTGCACCATGCCCTGTACTAGAGTGTTCGCGCCCAAACTGCGAGCGATTTTCTCCACAGGTTGCTTGGGATCGGCCTTGGAGGCGGCGTCGGATGAAGTGACGTGCACGCCTTTCAGTTGAAAAAGTTTCGCTGCGAGCGCTTCCTGGATGCCTTGCGCCAGGTAGCCGAGCTGAGATTGATCACCCAGAACTTGCAGCGGCAGAATGGCGACGTAGCGTCCGCTGGAAAGTGGTGGAATGCCCGAAGCCGCCGAGCCGGCGGGCCCGGTCTGCTCCACATGAAATCCTGGAATCAAATGCCGCACCGGCGGAATCGCGAACGCAATGAGGAGCAGCGCCACAACGCCGGCGACAATCCACACCCAGCGATGGCTGGCGAATTCAGGGATTTGGATGATTACGCTCTGCGAGCCGGAGCCGATGCGCGACATGCCGACACGAGACGTGCTGCTGCCGGAAGACCCGCCTTGCAGGTCCGCGAGAATTTCGTAGGCATTCTGGTAACGATCATTGGGATCGCGTTCCAGGCAACGCATAATAATTTTCACGAGCCAGTTCGGGAGGTCTGGCCGCAGAAGCTTCGGGCTCTTGGGCTTTTCCTGGATGCGTTGGTACATCACTTTCAGCGTGGATTCGCCGGTGAAGGGGACATCGCCGATCACCATTTCGTACAGGATCAGGCCGAAAGCATAGAGGTCGGCGCGGCCGTCCGCCGGCTTCCCTTCCACCTGTTCGGGCGACATATAACGCGGCGTACCGAGAAATGCGCCGGTGCGCGTCATGCCGATGGCGCCCTCTTCGAAGGATTTCGCGAGGCCGAAATCGCAGACGAAAATCTGATCGTTCTTATCTACGAGCAGGTTTTGCGGTTTCAGGTCGCGATGGACGACGCCTTCGGCATGCGCCGCGGCTAGCGCTTCCGCAATCTGCCGGGAAAAATTCAGAATGCGTTCCAGCGGCATCTTGGGGTTTTCGCGGATAATGTGCTGCAGATCCTTGCCCTCGACGAAGGCCATGGAAATGAAGCGGAGCCCGCCGACGTCACCCATGTCGTGAATGCGGAGAATATTCTTGTGGGAAATTTTACTGGCGAGAACCAATTCCTGTTTGAAGCGTTTGAGGGCGTCGGATTCGCCGATGGCGCCATCGCGGACAACTTTGATGGCGACGGTGCGGTCGAGGTCTTTGTCATAGGCCTTATAAACGCGGCCCATGCCGCCCTGGCCGAGAAGCGCTTCGATGCGATAGCGCGGACCGAAATCGCTGCCGGGAGCGATGACGGTGGCGTCCACCATCTGGATCGTTTCGGACTCGCCCAATGGCATGGGAGTCCCGCAACGTGAGCAGGACTCAGCGAAGTCCGGATTCACCGTGCTACAGTGAGGACAATTAATCACGAGAAAGCCGCCAGGATGGCCCCAAACCGGGGACTACAATGGCGAATTATCGTGCATCCTTGGATGGGCTGCAACCATTAAGTGGCGCAAATGTGCGATATCGGCCTTCGTTCGCGGCGCCCGGGCGGTTAGACTGGTGCATCGCTTGCGAGCGCCGTTTTTCGAACTTTTGAGCGCCAATAGCCTATGTTGGGAACGCCAATACATGTCTGGATAGTCTTCGCCATCACGACGGCCGCGGCCCTGGTGATTGATCTGGGCGTGTTCCACCGCAAGAACCATACCATCGGCCTGCGCGAAGCATTGCTGGAGAGTGCGGCGTGGATCTCTGTGTCGCTGCTTTTCAACCTGTGGCTCTACTATTCGCAGGGGCCGCAGGTGGGCGTGGAATTTCTTACCGGTTATTTGGTTGAGAAATCGCTGAGCGTCGACAATATTTTTGTTTTTCTGCTGATTTTTCAGTCGTTCCACGTGCCGGCGCAATCGCAGCACAAGGTTTTATTCCTTGGAGTGCTTGGGGCGCTGGTGATGCGCGCGATTTTCGTGCTGGCGGGTGTGGAGTTGCTGCAATCGTTTCACGCGGTGCTGTATGTTTTTGGGGCGTTGCTGTTGTTGACGGGATTACGAATGTTTTTTCCCGGCAAGCGTGTGATGCGGCCCGATCGCAATCCGTTGGTGCGGATGGCGCGGCGAATCATTCCGGTGGCCGATCAGTTCGAGGGCGAGCGTTTTTTTGTGAAGCAGGATGGGAAACGGATTGCGACGCCGCTTTTTTTGGCGCTGGTCGCCGTGGAGGCTATGGATATTATTTTTGCAGTGGATTCGGTGCCGGCTGTGCTGGCTATTACGCGCAATGCGTTCATTGTTTATTCATCAAACGTGTTCGCGATTTTGGGTTTGCGGGCGCTTTATTTTGCGCTGGCTGATTTGCTGCCGCGATTCCGGTTCTTGCATCAGGGGCTGGCAGGGATTCTCGTCTTTGTGGGTGCGAAGATGTCGCTGAGCGAATGGGTGCCGGTATCCGCACCTGTTTCTCTGGGCGTTATTGTGGGAATCCTGGCTGTAACTGTGGCCGCGTCGTTGTTGTTCCCAGCGGCGGCAGGCGAAAAAGCAGCCTGAGGCGGACTTCGCGCGCTACCCCAGGTTAAGGACGAGGATGCGCGGCTCGGTCATCTCTTCGATGGCGTAGCGCAAGCCTTCGCGACCGATTCCAGAATCCTTCACGCCGCCGTAGGGCATGTGATCAATCCGGAAGGCGGACACATCGCCGGCGATGACGCCGCCGACTTCCAGATTTTCAAATGCGGAAAATAGCAGTTTGGAATCACGCGTGAAGACGCCGGCCTGCAGGCCGAAGGGCGAATCGTTCACGCGGCGGATGGCATCGGCGAAATCGTCGTACGGCTCGACAATCACCACCGGCGCAAACACTTCCTGGCAGCTGACTTTCATGTCCGCGCGAACGTTGGTCAGCACTGTGGGTTGCAACACCGCACCTTGGCGCGTCGCACCACCTGCGTGTAGCTTTGCGCCGCCTGCCACCGCTTCTTCAATCCACGAAGCTGCGCGGCGCGCAGCGTCTTCGCTGATCATAGGGCCGACGTCGGTGGCTTCATGCAGCGGATCGCCGACGTGCAGTTTTTTCACGCCCTCGAGCAGGCGCGCGAGGAATTTCTGTTCAACGCTGCGCTGCACGTAGATGCGCTGCACGGAAATGCAGCTTTGCCCGGCATAGGAAAATCCGCCAATGACGCAACGATCCGCGGCGACGTCCACGTCTGCATCGGAGTGGACAATGACTCCGGCATTGCCACCCAACTCCAGCGTCACTTTTTTCTTTCCGGACTTCCCTTTCAGCGCCCAGCCAACCGGGACGCTTCCGGTGAAAGTGAGCATTTTCAGCCGATCGTCGCCAACCAATTTTTCGGCTTCTTGATTTGCGAGCGGCAGCACATTCAGGGCGCCCGCGGGTAGTCCGGCTTGCTCGATAACTTCGGCGAGCAGCAGCGACGTGAGCGGAGTTTGCGGCGCAGGCTTCAAGACCGTGGTGCAACCCGCGGCGATCGCCGGCGCGACTTTGTGCGCGACTAGATTCAGCGGAAAATTAAAGGGAGTGATGGCGAGAATGGGGCCGAGCGCGAAACGACGCACGATTCCGGCGCGGCCCGCGGTAGAGGCCTGCCAATCCAGGGGCAGCCACTCACCGCCGATCCGGGTGGCTTCTTCCGCTGCAACCGCGAAGCTGAAAATCGCGCGATCCACCTCGGCGCGCGCGGTGCGGATGGGTTTCCCTGCTTCCAGGGCGATTAGTTGCGAAAAATCTTCGCGGCGCTTGCCGATGCCGTCGGAACTCGCGCGAAGAATGGCTTGTCGTTCGTATCCGGGCATCTTGCGCGTGACCTGAAATGCGCGCTGGGCGGCGCGGACGGCTGCTTCGGCGTGGGCGGCGCTGGCTCGATACGATGCGCCAACTACGGCGCGGTCGTACGGAGCTAGAACTTCGAAACCCTCGCCTTCGGAGATCCATTTTCCGTCGAGATAAAATCCCCAGGTCTTCACTGGTGTTTTTGTTGTCGTGCCCATGAGTGGTCCTCGAACTATGCGTGACGCGGCGCTGTTTCGACCTGCGATTCGGCCACGAGCGCTAGCGCTGACTCGAGGACGGTCAGGCCTTCCTCGAACTGCTCCCTGGTAACCACCAGCGGCACCAGCAGGCGCAATACGTTGCCGTAGGTTCCGGAGGAGAGCAAGATCAGCCCGCGTTCGCGGCAATGGCGCAGCACCTGCTCGGTTTCCTCTTTGGCGGGCTCGCGCTGGTCCGCTGAACGCACGAGTTCTAGCGCGCGCATCGCGCCCAGGCCGCGTACGTCGCCGATCAACGGCCAGCGCTTCTTCCATTCTTTGGCACGCGCTTCGAAACGCGCGCCTAGTTGTTCTGCGCGCGCGGAGAGATTTTCGCTTTCCAGTGTTTCAATTGCCGCCAGGGCTGCTGCGCACGCCAGCGGATTACCACCGTAGGTGCCACCCAGACCGCCAAGACCTGGCGCGTCCATAATTTCCGCGCGGCCTGTGACCGCTGCGAGCGGCATGCCGGAGGCGAGGGACTTTGCGCTGACCAGAATGTCTGGAGTGATGCCGTAGCGCTGCGAGGCGAACATCGCTCCGGTGCGGCCAAATCCAGTTTGCACTTCGTCGGCAATGAAAAGAATTTCGTGGCGCTTGCAGATTTCCTGGATTACGGGGAAAAATTCCGGCGGCGGCGCGACGAAGCCGCCTTCCCCGAGCACCGGCTCGACCACTACAGCCGCGACCGCTTCAGACGCCACCATGCGCTTGAAAGTGTCTTCCAAGTGATGGGCGCAGAAAACATTGCAGCTGGGATATTGCAGCGAATACGAGCAGCGGTAGCAGTAAGCGTAGGGAATGCGGTAAATGTCCGTGGCGAAAGGCTCGAAGCCCGCTTTGTAAGGATGCGTCTTGCTGGTGAGCGACATGGTCAGCATGGTGCGGCCGTGGAAAGCATCTTCAAAGCAAATGATGGCCGGACGATGCGTGTAAGCGCGCGCGATTTTCACGGCGTTTTCGATCGCTTCGGCGCCGCTATTCAACAAAATGGTTTTCTTGGCGAAATTGCCGGGCACCAGCGCATTCAGTTTTTCCGCCAGCGCAATATATTTTTCGTAAGGCGCGACACTGAAGCAGGTGTGGACGAAAGCGTCGAGCTGCTCGCGAATGGCGGCAACCACGCGCGGCGGGCGATGACCGGCATTCTGCACGCCGATGCCTCCGGCAAAATCGAGGAAGTGATTGCCGTCCACGTCTTCCAGGATGGCGCCTTCCGCCCGCGCCGCGAAAATCGGCGTGGCGTGAGCGACGCCGCGCGGCACTGCGGCTTGTCGGCGACGCATTAGTTCCAGAGATTTGGGGCCGGGTATCGCGGTGCGCAATTGGATTGTGGGCATGTCAGTACCATCCGATGGGCTGTTCGTTCAGGTTGATGTGCACTTGCTTGGTCTCGAGATATTCTTCGATGCCCCAGGTGCCGAGCTCGCGACCGAAACCGGATTGTTTGTAACCGCCCCAGGGGGCTTCGACGTATGTGGGCTGCATGTGATTCACCCAGACGATTCCGGCGCGCAGAGCTTTCACGACGCGGAAGGCTTTGAAAATATCGCGCGACCAGACGGCGGCGGCCAGGCCGTAAGGCGTGTCGTTTGCAATTTTGATGGCGTCGGCTTCGTTCGTGAACGGAATTACCGTCGCGACAGGGCCGAAGATTTCTTCACGGGCGATGCGTGCGGAATTATCCACGTCGTAGAAAATTGTTGGCTCGACATAGTAGCCCTGCTTCATGGACGACGGGCGACCGCCTCCTGCGGCGAGCTTGGCTTCCTTCTTGCCGATTTCCTGGTAGGCGCTGACGCGGTCGAATTGCTCTTTGCTGACGAGCGGGCCCATTTTTGTTTCGCGCTCGAGCGGCGGGCCCAGGCGGATCTTTTTGGCTTTGGACGCCATGGCTTCGACGAATTTCGAATAGATTGGCTTCTCCACCAGGATGCGGCTGCCTGCGGAACAAACTTCACCTTGATTGATGAAGACTCCGAAGAGCGCACCGTCAATCGCGGCTTCAAAATCGGCGTCCGCGAAGAATATGTTGGGCGATTTTCCGCCTAATTCCAGCGTGACGCGCTTTAACGTGTCCGCTGCCAGTTTTACGATTGCTTTGCCTACCGCGCCGCTGCCGGTGAAGGCGACTTTGTTTACGTCAGGATGCTTTACTAACGGCGCGCCTGCACCTTCGCCGAAGCCGGTGATGATGTTGACGACTCCCGGGGGCAATCCGGCGTCGCTGAGATATCCGGCGAATTCGAGTGCCGTGAGCGGAGTTTGTTCGGCTGGTTTCAAAATGCAGGTGCAGCCAGCGGCGATGGCTGGTGCGAGCTTCCACGCAGCCATCAGCAGTGGATAATTCCACGGAATGATTTGAGCCGCGACGCCGATAGGTTCGCGCAACGAGAGGCTCAGCGCGTTGTCCGGCACGGGGTTCACGTGGCCCAAAACTTTGGTGGCCATGCCGCCGTAATATTCGAAACACGTGGCGGCATCGGCGATGTCGTACTCGGCTTCGACGATGGGCTTGCCGGAATTGCGGCATTCGAGATCGGCGAGGTGCGCGGCTTCCTTGCGAATGCGTTCGGCGAGGCGGAATAGAATGCGGCCGCGATCTTGCGCTGTAGTTTGCGGCCACGTCCCGGAATTAAAGGCTGTTTTCGCTGCAGCGACGGCCCGGTCGACGTCTTTTTCATCGGCTTCCGGAACTTCGGCGATGATTTCTTCGGTGGAAGGATTATAAACGGGGAAAACGCCGCGGCTGTGTGCTTCGACAAATTCGCCATTGATGTACATCTTGTACTTGCGCGGGGCTGATTTTGATTTCGCGCCCTTCGCTGCGATCGCTTTCGCCTTGCTTGCCACGGAGCCTCCCCACGAGTGCCATTCTAAATCAGATTCCGGTCGCGGTGGACGGTGCCGCTTTGCGGCGGCCGTACACGTAGAAGAAAAACACGGCTAGGCCGATGAAAAATACGGTGCCGCCGAACATCCATTTCTCGTACGACCACAGCGAGCTAATCTGCTGCGCCGGGAAAAATGCCAGGACGATGCCGAGGGTGGTCGTCACCAAGCCGCTGCCACCGGCTAGAAACAATGTCGTCTTGCTGTATAGCCCCTTGCCCGAATCCGGATTCGCGGCGATTTTCAGCAGCGCGCCGAACATGTAGAGGAACGGGATCAGTTGCAGCACCACCGCCAGCGACAGCAAGCGCTGAAATGTTTCCTGCACTCCGGAGCCGAACGAATTCACCAGCACCAAAACCATGGATACCACACCTTGCACGATCAGTGCCGCGTACGGCGTCGCAAAACGCGGGTGCGTCTTTCCCAGCCAGCTTGGCATGTACGAATCGAGGCCGGCGACGAACGGTATGCGCGCCGAACCGGCCAGCCACGCCGAGCCGATTCCCGCTATCGAAATGCTAAGCATCAGCGCGAACGGGGCGACGATCCAGTTGGCGCCGACACGACTGGCCATATGACTCACCGCCTGCACGATTCCCTGGAGCACGTTGATGTCGCTCTTGCTGACGGCGATCAGCAGCGTAAGCGTCGTCGCTATGTACATTACGCCGGAAAGCACGCCGCCCCAGGCGACCGCGCCGGGTAAAGTTTTCTGCGGGTCTTTGATTTCGTCGCCCATCACTGACGCCAGCTCCAGGCCGACCAAGCCAAAACAAATGACGCCGAAAGAATTCAGCACGAAACGCGGATTCGCCGGAATGCGAAAATCCGCGGCCGTTACCGCAGTGCCGAAACGCGAAAACATGATCAGGCCCAGGCCGATCAGCACGGCGGCGGCGACTCCCGTGCCGATTCCGCCGAGATTGTTGATCCATTTTCCGACGCCGAGGCCGACGATGTTCAGAATCACCAGCAGCGCCATCAGCACGAGCGACGCGACCACCGTGAACGTAGTGTTTTCGGCCAGCGATTGGTGGCCGGGGCCGAGGACGAACACCGAAACGCCCACGAAATAAAGCATCACCGTCGGCACGTACATCATATTGTTGGTCCAGTAGCACCATCCGGAGAGAAAGCCGTGGAAGTCGCCGAAAACTTCCTTGGCCCACAAATAAACGCCGCCTTCTCCGGGATAACGATGCGCCAACTCGATGACGGCAATTCCCTGCGGCCAGAAAAACAGCACGAGCGAAACTAGCCACAGCCATACTGTGACTCCGCCGTTTGCGGCGATGCTCGGAACCACGTTCAGGTTGAACACCGCGACGACGAACAGCGCGACGAGGTCCCAGCGGCCGAGCGAACGTTTTAGGTGGACCGTTTCAGTGGTCGCTGGAACTGGAAGCGGCTCGGCCAACAGGACTCCTCGTTAAATGAAAAAAGCGCGCGCCGAAAACCTTTGTGCCTTGCCCGTACTGCGATTCACCCACAGAAACTTTCGGCGCCTGCAAAACTCAGTGGCCCGCGGTGGCGGCGACGTGCGGCTCTTTCTGCGCCTTCGCCAGAGCCGGGGCGATTTCGCCGAACGTCGCGATGTGGCGGTCGATGTCGGCTTCGGTGTGCGCCACGGAAACAGTCCACTGCTCGTCCCACCAATACGGCTGGGCCATCACGCCACGATTGACCATGGCGAACCAGTAGTGGCGCCACAATTCGCTGTCTGCGTTCAGCCAGTCGCGATAATTGCGGATGGGCTTGTCGAAGAACATCAACGCGCCATTCGAACCGGCGCCGATGACGTAGGCGTTCAGGCCGGTCTTGGAAATTTCCTTGTTGTAGCCATGGAGTAATTTTTGGTTGAGCTTGGTGACGTGGGCGTAAGCGTCTTTTGTCAACACCTCGCGGAACGTAGCCAGGCCCGCGGCCATCGCGACGGGATTTGTGTTGTAGGTGCCGCCGTGAAAGACTTTGTGGTCGGAAATCTGGCCCATCACCTGACGCGTGGAAGCGAAGGCCGCGAGCGAAAAGCCGCCGCCGATGGATTTCGCGAGGCAGACGATGTCAGGCTTGACGTTGAAATATTCGCAGGCGCCACCGTAGGCTAGCTTAGCGCCCGTCTTCACTTCGTCGAAAATCAGCAGCGCGCCGTTTTTCTCGGTGATTTCACGCAGCGCCTGCAGATAGCCATCGGCCGGCATCAAGATTCCCACATTCATCATGATCGGCTCAACGATTATCGCCGCGATTTCGCCGGGATACTTGGCGAAGAGGCGCTCGACGCCGGCAATGTCGTTGAATTGCGCGATCAAAGTATTTTGTACAGTCGCTTTCGGAATGCCGGAGCCGCCCGGAACGGATGTGGGGAAATTCGGGTCGCCAATTTCGCTGGCTTTCGGTTTCAGCGAGACGAGAACGGAATCGTGCAGACCGTGATAGCCGCCTTCCATTTTGATGATGCGGTCACGGCCGGTGGCGGCACGCGCGAGTCGTACCGCGTGCATGGTGCATTCTGTTCCGCTATTGCTGAAGCGCACCATTTCCACGGGAAAGCGCTGGCAGATTTCTTCGGCCAGTTCCCATTCGAGATCGTGCGGCATGCCGAACATGGTGCCGGTGCCGAGCTTCGCTTGCACCGCCTTGACGACCGCAAGATGGCAATGGCCGGCCATCAACGCGCCGAAGCAAAGATTGAAATCGAGATATTCGTTGCCATCGATATCGTGAATGTGTCCACCCTTTCCATCGCGGACAAATAGCGGATAGGGATCGTAGGCGCGATAATTGCTGGCGACACCCAGTGGCAAGCGGTCTTCCGCGCGGGTGTGCGCCGCCTTTGAACGCGGCGTGCGCTTTTCGTAAGTGTTGATTTCCTGTTGCAGTCCTTCGTGCATAACTGCCTCCAAATGCTGGTACTGTGGCCGACGCACGGCCCTGAGATTTGCTGCAACTGACCTAAACTTTCACGTTCCACCGGCGGAAAGTGAATCCGCGTTTTTTTAGTTCGTTGAAAAATGGATTGGGCGGGACCACATTTTCCGGTGCCTGCACACCTGCGCCGGGAATTTCTCCGCGGCCTTGCATTACGGCGGCGATGGCGGCTGGAAATCCAGTATCACGAGCCACGGCTGAGAATTGTGGCCGCGCGGTGTGATCGGCCCACATTTCCATGGCTGCGCCGACGCGATGCTTGCCGGCGCGGCCGGTGACGACGACGCGCAAAGCTTCTACGTCGAGCGGCGTCTTGGCCGGAGCTCTTTTCTGCAGCAGCGCGAGCAGCACTGCGCGCGGCGCCACGCGAGTGCCATTCACGGCTAGCGGTTCGCGCTCTGTGAAGCCCACAGCTACCAGTGAGCGCACCAGTCCCACCAATTTCGGATCGTAATTAATCTTAAAGAATACCTCGCGCACGCCTTTCTTGCGGAAGCTCTCGGCCAGCGTGCCCAGCTCGGAGTGAATGGAATGGCGCAGGACGATTTTCCCGATGGGCACGGGATAAGTTTCGGTTTCAGGGTCCGAGAGCATTTCTTTTTCGACGTAGCGGCCGCCGACGAAATGGATGGGTGGCATGGTCAGCTCGTCCAGAATCGTCGCGATCGAAAACGAATAGGCGACGGGACTGTCGTAGCGCTGCTCGTCCGCGCCTGCGTTGTACACCTTGATCGCGTCCACGCGATCCAGCGGATCGGCCAGCGCGCGCGCCATTACATTGGTGATGCCCGGGGCGCCGCCCATCCCGGGAATGGCCAGCTTTCCGATACGGCGGAAATCGCGGTCCAGGGCAAATTGCTTTCGCGTCATGTGGTAGAGGCCGCCGAGGTCCATGTAATTCACACGAGCGGCGAGGGCCGCGCGCATCACGTCCAGATTCCAGTTGTATTGCGTGCAATTCACCACCACGTCGCAGCGGTGCAGCAGCTTCGCCAGACGCGATGTGGCGCGCACGTCTGCAAACGCTGCGCGCGTGATGCCGCGACCGAACTTGCGCGCGACTTCTTGCGCGCGCGCGCGATCGAAATCGGCGACGACGATGCTCTTCACTTCGCGCGCGCCGCTGAGGTCGTACACTACCGCGCGACCCATTAATCCCGCACCCAGGACGACAATCTTCATTTATGGCCTAGTCCTCGTGTTCGAATTCGCATCTGTTCAACTGCCCCACCACAATTACTATACTCCGTGAGTCGTTCCGTCGCCGCGCTTCCGCCGTACCACTGTCCCGGCGCGCTCCCTTGGTGCAATTTTGCCCCTACGCAACAAAGCGAGGGGTCCGCCAGGACGGACTCCCTCGCTTACGTTGCCCACCCTAAGGACTAGAACAGCAGCTTCAAGCCGAACTGGATGACGCGCGGACCCTCGCGCACATTCAGGATCTGGCCAAACGTGGATCCGTCGCTGAAATTGCCATCGGGATTTGCGAACTGGGTGTGGTTCCACGCGTTGTAAAACTCCGCGCGAAACTCAGTGTTCCAGCGATCGTTGATCGGCGTCTTCTTGGAAATGACCAGATCGGTGTTGCTAATCGCCGGTCCGCAGCACAGTGCGTGCGGAATGTTGCCGAAGACACCGTTTGGCGGATCGGAAATATTGGCCGGGTTAAACCAGTAGGCGTTGTTCGTCTTGGGATTCTGAAATTGGACTGGACCGGTAGCCTGAGGGGTGTTGGCATCCTCAAAAAAGAAGCTGCTCATCAGTTCAGAATCGTCTTGGGTCTGCACGCGAATCGGGAAGCCCGATTGATAGGTGATAATCGCAGAAGCGCCCCAACCATCGAGAGCCTTGCCCCTGAAGCCGTCGTACTTGGGAATGGGAAGGTCCCAAACCGGACTGAAGACAAAGCGGTGTTTGGCGCTGAGCAGCGAATTGCCACGGGTGGCGTTGAAGTTGATCGGATTGAGCTCGTTTTCGAAGGATGCGCCCTGATCGATAGCCTTGCTGAACGTGTAGGACCCCTGGAACAACAAACCGTGGGAATAGCTGCGTTCGAGGGAGATCTGCAGGCCGTTGTAGTTGGAATTCGCGATGGTGCCTTCGGCGAAGATATTGCTGAACACCGGGACACCGTCGGGCGGGCAGGTGGTATTGACGGCTGCAGAACCCGCGAGCGGCAAGCAATTCGGCGACGAGTATTTCCGCAGGCCGACAAGGTTGATGCCATCGCTACCTGGAGTTATCACGCTCGAAACGTTTGTTCCCCCGGGGATACAAGTCGGCCCTGCGGCGCCATTATAGGGAAGCAGTAGTCCACTGCAACCCGTGTACCCAGCCAAACCGGGAGGCGCGGTGAATGTGGGGATCGTTGTGCCGGCCGGGATAAAGTACGGACTATCCGCGCCGAACGCACCGCATGTACCGGTGCCCAGGACATTATTTAGTTCCAGGCACGTTTCGGGAGTTCCAAAGTTCTCATCGTGGGAAGCGAGCAGATGGTGAGCCTGCGTGCCAACATACGAGATGCGGAAGAGCATGGACTTCGAGATCTGACGTTCGATGGTGAGGTTATATTGCTCGGCGTATTGAGTCTTCAGGTGCGGATCGAATTCGCCGAAGAGAAGAATCGGACGGAACGCGGCCCAGTCCACGCAGCCTGGGGGGCCACCGGCACCGGGGCACGGAGTAGTGGGTGTCTGGTTGATGATGCCGTTGAACGGATTCGGCGAGAACGGACCGGTCGCCGGATCACTCGATTGCGGCAGGAACGGGAGATTAAAGTTGGGGAAGCTGACGAACGAGCTGCCACCGAAAGGAGGCTCGGCGCTGAACTGTTCGAGCACGAGTTGCTCCATCGGATTGTAGAAAAGGCCGAAGCCGGCGCGGATGCTGGAATTGCCGGGGCCGCCGAAGAGTTTTCCCAACCAGCCTTCGGTGAAAGAGGGGCTCCACGCCAGACCGATGCGTGGGGCGAAACCCTTGTAGTCTGTGGTAGTCAAACCGCGCGGCACTCCTGGATCTCCAGGAAAAACCAGGCCGACGGGATTCACAGAATTCTGGCCGCTGTTCTGACCGCAATCGCCCGGACTCAAGCCCGCAGCTTCGGAGCCGGCCGTGGAAATAAAGCACGGATACTTGGTGGTGATTTGGCCGGGACGAAACGTCTGCAGACGGTTTCCGAGATCGTAGAACGGAGTGTTGAGTTCCCAGCGCAGGCCGTAGTTCAGCGTCAGGTTGGATTTGATTTTCCAGCTATCCTGCGCAAAGAGATAGAGGGCGGTGTTGCGGATGTTTTCGCCTTGGGCGGCGCCCTGCGAATAGGTGTTCGGCGATCCGAGGAAATAATCCGCGTAACCATCGGTGAAACCGACATCGTTGGTGACGGGGGGGTCGCAGATCGGATTGGTATTAAAACTAGAGCACAGGTTTGAGTCACTGATGAAGCTGTAATCGCCGTTGATGTTGAAGTAGAGAAACTGATCGAAGCGATGGCGGCTGACGTCCACGCCAAACTTTACTGTGTGCGTGCCCATCGTCTTGGTGAAACTGTCGGTCCACTGGAACGAGTTGCCGGTCTGTGGCAGTTCACCCTCGAAGTTATTGCCGATGACGAAACCGCCGGAAACGTCGACGAACGGAACGCCCATGCGCCCGGGAATGTTCGTGGTGATGCCGAGGGAGGGATTGGCTGGATCCGCAAAGCAATTTGCGGCCGGCACGGCAGAGCCGCAGGCATCGTGAATGCTGGGGAGAGTGCTCACGGGATGGTTGAGTTTCTCCTGCCCTTCACGGAAATAATTGAAATGAAATTCGTTCACGGCCGTGGGGCCCAGCGTCCAGGTGTGCGTAATATTCCATTGCTGGCCGCGCGTGGAAGTGATGCCGCCGAACCCGGGCAGATTCGAACCAGCGCCCTGGAAATTGGCGAATGGCTGGGTATCGTTGTCGTTGTTAAAGTAGTAGTAGACCGAAAGCTGCTGGGAGGGAGTTAGCTTCTGATCGAAGCGGACGGTGAACTGATTTACGTATTCGGGCTCGCTGGGAATTGTGGTCAGCGAACCGGTCCCGAAGGGCGCGACGTAGTTGTTGTAAAGCGCCAGAGCCGTGGGATCAAAGCATTGGGTGGGAACGTGATTGACACCCGGATTGGGGCCCACGGTACTGGTGAAAATCGAAGCGAACGGAGTGCCCGCAGCTATCGGAGCTCCACCTTGCGCGGCCACGGCCTGGGCGCATGTGGTTCCACCGGTGCTGCCGGTGGTGCGATTGGCGAGTTGAGTGGCGAAGGTGGGGTCGGTGAGCGTGCCGGTAAATGCCGGCCCGTCCTGCGAGAAATCGCCGCTGGCCTCCGCGGCGCTGGGCAGAATCACGGTGCCGGAAGAAATGCCCTGAATGCGCCGGTTCCCTTCATATGAAGCAAAAATGAAAGTGCGGTCCTTCTTGATGGGGCCGCCAATCGTTCCGCCAAATTGATTCTGGTGGTAGGCCGCGACGGTGCTGTCGAAGTAACCGCGCGTGTTCAGGTCGTTGTTGCGCAGGAATTCGTAGAGGTCGCCATGGATTTGGTTGGTGCCGGATTTCGTAACGACGTTGACGACCGAGCCGGAATTGCGACCGTATTCGGCGTCAAACGTGTTTGTGAGCACGCGAAATTCCTCGATGGCATCGGGCGAAGGCTGAATCGCAGGACCGTTGACAAACAGGTCATTCGCATCGCCACCATTCACCATATAGTTGTTGGAGCGGCCGCGGCCTCCGTTGACCGAGACAACGCCGGGATTGCTGCTGCCGTAGAAAAGATCCGCGCCGAGCTGCGATTGCACGCCGGGCTGCAGCTGGAGAAGTTGATAAGCATTGCGCGTGCTAAGGGGAAGTTCACGGATCGATTGATCCGTCATTACGCCGCCCAATTGCGTGCTGGTGGTTTCTACCTGCACGGCGTTGGCTTCGACTGTGACTGTGTCGTTCGTGGCGCCGACTTGAAACGTGACCGTGATGAAATTTACGTGGCCGATGGAAATAACGACGTCTTTGGCCACGAACTTTTTGAAGCCCTGAGCTTCGGCGGTGAGGTCGTAGGTTCCGACAGCCAATTCGGGGATATCGAAGGCGCCGTCTTTGTCGGAAGTTGCGGAGCGCTGCGAACTGGTGCCGTTGAGCGTTACTGTGACCGTTGCTCCCGGAACCACGGCGCCGGATGGGTCATTCACAATGCCGCGGATCGAGCCGTTCGTTTGTCCCCACGCTGCACCGCCGCCGAACAGCCCCACCAATACCAATAGGTACACCCCTAACCGGCCCGTCGTTTTCATCGCCGCTCCTTTGCAAAAGGTGACGCCACCCCGGCCCCCGGCGCCTAACTTTGAGTTTTTCGGTTGCAGCTAGAGAAAAAACCTTACTATAATCCGCGAACGTTAGAAGAAGGC
>Ga0209169_10000845_pt1 | contig 18887 bp, 13 predicted proteins | sample HubBroMetageWRM4_FD_188346 | JGI IMG/M metagenome (GOLD analysis project Ga0209169, IMG submission 188346) | Warmed soil microbial communities from the Hubbard Brook experimental Forest, New Hampshire - Hubbard Brook CCASE Soil Metagenome WRM 4... | ecosystem: Environmental > Terrestrial > Soil... | reverse complement strand
CAAGCCCGAGGGCTTTCGATGCAAGAAGAACGCCCGCGAGCGTTTCGAAGGAATCGACTGGAACGGGCACGGCGACTGGTTGAAGTTGAAGAGATTCGCGATGCTGGTGGCGCGCTGGTCGGTGGTACCGAGGCTGCCGAGATTGAACGTCTCTTCAATAAATTTGACGATGCTGCCGAACTCGTACTGGGTGTGCACGGCACCGCGTCCGGCGCACGACGAGCTCTGCGACGTATACGGGGAAGCGACCAGCATCCCGACGCGAAAGCCGAGACCGCCCAGCTTATCGATAAGCGGCGGCGCAACGGGATCGTAAAGGCCGCCCCAATCGTCCCAAACGATCACGATTGCGGTGGAGTTCCAGTACGAACTCTGCCCAACGGCATTGACGACGCTGGCAACCCAGGAGGGTCCGGTGTCGGATTGATAGCCGGGATGGTCGGAGTTCACCGCATCGGGGATCACCCAAGACATCGCCGGCAGCATTCCGTTCGAGATGTCGCTGAAGATGTTCGTCTCGGGCCAGCTGACGTTCGTGCCCCATTCCGAGCCGTAGCGCACGGCGGCGATGACGTCGAAAGCGTTCCAAAGCGCGCTGGTCGTCCCTTTTTGATATTCCGGCGTGTAGTATTTCCAGCTAACGCCTTTTGCGTCGAGGAGGTCGCTCAGCGTGTGATAGTTCGCGCCGGCCTTCGGGAAGTCCGTGGTGCACGGAAAGGGTCCCTTATCCTTGAGAAATTTACCCGCTGTGGTAAACAGCGACGTCTTCGTTCCCGTCGGAGAATCGCAGCCCCATGCGCTACCGTTCGACGGATCATCGATGATGCTCTCCGTTTGCTTGATCTTCGTGCCGCCGCGAATGAGGTCTTGGTGCGCGGTAAAGCTGCCGCTGCCTTGCGTTTGAAACATCTCGTCGGCGAGCGCGTAATCTTGGCCGATCGTCCAGTACGGCTGCACGTCGGACGGGTTCACATATTGGTACGGCGCCTTCCCTTCTGCTTTTCCGCTGACGACCGCCTTGATCAGGTTGAACGCATCCATGGCACCGTCGTCGTACGCCGTGTTATAGGCGTGATAGAGGTGCGTCAAACTGTGCTTGTCTTCGAGCGGAACTTCGGTGAGTTGAATTTTCTTCTGCTGATAGGAATTGCCGACTTTGACGAGCTCCTCGCCGGTGGTCGTACCGGTCGCACCGGGAAACGTCGCGAAGATATTGTTGAACGAACGGTTCTCCTGAATCATCAGCACGATGTGCTGGATTGGCGTGCTTCCCGATTTATGGTGGTCGGTCGCGCCGATGGGAGGGGACGAGTTCGCGCCTGGGCCGTTGCTGCACGCGCCGAGCGCGACGCTTGCCACTACCGCCGAGATCCCAATGCGCCACCTGCAAGCTATCATCGTTGCCTCCTACTCGGAGTCGGGCGGCAGATTCGACGGCTTCTGATGAACGAAGAACGCCCGCGGATACTTTGCCGGAATCACCTGGAAGGGGCGCGGGGTCTGATTGAAGTTGAGCGCGTTGCCGATGCTCGTTGCGCGCTGGTCTTCTTGCCCGAGCGTGCCAAGGCCCCAGTTCTTCTCAATGAACTTCAGGATGGAGGTCGTCTCGTACTGCGTGTGTTCGACGTGCGGCTGCGTGTAGGGCGAGATAATGATCATCGGCAAGCGGAAGCCGAGGCCGCCCTGGTCGTCGTAAAACGGAGGCGTCACGTGATCGTAGAATCCGCCGGAATCGTCCCAGATGACGACGATTGCGCTGCTCTTCCAGTACTTACTCTCACCGATGGCGTTGACGATTGACGCGACCCACGATGGGCCTTTATCGCAATTGCACTGTTCGCCGGGGTGGTCGGAGTCTTCACCGTCGGGCGTTATCCATGAGACGGCGGGAAGCGTGCCGCTCGAGATGTTTTTGAAGATCTTGGTGTTAGGCCACACGACCTTGGTCCCCCACTCCTTGCTTTGCCGGACCGCTTTAATCGCGTCGAAGCCGTCCCAGATGCCCGCCGAACCGCCATTTACCATTACCGAGTAGTACTTCCACGAGATCTTCTTCGCGTCGAGCAGATCGCGGATCGACGCATAAGTGAAGCAGGGGTACGGCCCCTGGCTTTTGAGGAACTGACCGTAGATCGTAAGTAGGCTGGTCGCGACCCTGGCCGGAGCATCGCAGCCCCACGGCCAGTAGGTGGGATCGTCGATGATGCTGCGCGTCGGCTCAATCGCCGTGCCGCCCGCGATCAGATCTTGATGCGCAGTGAAGCTTTCACTGCCCTGCGTTTCAAAGGTATTGTCGGCTAAGACGTATTGCTGCGCCATATCCCAGTACGGCTGAATTTGGTTCGGGTTGACGTACTGATACGTGTACGTGCAGGTGGGGTGGCCCTCGCCGTCAGGACCGGTATGCGAGTTATCGTAGCCGTCCATCGCGCATGGGTTCGAATCGTTCGGTTGCGTTGAGGCCGAGTCGCAATCGGTGATATATCCGGCACGATAGTCATGCGCAAGGTCCTGATTCCAGTCCCAATCGCCGGGGAAGCCCTTGCCCAGCAACGTCACCTCCGTCAGCGGGACCGACGTCGGCTTGGTGATTACCGGCTGGTTGATGGACGGCTGCGAGCAGAAGCTTTGCACGGCCTGCGTCATCGGCATCGCGTAGCCTACCGTCGTGCCGTTCGCATTGGGGAAGGTCGCAAACAGGTTGTCGAAGCTGCGATTCTCTTGCACGATGACAACAACGTGCGAGATCGGGGTGCTGCCTTTAATAGCGGGCGATGACTGCGTCGCGGGCAGGGTTGCATTCGAAGGGGCGCTGCTTCCACTGCAAGCGACAATTCCGCCACCGGCGATGAGTAGAAAGAATAACAACCCGGCCGCCCGATACTGCAAGCGCGTTCCTCCGTTTCTAAGTGCGGCTATTTGGCTGGAGGGTTGGTTTCTTTCCTCTTTAAATTGCTGCCCTCGTCCTACTCGGCAAGGCAATGCGCGAACAAAAGTTAACTTTCTTTATCGTTCGGATGGTCAGTCGTAGCTCTCACGCACCGTTTCGAGCAGAGTCTGTCCGAATTCAACGATCTCGCCGTCGCCGTCGAGCACGTCGACGCCGAAACCCGGATAAAGGCTGACGAAGCGCTCTTGCTTCCAACGAGCGACTGACCAACGGTCGCGCGCACCTTTCTCGTACGGCCACGGCGGCATTCCCTCGCGATCGGAGCGTATGTCGCGTCCATCTGAGGTGCGGATGCGGACTTGAAAGCCTTCAACCCGCGAGATCTTCATTTCAAGCGTGCCGATTTTCACTTTGTGCTCACGTCGTTGGAGAGAGTGAGATCAGAAATTGGATGTCAAGCGTCTGCGCGTTCTGCGGAACGGCGAGAGTGATGTCGGCGCGCAAGCGCACGGCTTTGCCGCGATAGGCGGCGGCGTCGACGACCAACGCGCCGCACAGTTGTGCGAACTGCTTCGAGAGGTTGCGCCCATTACGGCAAGGGGTGGTCGGGCTGACTGGATTCGAACCAGCGATCTCTAGTCCCCCAGACTAGCGCGATAACCAAGCTTCGCTACAGCCCGTTTGATTTGTCGGTCTTTGTCAACGGCGCATCTCCTGCCCTCGGGTTATACGCAGGCCGGGGAGGCGCTCCTTCCCTCCTCCGATCCGGGCTTACGCGACCATCCCCGCGAGAGCACGCAACGCGAGCAGGTAACCTGTGAAGCCGAGGCCGCTCACGACGCCGCGGCAGGCGGCCGCCGTGACGCTGTTGCGGCGGAATGGTTCCCGAGCCGCAATGTTCGAGAGATGAACCTCCACGACCGGAATCGCGATCGCGGCGATTGCATCGGCGATTGCGTATGAGTAGTGCGCGTACGCGCCGGGGTTGATGACGACACCGCCGTAAGCGGTTCGAGCCGCGTGCAGTGCCGCGACAATCGCCCCTTCGGCGTTGTGCTGTTCGCAGCGAACCTCGATGCCAAGCTCTTTGGCGCCGGCGGCAATGGCAGCGTCGAGTTCAGCGAGCGTCTGCGTGCCGTAGACTTCAGGTTCGCGTTCCCCAAGCAAGTTGAGATTCGGTCCGTGCAAAACCAAAACGCGCATTGTCTTCGCTTCTTTGGAGGAAAACCGCGGGCCTCCGAATCAGAGGCGCTCATGCCCGACACGCTCCTGGCAGCATCGAATCGAGATGCCGGGGTCACGGTGATCGCCGCCATCACCACCGGTCTTGTCGCTGAAATTCGCGATCGACACGATCTGTGGCCGACCGCTACCGCCGCCGTGGGGAGGCTTACGACGGGGGCGGCGATTTTCGGCGCGGGCCTCAAGGGCGCCGAACGGGTCTCCCTGCAGATCGCCGGCAATGGACCACTTGGAAGGCTGGCGGCCGATGCGTGGCTGCTCGACGAGCGGAGTGTTGGAGCGCGCGGCTACGCCTCCAACGGTCGCGTCGATCTGCCGATCGATGCGCGCGGCAAGTTTAACGTTGCGGGTGCCGTTGGTTCGGGATCGTTGCAGGTTACGCGGTCGAGCGAGATCGGCCAGCCATACGTCGGCGTGGTGCCCCTCTCTTCGGGAGAGATCGCCGAAGATCTCGCCATCTATCTTTCGCAATCCGAACAGATTCCGAGTATCGTGGCGCTCGGCGTTCTGGCGAATCCCAACGGCGTCGTTGCCGCGGGCGGGATTCTGGCCCGAGCGCTGCCGGGTGCGGACGAACGCGCGCTAGCGATGCTGGAAGAGCGCGCCAAAAAAATGCCACCCGTGACGCAACTGGTTGCCGCCGGCGCGGATGCAGCCGCGCTACTACGCGAACTGGCGGGCGATCTCGAGTTGCACTCACACCACACGATGGCGCTCCGCTTCGCTTGCCGCTGCAACCGTGCCAAAGTCGAAGCGGTGATGCTGAGCTTAGGCGCGGACGAGCTGCTGCAGCTGCGACGGGAGCGCGATCGGGCGGAGGCGACTTGCGAGTACTGCAAGACGCGCTACGCCTTTACCGCCGACGAGCTCGAGCAGCTCGCCGAACGTTTGCGCTAACCCGCACGCGGAACAACGCGCACGAAGCGACGCGACCCCACCGAGAGCACGGCCGGCGCGGCGGAACTCCAAAGCGCATTGACGTCCCGCACTACCTCGCCATCAATTTTGACGGCGTTTCCAGCGATCAGCCGTTGCGCAGCGCGCTTGCTCTCGGCAAATCCCGCGCGTACCAAGAGCTCCGAGACGCGCTTGGAGTCGCCGAGCTCGATCTCGTCAAGGCTATCGGTTGGAATTTCACGACGCTGGACGGTCCGCTCAAAGTAATCGCGCGCCGCCGCAGCCGCCGCGTCGCCGTGATAACGCGCGACGATATCCTGCGCCAGGCGCTTCTTCTCGTCCATCGGATTCGCGCGTCCGGCAGCAAGCCCGACGGCGAGACGTTCGCATTCCGCCGCGGGGCGAAACGCGGCAAGTCGCGCGTAGACCGGCAGCAGATCGTCGGAGATTTTCATCAACTTGCCGAACTGATCGGCGGCAGGTTCGGAGACGCCGACGTAATTGCCGAACGACTTGCTCATCTTCTTCTCTCCGTCGAGTCCAACCAGAAGCGGCACCGTCGCGCAAATCTGCGGGAGCTGGTCGAATTCGCGCTGGAACTGACGCCCAAGGAGCAGGTTGAAGAGCTGATCGGTCCCGCCCAGCTCGACGTCGGCCTCGATCGCGACCGAGTCGTACGCTTGCGCGACCGGGTAGAGGAACTCGTGAAGTGAGATCGGCACGCCGGATTCGTAGCGGTCGTGAAAGTCGTTGCGCTCGAGCATCTGCGCCACCGTCGTCTTGGCGAGAAGCTTCACGAGATCGGTGAGGGTAAGCTTGTCAAGCCATTCGGAGTTGTAACGCACCTGGATGCGCTCCATGTCGAGCACCTTGCCGGCCTGCTCGCGATAGGCAACCATATTCGCTTCGATCTCGTCACGGGAGAGTTGCGGCCGGGTCACGTTGCGGCCGCTGGGATCGCCGATGCGTGCCGTGAAGTCGCCGATGATCAGCGTAACGCGGTGGCCCGCTTCGGCGAAGCGCTGGAGTTGATGCAAGACGACCATGAACCCCAGATGCAGATCGGGACTGGTTGGATCGATGCCAAGCTTCACCCGCAACGGCCGGCCGGCCTTGAGCCGCTCGGTGAAATCGGCAACGGTCTCGACGTGATCGAACCCGTCGAGCAAATTACTCGGATCGGTTGCGCTCACGTTCGCAGCTCGATGAGCGTTACGCCGGTCGAACCTTCCTCCTCGTTGCCGTAGCGAAGGCTTTTGACCGCCGGATGATCGCGCAGGTGCTCCTGCAAGCCACGCCCGAGCATCCCCGTGCCTTTCCCATGGACTAATCGCAGCGGCGACGTTCCAGCCAGCAACGCGTCATCGATCCATCGCTCGACGATCGGTTCGGCTTCGGCGAAGCGTTTGCCGCGAACGTCCAGCGAGGCGGACGCGCGCGCCGCTGCTTCCAGCCGCGTTTGCCCCAGCCGAGTATCCCCGCGCAGGGGTTGAGCGCGCTCGCCCTTGACGACGCGGCGGTCGCGGCGGACGTCACTTTTCTCCACCATGACCTTCATTGAACCGATCGAAACGAGCAACCTTTCGTCCCAATCTTCGGTAACGACGCCTTCTTGATTCAACGAGAGCACGCGTACGCGGTCCCCAGCGGAATATGCGTCCGCACTTTCGGCGGTTTCGTCGTCGCGCCGGATTCCGAGCTCGAGCCGCATCGTTTCGAGCGTCTGTGCGAGCGACGCGGCCTGTGACCGGCTCGGCCGGCGCTGTTGCTGCTCGCGCACGAAATCGCGCAGCGTTTGCGCAAGCCGTTCCTCCGCCCGCATGCTAAAACGGCGACGCTCCTCGTCGAGTTCGTTACGCTCGCGATGCAGCGATTCGAGTTGTCGCGAAGCCGCGGCGCGCTCGCGCTCGACTCCCTCGCGTGATTCGCGCAGCTCGCTGCTGCGCAGCGCGAGCTCGGCTAAGGCCGCCTCGTAATCGAGCTCGCGGCGTTCGAGTAGTGCCGCCGCGCGCTCGACGATCTGCGGGTCGATGCCCAGCCGCGTCGCCAACGGAAATGCCAACGACTGGCCCGGCGTCCCGACGTCGAGCTCGAAGGTCGGCGCGAAGGTCTTCGGGTCGAAGCGCACGCTGGCATTCGCGACGCTCGCCGTCGCGTGCGCAAAGAGCTTGAGTTCGAGCGCGTGGGTTGAAACGATCGCTCGCGCACCGCAGACCAGCAGGCGCTCCAGGATTGCGATAGCCAGCGCCGCGCCGGCGCTGGGCTCGGTGCCGCCGCCGATCTCATCGACGATCGCGAGCGTCCGCGCATTCGCGCCTTCCAACATCTCCCGCATTCGATCGAGATGCGCGGAGAAGGTCGAGGCGTTGGCTACGAGCGATTGTTCGTCGCCGATGTCTGCCACGAGACGCTCGAAGCGGCCGATGCGCGTGCCGCTGCCGGCCGGAAGCTGCATCCCGCAGTAGGTCATCACGACGAAGAGCCCGGCCATTTTCAGCGCGACCGTCTTTCCGCCCATATTCGGACCGCTGATGACAAGCAGTCGCGTTCCGCCGTCGACCGCAAGCGATTGCGGGACGGCACGGTCGCCGAGCAACGGATGGCGGCCCCGCTCGACCGCGATTTCCGGCTCTTCGCTCAACTCGGGCGCGACGCTCTCGCTTCGCAGCGCGAGCTCAGCCTTCGCGGCGAGTACGTCGATCCGCGCGAGAATTTCGACGTTGGCGTCGATTGCGAGGGCGTAGCGGCCGACTTCGTGCGAAAGCGCCTCCAGAATTCGCTGTATCTCGCGTTCTTCTTCGATCTGCAGCGTGCGGACTCGATTGTTCGTTTCAAGGGCCGCTAACGGCTCGACGAAGAGCGTCTGCCCGCTGGCGCTGGTGTCGTGCACGATGCTCGGCAGCGCCCCCGCCATTTCGGCTTTGATCGGGATGACGAAGCGGCCGTTGCGAACCGTCACGATCCGATCTTGTACCGTTTTCGCATGCTTGGCGGAGTTGAGAATCGACGTCACGCGATCGCGTGCGTCGGCTTGCGCTTGCGCGAGGCTTCGGCGGATGCGCCCGAGCGCCGGGGAAGCTCGATCGAGAACCGCGCCGCGTTCGTCGACCGCATTGCCAATCGCTCGCTGCAACTCACGCAGCGGCGTATAACCGGCGACGACGTCGGACAAATCGGGATGCTCGCCGACGGCGCGATGCGCCGCGCCCGCTGCAGCAACGGCTTCGCCGATCGAATGAAGATCGCTGCCTGAGAGTGTCCTCCCCACCTGCGCGGCCTCAGTGAGCGATGCGGTCTCGATCGCGGGCATGATCCGCAGATCGAACCCGGCCATCAGCGAGCGCACCGCTTCGGTGCGGCGTTGCTCGTGACGAACCAACCCGAACTCGTCGAGCGGCATCAGTTCGAGCGCGAAGGCTCGACCGCGTGCCGTACGCGTCGCCGCGACGACGCGCTCGCGGACGCCGGCGAAATCGAGGGCCTCGAGCGTTCGGGAGTCGGCGAGAGCCATGAAAGCGACGAGACTCTTACGAAGAAAGCTTCTTCGTCACCAGCTCGTTGACGATTGCCGGGTCGGCCTTGCCGCGCGAGGCCTTCATTACTTGCCCGACGAGAAATCCGGCAACGTTGGTCTTTCCCCGCTTGTATTCGGCGACCACACTTTCATTGGCCGCCAGAACGTCGTCAACGAAGCGTTCGACCGTCGTAAGATCGCTGGTTTGGGCGAGGCCCTCGCGTTCGACAATAGCTCCAGGTGAGCCGGCCCCACTCCACATTCGGCCGAGGAGCTCCTTGGCGATCTTCGAGTTGATGCGCTTCGTTTCGACCAGCGCGATCAGCTCGGCCAGATGATCGGGCGAAACGCTCGAATCACCGACCGTCGTGCCGGTTTCGTTGGCGAGTCGCGAGAGCTCTCCCAAGACGAAGTTGCTCGATTGTTGCGGGTTACCGCTCAGTGCGACGACGCGGTCGTAATAACGGCCGAGCTCGAAGTTCTCGACAAGCTGCGTCGCCTGTTTCGCGCCCAAGCCGTACTCGCGGGAGTAGCGTTCGAAGCGCTCCCACGGCAGCGTCGGGAGCCCGGCCTGCAGCCGTTCGACGTCGACACGCCCGACCTCCAACGGCACGAGATCGGGATCGGGAAAGTAACGATAGTCGTGTGCCTCTTCTTTGCTGCGCATCGAGTGCGTCACGCCGTTGATCTCGTCCCACCCACGCGTCTCTTGGACGATGCGGTTGCCCGCGTTTAGGAGAGCGATCTGACGCTCGATCTCGCTTTCGATCGCGCGTTCGACCGAGCGAAAGGAGTTCATGTTTTTGATCTCGGTCTTGGTGCCCAGCTCGCTCGATCCGGCGGCCCGGACCGAAACGTTGGCATCGCAGCGGAGCGAGCCTTCTTCCATCTTCACGTCGCTGACGCCAAGCGCGAGCAGCGTCCGGCGCAGCGATTCGAGATAGCCGACCGCCTCTTCCGCGCTGTGCAGCTCCGGTTCGGAGACGCACTCCATCAGGGGAACGCCGGCCCGATTAAAGTCGACTAACGAGTACGAGCTTCCGGCGATGCGGCCGTCACCCGAACCGGCATGCGTGGATTTACCCGTGTCCTCTTCAAGATGGATGCGCGTCAGGCGGCACGCCTTCATCGTGCCGTCCTCGAGCCAGTATTTGACCGTCCCGCCTTGTGCCAGCGGCATGTCGTACTGCGAAATCTGGTAATCCTTCGGCATGTCCGGATAAAAATAATTCTTCCGGTCGAACTTCGAAAACGCCGGAATCAGGGCTCCGAACGCCAGGCCCGTGGTGACCATGAGCTCGATTGCTTTGGCATTCGGCACCGGCAGCGCGCCGGGCATGCCCAGACAGATCGGACAGACCTTCGTGTTCGGCTCGCCGCCGAACTCGTTGAGACAACCGCAGAACATCTTCGTCACCGTCTTCAGCTCGACGTGACATTCGATGCCGATGACGGCCTCGTACGAAACGCTCACGCCTGTACCCCCTCCAGGAGCGGCGCGCGCGCGAGCGCATGCTGCGTCGCACGCTCGTAGGCGTGCGCGGCGCCGAGCAACAGCCGTTCCGCGAAGAGCGGCGCGCAGAGCTGCAAGCCGATCGGCATTGGAAAGTTGCCGCCTTCGGGCGTGCTCCAACCGCAGGGAACGGAGAGCGCCGGCAGCCCCGCTAGCGACATCGGAATGGTGTAGTAATCCATTAAGTACATGCTGTACGGATCGCTCTTGGCGGCAAAACGGAAGGCGGGACAGCTCGTCGCCGGACACGCGATCAGGTCACAGCGCGCGAAGGCGCGGTCGAAGTCGCCGGCGATCAGCGTACGCGCCTTTTGCGCGCGGACGTAATAGGCATCGTAATAGCCGCTCGACAACGCGTGCGTGCCGATAAGGATACGGCGTTTCACCTCGGGTCCGAAGCCGGCAGCACGGGTCTTGTCATACATCGTTCGCACGTCGGCGGCCTCGACTCGCAGCCCGTAACGCACTCCGTCAAAGCGCGCCAGGTTCGACGAAGCCTCTGCTGGTGCAATCAAATAGTACGTCGGTACACCGTAATCCGCGGTCGGCAGCGAGACCTCGACGAGCTGGGCGCCGAGGCGTTCGAGGTCGCCGTATGCCGCGCGATAGATCCCGTCGAGATCGTCGCCGAGCGCTTTTGAGTCAAACTCGCGGACGATCCCGATGCGTAGCCCGCGCAGGTCTTCGCGCAACGCAGCGGCAGTCGGCTCGACCGGTCGCGCGATCGACGTTGCATCCATGGCGTCGTAGCCTGCCATCGCGTCGTAAGTTAGCGCGGCGTCTTCGACGGTGCGCGTGAGCGGCCCGATCTGGTCGAGGCTCGACGCGAATGCCACGAGGCCGTAACGCGAAACGCGCCCATACGTCGGTTTGAAACCGACGAGATTGCAGAACGCACCCGGCTCTCGAATCGAACCTCCGGTATCGCTGCCGAGGCCGATCGCCGCCTCGTACGCGGCGACTGCTGCCGCCGAGCCGCCGCTCGATCCGCCCGGTACGCGATCCGGATCGTACGGATTGCGCGTCACGCCGAGCGCCGAGTTTTCACACGAGCTGCCCATCGCGAACTCGTCGCAGTTCGTCTTACCGATCGGAACCGCACCGGCCTCGAGCAACCGCGCCACCGCCGTCGCGGTGTATGGTGCGATCCAATGTTCCAGAATTTTGCTGCCGCAGGTCGTGCGCGTGGTCTCGAGGCACATGTTGTCTTTGACGGCGAGCGGTACGCCCGCGAGCGGAAGGTCCTCGCCGCTTGCCACGCGTTGATCGACGTGCATCGCATGCGCTCGCGCCAGATCGGGAAGCACGGTTAAATACGAGCCGAGCCTGCCCTCCACCGCACCGACGTGCGCCAGCGTCTCTTCGGCTACTTCGACGGCGCTGATGCGGCGCGAACGGACGTCGTTTGCGGTTTCCGCAGCGCTCTGCTTGATGCGTTCCTCGGGCACGGAGCTTCCTCTACTCGGCGATGATGCGCGGCACGCGGAAAAAGCCGCCCTGGCGCTGCGGTGCTTCCGCCAAAACGCGCTCGCGATCGAGACACGGGCGCGGCGTATCCTCGCGCGTCACGTTGCGCGATTCGACGACCTGTGCGGTCGCCGGAACGCTTGCGATATCGAGCTTCTCGAGTGCGTTCACGTGGCCAAGCAGATCGCCGAGCTGCTTCCCGAAGATCTCGATCTCTTCGTCGGTCAGCTCGATACGCGCCAGCTTGGCGACGTACCGAATGTCAATGCTCTGGGCTGGCAAGTTCGGAATACTCCAATTGGACGAGGGTCTCGACGTGCCCGGTCTGCGGAAACATGTCAAATGGCTGCACGATGCCGAGCCGGTAGCCCTTGGCCACCAGGAACTTGGAATCCCTTGCCAGCGTCGCCGGATCGCAGGAGAGATACCATAGCGCCGGAATGCGGGAGCGCGCGATCGCGTCGAGCGTGACTTCGTCGCAACCCTTCCGGGGCGGATCGAGAAAGAGGACGTCCGCCGCACGCATTTCGGCTCGCAGCGAATCGGCACCGACCAGTTGCTCGACTCGGCCGGTCTCAAAGCGGGCGTACTGCCCGAGACGATTGAGCCGTGCGTTGGCAACCGCCTCGGCGATCGCCCGCGGGTTTTCCTCGACGCCGAAGACGCTCCACCCGTGTTTTGCAAAGAAGAGCGCAAATGTTCCCACGCCGCAGTATAGGTCGACCACGCGACGCGGCGTCTCGAGCCAAGGTGTCAGAAACTCAAAGATGCGCCCCACCATCTCGACATTGATCTGAAAGAACGAACCCGCCGAGACGCGATACCGCAGGGCGGCGATCGTCTCTTCGATTTCTTCTTCGCCCGCCAGCAGGCGATAACGCCGCCCAAGGATTGCATTTTCGCCCGCGAGATCGAAGGAGTTCGTAACCCCCGCGAGTCCTGGCAGCTCGCGTAAGAGCTGCGGCGCAATCCGCTCCGCGCTCTCGCTACGCCGCTGCGTTGTGATCGTAAGAACGCTTCGAGCACTCGCTCGCGCGCTGCGCGCGACGAGATGGCGCGCCTCTCGCAGCACGGTGCGCATTGAATCGCTTCCGCGGGTCGCGTTGAGCTGCGCTAGATCGGCGTTGAGCTCGGGGGTAACGATCGGACACGCGTCAATCGGAACCACGTCATGCGTGCGCTGCCGGTAGAAGCCGAGCGACGGCGGAATGCTGCGCTGGTCGACGACGAGCGACATTTTGTTCCGGTAGTCACGCGGATTCGTCATGCCGATCGCCGGCCGAACCTCGATTGCTCGATGGCCGCCGATGCGCTCTAAGGCATCGCGAACGAGTTGCCGTTTCCACTCAAGCTGGGCGGGATAGGTGAGATGCTGCAGCTGGCATCCGCCGCAGCGCCCAAAGACGGGGCAGAACGGCTGCGTTCGCGCGGGCGACTCGGAGAGCAACTCGCGTAAATCGGCGACTGCGTATCGCGGCTTGACCTGCTTGACCACGACGCGAGCGCGCTCACCGGGAAGCGGCCCAAAACAAAAGACGACGAGACCCTCGGCACGCCCGACTCCTTGGCCATTGGCCAAGAGATCGCTGAATGTGAGCTCGAGTTCGGCGCCGGCGCGCAGTGCCGTGCCGGGTTTAGGCGCTGTTTCTCTGCTCGTCAAGCGCCTTGAGCAGCGAGTTAGCCTCGTCGATCAACTCTTGAATGCGCTGCGTCGTCGGATCTTCGTGGCGCCCAGCGGAAGCGAGGCGCAGCGATACATATGCAAGCGCCGCGCCGAGAGCGGCGACCCCGATTCCGAAGCCGATCCAAAGGAGGACGCGACGGTCGGGTTGCGGCGTTGAATCCGGCGAATCCATGCGTTTTTATATTCGATGCGATTCGTCCGGCCGCCTGGGTGCTGCGGCCGGCGAAGGACTCGGCGACGGTGCATTCCCGGCCGTCAGGACGACGTCATCGAGAAATTGCTGCGTCGAACTTTTCGGATGGCCGTCGCCGTGCACGCCGAAGTACAGCCAGAGCGTTCGTCCCGCGTACGCGTCGAGATTCCACCTGCCGAGCACCCACCCGGATTTGTCGTTCACGGTCTTAAACAGGTTGACGACGAGATTACCGCGGTCGTCGATCAGATCGCCCTCCTGATACGCGAAACTGGTATCGGATTCATCGGAGAGCTGATAGAGCCGCGCCGTGAGCAGCGCGCCTCGGGGGATCGTTACCAGCTGACAGACACCGGAGTTGCCGAGCGGTTCACTCGTACCGTTCAGCATGCCCGAATACTCGTTGTACAGGCCGGCGTACGGATGCGCCATCGTCGTAAAAGCGCTAACGTCGCCGCATTGATACCAACCCCGGTCGATGTTCCCCGTTTCGAAGCTCGAGTTCGAGATCAGATTGCTCGGATCGCTCGTCAGCGAGTTTACGACGTGGGGATGCGCGACGTTGTAGTGTCCGGCAACGGCGTGGCGCGCCTCGTCGGGCGCCGCGGCGACCGAAACGAGGAGCATACCCAAGGCTACCGCAACTAAGAGCGGCCCGGGAACCGCGGCCTTGCGATTGGGAGAGGTGGCAGAGCGGTTGAATGTACTCGCTTGGAAAGCGAGCAGAGGTGATGAGCCTCTCGAGGGTTCGAATCCCTCCCTCTCCGAATTCGTAAACGCTTCTCGAACCCTCGAGAGGCTCATCAGTGAAGCTCGCGCAGCGAGCGAAACGGTTTTCAAAATCGGGGTCCCCGCGCGGCAGCGCCGCGTGGGGTCGCCTCTCGAGGGTTCGAATCCCTCCCTCTCCGAATCCCGGAGTTCCCTCTCCGCCATCAGACGCCGGCGACGCGGTCGAGATGGGCCAGCCAGAAGTCGAAGCTGGCGCGCGCTTGCGATTCGAGCATGGCATCGCCCGGGACGACGTCGCGATGCAGGCTTCGCGCGAGCACCGAACGCGTCCCATAGTTGGCGTCGATGACGAGATCGGGCAGCTGCAAGGCAGCGACGAGGTCGTCGGGCAGCACCGCCTCCGGCGGCAAGGTGCTTAGCACGATCTCCGGCGGGTTACGCTTCGGCCACGTTTGGGCTTCGTAGCGGCGGCAGGTCTCGTCCACGCGTTCCGCGTTGCGTCCCCACACAAATGTGTACGCGTCGCAGTCGTGCAGCTCGGCGAGGATGGCACGCGCGGTTGCGCCGTAACCGAGAACTCCGATCCGTTTGAGCGCGACCGGTTCATCGAGCAAACCTTCGATCGCGCTGCGGGCGCCGATGCCGTCGGTATTCGTGCCGATAACTCGGCTGCCGAAGAAAATCGTGTTCACCGCTTGCGCGGCGCTGGCCTCGTCGGTCAACGTATCGCAAGCCGATACCACTTCTTCCTTCAGCGGATATGTCACGTTGCAGCCAGTGTACTCCTCCGTCTGCAGACGCCGGATCGCTACCGCGCCGCCGCCGCTAGGCACTCGAATCGCGACGTAACTTCCGTCGATCTCGGCTTCCTCCAGATACGTGCGGTGAATACGCGGACTTGCGCTATGCCCGACGGGATCGCCAATAAGCGCGAGTCTCATCGACGGCGTTCTCGCAACATCATACGTTCGAAGAACCGAAAAATTTTCGTCACCGGAAAATCCTTGAGTTCGATCGGCTCCGTGAGGATCGTGTAGTGCCCGCAGAGTTTTCCGCCAAGGACGTCGGTGAAGAGCTGGTCGCCGACCACCGCGATCTCGCGCCGGTGCATGCGCAGGCACCTCTTGGCGCGCAGAAATCCGAACGGCAGCGGTTTGAGCGCGTTGGGGAAGCACTCGATGTTGAGTTGTGCCGCTAAGCTTCTCACGCGTTCGGAGAAGTTGTTGGAAAGCATCACGATGCGAAAACCGCGTTCGTGGGCCCGCGCTACCCAATCGACGTGTTCCTGCGCCAGCTCGGTCTCCCGAAAGCCGAGCAGCGTGTTGTCAAGATCGACGATCAGGCCCCGAATGCCGGCCGCCTCGAGCTCCTCGTGCGGTACGTCGTGAAGGCGCGGCGCGAAGCGGTCCGGTCCGAGCATAGCCACTGCGTTGCACGGTTATCCCCGGTATCCTCGGCCCTGTCCACATGCCCTCCACCCGCCCGCCTGCCGGTCCGCAGACATCCACCGATTTCCCGAGATGGCCACAGGACGCCCACAAGGATTCAAAGCTTAACCACCATATCTTGTGGTATGCACTCCGATATGACACAATAGGTATTCAGTCAGACCTGCTGCATCTCACGGAATCGAACAAGTGTTCGATAGAGCGAGGAGCCCCGCATCATATGAAGTTTACGCGTACCTATTCCGCTCCGGGCGACCCCTACGCCGGCGTGACGTTCGAGCCTCGTAGCTCCCGAATCGTCAATCCCGACGGATCCGTAATTTTCGAAGCCAAAGACGTAATGGTGCCGGCGACCTGGAGTCAGGTCGCCGTGGACGTGCTCGCGCAAAAATATTGCCGCAAGGCGGGGGTTCCAACCGCGACCGTCCGCGTCGCCGAGGAGGGGGTGCCCGAGTGGCTCCAGCGATCGATCGCCGACGGCACCACTTTAGAGACGCTTTCCCGCGACGCGCAGTTCGACGCAGAAAGCGACGCGCGACAAGTCTTTAATCGAATGGCCGGTTGCTGGACGTATCATGGCTGGAAGCACGGCTATTTCGACTCGGAAAACGATGCGCAAGTTTATTACGACGAGATGTGCGCGATGCTCGCGCGCCAAATCGGCGCACCCAACTCACCGCAGTGGTTCAACACCGGGTTGCATTGGGCGTACGGCATCTCCGGACCGGCGCAAGGACACTGGTACGTCGATGCAACCGACGGCAAGGCAACGCGCTCACCGGACACGTACTCTTTCCCGCAAGTAAGCGCATGTTATATAATTGGGTTAGAGGACGATCTCGTCAATGAAGGCGGTATCTTTGACGGCGTAATCCGAGAGGCGCGCATCTTTAAAGGTGGCTCAGGATCGGGCGCAAATTTCTCGAAGATCCGCGCCGCCGGCGAAAAGCTCACGGGCGGCGGTACGTCGAGCGGCCTCATGTCGTTCTTGAAAGTATTCGATCGTGCCGCAGGCGCGATCAAATCCGGGGGCACGACCCGCCGCGCCGCCAAAATGGTCGTGCTCAACGCCGATCATCCGGACATCGAAGAGTTCGTCAATTGGAAAGTTCGCGAAGAGCGAAAGGTTGCCGATCTGGTCATCGGCTCCCGCATCTTCGAGAAGCAGATGAACGCTATTATCGCGGCCGCGCACGATACGCGCATTCCAGAGTCGGCGCGTCTCGATCCGGCACTCAATGCGTCGCTGCGCCAGGCGATCCGCGATGCGATTAGCACCGGCATCCCGTCAGGCGCGGCGCAAAACGCGCTCGATTACGCGCGCCAAGGTTACACCCGCTTGGAAGTTGAGCAATACGATACGAGTTGGGATTCAGAAGCGTACATCACGGTTTCAGGTCAGAACTCCAACAACTCCGTGCGCCTCACCAACGCCTTCTTCAATGCGATCGACAAAGACGAAGAATGGTTGCTAACGGCTCGGACCACCGGCGACGTCGTCAAGCGAATTCAGGCGCGCGATTTGTGGGAGCAGATTGGACTTGCCGCGTGGCAGTGCGCGGATCCCGGCTTACAGTTCGACGATACGATCCAAGAGTGGCACACGTGTTCGAATGACGAACGTATTAACGCCACAAATCCGTGCGTCACTGGCGATACGCTGGTCGCAACGGCCGACGGCCCTGCGCGCATCGCCGATCTCGTGGGCAAGGCGGCGTTCGTCATCGGCGGCGATGGCAAGCCGCACTTTGTCAACCGGATCTTTCCGACCGGTACGAAGCCGGTCTATCGGCTCCGCACCAAGGCCGGGTACGAAGTCGAGCTAACCGCCGATCATAAAGTCTGGACGGAAAATCGTGGCGATGTTCCAGCGCGCGATCTGCGCGCCGGCGATCGCATCTCCCTCGACGGTTCGGGGTTTGGTTCCGTGTCGCTCGACAAGCGCATGGCTCTGGGAATCGGCGCCGCAGTTGGTGACGGCTGCATCGGCACCACCTCGCGTGAGCTGATCTTCACGATGCATGCCGAAGAAGCGCCGGTTCTTGCTGACGTCGCGAAGGCAATCAATCATGCAAAACTTGCCTTCATTGATGACCCCCGGTCCCGCCGCCCATCGACGGTTAAACTTGCCGCCAGCGGCACCGGTTCGCGGATGGTCACCGGAAATGGCCGGATCGTCGATATGTTCGCTAGGTACGCGGTGCTCGATAAGGGCAGCGCTCAGAAACGCTTTACCGACGCCATCTACCAGCTCGATCGACAGTCGACTGCATCGGTCTTACGCGGACTCTTTACCGCTGATGGTACTGTTGCTAACTATGCAAACAAGTCGCAGTACGTATCGCTGGACTCCTGCTCGATCAAACTTCTCAAACAGACGCAGCATCTTCTGCTCTCGTTCGGTGTAAAGTCGAAGCTCTATTCAAATCGACGGACCCAACTCGTGAGCAACTGCCCCGACGGCCGGGGCGGCCGGGCGACATACCGAGTCGAGCAGATGCATTCCTTACGGATTTCGCGTTCGTCCCGGCGGCGGTTTGAACTTGAAATCGGCTTCCATCCCGCGTCGCATAAGGCTCGCACGCTAGCCGAGCTCAATCTCCTCGTTGGTTGCTATACTGACCTGCCGTCCGATGAATTCCACTCGTTCGAACCAATCGGCGACGCTCCGGTGTTTGATCTAACGGAATCTGACACGCATCACTTCGTTGCAAACGGTCTGCGAGTACATAACTGCTCGGAATTTGTCTGGATCGATGACAGTGCCTGCAACCTAGCGAGCCTCAACCTCGTCAAATTCCTCAACGACGACGGTAATTTTGACGCACAGCGCTTTGCGGACGCGACCCGAACGTGGACGACGACGCTTGAGATCTCCGTTGCGATGGGGCAGATGCCTTCACGGCGCATCGCCGAAAAAAATCATGGCTATCGCACCCTTGGGCTCGGTTATGCGAATCTCGGCACGTTGCTTATGCGCATGGGCTTGCCATACGATTCCGAGGAGAGTTTCGGTTGGTGCGGCGCGATCAACGCCCTGCAGACCGGGATGGCCTACCGCACGTCGGCAGAGATGGCGCAGCAACTCGGACCATTCGCACGCTTCGAAGCGAATCGCGACCCGATGCTGCGGGTCATTCGCAACCATCGAAAGGCCGCCTATGCCGCAGATGCAAGCGAATACGAAGGTCTGACCGTCAAGCCGATCACCTACATGCCGACCCTCTTCACCCAGAAAACATGGGCACTTGCGCGGAAGATGTGGGACGATGCGTTAACGATCGGTGAGGTGGCCGGCTATCGCAACGCG
>Ga0209169_10000844_pt1 | contig 18890 bp, 17 predicted proteins | sample HubBroMetageWRM4_FD_188346 | JGI IMG/M metagenome (GOLD analysis project Ga0209169, IMG submission 188346) | Warmed soil microbial communities from the Hubbard Brook experimental Forest, New Hampshire - Hubbard Brook CCASE Soil Metagenome WRM 4... | ecosystem: Environmental > Terrestrial > Soil... | reverse complement strand
GGCGATCGCGCGCAGCAGGGTGGTCTTGCCAGCGCCGTTCGGCCCGACCAGGGCGATCCGCTCCGGACCGCGCACAATGAGCTCCCTGAGGACGTCCGGGGAGGGCTGGGCAACCGGGGCGGGAGCGGACACGGCGGCGGGGGTTCGGGTGGCGCGCGGGTCCGGGGCAGAGGCGGCGGCGGGGGTTCTGGCGGCATGCGGGTCCGCGGCAGACGCGGTGGCGGGGGTTCGGGCGGCGCGCGGGTCCGGGGCAGAGGCGGCGGGCGGGTCCGGGGCTGAGGCGGCGGCGGGGTGCCAGGTGGAGGTCAGGCCGGTTACGGTCAGGACGGTGCGGCCGGCCGGGACGGCGGTGGCGGGGAGGTCGACGCGGATCTCCTTGTCGTCCCGCAGCGCCTGCTCGGCGTCGGCCAGGCGGTCGCGGGCGTCGGCCAGGCGCTCGGTGTGCAGCTCGCGGGAGTGGCCCGCCGACTCCTGGGCGTGCACCTTGCGGGCGTTCGCGACCATCTTGGGTATGCTGCCTGACGCGGCGAGCTTGCGGCCCTGGCGGTCGCGGGTCGCCTGCTTGACCTGGGCCTCCACCAGGTCCCTGCGCTGGCGGCGGACGTCGGCGGCGGCCGCGGTGACGGCCCGCTCCGCGGCCGCCTGCTCGGTGGCGACGATCTCCTCGTGGGCGGCCAGGTTCCCGCCGTAGATCCGGATGGTGTTGCCGGAGACCTCGGCGATCTGGTCCACCAGGCCGAGCAGTTCGCGGTCGTGGCTGACGATGACCATCACCCCGGTCCAGGACGCCACCGCGTCGTACAGGCGCCGGCGCGCGTCCCTGTCGAGGTTGTTGGTCGGCTCGTCGAGCAGCAGGACGGCGGGCCGCCGCAGGAACAGCGCGGCGAGCGCGGCCAGGATCGTCTCGCCGCCGGACAGCTGCCGCACCGGGTCGTCCAGGCCGAGCGAGCCGAGACCCAGCCGGTCCAGCCAGGCGCGGGCGCGCTCCTCCACGTCCCAGTCGTCGCCGACCGCGGCGAAGGCGTCCTCGCCCGCCTGCCCGGCCTCGATCGCCTTCAGCGCGGCCCGGGCGGCGGTGATGCCGAGCAGGTCCGACAGCGTGCGGTGGCTGCCGAGCGTGATCGACTGCGGCAGGTAGCCGACCTCGCCCTCGGCGCGCACCGCGCCGGATCCGGGGCGCAGCTCACCGGCGACGAGCCGGAGCAGGGTCGATTTGCCCGAGCCGTTGACGCCGATGAGCCCGGTCCTGCCCGGGCCGAACGACACGGTCAGGTGAGAGAAGACGGGTGTCCCGTCTGGCCAGCTGAAACTGAGGTCTGAACATACGATTGCGGCGGCCATGGCGCGCGGCTCCCAGCACGTAGGACGGATACTCCGGTACGTGTTGCGACACCACGCCGCGGCGTGCCGACAGGCACGGGCGCGGTATCGCTTACCGCTGCGAACGCACCGCGACCCTCCCGACGCCGACTGTGGGACGTTCCTATGATAGCTCGCCGACGCACGCCACGAAGGCGCGCGCCGGGCCGGCGGCGGCCACCGCCCCGTCGGCGGCCGAGACGAAGCACGACTCGCCACGGCTGGCCTTGACCGCATCCCCGGACTCGGCGCGCAGCACGACGGAGCCCTCCGTGCACAGCACGATCCGCGGCCCCGCGCCCGGCAGGGCGATGACCTCCGCACCGGGATCGATCAGGTAGAGCCCGAACTCCGGTGCAGGCGTGTCCCACCGGCTCACCCCCGCGGCGACCTGACGGGGCGACAGCACCGGCACCGGGATGGCCGGGTCGAGCAGCTTGAGCAGTTCCGGCACGTCGACGTGCTTGCCGGTGAGGCCGGCCCGGACCACGTTGTCGGAGTTGGCGAGCACCTCGATGCCGGTGCCGTGCAGGTAGGCGTGCAGCCCGCCGGCCGGCATGAACACCGCCTGGCCGGGCAGCAGCACCGCGTGCCGCAGCAGCGGCAGCGCCGCCACGCCGAGGTCGCCTGGATGGTCGCCGGCCACCCGGACCGCCGCGGCGCAGGCCGCCGCGTACGGGCCGCCGGCCGGCGCCAGCCGCGCGCACGCCGCGGCCACGTCGCCGACCAGCCGCTCGCGGGACCCGGCCGGCCAGCACAGGATGGACGCCAGCGCGCCGGCCACCGCCTCGGACCCCTCAAGTCCGGCCGCGGCGGCGAGTCCGGGCACGGCGGGTCCGGCTGAGGCGGGTCCGGCTGAGGCAGAGAGCCGGGCCACGGCGGAGAATTCGGCAGCGGCGGCGAGGTCGGCCGCGAGCGGGCGGAGTTCGGGCACGTCGAGGGCGCGCAGGAAGGCCGCGGCGTCCGCCGGGTCGCGCAGGCCGGCCAGCACCTCGAACGGGGTCAGCGCGCACAGCAGCTCGGGCTTGGGCCAGTCGTCGACGTAATTCCGCGCCGGGTCGCCGGGCGCCAGGCCGCGCTCGTTCTCGGCGGCGAAGCCCGCCTGCGCCTGCGCCCGGGACGGGTGCACCTGGATCGACAGCGCCTTGGCGGCCGACAGCACCTTGAGCAGGAACGGCAGCCGGCTGCCGAACCGCGCCACGCACCGCGGCCCGAGCTCGCGGGCCGGATCGGCGGCGATGAGATCGTCCAGGGTCGCGGCCCGGCCGTCCCGCTCGACGCTCGACGGCGCGCTCTGGTGCGCGCCCATCCACAGCTCGGCCTCCGGGCCGGAGGCCGGGACCGGGCGCCCCTGGAGTCCGGCGATACCGTCCCTGGAGCCCCACGCATAGGGCCGGATCACCGGCTGGAGAAGGTCCATCAACGCATGGTAGCCGCCCGGCGCCGGGCCGCGTCTAGGCCGCTGGCGGAAGTGCCCGCGAATGATGCCGCCACGCGAAGGGCTGCGCCTAGCCCGCAGCAGAGGTGACCGCGGGTGGCGCCGCGCGGCGAGCGGACGCGGCTAGCCTGCAGCGGAAATACCACGGGTGGCGCCGCGCGGCGCGGCGCCGCGGCTAGCCGGCGGCGGAAGTGTCCGCGGGGTGCTCTACGAGGGCCACCACCCGGCTGGCCATGAACCTCGCGGTGCGGACCGGGCTGCCGGTTCTCGTCACCTCGCTGACCTCGATGAGGCCGCGCCTGTTGGTGATCTCAACGCGGCGGCCCGCCCTGGTCGCCGTCACCTCGTAGGCCCTGACGCCTTCGCCGGAATCGACCAGGATCTCGACCCTGTCGCCCTTCATAGGGGGTCCTTTCCCGGGCGTTGAACCACGGTCCGTTCGGCCCAATATCTTGAATTTTTAAGGACGGGGCCAGCTACGGCGGAGCAGCGGTCAGTACGTCGGGAGCGAGGGATCGACCTGGGAAATCCAGGCCAGCACGCCGCCGCCGACGTGCACGGCGTCGGAGAAGCCCGCGTTCTTGACCACCGCGAGCGCCTCGGCGCTGCGGGCGCCGCTCTTGCAGTGCAGCACGATCCGCTTGTCCTGGGGCAGCCGCTCCAGGGCGGCGCCGGACAGGAACTCGCCCTTCGGGATCAGGGTCGCGCCGGGGATGGACACGATCTCGTACTCGTTGGGCTCGCGCACGTCGACGAGGAAGATGTCGTCGCCGGCCTCCAGCATGGCGGCCAGGTCCTTGGCGCTGATCGTGGAGCCCGCGGCCGCCTCGGCCGCTTCCTGCGACACCGCGCCGCAGAACGCCTCGTAGTCGATCAGCTCGGTGATGGTCGGGTTCTTGCCGCAGACCGCGCACTCCGGGTCCTTCTGCACCCGGACCGAGTGGTAGGTCATCTCCAGCGCGTCGTAGATCATCAGCCGCCCGGCCAGCGGCTCGCCGATCCCGGCGATGAGCTTGATTGCCTCGTTCACCTGGATCGACCCGATCGAGGCGCACAGCACGCCGAGCACGCCGCCCTCGGCGCAGGACGGCACCATCCCCGGCGGCGGCGGCTCGGGGTACAGGCAGCGGTAGCACGGGCCGTACTCGGCCCAGAACACGCTGGCCTGCCCGTCGAACCGGTAGATCGAGCCCCACACGTACGGCTTGCCGAGCAGCACGCAGGCGTCGTTGACCAGGTACCTGGTGGCGAAGTTGTCGGTGCCGTCGACGATCAGGTCGTAGCCGGCGAAGATCTCCATGGCGTTGTCGGAATCCAGCCGGGTCTCGTGCAGCACCACGTTGACGTACGGGTTGATCTCGCGGATGCTGTCGGCGGCCGACTCGGCCTTGGGCCGGCCCACGTCGGACTGCCCGTGGATGACCTGGCGCTGCAGGTTGGACTCGTCGACCACGTCGAAGTCGACGATGCCGAGCGTGCCCACGCCCGCCGCGGCCAGGTAGAGCAGCGCGGGCGAGCCGAGGCCGCCGGCCCCGACGACCAGGACCTTTGCGTTCTTCAGCCTCTTCTGCCCGGTCATCCCCACGTCTGGGATGATCAGGTGCCGCGAGTAACGCCGGACCTCGTCGACCGTCAGTTCATCGGCGGGCTCGACCAGCGGGGGCAGCGACACGGTCTCTCCTTTTACAATCTTTATTTATCCCGAACGGACCGGGCGTTGCCTGCCCGGATCCGCTCTTGCGTCAACCGGCTTGCGTGAGCGGGAATTCCCGTGCCGATTCCGCTGTCAGGGCGGCGGTTTTGACCAGTTGCCCGATCTCGGCGGCGACCTCGGCCGGGTGCTCCATGTGCGCGACGTGACCGGTGCGCGGCAGGACCACGATCTTGCCGTTCCTGAACGCGTGCGCGGCCCGGCCCGCGTTGCGCGGGTCGACAAGGCGATCCTCGCGGCCGTAGATGACCAGGGCCGGCGCGGTGATCCTGGCCGCGTCCCGCCAGGCCGACCAGCGGCCTACCCGGAGGGTCTCCGCGGTGAGCGCGCGGACACATCCGACCAATACGGCCCCGGCGTAACCGATGGTGTCACGGCGGGCGAGTTCGGCGACCTCGGTGGCGAAGCGGGTTTTCGGGAAGGTGGACGGGTCGGCGTAGCAGGTCGCGATGACGTCGGCGACGCGGCGTGCTGCGGGCAGCTGGTTCAGCTGGCGCAGCAGGCGCTCGCCGAGTCCCGGGATGGTCATCAGGGGGAACCTGGCCAGGTCGGGGCGGGGCCTTAGGTCCGGGAGGGCCGGGGATATCAGGGTGAGGGTGGTGATGAGTTCGGGGCGGGTGGCGGCGAGGCTTACGCAGACGGCGCCGCCGTAGGAGTTGGCGATCAGGTGCACCGGGCCGCGGCCGCGGCGCTCGATCAGGGCGGCGACGGACTGCGCCAGGGCGGCTATGCCGTAGCGGCCGTCGGGGCGGGGCGGGGAGTCGCCGAAGCCCGGCAGGTCCAGCGCGTCGCAGGACAGGCCCGGGCGGAGCAGGTCCATCAGGTCGGTCCAGTTCCGCGAGGAGCCCTCCAGGCCGTGCACGCACAGGGCGGGCTGGGCGTTCTCCTCTGCGTTCTTTCCTGCTGGCACGCTGCGCACGTAGACCTGGTGGTCGCCTAGGGAGACCAGGCGGCCTGGCCAGTGCAGGATGGGCTCGGCGGCCGGGGTGAGTTCCTCGGTCGCGCGGCGGGTTTGCGGCGCGGTCACGCAGAGGCCTTGCGGCGCGGGCGCGGCTTGGCCTTCGCCTTTTCGTCCGCCTTTTCGTCGGTGTCGGGCTGGGCGGTCTCGGCGGCCTTGGCGGTCTCGGCGGCCTTGGCGGTCTCGGCGGCCTTGGCGTCGCCGTCGGCCTTGGCGTCGCCGTCGGCCTTGGCGCGGTCGGATTTGAGGGCGGCGACGCTGGCCCGCAGGATCTCGGTCAGGTCGGCGGGCTGGGTCTTGGGCTCCGGGCCGATGACGCCGGGCGGGCGCACCACGTCGTTGCCCTCGACCTTGGCCTGGACCACGGCCTCGAGCGCCTCGCGGTAGGTGTCGTGGTACTGATCGGGCTCGAAGTCCTCCGTCATCGTGTCGATCAGCGACGCGGCCATCTTCAGCTCCTGCGACCGGACCTCGATGTCCTCGTCGAGGAAGGCGAAGTCGGGCTTGCGCACCTCGTCGGGCCACAGCAGGGTCTCCAGCGTGAGGACGCCATCCCTGACCCGCAGCGCGGCCAGCGCCTCGCGCTGGCGCAGCGCGACCTTGGCGACGGCGACCTTCCCCGACTTCTCCAGCGCGTCGCGGAACAGCACGTAGGCCCTCGCGCCCGTCGCCTCCGGTTCCAGGTAGTAGCTCTTGGCCGCGTAGATGGGGTCGACCTGGCCGCTCGGCGCGAAGTGGAGGACCTCGATCCGGTGGGCGGTCACCAGCGGGAGCTCGGCTAGGTCCTCGTCGGTCAGCACCACCATGTCGCCGGTGGGCAGCTCGTAGCCCTTGGCCACCTCGGAGTACGGGATCTCCTCCCCGTCCAGCGTGCACACCCGGCGGAACTGGATCCGCCCGCCGTCTTTTCTGTGAACTTGCCGGAACGTGATGTCCCGCTGCTCGGTCGCCGCGTACAGCTTCACCGGGATCACGACCAGGCCAAAGGAGATCGCACCGGCCCATATGCTGCGCATGACCTTCACCTACCCCGGTTGGCCTGACGTCGATACATGCGGCGTCACCTCAATTGTGGCGGTCGGTTGCCCGGACCGCCAGTTGGTTCTGTCCCAACCGTTTCAATAGCCCCAATCGCCCCGCAGGTCGCTGGCGATCGTGGCGGGCGGTGCTGCGGTGGCGGCGTGGCCGCGGAGCGAGGCCGCGGCGGAGCGGCGGCCGCGTCCGAGTGCCTCAATTTGAGACACATCGGCCCTCGTGCGTCCCTGCGATCACTCAGCCACCAGGCCTCAGCCGGCACGATGTGAAGTTGAGCCGGCAATAGCCGGCACGATGTGAAGTTGAGCCGGCCGGCGCGGGCCGCCGGGGCCTGCAGGTGACGGCCGTGGCGGGTACCAGTAGCGCTGGTGTTGCTCGAGTGGTGCGGCGTGGCTAACTAGGCATCGCTGACATCCGACCTGGGGGGGTTTCGCCCCACTCTCCCAGCGAGGATGCGGTATTGGCTGCGATGATGGTAGCCCGGATCCAGGACGGTCGCCTCCCGCCGACGGTGCCAGGCACGGGATTCAGCCGGTCCAGGCCGGGGCCGCAGCCCGCGTTCGAGGGGGACGGTGCGAGATGGGCAGTTTCGATGTAGTCGTGCTCGGCGGTGGCACGGCGGGCGGGCACGTGGCCGAGCTGGCCGCCAGGGGAGGCAGGTCGGTCGCGCTCGTCGAGGCGGGCCTGATCGGCGGCGAGTCGCCGTACCTCGCCTGCCTGCCGTCGAACTCGCTGCTGCTCGCGGCCGGGCGAGGCGAGACGTGGGAAGACGCGGTCGCGCGCCGGGACGAGGTCACCAACGGGCTCGATGACTCCGGGTCGGCCCGGCGGTTCGCCGAGGCGGGCGTGACCGTGGTACGCGGAACCGGCCGGATCGAGCGGCCGGGAATCGTCGTGGTGACGCTGGCCCCGGGCGAGGAGCCGGTCACCGGGCCGGGGGCGGACCAGGTTACGGGCCCGGACGCAGTGCAGGTCGGGGGGCAGGTCGGGGGGCAGGTCGCGGGGCAGGTCGCGGGGGCGGGCGCCGCGGAGGTGGCGCTTGGATACGGGGATCTGGTCATCGCTACCGGGTGCGAGCCGGTGGCGCCGCCGATCGAGGGGCTGGCGGACATACCGACCTGGACCACCGCGGAGGGGCTCTGCTCCCCGGACCTGCCGCGACGGCTGATCGTGCTGGGCGGCGGTCCCGCCGGGTGCGAGCTGACCCAGATTTACGCCACGTTCGGTTCGCAGGTGACGCTGGTGGAGGCGGAGCGAGTGCTGCTTCCCGGCGAGCCCGCCTTCGCCGGGGAGATGCTCGCCGCGGCGCTGCGGCGGGCCGGCGCGGAGGTCTACCTCGGTTCGCCCGCGACCAAGGCGGAACGCACGCCCGACGGGCTCACGCTCGCGCTTGAGGACGGCACCCAGATCGACGCCGACCGGCTGCTGCTCGCCTCGGGCCGCAGGCCGAGGCTGGGCGGCCTCGGGCTGGACGCGCTCGGCATCGCGGTGACACCGGGCATGGCGCTGCCCGCCGAGGCAACCGGCCTGGTGGCCGACGCCGGCCGGGGCGGCGGCCGGGTGTGGGCCGCCGGGGACGTGACCGGGATCACCCACGCGCACGCCGGGCGCTACCAGGCCGAGGTGGTCGCGGCCAACATCCTCGGCGAGCACCGCGAAGCCGACTACCGCGCCATCCCGCGCTGCGTCTTCACCATGCCCTCGGTGTACGCCGTCGGGCTGGTGCCGGAGGCCGCGGCAAGCCCCGGCGATTCCGAAGACGCGCCTGCCGGGGGGACCGGGATTCCGGCCGGCCCGGCGGCGGACGGGCGGCCGGACCTGGTGACAGCGCGCGCCCAGCTGGGCGACACCGCCCGGGCTCGCCTTAGCCAGGATGACCCGGGCCAGCTCGAGCTGTACGCGGAGGCCGCGTCGGGACAGCTGGTCGGCGCGGTCGCGGTGGGGCCGGATGCCGCCTCGTGGATGGCGGAGGTTACCCTCGCGATCAGGGCCAGGGTCCCCGTCACGATACTGGCCGACGTGGTGCATGCGTTTCCCACCTACGGGGAAGCAATGGAGACAGCGCTTCGCGAGCTAGCCGGGACCCTGCGGTCTGGGACACTGCCGATCGGAACTTGGAGCGGTCCCGGAATTGCTGATCAGGAGGTCAGGCGATTGAGCGAGATGGACATCGAGACGCCCGAAGACGACGCCATCGAGCAGCGGCAGGAACTTGTCGCGGACGAGAACTCGGCCACGACACGACGTGAGGTCCGCTTTGACGTAGATGAGGCGGACGCGGCCGAACAGGAGCGCTCGATCGGCTTCGATGACGATGATTACCGCTGATCGCGGCTTAGGATGGGGGCGAGCACGGTGACGTAGCCGCGCGCGAGCACCCGGAGACCAGAGTTGACAGCAGCGTCCGACGCACGGCCACGCAGCAACAGGCTGCCGCGGCATGAACGTCGGCGGCAGCTACTGGACGCGGCCCTCGAGGTGTTCGTTTCGCAGGGGTATCACGCCGCGGCCATGGACGAGATCGCCGATCGCGCGGGCGTCAGCAAGCCCGTGCTCTACCAGCATTTCCCCGGCAAGCTCGAGTTGTACCTGGCCCTGCTTGACGAGAGCGTGGACACCCTGGTGCAGACCGTGCGGGACGCGCTCCGCTCGACCACCGACAACAGGCAGCGGGTGGCCGCCACCTTCGGCGCCTACTTCGAGTTCGTCGGCGGCGAGGGCCAGGCCTATCGGCTGGTGTTCGAATCGGACCTGTCGAACGAGGCGGCCGTCCGGGCCAGGCTGGACCGGGTCCAGCGGGAATGCGCCGCGATGATCAGCCAGATGGTCAGGGAAGACGCCGGGCTCTCGGTCGACGAGGCGCACCTGCTCAGCATCGGGATGGTCGGCATGGCCCAGGTCACGGCCAGGTACTGGCTGCGTACCAGGGACCACATCCCGCGTGAGGCGGCCGAGCAGCTGGTGGCCAGGCTGGCCTGGCGCGGGATCAGCGGCTGGCCCCGCAGCGAGCATTAAGGCATTAAGGGGAGGACATGGAAGTCAAGATCGGAATCCATTCCGTTCCGCGTGAGCTCGTCGTGGAAACCGACACTCCCGCGGACGAAGTAGAGCGGGACCTTTCCGCCGCCCTGGCCGGCGAGGGGGCTTCCGTCTTCGCGCTCTCGGTCAGCAAGGGCGGCAAGATCCTGGTGCCTGCCGACAAGATCGCCTACGTGGAATTCGGCGTATCCGAGTCCCGGCGGGTGGGATTCGGCTAACTCGCCTGACCCCGGCGCGGCCGTCCGAGCCACCGGACCCACCGCTGGTATACTTACTGATAACTGATAATCGGAATGCCGTAACCAAGGGTCGTGTTTAAGCAGTCGGCTGCACTTGCGCGCTGGGCCAGACGCTCCGCGCACCTGGGGGTCTACGGGATGCACCGTGGTCACCGGCGGATCCTGAGCAAGAGGTCTTCTGCGGGTTCGCTGCGGGCAGCTTAAGGCACGACGGGCCTGGTCTCCGGAAGAAGGCGGAGAGGGCCATGATGAAGGACGGAAACCCCTGACAACTACGACTGTCACCGGCGGCACCGAGGGTGTGCCGTTTCGCGATTTCGGCATCAGCGATGCCATCTGCTCAGGCCTGGAAGCGGCGGGCATTTTCACCACGTTTCCCATCCAGGCCCTCACCCTCCCGCTGGCCCTGCGCGGCCAGGACATCATAGGGCAGGCCAGGACCGGCACGGGCAAGACGCTGGCGTTCGGCATCCCGCTGCTGCAGCGCACTGAGGCCGGCCCGACGCGGTTGCCGCGGGCACTCGTCGTCGTGCCGACAAGGGAGCTGGCGATCCAGGTCGCGGACGACCTGCGCACCGCCGCCGTCAACCTGCCGGCCCGGGTACTCACCGTCTACGGCGGCCGGGCCTACGAGCCGCAGATCGACGCGCTGGCAAAGGGGGTCGACATCGTCGTCGGCACCCCGGGACGCCTGCTCGACCTGGCCGAGCGCCGCCACCTCGACCTGAGCGCGGTAGAGGCGCTGGTGCTTGACGAGGCGGACAAGATGCTCGACCTCGGGTTCCTGCCCGACGTCGAGCGCATCGTCAAGCTCACCCCCGCCGACAGGCAGACGATGCTGTTCTCGGCGACGATGCCCGGGGACGTGGTTACGCTCGCACGGCGGCACATGCGGCGCCCGACCAACATACGGGCCGAGGGCCACGACGAGCCCGCTCCGGCGCCAATGACGCGGCAGCACGTGTTCCGGGCTCACCAGATGGACAAGATCGAGGTGCTCGCCCGGGTGCTTCAGGCCAGGGACCGGGGCCTGACCATGGTGTTCTGCCAGACCAAGCGGGCCGCCGATCAGGTCGCGACTGCGCTGTCCTCCCGGGGCTTCGCGGTGGCCACCGTCCACGGCGACCTGGGCCAGGGCCAGCGCGAACGCGCACTGCGGGCGTTCCGCAGCGGCAAGGTTGACGTGCTTACCGCGACCGAGGTCGCCGCGCGCGGACTCGACGTGGACGACGTCACGCACGTGGTGAACTACGAATGCCCGGACGACGACATGACGTACGTGCATCGCATCGGCCGGACCGGGCGAGCCGGGAAGGCCGGCGTGGCGGTCACGTTCGTCGACTGGCGGGACATGCACCGCTGGAAGCTCATCAACGACGCTCTCGGGCTCGGCCGGCCCGAGCCCGTGGAGACGTATTCCACTTCCGAGCACCTCTACGCCGAGCTGGACATTCCGCGCGAGGCGACCGGAACGCTGCCGCGCGCGATGCGTGACCGGGCAGGCCTGGAGGCCGAGGCCGTCGAGGACATCGGCGAGACCGGTCGGATCCGCTCGCCGCGAGCCAAGAGTGCCGCCCTGTCTTCGGGTTCCGGGTCTTCGGGTTCCGGGTCTTCGCGTTCCGGCTCCTCGGGTTCCGGGTCCTCGGGTTCCGGCGGGCGTTCGCGGCGTGGCCGTTCCCAGCGCGACGGGGCCCGGAGCGAGGGTGCCCGGCTCGACGGGCAACTGGCCGGCGAGCCTGGGCGGCAGCCCCGCACCCGGCGACGCCGGCGGACCAGAGCCGGCCGCGAACTCGGCGCCGATCAGCAGGCGGCAACTGAAATCGGCGGCCGGCCGGCGCCCGAAGCCGGGCAGCCCGAGGAAGTCCGGGCCGAGGCCACCAGGCGCAAGGCCTCCTGATCCGCGCTGGGTAGGTTCACGGCTCGCGCCCCTGGGTAGGTTAGGACCGAAGGTGGGGGGCGGCCGTGGAGGTTTCGTTCAAGATCGCCGGGTAATGTTCGCCATTGTGAGCACACCGACCTGCCTGGACCTGCCCGAGGGAGTCCAGCGGACCACAATACACACCGGCCGCGGCTCGTTCGCGGCGCTCGAAGCAGTTCCGGTGCCCGGGGCCTGCGAACGGGACGCGGCGCTGCTCATACCCGGTTATACCGGCAGCAAAGAGGACTTCCTCACGATCCTCGGCCAGCTGGCCGCGGGCGGCCGGCGGGTGGTCGCGATCGACATGCGCGGGCAGTACGAGACGCGGGGGACCGATGACCTGGATGGCTACTCGGTCTCGGCCGTCGGATCGGACATCCTGGCCGTCATCCGCGCGACCGGCGCGCGGCACGTGCTCGGTCATTCATACGGCGGCCTGATCGCCCGGGAGGCCGTGCTGGCCGGCGCGGTGCTGGCCGGATCGGAGCTGGCCGGATCGGAGCTGGCCGGATCGGAGCTGGCCGGATCGGAGCTGGCCGGATCGGGCGACGTCGGCTCGCTGACGCTGATGAGCTCAGGCCCGGCCGCTCTGTCCGGGCGGCGGGCGGAGATACTGCGCGCCGTGCTGGCCGCCCTGGGCGCCGAGGACGGCGACCTGCCGGACAAGCCTCAGCTTCAGGCCGGGATCGCCGCGCTCTGGCAGGACTACCTGGAACCGCAGGCGGTGGCGGAGGGAGTCGCCGGGCCGGTGCTTGCGTTCCTGGCCAAGCGGATGAAGAGCAACGACCCGAACGCGCTCTTGCTCGCGGCCAGGTACCTGCTTACCGCCACGGACCGGACGCTTGACCTGGCGCGGCTGAGCCAGCTCCCGATGCTCGTCCTGTACGGGGAGAACGACGACGCCTGGCCGCCGGCCGTCCAGGAGGACATGGCCAGGCGGCTGCGGGCCCGCCGGGTGTGCATCCCCTGTGCCGGGCACTCCCCCGCGGTCGAGGCGCCGGCCACGACCGCGCGCGCTCTGACGACGTTCTGGGAGGCGGCCGAGGCCAAGCCGGCCAGGCCGGCGGCCGCTACCCGGCCGGTTTAGCCGGCTCTGACCGGTCGGCCAGGCCCGGGCCTTCGGGATCCAGGCCGTCCCACGGGCGCCGCGGCACCGCGGCGATGCTGCCTTCGGGGCAGTTGCGTCGATAATCGCACCAGCCGCAGGCCGGACTCGGGCGCGGCGGGAACACCTCGTCGTATCGCTCCGGTGCCAGGCCGCGCGCGCGTTCGTCCGCCGCCGCGCACTCCTCGGCGATGCCCTCCGCGCGGCGCAGATGCCTGGCCAGCGATTCGTCGGTGTGCGACCAGGCGAGCACCTGCCCGGTGGGCAGGTGGTGCAGCTCGACACGGTGGCAGGGACGGCGCAGCACCCGGCCCGCGGCGAGCGCGTACAGCGCCAGGGCCATCGAGGAGCGGGCGTCGTCGACGGTCAGCAGGTGCCTGCCCGTCTTGTAGTCGACGACCACGAGCTCGGTCCCCGCGCCGTCCTCGGCAGGCCTGGTATCCAGCCGGTCGATCCGCCCGGACACCGCGATGACGTCCGTGCGGGTCGCCACGGTCCGTTCCACCCCGACCGGCTCGTCGGCCGGATCGAGCCCGGCGACGTAGCCCTCGACCATGGCGGTCGCGCGCTGCCGGAACCACGCCGATTGCGCCTGGTCCGCGAAGCCCTCGTCGATCCAGCCGCGGCCGACCAGCGTGCCCGCGGCCGCGACGGTCCGTTCCGCCAACGGCAGCCGCCACCAGCCTGCCAGCGCGTTATGGACGGCCGCGCCGAGGCTGTTGTGTGCCCACGGCGGGCCCTTGGCCGGGCTGGGGCGGTCCACGTAGCTCATCCGGTACCGGCGCGGGCAGTCCAGCCAGGTCGACAGCCGCGTGGGCGTGCACGGGTACAGGCGCCGCGGCATCCCCTCGAAGCCGAGCTGTTCCACCCGGTGACCCTAACCCTCGTCGGGGCTGTCCGTGCCCAGCAGAGCAGGGCCGGCCGCGACCCAGGCGTCGAACCTCTTCTCCGCGACGCCGATCGTGGTTTCCCCGCCCTGACCGGGGAGCACGCGGGTGGCCGACGGCAGCGTCAGCAGGTGCTCGCCGATCGCGGTCAGCTGGCCGGCGAAGTCGGGGAACTCGTGGTCATGCGGGCTCGGGCCGGTCGCAAGCAGCGTGTGCCCGGTGAATACCACGCCGAGTTCCTCGCAGTACAGGCAGACCGAGCCGACCGTGTGCCCAGGGGTGTACATGACCTCGAGCTGGACGTCGGCGACCTCGAAGATGCCGCCGTCCGCCATCTCGATCTCCGCGTCGTCGTGCGAATGCGCCTCCCGCCACAGCAGCCGGTCCTTCGGGTGCAGCGCCACCGGCGCCTCGTCCCGCTCGGCCACCTGCACGGCGCTGGCGACGTGCTCGGCATGGCCGTGCGTGCAGATCACCGCGAGCACCTCACGATCGCCGACCGCGTCGAGCACGCGGTCCGCGTCGGGGCCCGGATCGATGACGATGACCTCGTCGTCGTCGCCGATGATCCAGGCGTTGATCTCGGCGTCGCCGCCCGCGGCCTTCGACGAGACGTGGTCGATCCGTGTGGTCATCGCAGTGCGTCCTTCCTAGCATCGGTCACATCGACGGGCCCTTCCTTGTCCGCCCGGCGGCGGCGCAGGGCGCGGATCAACGGCAGGGCGGCGAAGTAGGTGCCGGTCACGCAGATCCCCGCGACGCCCAGGTCGACCGATATCCGGCCCTGTTTCGCCCAGTAGACATCCTTCAGGTCAAGCAGCAGGGCGAACTCATCGACGATGAGCGCGAGCCCGGCCCCGTAGCTAACCGCCACGGCCGGGTGCCTGCGCTGCCGGTCCTCGCCGTGGACGGCGATGCCGCCGACGCTGCTGACCAGGCCGATGCCCCACATGTAGTGGTGCAGGTGCTCGCCGCCGACGCTGAGGTTGCCGAACGGGCCCTTGCCCTCCTTGATGCTGTAGGTGATGCCCCGGACCGTGGCGAACGTGCCGGTGAAGCCGAGCCAGCTGAGCAGCGCCGACCGCTGTGTCGCGTCCAGGTCATTACGGAAGACGTCTCGGGCGTTCCTCGCGAGCGACGATGTGAAGGCCATCCAGGCACGATACCCGTTGCGGGCGCAGCGCACGTGGCGGCCGCGCCTGCCGTTGACGGGCGGGCGCACGACAGCGCACACATGACAGTGGCGCCGGTCCCCTCGCGGGGACCGGCGCCACCTACTAGCTCAGCTTGCCGAGCTCGGGATTCTCTTAGTTGAGAACGCCGAAGTCAGCACCCCAGAGCTGGTTGTCCTGGACGGTGCCCAGCTCGGGCCCGGGCGGGAAGCCCTGGGAGAAGCCGGTGATGTTGTCGACCTCGAGCTCCGGCCGCGGCATGTTGGTCGGGAACCCGCTGCTCGGGTAGGTCAGCACGTACGGCGTGGAGAAGTTGGTGTCCGAGCCGTTGATCAGCGGGACGTACCCGTTGAACAGGGTCGCCGGCGAGTCGAAGATGTCGGCGATCCACACGGTCTTGCCCGACACGCCGCACGGCTGGAGGGTCACGCCCTCTTCCTGAATCGCGGTGGCGGCGACGCCCATGCACAGGCCGCTGTCCACGCCGAAGGGCGCGTACTCGATCTCGAACGCCGGGTCGTTCACGTTAAACGTGGTCTGACCGTAGCAGTCCGGGAAGGGGTCGTTTACGACGCAGCCGTAGTGCAGCGCCACGGCGGCGCTGACCAGGCCGGCCGCGTAGAAGTCGGCGGTCGTGCCCTGGAAGGACACGGTCCAGTCTTCCGCCGGGTCGAAGTCGGCGGTGCGGAACAGGATGACGGGCTGATTGACCTTCTCGCCCTGTCGCAGCACGTCAACCACGTAGTTCGGGCTGCGGTGCGTGCCGAACTGGTGGCTGAAGATGTTGACGCAGCTGTCGCCGCACGACGGCGTGGCCGCACTCGCAGTCCCCGCACTGAGCGCGCCCGCCATGCCGGCACCGCTGACCAGGGTCAGCGCCGCCGCCGTGGCGAGAGCCTTGCTCTTGATAGACATGAATTGTTTCTCCTTGTACTACAGCCGTACCCTGCGCACGACTGTCACGCTGGGAAGGTCACTGCATGATGTGAGCAACTCGATACAACGAGTTACATTAGTAAGGACGCTGATAACAGGGCGTTGGTTGTCGCATAGCCCACAGTAACTTGGCTGCGGATCGGTAACGGTCGTTGGACACATCGGGATCAGTAGTCAATTACTGCCGATAGCGTCACTCTCTCCTCAGCGGTTGGTTCCCCGAGGCCTGAGCTGTCAGCCGCCAGTAAGAATCCTCTGGTGTCGTCTCCGCGCCGATCCTGTGACCGGTGAGGCTGCCGTGATCGTCGCTGCCTCCCGTGGCCACCAGGCCGAGCTCGCGGCAGGTCCCTAGCAGCCGGGCTCGCTGCGATTCCGGCTGGTCGGGATGGAATACCTCCACTCCTGCCAGGCCCGTCGCGGCCAGCGCGGCGATCTGTTCATCTGAGGCCTGCCACTGCTGGCGTTCCGCTCGCGGGTGGGCGAGCACCGCGACGCCGCCCGCCGCCCGGACCAGGCGGATCGCGTGCGCGGGAGCAAGCGCGTACCTGTCCACGTAGGCGCGGCCGCCGTCACCGATCCAGTCGGCGGTGAACGCCTCGCCCGGCTCGGCGATGACGCCGCTCGCCGCCATCGCGCGGGCGATGTGCGGGCGGCCGACCACGGACGTACCGGCGATGGCTGCCACCTGATCCCAGCTGACGGGGACGCCGAGGTCCGCCAGGCGGCCGACCATGGCGCCGGCGCGGAGCACGCGGTCGTCGCGGATGCGCCGGGTCTGCGCGGCCAGCTCTTGGTCGTCGGGGTCGAACAGGTACGCCAGCAGGTGAAGGCTACGATCCTCAAGCCGGCAGGACAGTTCCATGCCCGGCACCAGGGCCATCGTGTCCGGCAGCGCGTTGCGTGCTTGCGCGTGGCCCGCGACGGTGTCGTGATCCGTCAGCGCTACCACGTCCAGGCCCGCCAGGGCGGCGCGGCGCATCACCTCGGCCGGGGAGTCCGTCCCGTCCGAGGCGTCGCTGTGCACATGCAGGTCGGCACGCATCGCGTCGCCCATCGTAGAGCAGCCGGCCGAGCCGGTCCGGTCCGGTCAGCGCGCGGGCAGGTGGGGGGAGGTGGCACCGAAGGGCAGGTCCATGTCCTGGCCGGGATCGCGAAGGTCGCGCAGCTCGATCGGCTCGAGCAGCAGGACGCCCGCGGTGTCTGGCCACAGCACCAGCCACAGCCAGTGGCCCTTGATCTCGCCCGCGAACACGGCGCGGTCCGGTGATTCCACCTGCCAGAGCGGGAACTCGTGATTGCCGAACGAGACCGCGGCCACCGATGGCGCGCAGCCGAAGTCCGCCCCCGGGTCGACGCTGTCCAGGCCCGCCAGCGCCGCGCCCAGGCCGACACCAGGTTCCTCGGCGACCACAAGCATGTCCGCTGGCCCGCCCATGAGGGGGTTCGGGCCGCAGACCGCCACCGCGCAGGCACGGGCGCCGGTTCGTTCGTCGCCCGCGCCCGCGAATCCCGCCACCAGCCAGCCGACCGGCAATGGCCACGGCAGCCAGACCGGCACGCCGGCGATGCGCAGCAGTCCATCTAGTCCCTCCCGGGAGGAGTTGAAGGCCGGGAGCAAGGGGTGGACCTCGCCGTGCCAGTCGCAGCGCCAGGCGCTGGACCATGCCGTCGGCCCTTGGACGGGCCTGCTGCACCGCGGGCAAGCCGGGGGAAGGTGCCGGTGACTCTCCTGGCTCACGGTGAACCTCAAAGTAATCGTTGCTGTTCTGGACGTGAGCGTACCTACCCCGCCGGGACGCGGAACATGCCCGCGGCGCCGCGGGCACCGGCCATCCCCCACATGACGATGGCGCCGGCCCTGGGGGCCGGCGCCATCACCAGAATCAGGCGAGTCTTACCGCAGGACGCCGAAGTCGGCACCCCACAGCTGGTTGTCGAAGACGGTGCCGTTGGAGTACTTCGACAGCGTCCACGTGTCCAGCTGCGGCCGCGGCACGTCGGTCGGGTAGGCGCCGTTGCCCGGGTAGTTCAGCACGTACGGGTGGGAGAAGTTGGTGTCCGCGCCGTTGATCAGCGGGACGTACCCGCCGGCGATCGTGTCGTAGGAGTCGGCGATCCAGAGGGTCTTGGAGCTCACGCCACACTGCTCGAGGGCGACCGGGGTGCCGTCGCCGGGGGTGCTGCCGACGCCCACGCACAGGCCGCTAGCCACGCCGAGAGGCGAGTACTCGATCTCGTAGGCCTCGAAGTTCGAGTAGTGCAGGTTCAGTGCGGCCGTGACCAGACCGGCCACGTAGAAATCGTGCACCGTGCCCTGGGCCGAGATGGTGAAGTCCTCCGCCGGGTCGCTGTTGCTTGTCCGGTAAAGGATGACCGGCTGGCCGACATTTTTGCCCTGCCGCCATACATCGAGGACAAAGGCTGGGTTCCTGTGGGTGCCGAACGCGCGGCTGAACAGGTCAATGCAGCGGTGGCCGCAGGACGGCGTGGCCGCGCTCGCGCTGAGCGTGCCTACCATGCTGACGCCACCGACCAGCGCCAGCGTGGCCGAAGCCGCGATGACCTTGCTCTTGATGGACATACGTGGTTCCTCCTAGGGACCTGCGGCCGTGCCCCGTGCACGGGCCGAGCCGGCCAGGACAGGGGCGGCTGAATCTGGCCTCTCATTAGGAGGACGCGCCAACTGTCGACTCGGTTGTCACGTTTCGTGTCTCAGTGTCCGCTGAGTACCACAAACGACCGAGACCCGTGCATGACAGTGGCGCCGGTCCCCTCACGGGGGCCGGCGCCACCTTGGTCACTCAAGAAGTGCTGGAAACCCGGGATCTCCTAGTTGAGAACGCCGAAGTCAGCACCCCAGAGCTGGTTGTCGTTCACGGTGCCCAGCTCGGGTCCGGGCGGGAAGCCCTGCGAGAAGCCGCTGATGTTGTCGACCTGCAGCTGCGGGCGCGGCATGTTGGTCGGGTAACCACTGGCCGGGTAGGTCAGCACGAACGGCTGGGAGAAGTTGGTGTCCGAGCCGTTGATCAGCGGGATGTACCCGTTGAACAGGGTCGACGGCGAGTCGAAGATGTCCGCGATCCAGACGGTCTT
>Ga0209169_10000843_pt1 | contig 18892 bp, 9 predicted proteins | sample HubBroMetageWRM4_FD_188346 | JGI IMG/M metagenome (GOLD analysis project Ga0209169, IMG submission 188346) | Warmed soil microbial communities from the Hubbard Brook experimental Forest, New Hampshire - Hubbard Brook CCASE Soil Metagenome WRM 4... | ecosystem: Environmental > Terrestrial > Soil... | reverse complement strand
AAGTCCGTCGGCACCGTCATTCCAGGCACCACGTTCACATCGAACAGCCCCTCCTCATACAAAACGTTGCGCACTCCGTCGTAATCAGCAGCCCAGCGAAACCGGAATCCATAACGCGCGGAGTCGCCCGCCGCTCCTTTCGGCTCCAAAACCAGATTGGTGTTCGGCAAACGCCAGTTTCCGCCTTTAGCGTGCAACTCTTCCCCACTCGCAGCCGAATGGATGTATGCCGCATAGCCGCGTTCCATTCGCGTCGCGTCAAAGTATTCCAGCGGCGTGCCCGGCTGCGGCGTCATCACCAGATACGGCCCCTCCGTATTCGGACGCATCCAGAAAATAAAAGAGCCGTTTTCTCCGATAAAATAATGTGGGAACACGCGCTTGGTGTACGTCTCCGTCTTGTCCCACGAATAATTAGTGTTGAATTTCAGTGGCAGGCCCAAATCCCCAATCTCGAGCTCATAATCGGAGTTGTTCTGCAATGAAATGCTCCACGCCAGCGCGTCGCCATCCAATCGAAACTCCTCGCGCACGTGCAAATCTTCGATCGGCGTCACCTTCTTCATTTCATCGTTCACGCGCCACTCATAAATCCCCGCAGTCGCGCCACTCTCCAGTTGCGCTTCAATCCGCAGCGCCGTGGTAGTCACCGGCGCAAAATTGGCTTCGGAATATCGGTCCGCCACTACCAAATAACCGTTCGTCGCGCTCACTTGTTTCCAGGCATCGCCGTCGCGATACAACACGCGCCACGATTTCGGCAGCTTGACCGGCTCATCCGGATTTTCTTCCTGCGCCCAATAGACTTCCGCAGCCCACACTTTCTGTGGTGACGAAAAATCGTACTCCACCCACTCCGCAGTTCCCCTTTTGCCGCGCCACAGGAATTTCGGCACGCCCGTCTCGTGCGAATTCGCCGGCTCGATCTGATCCTTCAGCGCCCACACTTCCCATGGCTCGACGGAAGCGGAAGGCTTGCTCGAAGTCGCGATCGTCGGCACCGCTTCGCCCACCATATAGTGGATGGCTGTTTGTCCCGCCGCCAATGCGCCCTCAATCACGGCCGCCGAGGCCCGCTTCCATTCCTTCTGCCCCGCCTGGCGATAACGAATTACCAGGTCGCCCAGACTCCTCCCCGGAGCGATGTATTCGGTGTCGTACTTGTCGTGCGCTCGCCGCACGCTCGTAATCCCGGACTCAGACGCACTCACTTGGAACTGCTCATTCTTCAGCGTAGTCTGTGGCGCACAAACCTCTGGTAGCACGGCCGTTACCACCGCAATCAGCGCGAGGAATCGAATGCGCACAGAGCCTCCTTGGACGATCCGACATCACGATATACTTTATACGCATGGCTGACAAGGTTGCTCTCGCAGCACACCGCTTCCCCCGCTCAACTCTCGCGATCGCGCTTTCGCGGATTTCGCCGCCCCTCGCCGTGCGCGTTACTTCATCCCGCCCGAAAATCATCAGCCCAAAATCCCCTGTTGACGAGTAAACGTTTCCCCATAGATACTCGTGGCGCCCGCGCGCCCATCCGTCCGGCTGCGGGCGGCGACTATCTTCTGAATATGCGCAGATAGCGCCCGACGAAAACGGAGACACTTCGATGACCATCAAGCTTCCTGCTCGGCGCAATTTCCTGAAAGATGGCGTAGCAGCCGCGCTCGGCGCCGCGGCGTTCCCTCTGATTTCCTCTTCGCTCGTCTCGAGCAAATCCGCGACGGCGCCCACCACATCGCAGCAGACTTCCGCGCCCGTAGCATCCGCACGCATCAAAATCGACTTCGATCGCCAGATCGGCAAAATTAATCCCAACATCTACGGCAACTTCATCGAACATCTCGGCCGCTGTATCTATGGCGGAATTTACGAAGAAGGTTCGCCACTCTCCGATGGCGACGGCTTTCGCAAAGATGTTCTGGAAGCCGCCCGCGGGCTACACATTCCCCTGCTGCGCTGGCCTGGCGGAAATTTCTCGTCCGGATACAATTGGCGCGACGGCCTCGGACCGAAAGACTCCCGCCCTCGCCGCTGGGACACTGCTTGGCAAGCCGAAGAATCCAATCGCTTCGGCACGGACGAATTCATTCAATACTGCCGCAAGCTAGGCTCAGAGCCTTACATCACCGTGAACATGGGCACTGGCACCATGCAGGATGCCGCCGACTGGGTGGAATATTGCAACGGCACCATGAACACCGCTTGGGCTAACCTGCGCAGAAAAAACGGCCATCCCGAGCCCTACAACGTGAAGTATTGGGGCCTGGGTAACGAAATTTATGGCTCCTGGCAAGCTGGGCACAAAACCGCCACAGCGTATGCCGATCTCGCGCTCGAATTTGCCAAGATGATGCAATGGGTCGATCCCACCATCAAACTCATTGCCTGCGGGGGGAATAACGCAGACTGGGACCGCGAAGTCCTGGAACGCCTCGTCGATGTAGTGGATTATATTTCGCTCCACCACTACGGCGGCAGCATGGACACTCCCAAGGAAATTCACGACGCCAGCAAGCTCGAGCACGAAATAAAAGTGCTCGACGCCGTAATTACTTCCGTAGCCGGCAAAAACGAGAAAAAGGAACGCGTGAAAATCGCGGCCGACGAATGGAACATCTGGTTCCGCTCCTGGTTCAAGCGCGGCGAAGATCATAAACTCGAAGAAATCTACAATCTGCGCGACGCGCTCTGGGCCGCCTCCGCGCTCAACATTTTTCATCGCAATTGCCGCGCCGTGCAAATGGCCGATCTCGCGCAACTTGTAAACGTAATCGCTCCGATCTTGGCTAGTCCCGCGGGAATCGTCCTGCAGACGATTTATTTCCCGCTGCAGCTCTACGCCCAACATTCCGGGACCATCGCTCTCGATACTTTCGTGCGCTCGGACGCGTTTCCGGACATGCCGGATACGCCATACCTCGACGTCTCGGCCACCACCGACGACAACGGCCAAAAGCTGACGCTCTCGGTCGTCAATCGCCACCCCAGCTCGGATATCACCGCGGACATCGCCATCGAAGGTTTTACATTGCAGGCAGCAGGTGATCTATATGAAGTAAACGGCGCAAGCCTCGATTCAACGAACACTTTCGCCGAACCGAAAAACGTAGGCGTAAAACGCAGTCCATTTTCGGGCGTCGGCCCGTCGTTCCAGCAGAGGTTCCCGGCTCACTCGCTAAGCGTGCTGACGCTTCATTCCTAGCGCGCGACTGGCGCAAATGGGCAACCGCAAATCAGGGAGGGCCCACGCGCCGGCTACGATTCAGGCGCGCCCTCCTTCCGCAGCACCAGCGAAAGCTTGCCGTCGCGCAACACCGGACGATCGAGCGAAATCGCGGAGCAATCCCGCACCACCCAATCCGCGCCCGCATCCCATAGTTCTTGCGCCGCCATCGTGGTGCACAACCCAATGACTCTTGCGCCCGCAGCCTTGCCGGAACGAACGCCCGCCGGCGCATCCTCCACCACGACGCAGTCCCGCGCCGCAAAGCCCAGCACTTCCGCACCCTTCAGATAAGGATCCGGCGCCGGCTTGCCGTTCGTGATGTCGCTCGAGGTAACAAAAGCTTCCGGCTGCGGCAATCCGCTGGTTTTCAATCGCACTTCCGCCAGGCGCCGCGTACACGAAGTGACAATGGTCCAGCGTCCGCGCGGCAACGCGTCCAGTAACTCCTGCGTTCCCGGCAACGGCACGATTCCCTGAAGGTCCACAATTTCACCGCGCTCGATTTCCTTGTTCTCGGCCAGATGATCGCCATGCGGCAGGTACTCGCGAACCGTCATAATGCTCGGCCGCCCGTGCGCCCGATGCACTACTTCCGCAGCATCGAATCCGTGCTGTAGCGCGAAACGCGTCCACACGCGCGCCACCGCCGGCGTCGAATCAATCAGCACTCCGTCCATATCAAACAGCAGCGCAGCACAAGAAATCCTTATCATCCGCAGCTCCGCCCGCGCGCGCCGCATCTATCAGTTGTTTTCGCGTGCACAGGATTCGATCCAGCATACGGATGCAAAAGCTTTTCCGCAAATGAACCCTTTCGATTTCCCGCGAAGGAAGTGATGGGAGGGATGCCGCGCAAACCCGGCTAATTCGCTTTTTCCGCCGCTGCAGCGTGCGCCATTTGACTTGTGGAGATCCGGATCAGCGCGGGCAACACGTCGCCAAAACTCCCGCCCTGCGCCGGTCCGCCAAATTCAAAATAGAGCCTCCGGTACAGCGCGTACAGCTCATCGTAAATTCCCTGCGCTTCCTTCTGCGGATGGAAAACGATGTGCGAAGGACAAATCTGCTTCTGCGCCTCTTCGATCGTCTTGAAAGTTCCAGCCGCCAGAAACGCGAAGATCGCCGAACCCAAGCTCGTCACTTTCTTGCTCGGCACCAGCACCGGCCGCCCCAGCACGTTCGCGTAGACCTGGTTCAAAACTGGATTGCTCTGCGGAATCCCTCCGGCATTGATCACGCGCTCGATCTTGGTGCCATGTTCCGCCATGCGATCCAGGATCACGCGCGTGTGAAACGCCGTTCCCTCGATGGCCGCAAACAATTCATCCTGCGCCGTATTCTGCAAGTTCCAGCCCAAAGTAATTCCGCGCAGATTCGGATTCACCAGCACCGTGCGGTCGCCATTGTCCCAAGTCATGCGCAACAATCCGGTCTGGCCCGCGCGGTATTTTTCCAACCCCGCGCTCAATTGCGAAATCGTAGTGTTCGCCCGCCGCGCGATCGCCTCAAAAATATCTCCGGTAGCAGAAAGCCCTGCCTCGATCCCCGTGTAGCCTGGATGCACGCTGCCCGTCACCACGCCGCAAACTCCGGGCACCAGCTGCGTCTGGCTGGAGATTCCAATAATACAGGTAGACGTCCCCACCACATTCGCCACATCTTTTTCCTGCGTGCCAGCGCCGATCGCGTCCCAATGCGCATCAAAGGCGCCCACCGGAATCGGAATCCCCGCGCGCAATCCCAGCTTCTCAGCCCAAAAAGGAGACAACGCGCCGGCGATCTTGTCGGAAGTTTCGTACTGTCCCGCCAGTTTCGCGCGCACTCCGGCCAGCAGCGGATCCAATTTCACAAGGAATTCCTCGGAAGGCAAACCGCCCAGATCCGCATGCCACAACCATTTGTGACCCATCGCGCAGACGCTGCGTTTCGCCTTGCTCGGGTCTGTCACGCCGCACAGCGTCGCGGCGACCATGTCGCAATGCTCGAACGCGCTCGCAAATTTTGCGCGCTTGTCCGGATTGTGGCGCAGCCAGTGCAACAGCTTCGCGAATCCCCATTCCGACGAATACACGCCGCCGCACCAGCGAATCGCTTCCAGTCCTTCGCGGTTCGCGAGTTCCGTGATCTCGGCGGCTTCCGCCTTCGCGCGGTGATCGCACCACAAATAATAATCATCCAGCGGGACCATCTTCGCATCCACCGGCACCACCGACGATCCCGTTGTGTCCAGCGCGATTGCTTCCACGTCCTCGCCGCGCACTCCCGCTTTTTTCAGAGCATCGCGCGTCGCCAAAACCAGCGCGCGCATATGATCGTCGTGCGATTGCGTCGCAAATTCCGGATCCTCGCGCTTACGATGCAATGGATACTCGGCCACCGCAGATTCCAGCATGCCCTTCTTGCTGTCCACGATCGAAACGCGCACACTCAACGTCCCGAAATCTACGCCTGCGACGATCGCCATAAAAATCCGCGCCTCTAGAAGTTAATTTCCGTGCCAGTGCATGTCCCAGCCCAAATAACGAACCGCCGCCTCATGCACCATTCCCGCCACGGACGAGAAATTTGCCGCGACATGATGCTCGAACCCGTTTTCGCAGATGTACCGCAGCAGCTTCTGCATCTTCGGAATCTCCACCACTCCGGCGCCGCCAAATGTTTCCAGTGGATCATCCGTGAATTTTCCGCCGCCCACGTAGCCGCGGACCTGCCCGGCGCGATCGTCCGTCGAAAATCGCGCAAATGTCATCGGCCCGGACTTCACCAATCCCACGCAGGTCCCGAACGTATTTTCTTTCCCCACCGTGCCGGCAATGATCGCCTGATAATCCATCTTCACCGACTTCAGAAAATGTTTCGGCAAATTGCTGCAGTGAAAGCACACAGCCTTGTCGGGATTGTCTCCATAATTATTGTTCCAATCCAGCAGCGCGCTGGGTGTCTGCGAAGCCAGCCGCAGTGCGTGCATACTCAATACGCCGCAAATGTCCACCTCGCAGGCGCTGGACATCAGATCGTCGCTCATCATGCTCATCACCGTGCACGGCACCACGCCCAGGTTCTCTTCAATGGACGTCCAGCACTGGATCGCGCTGATCGTCACATGCGTCTGCTTCATCCAGTTGTCAATCACTGCGCCCAGCTTCGCCATTTTCAGCAGCGCTTCCTTGGGCACGTCGTTGGTCGAAACATATTTCTCAATGGACTTCAGCTTCGCCTGCGCCGCATCGTCGGAATCCTTCATTCTCTGAATCCGCCCGATCACCTCGGACAAATCCAGCGTCTCCACCGAAATCCCCTGCGCTTCCAGTATTTTCTCGCTGTAACGCACGGTATTAAAGGCCGTCGGTCGCGCGCCAATGCTTCCGATGCGCAAGTCGCGCAGTCCCCGCACCACGCGGCAAACTCCCGCAAACCATTCCAGATCCTTCTTGAATTCCGCCGAATCGGGCGCCACGGTGTGCAAGCTCGTCAGCGAATACGGAATTCCGTACTGCCGCAAATTATTGCAAGCGGACATTTTTCCGCAGAAGCTGTCACGCCGGAAAGCGATGCTCATCTTCGCCGGAGTATCCGGCGTCGCCTGCACCAGTACCGGCACTCGCAAACGCGAAAGCCGCAGCGTATCCGCTATCGCGCGCTCATCGCCGAAGTTCGGCAGCGTCACGATCACTCCATCCATATGTTCGCTGTGCGCGCGAAAAACTTCCGCGCATCGCTGCGCCTCTTCATACGTCTCAATCGCTCCGTGCCCGCTCTTATCCGCATCCAGCGCCACCACCTCGACGCCGGCCTGTTCCAACGTCGCAATCATTTCCTTGCGTCCCGATTCCGCCAAATGCCCCGGAAAAAAACCGCGATTCCCAACAATCAAGCCGAGCGTGATCTTCTTGGATGCCATTCATCCCCTCGAGAAAAATTCAACCCCCGCCGTGCCCGTTAACGGCACTTCCCGACGCCACGCGTGCTCCAGCTACCGCTTGAAAAATTCACGCCGCCCGTCCCGCAGCAGACGCGCGCGGAAAAATACGCCGAACCGTCCGGCGCGCGCGGATTCTCATCGGACCAGCGACTCAGTTGCATGGTCCCTGGCGCGCTCTTCAGATCGCAATGTTCATTTGCTTCACTCACCGCCGGATTCGGCGGCTTTGGGCTTTCGCCGGCGCGCGGTTTTCGGAGCCAAGGCGGTGGAATCACGCAGGACCAGGCTGGTGCGAAGCATGTATTCGCTTCCCGTCGGCGAAGGCGTTTTCCGCCGCACTTCGGCCAGAAGCGCGTTGAATGCCAGTCGTGCAATTTCCGTTTGCGACATTTTTACCGTAGTCAAAGGCGGTATCACGAACTGCGCCAGGCGGATGTCGTCAAAACCCACGACAGACAGTTCCTTCGGAACATGCACTCCCTGCGCGTAACTTTCGCGCATCACTCCAAGCGCGGTCATGTCGTTCGAACAAATCACGGCCGTAGGAATCTGGGCCAGGCCAAAAAGCTTCTGCATCGCCTGGATGCCGCCCTCCATCGTGTGATTTCCTTCCACCAGATGCTGCGGATCGACAGCCAGTCCGATCTCCTCCATCGCCTGCATAAAAGCATGTTGTCGCGCCAGGGCTGTCTTCAGAGTCAACGGCCCGGAGACAAACGCAATTTTTTCGTGGCGCAATGCCGCCAGATGTTGCACCGCCTGCCGCAGTCCATTCAGATAATCGATCTTAATCGTGCTGATCCGCGGCAGCGGCGGCCCCACGTCAATAAACACCAGTGGCACGTTGCGCGATTTCAGGTCATCAAACAGCGCTTCTTCCATCCCGAACGTGACCACGGCCACTCCTTCCACCCGGCGCTCGATCATGCGCCGCACCGAGAGCGCCATTCGCCCAGGATCGTGCACCGTCGAAGTCGTCAGAATCTCGTAATTGTTCTGCACCGCGATGTCTTCGAATCCCTGCACAATTTCAGGAAAGAAGGGATTCGTGATTTCCGAAACGATCAAGCCGAAAATCCGGCTGCGTCCCGAGACCAGCGCGCGGGCCTGCGTGTTCGGGTAATATCCCAGCTCCTCAATCACTTTCCACACGCGCCGCGAAAGCTGCGGCGTCACCGTCGGCACACCGTTGATGGTTCGCGACACCGTCGCTATCGATACCTTCGCCATCTTCGCAACTTCGTGGATGCTCACTTCTTATCTCCCATAACGCATGGTGCCACGTACTATCCACTCCCGTCGCGCTTCCGTCAACGTCCGCAGTAAGAACAACTCGCGTGCGAGCAAATCCTACGACTGGCAAACGTCTGTCTGTGGCAAACCTACCCGTCGGTATCTTCGTTATGCGTGCTCGTCTTCCAATAAACCGCGTATCGCTCGCCAAATATTTGATTCAGCGGAATCAAAGTCGTCGCATTCTTCTGGCCCACGGTCTGAAATGTCAACGGCTGCCCCTTCACCGGCTCCAGCCACGCTGCCGCGTGGACTTCTGCCGCCGATTTCGCGAGAATATTCGCGTTCCCCTTCGCTTCGGCGTGTGGAGGAGATAATTGCGTCGGCCCATGATCGGGATCGTACTGCATTGCTTCCGTGAGACCTTGGGTTCCCAGGCGCCCAGCCAACACGATCGGCCCGTACAAGGCCGCTATCTGTGTTGCATCCCCCGGCAACGGCTCTGCATGCAACCGCATCGGCAATTTCACTTCTAGCTTGTCGCCATCCGCCCACTCTCGCGTAATTCTCAAGTAACTTCCCGGGCTGGAAAAAGCCTGCAGCGCTTTCCCGTTCAACTCCACGGTGCCGCCGTCCACCGCCCAGCTCGGAATTCGTATATTGATGCCGGCCTGCGCTGGCTTTTCCGCTTTTACCGTGATGCTGGTGCCTTCCTGTTCGGGAAATTTCGTAATCTGGCGAATCGTCAGCCCTTTTTCCGGCCAGCGCACTTCGGAAGCGATAAAAAGATTCACGAACACATCGTGCTCGTTATGTGAATAAATCGAGTCGGTAAATTTTGAAAACTCTTCCACGCCGGTCCCCGTGCAGCACCAGAACGAATTGAACTGCGAATGGAAGAACTTCCAATAGCCCGTTTGCAGCGGGAAATAATACATCTTCATTCCGTTGTCCGGATTCTGCGTCCCTAGCCGCGAATTGAAGAGCGTCCGCTCGTAGTAATCCATGTACCGCGGATCGGCGGTCCACTGATGCACATGCCGCGTCAGTTTCAGCATGTTGTATCCGCAGCAACATTCCTCCGACCACAAACTCAGCGCGTTCGACAGGTTTCCCGCCTCCGTATCCCATCCTTCACCGTTACTGGTTCCGCCGGTCACGTACGCGCGCTCTTGCGTCACTTCTTCCCAAAAATACTTGGACACCTCGTGGTAGTAAGGCTCGCCCGTCAGCTCATAGCGCCGCGCTGCGCCGATCACCTTCGGAATATTTGTATTCGTGTGCAGCCCTTTCAGCTCATCCCGATGCGCCGCCAGCGGACCGAAGTAATCCGGCTGCTCGAACCGCGTCCCGGTCCGAAAATATTGCCACTTTCCGGTAATCGCGCTCAGGTTATACAGCGCCTCATTCGTTCCGCCGTACTCGGTCTTCAAAATTCGCTGCATATGGTCATCGCTGATGCCGTTCGTCCAATGACCCATCCACCGCGCCATTCCTTCAGCCACCGCCAGAGCCTGCTGCGATTGGCAGTAGGTGTACATGTCCAAATTTCCCGCCATGATTTTGTGCAACGTGTAGAACGGCGCCCACACGCCTTTGCCATCGCTCAACCGGTCAAAAAAACTCTCAGGGAATGCGCTCAAATACCCGTTGCCCTTTGCCTCCTGGCATTTCGCCAGCTCCGCCACCACCGCCTCGCCCTTTGATTTCAATTCCGCGTCGCCGGTGCTCGCATACCCCAGCGCACACGCCGAAAGAAAATGTCCTGTGAAATGCCCGCGCAGTTCGCAATCCGGAGCTTCCCATCCGCCCAAAGCCTCCGCCGAGCTCGCCAGCCCGGCATTGACGCGAAAATTGTGCACCAGGCGATCCACGGGAAGAGAATGCAGATACTGCAGATTCATTTTCGTGGCATCCAGGAACGGTCCGTCCAGCAAACGCACTTGCTCCATGGGAAACGGCGCGGCCAGCAGCGTCACGCGGCCTTCGGGACCGTGCGGACGCGCTCCCTGCAGCAGTAAATCCTGGAAAGCAGAGGTCCCCGCCAACGCTCCCGCAGTTTTCGGAAGGCACGCCAGCGCCGCCGACGACATCACTCCGGAAACAAACTGCCGCCGCGAAACGCCCTTGGGAACCTTCACGTTGCCCTCCCGTACCATGCCATCAGCTGCAGCCCGCCACAAAGCCAACTTCGAGGAAGCGTTTACCCAAATCGCTGCGATTCGCCCCTAGCGCTAGCAGCGATTCCCTGCCTCAGTTCGAATTCGGATCGTCCGGAGGTTGGCTGACATGCCAACCCTCTACGGAATATATCTGATTGCAAATTTTATGCAAGAACTTTACAAATCCAGAAAATGCCATAACCAACTGTAAATAAAGGTGTTACGCACAACATCGCACTCCGCGCCGACACGCCGGATCCCATGAATTTTACGAATCCGCAGATCATGTTTCTCCCAAATATAGGACACAGCGCGCTACTTGGCCTTGATTCTCACCATCACAACCCCGTGGCTCGGCACAAAGGCGCTGAATGCCCCGCTTACAGGTCGCAAATCCTTCTTCAACCACAGATCGCGCACCGACGCCTCTCCTTCAATTCCCAGCAGCGAAAGTTTCACCGTCATCTGCTCGGTGCTTCGTTGGCGATTGAACAATCCGACGGCCTTACTCCCATCGGCAAGCGGCTTCATCCAGACCTCAAACGGTCCTTCCTGCGCGATGCGATAGCCCTGCTTGCCAAGCGGGTCTTGATCCACCGCAATCACTTCACGATTCGTCAGCAGCTCCACAGTGAAAGGCGTCATCTTCGTCAGATCGTTTCCGGCAATCAACGGCGCCGCCAGAATCGCCCACAGGCTCATGTGCGTGCGGTATTCATCTTCATTCATGCCGCCGTTGCCCACTTCCAGCATGTCCGGATCGTTCCAATGCCCGGGTCCTGCAAATTTCTCCAGGCCATTCTGGCTGAAGCCGATGTCCGCCATCACGCGGTACTGGTCGCTGATGTCACCGGTGGTGCGCCACAAATTTCCTCCAACCGTTGGTCCCCATTCCCACACTTTGTTCCATCCGTATTCGCAAAGGCTCAGCACAATTGAGCGTCCCGTCCTCTGCAGCGCGTCGTGCATCTTCGTGTAGGCCGCAGTCATCTCTTCGCGCGTGCCATTCGATTGACACCAATCGTATTTCAAGTAATCGATGCCCCACCTCGCGTACGCTTGTGCGTCCTGCTCTTCATGGCCCAGGCTGCCCTCATAACCGGCGCAGGTTTTCGCCGCGGGCGACGAGTAGATGCCGATTTTCAAGCCCTTGCCGTGCACGTAATCAGCCAGCGCCTTCATGTCCGGAAATTTTTGGTTGGGCTCGATCAGTCCCTGCGCGTCGCGGCCCGCTTCCCAGGTGTCGTCAATGTTGATGTAGACGTAACCGGCGTCCTTCATCCCGCTCGCCACCAGTGCATCCGCGGCCGCGCGCACGCCGCGGTCGTCCACCCGCTCCGCGAAATGATTCCAGCTGTTCCACCCCATGGGCGGACTCTGCGCGGCGTTTTGTTCTTGTGCCCAGGTGGGTCTTGCAGCCAGCACGCACAGCACGCCGGCCAGCAGCAAAGCAAGCCTGCTACTTTTCACGGTTGAAATTACCTCCAGACTCTTGCGGAGAGCGACACTGCAGGCGAACCGAACTCACCAGCCCGTTACATCCGAGCCAAAAAACCGACGCGCTCGCCGGATGCCAGAGCTGGCATCCAGCGAACGCGATGGAGGGTGGACCTGGCCGCAACAAACTAGAACAACAGATTCAACCGGAACTCGATTTCGCGCGCTCCGACGTTTCCTGGGCTGTTCGGAGTGCCGATCGTTCCTGCCTGCGCAAAACCGCCGTTGTTGATGTTCACATTCCCGCCTGGCGTTGGACCAAAGTTCGGATGGTTGTATACGTTCAATAATTCACTTTGGAACGTCAAGCGGAAGCGCTCGGTGATTGGTATGTTCTTGCTGATGGCGATGTCCTGGTCGAAGTAGCGCGGCCCGTACAACCAGGGATTCATCGCGAAGGTCCCCGGATTCGTGTTGGGCGTAATGAATGCCGAATTCGCGCCCGTGCTGCTCAGGTACTTCGGGTTGATCAAGTCCACCGTCGTCTGGCCCGGGACGTGATAAACGCCCACGGAGCTTTGCAGTTGTGACTGCGTCACGCCATTCAACGTTACGCCACTGTCGCCAAAGTCGTTAAAGGTGGAGGAAATGTTTCCGTTGATGGACTGAACTCCCAGCAACTGGAACGGTTCGCCACTCTGCAGCGTTATGATCGTTCCAACCGACCAACCTCCGACGATCTTGTCGACCAAACCGGTTTGGTTCAAGAAATGTTGGCCCGAGCCAAACGGCAGATCGTAGGTGCCATTGGCGTGGAATGAATTTCGGATATCGAACGGCAGCGGCCCGTAGCTCTGCCGCAGGTTGCGCAGCGAGAACTGGTTGAATACCCCAGTCCAGGAATTCTGCGTGTTGATTCCCAGCGTGTGGCTCCAGGTGTAGTTCGCATCGAACTGCATCCCGTGCCACTGTTTTTGCCGAAAATCGATCTGAAGGCCGTTGTAGTTCGAATAGCCGGCCGATGTGGTCAGCCCCACGTCTTGCCCCGAATTCAGTGGGTTCATCTGGAAGTAATTGATCGGTTGCGTCCCGCCAGCGCCCGTATAACCTCCGTTCGCCGCGCATGGAGCAAAAGTTGTCACGATGTTGCAGAAGTATGTGGGATTGCCTCCCGGACCTCCCGCCATCGCGGTCGCCAGACCCCCGGCCGCCCCAGCTTGCAACATGGAGATGAACGTCGAGTTTCCATACGCTTGGGCCGCCGGTACCCCGGTGAATGCCGAGTCAAAAATCGGCGTGGCGGCCTGCCCTGCCAGGCCGTTATTTGCAAAAGAATTTGGGTTTCCGTTCGCCGCGTTGATCGCCAAGTTCTTTTGCGCCTGCTGGAACTGCGGCAGGAATCCGTTTTCGAATATGTTCACCTCATCCGTGAACACGTTGAGCCACTGGTGCACGCTATGGCTGCCGATGTAGCGGAACTCCAGCACGTTGTTACGGCCGATCGGGCGCTGAATACTCAAGTTCCACGATTCCGTGTACGGCTGCTTGATGTTCGGGTTGATCGCACCCAATGCGATGCCAGGGTTGAAAATTTGTTGGTAGGGATAAACGAACGTCAACCCCGCCTCCGGGAATGTCGGGGTGTAGTTCGGGGTCAGATTTTGGTATGGGGGAAACGGTTGCCCCAGTAACTGCGAGCCAGGCTTGAATTGGCCCGCGGATGTCGGAGTCGGATTATCCACCAGCTGGTTATTCTGATAGAAGAACGCACCATAATCCGTCGCCGCATCCCAGAAGAACTGATACGGCTCGGTGTACTTCCGGAAGGCGAACCCGGCGCGGACGACGGTTTGGCCTTGAGCAGTCAGCTTGCCCATGAACCCATCAGTGAAGGCAGGACTCCACGCAAAACCAATCTGCGGTTGAGGACTTACGTTCCAAGCATTGTATTGGTGACCGCGTGCCTCAAATAGCGGATTTTGATTTCCCGTCAGGACTCCCGGCTTGAACTCGTTTCCGGCGCCTGAAGGTCCCCACACGCCATCCAAACCGACGCTTTCATACGCATTCTTCAAGTCGTGGTCATCACCTGTGAAGTCCCACCGCAACCCATAGTTCAGCGTGAAGTTCGGCTTGATGCGCCAGGAATCCTGGAAAAACAAGCCCCAGGCTTTTTGCAACTCATCGAGCACGAAAGGATTCGTTGAATTCGTGTCGTACTGCTTGGTCTGCGGGTTCAGAGCAAACGCGGTTCGCACTGCGGGGCCGTTTGAAGCCCCGATGTCGCCTGCGAGAATCGCGTAGACTTGTTCGCCTTCGGTCTGTTGCGCGGAACTCGCGCCAGCCGCAGCCAACGCATTCGCGATGGGGTTCAATGCTGGGTCGCCCGTTACTAATCCCAAATTGGTAAAGGCTATTCCCGATGGGGCGTTCCAGTAATGGTCTTGCTCGCGGTACCACGAGAAACCAAAATTGAACGTATGCGCGGCATGTTGCCACGTCAAAGAGTCGGACATATTGAACAGCGGATAATAGTCCGATGTTGGCTGCTGGAACTCATCACCGGACATGTTGCCATTGTATGTGGGCAAATCCCATTGCACGTTGATGCTGGAGCCCGGCGTCGGCAACGCTGAACCAACACCGTAAGTCTGCCAGTTGTACAGGAAGCCACCACGGAATTGGTTAACCAGCGTCGGCTTGATCGTCCAATCAAATCCAAACGCCACCGGATACGCCTTCCACTTGTTGGCTCCCTCGGAACTGGCGAATGCGGCACCCGGAAACCAAGGCGCAGTCGCTCCCGGCTGGTTGAATGTTGATTCGTTCAGCGCCAAACTGAATCGGATGCTCTGCGACATGTTGTAGTCGAGGCGGACCGTGGGGAAATAGTACGTCTGGGGACTCTGCACCTGAAAGCCGAGCAGTTGAACGCTAGGGTCATTACTTACATTGGTCAGCTTCCCCAGCGAAAGAACGCTGTTGATCGCAGTCTGCTCGGTCGTGTAAACGCTGTTAATCGTATTGTTGACGCCGGCCATCGCCGCGACGCTGGTCGGCGTTCCAATTAACTGCACCGATGTCGGGCCGCCGGGTCCAGCAAATGTGAATAAGCCGCCTTGCACGCCGGGCGTGAAGACGTTGTTCGTTTGCGTGTACGAGCCGGGTTGCCGGGACGTCGCAAAACTTGCGAAGAAGAACAATTTGTCTTTCAGAATGGGACCACCGATCGTCCCGCCGAAATCATTTTTGATGAACTTATTCTTGGGCAAGCCCTGCGCATCGTTGGCCCAGCTGTTGGCGTTCAAACCGGCGTTTTGATAATTTTCAAACAGACGGCCGTGATACTGATTCGTTCCGCGGCGCGTGACGAAGTTCACTTGCATGTTCGACGCCCCGTAACCCTGGTTCACGTCCAGTTGGTCCGTCTGCACAGTCATTTCCTGCATATCTTCCAGGCGCGCCTGAATAGCTGGCTGTTGATTGCCGCTGAATTTCATCCGGCTCGTGCTGGAAATTACGCCGTCCACGTTGTTTCCCTGCGCGATCACCGGCAGCCCGTTCCATGTGCCGTTGCCGTTCCCAGGTAGCCCGCTAAATCCAGCAGCCAAAAACGAAAGCTGGCTCACGTCGCGTCCGCTGAGCGGCAAATCCTCCAGCTGCTTGATGTCAATATTCGTGCCCAAAGCGTTCGACGTGGTTTCCACCAGCGGTGTCTCGTTTTCGCGGACTTCCACCGTCTCATTCGACTGACCGACCCTCAGGCTCACGGCAATGTCGGTAACTTGTGTCGCGTGGACCGAAATATCAGTAAAAGTCTGACTCTGAAAATCCTTCTTCGTCACCGTCAGCTTGTAAGTTCCCAGCGACAGATTGACGAACGTGTAAGTTCCATCTCCCGTCGTCACCGCGTTGCGTATATCGTTCGTCGAGAGATCCTGCAGCACCAGCGCCGTGTCCGGCACAACCTTGCCGTCCGGGTCTAGCACCGTTACGTTGATGGATCCCTGGTTGCCCGCCTGTCCCCAAGCCGGTTGCACTCCGAAGCCCACCACCGCCAGCAAGCAGGCCAGCACGCTCAAACAGAACCCCATCGAGAACCTGCGCGACATATTTCCTCCTTGTTCACCGCCGGATCTTTTGCGCGACACGCGAGACTCAGAACTGGAACGGAAACGTCCGGACAAACGTGTGAGGACCCCAGTCATAGCGCTAAAGGGCATGGTCGTTCCCCACCCGTCTCGAACCGATTTCAAATATGCCGTGATTGCGTGAATGAAAATCCCAACAAGGAGAAATGGCCGCGCTGCATGCTAGGGTGGTAGCGCAAACGCGGCCAGGCAGGGGGGATGCTCCGAACGAAAATGCCGAGTATTTTTTATAAAGTAAACGCTTACTCATAAACCCCATTACCCCAATGGGACAGACCACCCTCTCAATGTCGATTCTTTTATATTGTATTCGATATCCTGTCAAGCCATTTCTTGGCCCCCCTAATCGATTTCTACTACGCCGCCCTCCACCTCCCTTCCCTGCAGCACCCTGGCACGCCCTGCATTCCCCCGCGGCTCGCCAGCGATTTACGCAGCGACGCCTTCTCACGCCGCTGGATTGCTGGCAGAATCGGGGCAGGCTTGCACGAGCTCGAATCAGGTGATCAGCCGCTATCCTCAATTCGCCAGGAACCGCCTCGCCCCGGGCAGCGATGCGCCCGCCCTGACCGTCGCGCTATTTCTCGTCCTACTAATCGTCTTCTGCGCCGGTTCGCCGGCCACAGCGCGACCCGCGCTGGGCAGGCAGCAATCTCAGATCAAGCCGCCCACCGACGCCCCCGGCACATCCTCTAGCGCAGAGGACGAGCTCCGAGTCGGAACTGACCTCACGCGTCAAGGCCATTTTGCCGAAGCCATTCCCCATCTCCTCGCTGCTCAGGGCCGCGTCTCCAATGAATTCGCCGCGGACTTTAATCTCGCGCTCTGTTACACCGCAACCAATCAGTTCGAGAAGGCGATCGCCATCCTCAGCGCTCTCAGCAGCGCCGCGCATCCCACGGCCGCCGTTTACAATCTCCTGGCGCAGGCCTACGTCGGTAATGCGCAACCCGACCAGGCGTTTACCGCCCTCCAGCAAGCTGCCGCCCTCAACCCGAGTAACGAAAAACTCTACCTTTTGGTCGCCGACGCCTGCATGGACCACCAGAACTATGCGCTCGGCGTAAAAGTGGTAAATCTCGGCATGCAAAATCTTCCGCGCTCGGCGCGCCTGTTCTACGAACGGGGAGTTTTCCAGACGCTGCTCGAACGCGGTGATCTGGCAGCAGCAGATTTCGCAGCTGCCGCGCAGCTCGCGCCCCAAACAGAAATCGCCTACATGGCAACCGCGCAACAAGATTTAGTGGAAGGAAGAATTCCCGAGACGATCGCCGCAGCGCGCCAAGCCATCGCCGCAGGTCAGGAGAATTACATTCTGTTCACGCTTCTAGGGGAAGCGCTGATTCGTTCCGGCGTCGCGCCCGGCCAGCCCGAATTCGCCGAAGCCCAGGCGGCCCTGGAAAAATCGGTCGCCGCACATCCGGACAACTCGCGCTCGCAGATCGCTCTCGCCAAAATCTATCTGATGGCCGGCCGCTCCGGTGACGCCATCACTCACCTGCAGATCGCGCGCGAAATCGATCCCGCGAACACTTCCGTCTACTCGCACCTCGCGACCGCCTATCGTCAGCGCGGCCAACTCGATCAAGCCCAGAAAATGCTAGCAATCCTCGCCAATCTCAACGAAGCCCAAGCCGCCAAAATCCGCTCCGGCCCGAGCGAACATAAAGCCACGACCGCGCCCTCTCGCGTGGAATAAAACGCGCGCGTCCATCTACGTGCGCCGAGCAGCAACGCGCGGAAACGGCCGCTCCACCAACCCCTCGCCTTCTCTCACCGAAATAATCTGATCGCTCTTGATCCCCGCAAGTTTCGTCACGACCCCACTCGGCCAAATGATTTCCAGCGCATCCACCGTGGCGTGCGCTCCCAACCCAAAATGCAGCCGCGGATCCTGCGCCGATTGATAGCTCATCCCGCCCTTTCTCTGATCGTAAAGCGTCCAATCTCCCGCCGTAACCTTCACCCGTGCTCCCACGCCGTCGCGATTCGAACGCGTCCCGATAAGAAATATCTCCAGCCAGTGATTTGCATTGCCTCCGTCGTTGCGCAGCAGCTGCGCCGGCTCTCCATTGTTGTTCACCAGCACATCCAGGTCGCCGTCATTGTCGAAGTCCCCAATCGCCGCGCCCCTGCTCACGCGCGGACGCTGAAAATCCGCTCCCAAGCGATCGCTCACATTCTCAAAAATTCCCCGCCCCATATTGCGGAACATCAGCTTCGGCTCCGCATAGCGCACCCCGCTGCGATAGCGGTCGATATTGTCCAAAATGTGCCCGTCGGCCATAAAAACGTCGCGCCAGCCGTCGTTGTCATAGTCCATAAAGCGCGTCCCGAACCCGCTCATATGAAACGTCGCATAGGAAATCTTCGACCGCAACGTCGCATCATCAAATACTCCCCCGCCCGTATTTTGATAGAACCGCGCCAACTGCGAATCCAGGTGCGTCACCATCAAATCCATCCGCCCCATCCCGCTCGCGTCCGCCGCGTCCACTCCCATCCCCGCTTCCGAGGTGCCATCCATGCTCACCGCCACGCCCGCCATATATCCCACTTCGCGAAAAGTCCCGTCACGATTGTTGTGAAATAAAAAATTCGGCATCGAATCGTTCGCGATGAAAATATCCTGCCACCCGTCGTCATCGTAATCAAAGGTCACCACGCCCAGCCCGTTTCCCGGCTTCGCGCCCACTCCTGATCGCAAGCTCACATCTGTAAACGTGCCATCGCCATTGTTGTGATAAAGCGTCGGCGC
>Ga0209169_10000842_pt1 | contig 18901 bp, 16 predicted proteins | sample HubBroMetageWRM4_FD_188346 | JGI IMG/M metagenome (GOLD analysis project Ga0209169, IMG submission 188346) | Warmed soil microbial communities from the Hubbard Brook experimental Forest, New Hampshire - Hubbard Brook CCASE Soil Metagenome WRM 4... | ecosystem: Environmental > Terrestrial > Soil... | reverse complement strand
TTCCGAACTGCTGTTCGTGGCGGACGCCATGATCGGTCAGGACGCGGTCCGTTCCGCCGGAGAATTTCACAAGCGCCTCGGCATCACCGGCGTGGTCCTCACCAAGATGGACGGCGACGCCCGCGGCGGCGCAGCCCTATCCATTCGCAAGGTCACCGGCGCGCCCGTGAAATTCGTCGGAGTCGGCGAAAAATACGATGCGCTCGAACCGTTTCTGCCGGAACGCGTGGTGTCGCGCATCCTCGGCATGGGCGATGTGCTGGGCCTGATCGAACGCGTCGAGAAAACCGTCGACCTGAAGCAGGCGCGCGAGCTGGAACGCAAGCTGCGCGAAGATGATTTCACCCTCGAAGATTTTCGCGACCAGTTGCGCCAGATCAAAAAAATGGGCTCCATCGAGCAGATCATGGGCATGCTGCCCAAGGTCGGCCCCTTCGCCAATCTCCCCAAGAATCCCGAAATCGACGAAAAGCGCCTCGGCTCGGTCGAAGCCATCATTAATTCCATGACCGCCAAGGAACGCGAGAACCACAACCTGATCGACGGCAAGCGCCGCAAGCGCATCGCGCTGGGCAGCGGCACTTCGGTGCAAGAAGTGAATCAAGTCCTGAAGCAGTACCAGGACATGAAGAAAATGATGAAGCAATACGGCGCCATGGCCAAAACCAAGATGCGCGGCTTAGGCAAATTCGCCGGCCTGAAGGGCTCTTAGGCGGGCCTTTTAGGGCCGCAGGAAAGGCGTTGGTGAATGGGCCCGGTTCCGATATACTTAGGGGCTCTGCTAACGGCGGAATAGATTCAGGAGGATTTAAGCTTTGTTAACGATTCGTTTGGCCAGAATTGGCAAAAAGAAGCGCCCGTTTTACCGCGTGATTGTCACCGAGAAAACTCGTCCGCGAAACGGCCGCTTCGTCGAGATTGTCGGCACCTACGACCCGCTCAAGACTCCGGCGTTGATCGATCTGAAGCGCGACCGTGTGGACTATTGGATCGGCAAAGGCGCCCAGCCCAGCGACACCGTCCGCAGTTTTTTGCGCAGTAACCGCAAACCTGCCTGACGCGTCTTAACTCTCCCAGCCCAGCAAAGACTGTATTGTCCGTATTTCGTGTTCATGCGAAATTTCATGCTGAGTTTTTTTTCCGTCGCTGAGGGGGCCTAATGAAGGAACTGGTCGAAGAAATCGCGAAGGCGCTGGTCGATCATCCGGAACAGGTAATCGTAAACGCGGTGGAAGGCGAGCAGGTCACCGTGCTGGAGTTGCGCGTCGCCCCGGACGACTTGGGAAAAGTGATCGGCCGTCAGGGCCGCACGGCGAAGTCGATTCGCACCTTGCTCGGCGCCGCCGGCATGAAACTCAAGAAGCGTTTTACACTGGAAATTCTGGAGTAGCAATCACGCCCAAACCGCACGCGGACCGGGATGAAAGCGTCACCGTCGCAATCCTCGTCCGCCCCCACGGCGTGCGCGGTGAAATCGCCGCCGATATCCTCACCGACTTTCCGGAACGCCTCACCAAATTAAAAAAGGTCACGTTGTGGAAAGCTGGCGCCGCTCCACGAGCAATCGAAGTGCGCCGCTGCTGGCTTTCGCACAGTCACGGCGGCCAGGCCATCTTCCATTTCGCGACGAGCCACTCCGTCGACGACGCCAAGAAGCTAGTCGGTTTCGAAGTGCGCATCCCGCTGGCTGAACGCGCGAAGCTACCCGACGGCAGCTACTACATCAGCGACCTGGTTGGCTGCGAAGTAGTGGAGAACACCGGGGCAAAGGTTGGTGTGGTGCGCGACGTCGAGATCAATGGCGAGAATGTTCTAGGTACTCCCTTGCTGGTCGTCGCACTCGATGACGCGCGCGTGGGAACCGCGAAAGAGAATGAGATACTGATTCCGCTGGCGCAGGACATTTGCGTGAAGGTCGACCTCGTCGCGCGCCGCATCGAAGCAATCCTTCCCGAAGGTTTGCTCGACGTAAACGCCAAGTGATTCTGCAAGGAACCAACCCTGCGCGTAGTGCGGTAGGATAAATCCCAATGCGCTTCGATCTGATCACCATATTCCCGGAGTTCTTCACCGGCCCGCTGGATTACGGCATCGTGCGCCGCGCACGCGAAGCGAATCTGATCGAAACTCACGTTCACGATTTGCGCGCCTTCACGAACGATCGTCATCGCACGGTCGACGACCGCCCTTTCGGCGGCGGCGAGGGCATGGTAATGAAACCGGAGCCGCTGTTCGCCGCGGTGGAATCCCTCTTCTCGTGCGCTGATGGCGCTGGATCATCTGCAATTCCCACCGAGCGTGCCGCGGTTGTTTTGCTCTCCGCATCCGGCACGATGTTCCGCCAGGAAACCGCGCGGCGTTTCGCGAAGCTCGACCGCGTCGTACTGATCTGCGGCCGTTACGAAGGTGTAGACGAACGCGTCGCCGAACACTTGGCAACGGATGAGATCTCGATCGGTGACTTCGTGCTGTCGGGCGGAGAACTCGCCGCCGCGATGATTCTCGACGCCGTAACGCGGCTTATTCCCGGAGCACTGGGCAACGAGGACTCGATCGTGAACGAATCGTTCAGTGAACCCGCGAAGAGTTTCGATTCCCCGGCGCTGACCTCGGCTTCGCGTGCGACGAGCCGTGGGATTCTCGACTATCCGCATTACACGCGGCCACCTTCGTTCCGAGGTTGGGACGTTCCGGAAGTTCTACTCGGCGGAAACCACGAAGAGATTCGCAAGTGGCGCGAGAAAAAAGCAATGGAAAAAACTCGGCGGAACCGACCAGACTTGCTGTGAACTTGAAGTTTGCAAATGGCTGAAGGCACGACTGAGATTGCGAAGGGCACGTGGTTCGGCCCGCTCGCCAGTTGAACACCAAAATAAATGACCTTACGCTCCGAAATTGAGCTATAATTGGGGATTGTGCGTTGCTAGCTGGCCCCACCTGAGCGGGTCTGCAGGGAAATAATAGTCATGAATCCGATCGTGCATAAGGCGCAACAGTCGCAGCTCCGCAAGGATCATCCGAACTTCCGTCCGGGCGACACGGTGAAAATTAACGTGCGTTTGAAGGAAGGCGAGGGCGACAAAGAGCGCATCCAGCCGTTTGAAGGCATCGTGATGAGCCGCCGCGGCGAATTGCTGGGCGAATCCTTCACCGTACGCCGGGTAAGCTTTGGAATTGGCGTCGAGCGCATTTTTCCGGTGCATTCACCGATGATCAGCTCGATCGTGATCGTGCAGGCCGGCCGCGTGCGCCGCGCGAAGCTGAACTACTTGCGCAAGCTCACCGGTAAAGCTGCTCGCGTGAAGCGCGCTGAGCGTCCCGAGTTGGCCGCCGAGAAGAAGGCTGCAGCAGCGGCGAAAGCGGAATAACGCGAACGAAATTTAAAAGAAGATCGGCCCGCTTCGAGAAATCGAAGCGGGCTTTTTTGTTTTCCCGGCTAATTCCGTAAACCGCTGACTCGTTTGGACCGCGCGACAGAGCTGCTGATTCGAAATCCACAGGTTGAGTAAAGATACACGTCGACGCAAAGATTCTCTTCCGTGCCGTGTGCTAAAATTCTCAGCCGATGGGAAGACTTTGTTCCTCGCGATACGAACGTGAAGCGCGCCAGTGCGGCTGGTTACGCATTGCCGGATTGGATGAAGCCGGACGCGGCTCACTCTTTGGCCCGGTGGTCGCTGCGGCAGTAATCCTGAATCCGCGACGCCGCATCGTGGGGCTGGACGATTCCAAGAAACTCTCCTCAGACCGGCGCGAAGAACTAGCCAAGCGGATTTGCGAACATGCGTTGGCCTGGGCCACGGCCGAAATCGATTCCACGCGAATCGATGCGTGGAATATCTACCAAGCCAGCCGCCAGGCCATGCTCGCGGCGGTTTCACAGCTCAATCCCCTGCCCGATTATTTGCTGCTCGATGCCATCGAGATCGATTTGCCGATCGAACAGAAAGCACTGGTACACGGCGATGCGCGGTCGGTTTCGATCGCGGCGGCTTCCATCCTGGCGAAAACCGAACGCGACCGCCGGATGCAGGAATTCGACCGGGAGTTTCCGCAGTACGGTCTGGCGCAACATAAGGGCTACGGCACGCCCGAGCACCTGGAAGCGCTGCGGGTGCATGGGCCTACTCCGCTGCACCGATTTTCTTACGCGCCGGTGCGCCAATCCAATTGCTGGGCATTCGGCGCGACGCAGAATGCTCTGCCCCTGACGCCGGCCGACGAAGCGCTAAGCGGCTAGCGACACCGATCGCGTTTCGGGTGTACCTCCTGTGATACTCTTTCGGGCATTAGACTGCATGATGGCAGCGATCGATATTTGGTGATCGACGCGACGCGAGCGGCTCTTCCTAAGAAATTCCAGGAATCCAAACATGGGCAATCCGCTCTAATTCTAAAATGGAGAGGTGCAGAGATTTGTCGCAAGAGGCTCGTAAGCAAAAACTGAATTCAGTGGCAGTATTATTCTTTATTTTGGCCCTATTTTTAAGTTTCAGCCCCTTCTTAGCTGCACAACAAAATACTCCACAGAGTAGTCCAGAAATGCAGGACATGCCGGGCATGGACATGAGCCACGGGTCAATGTCGATGGAAGAAACGCCGGCACAGCAGGCCAAGCATCTAGCCGATAAACGAGAGAGCGAATTCAACCATCACCTGGCCGGTTTTTTGGTGATCGTTGCAGGTTTCTTTCTGCTGATCCAAGACCGCCTGGCCAAGCGCTGGCCTGGAGTGCGTTATGTCTGGCCGTCCTGCTTCCTGCTGGCAGGGGTGTACCTCGCGTTGTTCAGCGATACTGAGATTTGGCCGATGGGACCGCAGACACTGTGGTTCGCCGTACGAAATAACCCCGAAGACCTGCAGCATAAAGTATTCGCGCTGATTTTGTTGTTCCTGGGAGCCGTCGAATTGCAGCGGGCGCGAGGCAAATTGAAGAGTCTGTGGAGCGCCTGGGCCTTTCCGGTCCTCGGCATGGTGGGCGCGATCATGCTGCTTTTCCACCATCACTCCGCGGGTATGCATGGGGCACATCACATGGAAGTTATGGAGCACATCAAGTCCGAGCACCTCGGGTTCGCCATCGTCGGCGGAGGCGTGGCCCTGACCAAAGGAATCTCCGAAATCGAGGGCGGGTGGCAGGGAGTCTTTAAGAAGGTCTGGCCCGCGTTAATGATCGTCCTGGGGATTCTGCTGATGTTTTACACCGAATAGCTTACTTTGGGGGGCTGGCCCAACCATCCGGCTGGACCCCAAGGTTTCCGGCGCGTATCAGGCACTGTTATCGCCTTTGGCACCACCCCTCGTTCGCTGCGTTGCCCCTTGTTTTTCGTGCGTGCTAACCTTCATGTCTAAGCCGCCGCTGCGGCTGTGCACACCTGCCCGGGCATCTGGGGACGAGCAGAAGAACATCATCCATGGCGTTCAACAAAAGCAAAGCGCTGGAAAATGCGCTGAAATTCCTGAACCAGGGCAAAGTGGCCCAGGCTATCGGCGAATATCAGCTCATCCTCCGCAACGATCCCAAGGACCAGGCCACCCTGATGACGGTGGGCGATCTGTTCGCTCGCCAGTCGGACATGCCGCAGGCAGTGGAATACTTCGAGCGCCTGGCGCACGTATATCTAAATGATGGGTTCAACAGCAAGGCGATCGCGATCTACAAGAAGATTGCGAAGCTGGCGCCGAACGAACTGGCGCCGCTGGAAAGGCTAGCGGACCTTTATGTGCAGCAGGGCGTACTAAGCGAAGCGCGGCCCCTGTTCCTGCAAATCGCCGAAGCCCACCTGAAAGCGAACCACTCCCAGAAAGCCGTCGAAGTGCTGCATCGCCTGCTGGAAGTCGAGCCCGAAAACCAGCGGGTGCAGCTGCGATTGGCCGAGCTTTACAGCATGATGGGCCAAAAGCAGGAAGCGGCGCAGACCTACCTGGGATATGCGCAGCGGCTCTATGAGCGTGGCGAGACGGACGAAGCAGAGAAACTGGTCGATCGCGCGATCGAAGTGGACCCCAAGAATTCGGAAGCAGTTCTGCTGAAAGGCAAGACTCTGGCGGCGGCCAATCGAATTGACGACGCCATCGCGACGTTGGGTCATCATCCTGAGGCGCAAACGGGCGGGGACGTAACCGAACTCCTGGTGGATTACGAGCTGCGCGCGGGGCACAGCCAGCAGGCGGCGGAACGAGCGCGGCAGCAACTGGCGCGCGGAGTGGAGCACTTCACGCTGCTGTACGGCGTGTCGGAAGCGATGATCGAAGGCGGCGAGGCGGCGAGCGCCCTGCCGTTGCTGAAGGAACTGCGCACGCCGATGGTGGAGGCGGGAGCGCAAGACAGTTTCGTGAAGTCGTTGTCGACGCTGTGCGAGAGAATGCCGGGCCAAACTGAACCGCTCGAACTGCTGGTTGATTTCTGCCGGCATGCCAGCGAGCCTTTTCGGCTGAACGCTGCACTGGGCCAGCTATCGGACGCCTACGTGGCACAGGAAAATTATCCGCGAGCCGAAGAATTGCTCGTGGAACTCGTCGATCGAAATAAGAATGACGAGCGGCTGGTTGAGCGGCTGAATCAGCTTCGGGCACGCAGCGGTGGCGCACCGGTGGCGGTGAGCCCGATTACGGAGGCTGCTCCGGCGGCGCCGATCGTGAGCGAGCCAGTGGCCGTGCCGGAACCGGCGGACGACGCCACGGTAAATCTGACCCCGGTGGTGGCTCCGACTATCGTCGAAGAGACGGTGGACGAAGATACACAGCGCTATATCGCCCAGGCATTGACCGACGTCGATTTGTTCTCGAGTTACGGTCTGACGCAGAAAGCGACGCACCTGCTCGAAAATGTGCTGCAACGCGCGCCGCGGCATACGCCTACGCTGGAACGGCTGCTGGATCTTCATCTGGGCGCTGGCAACGATCGCCGGACAGCGGAACTGGCGGCGCAGCTCGAACAGATTCATCGCGAGCGCAACGATCATGTAAACGCCGATCGTTTTGGAGAACTGCGCCGAAGATATTCGAAGGTCGCGGGGATCAGCGAGAGTGAATTGCCCGCAGCGCCGGCGATGGTGTCGCCAACACCGGGAGCGCCGGCCGTGGCACCCGCAGCGGCTCCGGGCACCTGGTCGCACGAAGCAAACCCCCAAGTGGGAGTGCCGGCAGCGCATGAGGCGGCAGCTTCGACGACTGCGCCGCCCGCCGCACCACCACCGGCCGAACCACCGCCGTTTGAAATCGCTCCGGCTCCGGCAGCGGTGAGCGCAAGTCCGGTCCAGGCGGCCGCGCCAATCGAATTTGAAATTCCGCTGGTCGATTTGGACGCCGTCTCGCATGAGCCCCAGGAAATTCCGTTGGATGCGGTCATAGCCAGCGCGGCACAAGTCTCCCAACCAGAATCTCCGGCGGAATCCGGTGAACTGGATCTTTCCGATGAGTGGGCGGCCGTTTCCAGCGAAGCGCAAGACGAACAGCCCGCGCACGCCGCGGCACAGGAACTCATCGCGCCGTTGGAGTTTGATCCGATTGTCGAGCCCGAAGCGCAAACCGCTGCGGCGCAGCCAGTGTCCACAATTCCTGAAGACGAAACCATCGCGGAAATCCGGCGCGCGGCGAACGAAGCGGTAGCGGAGCTTAGCTCCGACGTGGAAATCGTCGACGAAGAGCCGGATCATTCGACGGGCGTAAAGGCTTTCGAGATTGACTCGAATTTGGCGCAGACCGATCTGAACGAGGACGTTTTGGCGGCCGAACCCGCCGCGGAAGTTTTGCAACCACTGACGGAACCGGTCCCGGAAGCGGCACTCGATCCTGTGGTGGAGCCTGAAGCGGAAGCGCCCTTTGAAATCGTGGAAGCGCCAGCCGAGATGCCCGTCAATGCAGACGCGCTCCCGGCGTCGCTGCTGGAATTCCTGAATGAACCGGCGCCGGAAATTGTGGAAGCGCCGCAAGCTGAATTGGAAATTGAACTGACGCCGGAGCCGGCACACACGCAGCGAAACGGCGAAGCCAAGACGACCGACGAGTTCCTGAGTGATCTCGCGGCGGAATTCGACGATTTGGAAGCGCCCCCGGTAGAGAGCGTGCAAGCCAGCTCGAATCAATCCGCGCCAGCGTCGCAGCCCGACAAGATTCACTCGCAGTTGCAGGAAGTGTTTGCCGAGACCGTACCGGCGCCTAAGGCTTCGTCGGTCGCGGTACCGCCAGCAGCTTCGATTCCCGCACCGCCCATGAGCACGGCGCGCGTGCCGCAACCAGTCGAGGCCGCGGGTCCTGCGGACTCGGTCGAGCACATGAACGAATTGGCGGAAGTCTTCCAGGAATTCCGCAGCGAACTGGGAGAAATGAGCGACGAGGACGAAGACCTCGAGACTCACTACAACCTGGGAATCGCGTATCGCGAAATGGGATTGCTGGATGAAGCGATCGGCGAATTCCAAAAAGTAGCGAAAGCGATACAGAAGGGTAAGCCATTCCGCTACGAAATGAATTGCTCCACGATGCTAGGGCTGTCGTTCATGGATAAAGGCGAGCCGATGGTCGCTTCGCTCTGGTACAAACGAGCGTTGGCGACGCCGGACCTGGAAGAAGAATCGGTATTGGCGCTGCAATATGACTTGGGATTGGCGCTGGAATCGGCGGGAGAATCGGACGAAGCGCTGAACAGTTTCCGCCAGGTGTACGCCGCGAATATCGATTATCGCGACGTGGCCGACCGAATCGCGACACTACAGAAACAGTAATGACTCGCTGCTGTGGCGACCCCAGGGCAAGGCGGATCGGCAGTTGCCACTCCTGCAATAATCCCCGATAATTAAAAACTAGATGACGAACCGGATTCTGCGCGTGGTATTGCTGCTCTTGTGGTTTGAATTAGGGGTCACGCTTATTCTGTTGCCGTGGTCGGACTATTGGGACGTGAATTATTTTCTGTACCAGTATCCGTCGCTGGCCTTATTGCTGAAAAATTCGTATTTGCGCGGAATGATTTCCGGACTGGGAGTCATGAACATCATGTTCGCTCTGGAAGCTTTCCGCAGACGGACCCCGATCGTTGTTACCCGCTCCTGACCATCCAATTTCTGGGCTGCCCACGAGGCGTAGCGGTGCGCCGATTCTTTGTTATGTCACCGATCGAAAAATCCTGACGACGCGCGAGGATGAAACCGACTGGCGGCTGGTCGGGAAAATCCGCGGAACGATCGGCGCGGGGGTCGATTGGGTGCAGGTACGCGAAAAGGATTTGCCGCCGCAGAAAATTTTGGCGCTCGTGCGGGAAATCGTGCGCGCGGCAGATACCGCGAAATTAATTGTTAACGATCGGCTGGACGTGGCCGTGGCGGCGGGCGCGGCGGGCGTGCATTTGGGCCGCGAGTCCGCACCGATACGCGAAGTGGCGCGCTGGTGCCGCGGTGGAAATGCGCCTAAAGAATTCCTGATTGGTGCGTCGTGCCATACGCTGAGCGAGGCGCGCGAAGTGGAAATTGCGGGAGCTAGTTACCTGATTTTTGGTCCGGTCTTCGATACGCCGTCGAAGCGGGCTTTCGGCGAACCCGTGGGGATCGCGAAACTCGCTCAAGTGTGCGCGACGGTGAAAATTCCGGTGCTGGCGATTGGCGGAATTGGATTGCGGAATGCGCGCGAATGTTTTCAAGCCGGCGCGGCAGGAATTGCGGCGATTCGATTATTTCAGGACGCGGAGAACTTAAACGAATTGAAAAGCATTGTTGCTTCGTTGCGAGACGATGGCTGGAGCGGTTTTAGGCGCTGAGCCAACGGCCCACCGGTTGCAGGTCCTCGTTGTGATCGCAGATTACTTTGATGACGGCGGTGATGGGAACCGCCAGGATCAAACCTGCGCCACCCCACAGCCAGCCCCAGAACAGAATTGAGACGGTCAATGCGAGAGCGTTGAGGCGAACACGCCAACCGACCAGAGCCGGAATCAGAAGGTTCGCGGTGACGAGGTGGAGAACGGTGAGGGCTCCGAAAATTCCGATGAAGGGGCCGGCGGTGTGAAATTGCTTCAGGCCGATCAGCATCGGCGGAATCCAGGAAAGCACGACGCCGAGGTAGGGGATGAGATTGGCGAGGCCAGAGACGAGGCCGAGCAAAAACGGAAATTCCAATCCCATGACCCAGAACAATATCCAACTGGAGATGACCAGCACCAAGCCGACCAGCGCGGTTCCGATGACGTAGCTGCGCAGCACTTGAGTGACGTCGGTCAGGGTTTCTTTGACCTCCGTGCGGCGGGTAGAAGGGAATAATTGCATGGTGGCGTGCCAGACCTGACGTTTGGCCGCAAGCATAAAGAAAAGTAGAAACGGAACGAAGGTGGCGGCCAGGATTATTTCGTAGACCGAGCTGAGCCGGGCGATGACCGCGGCGCGAATGGGGTGCGGCTCGACGGTTACGATGGTTTGGCCGGGAACTGGAACCTGCGAGGGGCCAATTTCGGAAACATGCTCCTCGAAGGTCGACATCTTCTGCTGCACGGTTGAAGCTATTTTGTGCAGGGGTTCTCGATACTGCGGCCAGTCGGCGCCGAATTGATCAGCACGTTCGATCAAGAACACGGTGAGCAAAAGCATGACGGCGATGGTGAAGAGCACGACTAGAAGCGAACCGAGGGCGCGCGGGATGTGCCACTCCTCCATAAAGGTGACGACCGGGTCGAGGAAGTAGGCCAGCAGGACGGCCACCAGCAAGGTGACGAGCACGGACGCAGCCCAATAGCAGAAGGCGATGACGATTCCGGCCGCGATGATTCTTCCGCTGGTCGAGCTGGTGGAGACGAGCTTGGCTTCCTCGAGTGGCATGGCGGTACGATAACACAGGCCGCGCTGGTCCTACACGGCTGTGCTCCGGCATACACTGGTTGTTTGACCACGTTCCGGCTGTTGCGGGCTGCGCGACCAGCGAAGAAAGCGGAACGCCGTTGAAACAGCTGGCGCTGGCAAGAATGATAGAATTATGTGAATGGATATTCGCGACAAAACGAATTGAACGCTGACTGCCACTGACAAACAACTGATGGCCAAACAACTTTTTGGAACGGACGGTATCCGGGGGTTACCCGGCGAATTTCCGTTGGACGACGCCACGCTTGATCGCGTGGGAATGGCGCTGGGCGAATACGTGAGTTCGCAGCGACGGACGCCGGGAGCACAGGCTCGCGTGCTAATTGGGCGCGACACGCGGGAATCGGGGCCGCATATTGCGGAGCGGATCGCGCGTGGGTTGGCGGCGGCGGGAGTCGAACCGCTTTCTGCCGGCGTAGTCACTACGCCAGGAGTCGCTTGGCTGGTGAGCCGCGAAGGTTTCGACGCGGGCGTGGTGATTTCGGCATCGCACAATCCTTATCACGACAACGGCGTGAAGCTGATTTCCGCGGCCGGCACAAAATTTCCAGACGCGGTGGAAGCGGAAATCGAACGTTTTATACTTTCCTCGAATGAACCCGCCGAAGCGCGCAGTGCGATGCACCTGCGCGACAACGAAAAAATCGACGATGATTACCTCGATGGATTGCGCGCGGCCGTTCTGCCCGCCGCGAACCTGGCTGGCATGAAAATCGTGATGGATTGCGCCAACGGCGCGGCGAGCGCGCTGGCTCCACGATTGTTTCGAGCTTTGGGGGCGGAAGTAATCGCGATTGGCAACACCCCCGACGGGCGGAACATCAACGCCGGGTGCGGTTCGTTGCACCCCGAAGCGATGCAGAAGCGCGTGGCCGAAAGCGGCGCGGCGATGGGAGTCGCGTTTGATGGAGATGCGGATCGCGCGATTTTCGCCAGCACTTCGGGGCGGCTGGTCGATGGCGATGGAGTGCTGCTGGTGGCGGGCCGGTACATGAAATCGGCCGGTACGCTGAAGGGCGACGTGATTGTCGGGACCACGATGGCGAACCTGGGCCTGGAGCGCGCGCTGGAGAAATCAGGACTGAAGCTGGAGCGCACCGCAGTGGGCGACCGTTATGTGCTGGAAGAAATGCAGCGCATCGGCGCGAATCTGGGCGGGGAGCAGTCCGGGCATATTTTGTTTCTGGACGATGCGACGACCGGCGACGGAATGCTGACAGCGGTCAAGATGGCATCGATCATTGCGCTGGCCGGGCCGCTGGACGAACTGCTTGCGGACTTGAAGGTTTTTCCTCAGAAGATCGTGAACGTGAAGGTAAAGTCCAAACCTCCGCTTCACACGTTGCCGGCGGTTTCGCGGGAACTGGTTGCGGCCGAAAATGCGCTGGGAAAATCCGGGCGGGTGGTGCTGCGGTATTCAGGTACCGAGCCGTTGGCGCGGGTGATGGTCGAAGCCGAGCATGAAGATGACGTGCGACGGTGGACCGACTCCCTGGCGAACAGCCTGCGCGAAGCGATCGGCGCGTAAAGCCAATATTTTCTGTGGTTTCTGCCGCAAACTTTTGATTGCGTGATCGCCGTGAAAGACTGGTGACACGAACCCACCTCACTAGCTGGACAGCCTGTCGAGGTCGATACAACCATAACCGTTACGTTTGCGCTTTGAATTCCTGGCGAATCCGAATCTGAACGGGCTTCATTTGGATTTATGGTCAAGCCATATCCGCTTTATTTTCGCAAGGCCGGGAACTTTTTGGGCCCTCGCGACATTCCATAGGTGTAACCCAACCGTCAAAGAAATTAGCGCGGGCTTGAAGCAGCGCTTGGCCACGATGAATACCGACGAACAACTGATGCTGGCGTTTCAGGCGGGCTCGAGGGAAGCGTTTGGGGAGCTTTTTGAACGCTATCGCGAGCCGGTGTACCGGTTCTTCCGGCGGCGCATCGATCACACGGCTCGGGCGGAGGAAATGGCCCAGGAGTGCTTTCTGGCAGTACTGCGCAGCTCGGCGCGATACGAGCCGCGCTCGACTTTTCGCAGTTATTTGTACGGGGTGGCGATGCATATGGTGTACGCGGAGCGGCGCAAAGCGGGGCGCGAAGTGAGCGAAAACGAAGACCTCGACCAGCGCGTCGATGCCGGCGGCCGCGCGGCCGCAACGGACGCCGGAATCTGGGTACGCGGGGCGCTGGAACAACTGGCGGGCGATGAACGCGAGATTCTGATGCTGCGCGAGTACGAGCAATTGAGTTACGAAGAAATTGGCGCGCTGATGCATTTACCGCTGAACACGGTGCGTTCGCGCTTGTTTCGCGCGCGTATGGCCATGAAGGAACATTTGGTGCCGGCCAAGGATGGCGACTGAGGAATTTATGAATCGATCTCTACAACATGCGTTCGATGCCGAAGAGGTGATGGCTTACCTTGACGGCGAACTGGAACCGAAACGCGCGGCGGCGCTGGCCGGGCATCTGGAACATTGCGCGGAGTGCCAGAGCCTCGCGAAGGAACTCCGGCTGGTTTCTGGGCGGATGCTGAATTTTGAGATTGAACCGGCGCCAGCAAGTCTGGGGACGGCGGTCTTGATCGAAAATGCGGCACATAAGCCGGGGATGACAAAAGCCGCGGGCTCCGGATGGAGCGGCGCAAGCCGGTGGCGGGAACTGATCGCGACTCGTAAAGTCTGGGCATTTGGCGCGGCATTCGCGATGGTATTAGTGGTCGCCGGAGTCGCGAGCATTTCAGAACTGGGGAGATTGCGGAATCCCCCAACTGAACTGGCGGCAACAGACTCGCGGGAGCCGGCCCCTGCAAGCACTTACAAGTCGTGGTTGAGCGACGAATCCAAGAGCCAGCGAGAGGAGCAAAGCTCGCTGTCAATGGCGCTGGCCCTCCCTGCGGCGTCGCCTCCGTCGGAGAGTGGCCAACTGGCTGCGCCTGAATCGGTTGGGCCGATGGTGGTGCAAACGGCATCGCTCAGCATCGTGGCGAAAAATTATGACGAAGCGAACGCGGCAGTCCAAAGATTGGTTACCGCGCACGGCGGGTACATCGAAAAACTCGACGCCAAGGCGCAAAGCGGCGATTCGCGATCACTTTCGGTGGCGTTACGGGTGCCAGCCAAAGAGCTGGAAGGATTGTTGGTGGATTTGCGGAAACTGGGCCATGTGGAAGAAGAATCGAAATCGAACGAGGAGGTGAGCGCCGAATACGTCGACCTGCAGGCGCGACTGAAGGTGGCGCAGGCTACCGAGCGGCGGCTGGTCGAGCTGCTCGGGGCGCGTACCGGAAGGCTGGAAGACGTGCTGGACGTGGAACGCGAGCTGGCCCGGGTGCGCGCGGAAGTGGAAAGCATGCAGGGGCAGAGCGCTTTGATGCTGCACCGGGTGAGCTATGCGACGGTGCAAGTGGAACTGAGCGAGGAATACCACCAGAAGCTGCAGTCGCAGTCGTCGATGGGGACCAAGCTGCGAAACGCACTGCTAGCGGGCGTGCAGAATCTGCTGGACGCGATCGTGGCTCTGCTGATTTTCGTGCTGAATTACGGGCTATCGATTTTGTTCTGGCTCGCGCTGTTCATGACGCCGGTTTGGCTGATTTGGCGGCGCCTGCGTGCGCGGCAGCTTGCAAAAAGCGGATCATCCTTCCAAACCACATAGGAAAAAACGCGGAAGCCTTTCAGAAATTGGATATTTGGCGGAGCCTGACCCAATTTTTGCACTTTGAGTTCGAGCTAAGTGTTTGTGCAGAAGTGGTTTAGGCGGAACGTTCATAGTTTCGTAATCTTGGCCCTCGGCGTGCAATTTGTTCCGTGGCTGTCTCTAATCCCGGGGTGGGCCGGTGTCACCGCGCTGAGACCGGATTCTAGGGGTAGAGCATATAGGGGCCCGACGGGGCCCCTTATTTTTTCCTACCGCAGTTCCCTTCCGTTTCCTTGGATATGAGGTAAGACCAGTACGGCCGGATTTCCGGCGAATTGTCGTTTAGCCGACGGCTTTGAGCCGAACGTATTGCTCGCCGCAAGTGACTATGATGTACTAGCGTCGAAACCGCTACCCCTCCAACTATGAACTCAGGCGCCGTGATTTTTGGTCTGCTCGCGTTCGCGATTGTGATTGGTGTCCCGCTGCTGGCCATCGGGGCCATGGTTCGTGTGGGCACGTTAAAGCGCAAGGTCGACGAGGAAGCGCCACGGCTGATTGCGCGAATTTACGGTTTGGAAAAGCGCGTGGCGCAGCTCGAGCAGGCGCTGAGCTCGGCGACTCTCCTGCCCGAAACACATCAAATTCCGCAGGCACCCGCGGTGACGCCGCAACCCGCCGCGGCGCAAGTCGCGGTTCCCGATCCAATTCCCCCTGTGCCGCAATCTGCTGAATTCGTACCCGCACCGATCCCGGCAAAGCCGCCGGTACGTTTGCCTCCTCCGGCGCCTGCTATTCCAAATTTCTCTTCCGCGAGCGCAGATCGCGAGAGCCACGAGAGCTTTGAGGCGCTGGTGGCCGGGCGGTGGCTGAATTACGTCGGGATTCTGGCGCTGCTGTTTGCAACGACTTTCTTTTTGAAATACGCATTCGACAACGATTGGGTGGGGCCGCGCGGGCGCGTCGGAATTGGTTTGTTGCTGGGCAGTGCGCTGTATCCCTGGAGCCAGCGGCTGCTCAGTAAGGGATACAAATATTTTTCGGAGGGCATCGCGGCGCTGGGCGCGGCGGTGCTTTATCTGTCGCTGTGGGCCGGCTGGCATTACTACGGCATTTTTTCGCAGTCGACGGCGTTCGCGCTGATGATCGTGGTGACGGCAGCGACGTTCGTGGTGGCAGTGGGAAGAAATTCGGAACGCATCGCGTTGCTGGCGCAGATTGGTGGCCTGATTACACCGTTGCTCGTCAGCACTGGGGAAAATCACGAAGTCGCGCTCTTTACCTACCTTTTAATTCTGGGCGCGGCGGTGCTGAGCCTGGCCTGGTTGCGCGCGTGGAGATGGCTGCTGCCGGTGCAATTCGCGGCCACGATGATATTTTTCTGGGGCTGGTACAGCGATTTTTACGCTGAGCCAGAAATGGCGGTCACGATTCTGTTCGCGACGCTATTCTTTCTGCTATTTGCGGCGATTCCGGCAATTCGCAGCTGGCGCGATGGCGAGATGTCCGAACTGGAAATCGGGATTGTGGTAATCAACTCAATTTCTTTCCCGGTAGCGCTGCATGAAATGTTGTGGCCGCAATACCGCTGGAGCCTCACGATCGCGATTCTGGCGCTGGCCGCGGCGCATCTGGGCGCCGAACGACTGTTGCCGACGGGTCTGGGCGCGAATACTCGCATCGCGAGGATTTTTTACGGTGGCTTGGCACTGACCTTTGCGACGCTGGCCATTCCGATCCGTTGCGACGGGAAATGGATCACGATCGCCTGGGCGGTGGAAGGCGCGATCCTGGTCTGGAGCGGGCTGGCCGCAAAATTCCCGTTGATGCGTTGGGCGGGATTTTTGCTGTTTGCGATTGTAACTGGAAGGCTGGTGGCGATTTCGATTCCGGCGGATACGTTTCTGCTGAACGAGCGTTTTTTCACGTTCGGTGTGGCGGTCGCGTGTTTTTTTGCGGCTTGTTATTTCGGGTCGAAGGCCGGCGAGGCGGTCGGCCATGAGGAAGGGTTGATGTACGGGGCGACGGCGATCGCGGCGAACGTGCTGCTGATCGTGGCCTTGTCCTTGGAAGTTTGGGAGGTGTTTGGGCGCATGCCGTCGCTGGGGATCGACACGGAACACGCCCAGGAACTGGCGTTGTCGTCATTGTGGCTGGTGTACGCGCTGGTTTTGCTGGCGGTGGGAGCGCTGAAGAAATTGGCGGTGGTGCGCTGGCAGGCGCTGACATTGATGGGCGTGGTGATTGTGAAGGTTTTTGTTTTCGACCTTTCGTTCCTCGAGAAATTCTACCGGATCGTTTCGTTTGCGCTGCTGGGGCTGGCGCTGCTGCTGATTTCGTTTTACTACCAACGGCAACTGGCAGGGCGGAATGCGGAGAACAAATCTTGATCGGGCGGGTTCGCAGCTTGCGAGGCTCCGCGGCGTTGCTGATTGCGCTGGCACTGTGCGCGGCGACGACGCTCGCGTATTCGGCGCTGCCGCGAGCGTGGAAAAACTGGAAGTATTCCCGGGCGATCGAACTGGCACCAACGGACGCTCCACAGCTGGTCGAGGCGACCGTTGCGGACGAGGTTTTCTTGCGGTCGAAGCCGTCGCTGGAGGATCTGCGGATCATCGACGAGCAGGGAAACGAAACGCCGTACACGACATTTAAGCTGGATGGCGGCAAGAAAATAGAGCGTCTGGCCGCAACGGTACACGAGCGAAGTTTCACGCCCGGTGAGTACACACAGGCGGTGATTGAGATCACGGGTGATGCGCCGTTTCACAATTCGCTGGAAATCGAGACGGGCGAACAGAATTTTATTGAATGGGTGAGCGTAGAGGCGAGTGACGACGCTCGCAAATGGCGGATCGTGCAGGAGCGCGCGCCGATTTTTCGTTTTGCGAAAGATGGGCGGGACGGCACGCGGGTAGTGCACTACTCGGAGAACAATGCGCGGTATCTGCGGGTGCGCATTTTTGACGGAGACAAGCAGTTTCGCGTTTTGGGCGCAGTCGTGTTCCATGAAACGGTCGGGCCCCAGGAACGGGTGCCGATCGATGCCCAGATCACGCCGAACTTGGGCACGCCGCACCAGGGACAGAGCGTGTGGCGCGCGGACTTAGGCGGAACAGGGTTGCCTGTTTCGGAGGTTCATTTCGAAGTAGGACCGACGGAATTCGTGCGCGGCGTGGTGGTGGAGACCAGCGTTGATGGAAAAAACTGGCGTAGCTTAGCGGGCGGCCAAATTTATCGCTTTCATCAAGGCGACAAGGTGCAGGAGCAACTCGTGGTTCCGGTGCCGTACGGAGGCGCAGGGGACCGGTATTGGCGCATCACCGTGGAGAATGGAAACGATGCGCCGCTGGCTGATGCGTCGGTGAGGCTCTACACGACACCGCTGCATGTGGTTTTCGAGCAGCGTCCGGGTAAAAACTATTCGCTGATTTACGGGCAAGAGCGAGTTGGCGCGGCGCAGTACGATCTCGGTGAGCGCGTGAATGAGGGGCAACGGAGACTCGCCATCCCGGGAAAACTTGGGCCGGAGGAAGTGAATAACGGATGGGTGGATCCGCGGCCCTGGACCGAAACGCATGAGATATTTTTGTGGGGCGTGCTGGTGATCGCGGTTTTGGCGATTGGAGGTACGGCGATTCGGTCGATGCGGCGGGCGGCGGATAGAGCGCAGGCGTGACGATTGCCGTTTGATGGACCGCGTCTACGGTGTGTGCGTATGCGTTTTCGACCGAGGGTGAGATCCGTCACTGCGTTCAGGATGACGGCAATAAAAAAGGGCGGGTCTAAGACCCGCCCTTTTTTATTTTTAACGTTGGCTCTTAGCTGCAGCCGGAGGTGCCGCCGCAATTGGAGCATTTGTAGCAGCTGCCGTTGGGCGTCATGAGCATGCCGCATTCGGAGCAGGACGGGGCGTCATCGACAGTGGCGCGATGGCGCGTGGATGTTTCGGTTTCGGCTACTTTACCCGCGGTAGGTTGCTTTGCGGCTGCGACATCCGACGGTGCCGCTACAACGGCGGGAGTGGAGGCCAGGGCCGCGGCTTCCGCTTCGCTGGCGTCGGTGTCGAGATAATCGGGCGAAATGAATTTCGCGCCGAGCCAACGTCCGAGGTAATCCACGACCGATTTGGCGTAACGGATCTTCGGGTTGCCGGTGTAGCCGGAAGGCTCGAACCGGGAATTGACGAATTTGTCGACGAGCGCGCGGGGCGGGACGCCGTACTGCAGAGCGATCGAAACGGACAAAGCGAAGGCGTCCATGATGCCGGACAACGTCGAGCCTTCTTTGGCCATCTTGATAAAGATTTCGCCGGGGGCGCCGTCTTCATATTTGCCGACGGTGAGGTAACCTTCGTGGCCGCCGATGGAGAATTTGTGAGTAATGGAGCTGCGTTCGTTGGGTAGTTTGCG
>Ga0209169_10000841_pt1 | contig 18908 bp, 14 predicted proteins | sample HubBroMetageWRM4_FD_188346 | JGI IMG/M metagenome (GOLD analysis project Ga0209169, IMG submission 188346) | Warmed soil microbial communities from the Hubbard Brook experimental Forest, New Hampshire - Hubbard Brook CCASE Soil Metagenome WRM 4... | ecosystem: Environmental > Terrestrial > Soil... | reverse complement strand
CTTCTCGATCCAACCTACTCTTCGCATTCACTGCCAGAGGTTGCGCTTCGCCGATTCAACTTGAAGCTGAGCGGCAACTTGGCCGAAGCCGCGGATATAACGGGCAGGCTCGCAAGCGCGCTCCGCAAAGAGGTTGACCAGCAGGGACTGACCTCCGTGTACGAAGAGATCGATGCGCCGCTCGTGCCCGTACTGGCGCGAATGGAATACGCTGGAGTGAAGATTGACTTAGCGGCGCTCGAGCAAATGTCAGGCAAACTGCAGGGTGCGGCCGCAATTAAAGCGCGTGATATTTACGAGCGTTGCGGCGTCGAGTTCAACATCAATTCCCCGAAACAATTGGGCGACGTGCTGTTCAATAAGCTCGCCCTCCCCATACCCGTGAAATACGGAAAAGGAAAAAAGATTTCAACGGCAGTGGATGTGTTGGAAGGATTGGCAGCCGATCACGAAGTGCCACGCTTCGTGCTCGAATATAGGCAACTTACGAAATTGAAGTCTACCTATGTCGACGCCCTTCCAGCGCTCATCCGCAGCCAGAGCGGCCGCGTGCATACGACTTTCGGGCAAACTGGCACCGCTACGGGGAGATTATCGTCGACGAATCCGAACCTGCAAAATATTCCGATTCGCACCGAGCTTGGACGCGAAATTCGAGCGGCATTCATCGCCGAACCGGGACACGTATTGTTGGCGGCGGATTATTCACAGATCGAACTGCGATTGCTGGCGCATTATTCCAAAGACAAGTTACTGGTGGAAGCGTTCCGCCGCGGAGATGACATCCACACGTTGACCGCATCGCAGGTGTTCGGCGTGCCGCCGCTGATGGTGACTTCAGAGCACCGGCGTCAGGCAAAGGTTGTCAATTTCGGAATTGTTTACGGTTTGTCGGCATTTGGGCTGTCGCAGAATTTAGGCATCGAGCCCAGTGAGGCCAGAAAATTCATCGATGCATATTTTGAACAATACTCTGGGGTACGAGCATTCATTGACACCACACTTGAGCAGACGCGCCGTGACCAGAAGGTGAAGACGCTCTTTGGGCGCATTCGTCCGATTCCCGACATTAACAGCAAGAACGCTACTCAGCGCGGATTCGCGGAACGCACCGCTGTAAACACTCCTCTGCAGGGTACAGCCGCCGATCTGATCAAGCTGGCGATGATTCGGATCGATGAGGAAATCGTGAAGCGCGGATTAAAGTCGCGGATGACCTTACAGGTTCACGATGAACTTGTGTTCGAAGTGCCAGAAAGTGAACTAGACGCAATGAAACCGCTGGTGCGCGAGCAAATGGAAACCGCCCACGCTCTCATTGTCCCTCTGGTGGTCGAAATAGGAGTCGGGCCGAATTGGCGAGACTTGGAGTAGAACAGTTCGGATCGAAAAACAGGCAGAACGAGCTCGGGGAAAATCCGATTCGGGAACACGAACAAACTCCACTCATATTTAGCCACAGTTTCGCTCCAGCATTCCGATATACTGAGCGCAACTATTCTTGCAAGCGCCACGTAGTCGATGGTTCCAGCCGCATGACAGGACTTTTTATTCTGCGGAGGCGGTCTGATGAGTGCAGCTCCATCGCGCGTGCTCGAAACACCACAGCGGGGTTTTTCCCGTCATCACATTAACGTCCCCCTGGACTTGATCGTGTTGCGATCCGGGGTTCCCGAAAATCTGCCGGGACGATGTATCGACGTCAGCGAAGCCGGTCTAGGCGCGGTGATCGCCGGTGAACTGTCCACCGGTCAACAGGTGGCGATCGAGTTGCGCCTTCCAAATCTCGGCTTGCCGGTGCGTGCGCGTGCTCTCATTCGCTATCAGTCGCATCTCCGTTACGGTCTCGAGTTTGTCGGCTTGTCGATGGAGCAGCGGGAGATGATCCGGTATTGGGTTTATCGGTCGGCCGCGGGACATTCAAATTCAGAGAATTTCGATAAAGACGTCTATCTAGGGGAGGAAAATAAATCCGCAGGAACGGTATCGTCAGTCGACGTGGCGGAAGCGGCCCAAAAGCCGTCACGAAGAATTCGCATCGGACGCCGCGGAATATACGTATTGATCGCCGTTATATTGCTTCTGGCAGGTTTGGGATGGTGGGAGTGGCAGAGATCGTGGAGCGAACTGGAAGAAAATGCGCCCGAGTCAGGGTTGCGAGTTTCTCCCGAAACCATGGACAAACGGATTGTGACGAAGGTGGATCCCGTTTATCCCGAAGCCGCCCGAACTGCCGGCACTCAAGGAATGGTGGTGCTCGACGCCGTAATTGCGCCAGACGGTAGCGTGACACGCCTGCGGCCTGTATCAGGTCCCGATCTGCTGGTGCGCTCGGCAACTGACGCAGTGCAGTCCTGGAAGTTTGAGCCTTTCCTCGACAGCGGCAAGGCGATCGAGGTCGAAACCACAATCGCCGTCGACTTCCAGCTGAACTGACGCATCAGCGAACAGGGACTGCCACGCCTCCGTCCACCTTGGCTAGAACTCCTGGGAAAATATTGACCAGCTCGTCTCGCGTCTGTTCCTCAGAACTCCATCCCAACACGTCGTAATAAGTTTTTTCGATAGAGCGGGCAATTCCGGGCCAGAGATACTGGCCTTGAATCCGTTCGCGCTCTCGAGTTGTGGATTGACGGCGAAGTTCGGGATCGTGGAGCAGCAAGTCAAGCATGCGCTCAAGATCCCCTTGATCTCCTTTGCGGAAGGTGAAGCCCGCGTTCTCCACCACTTCATTGTTCTCTGGAATATCGCTGGTCAAGACGCAGACACCGGCGGCCATGGCATCGAGCAGTGCCAGCGACAGTCCTTCAATATCAGAGGGGAGCACGAACAAAGCCGCATTCGACAGCAGCTCGTCGAGATCATTCCCAGAGACCCAGGGAAGAAAACGAATTCTGTCCGATTCGTGCCGGCGCAAACTCTCCGCGTATGCATCGGAATGACTCGATCCTCCGGCGAGTATCAGCTTCATATTGGTATGCTGCGCTTCGAAGGCATTAATGAGGAGATGGCAGTTCTTTTCCGGCGAGAACCTGCCCAGAAAAAGAACGTAATTGTCCGGCACAAGGCCCCACTCAATCAGCTGTCGGGGAAGTCGCCGAGGCGCCAGCCTGGCTCCATTAGGAACGTAAATCGTGTCGCGATTGTATTGCTGCCGATAGTACCGCTGCAGGGTGCGCGAAACCACCATCGTGGCGTCCGGCGATGACACCGCTGCCGCCTCTCCCCAACGCAATACCCGCGCAGCGACCCGTCCCCATTTTCCTCGCTGCCAATCGAGACCCTGCACCGTGACGACTGTTTTCTTGCCAGCCAATCGCGGAAGAAACGAAAACAATGCCGGCCCCAGGCAATGGTAATGAATCACATCGTAATCCGATGTCATGGCATGCGCCGTGCTCAACAAAGTGTGGACGAAGGTTTCCAGATGTTTCGATCGGATGGTCGGCAGCCGTCGCACGCGCATGCCGTTGTGCGTGCTCATTGGTGGAGTGAAATAGCTGCGGCAATACACGGTAACTTCGTGCCCCAGTCGCGCCAGTTCGTGGCCCGCCTGCTCGTAATAGGATTCGATGCCGCTGTATTGGGACACCACGCCGCGGCCTCCGATGAATGCGACCCGTACACTGCGCCGTGGACGAGGCGGCTTCGGAGCCGCAGGGAAAGACAGAAATTTCTTGGAGGATGTAAGCCGATAATAAAGGTCAAGCAACTTCTCGAGATGCTGATCGGGATCGTGCTTTTCTCTGACGCGAAGGCGCGCAGCGCCTCCCATCTTCTCGATCAGATCTGGACGGTCAAACAGAAATCCTATGGAATGCGCGAGCTGCTCCCGATCTCCTTCGGAATAGAGCAGGCCAGTCACGCCATGTTGAACGAGTTCGCGGCGCGAACCCAGATCAGATGCAATCACGGGCCGCCCCCAGGCAAAGGATTCCAGAATAGATTTGCCCAGAGTTTCGTAAGCATGCGACGGAAACACTGAGAAACTGCAACCGGCGATCAACTTTTGAAGTTTTTCGCCATGAACCATGCCTGCGAACAATACTTGGCTCAAGTTTAATTCTTTCGCGAGCGCCTCGAGTCGGGTACGTTCGGGACCGTCTCCAGCAATGATCAGAGGAGTATGCGGCAGCCGCACCATGGCACGCAAAAGATCGTAAACGCCTTTTTCAGGAGACAGCCGGCCAAAGTAGAGCAGGTATCCTTCATCAGTGCTGAGTTGGGTCTCGTCAGGCAGCGCCTGAAAGTGCGGCAGCACCTCGATACGATGCGCCGGAAAGCCGCTGGCGATCAACTTGTCGCGCACGAATTCGCTCGGAGCCAGAAACATATCCACGCACTGTTCGTAGGTTCGCAACCATTTGTGTAGATATCCTTCGGCCGCGAGAACTACCGCGCTCGAACGCGAACCGCTATAGCAGCCTTTTGTGACCGCATGGCGAAAAGCGCCGTGACTACAAAGCTCGCAAGGGCGTCCGTCGGCAACAAAATTGTAAGTCGGGCATAAAATCTTGAAGTCGTTAAGGTGGTACATCACTGGGATACCCTGACTCTTAAGTTCCCATAGAATCGATGGCGACAAATGATGATAGATGCCGCGAACGTGGGCAATATCCGGTGAGAAGTCTGTCAGGCACTTGCGCATAGCGCGTCTGGCGGATGGCGAATACAGAGCGTGCGCTGCCATCTTAACCTTTTTGAAAATACCCGCGTTGGGATCCTTGAAGTCGATGTGTGGAATGCGGTAACTGCGTCCCGCAAACGCCGGAGTTCGGCCGTGATCCATACTGAACAAAGCGGTTTCGTGACCGCGCGTGTCCATCTGATGAATGAGATCGAAAAGATAAGTTTCAGTTCCGCTGAACGGATAGTCGTACTTGTTGCAGTACAGGATGCGCAAGGTCAGCCTCCGGTTGAGGAATGCGGGCCAGGAATTCTTCCGCGAAGGCGCGTAGATTTCGCTGGCGATTGTAGATAACGGCGATGCTCGCCGCGGCTGCGTGCTGGATTCCGGCCGTGGAAGTCTTGTTGGCCTGAATCCAACTGACGGCACTGACGAAGTCGCGCAAAGAGCCCGGCTGATAAAGAAATCCGGTTTGCTGGTGCTCGACCAGTTCAGGAATCCCTGTAATCGCAGGTGCCAGCACGAGTTTCTCGTGTGCCATGGCTTCCATCAGAACTACTGGAATTCCTTCGCTCTTGCTGGTCATTACAACTAAGTCGGCATATCGGTAATAGCTGGGAAGATCGGCATGAGGCACATGGCCGATCAGGTAAACAATCCCTTCGAGGCCTGAGCCTGCAATCAGTTTTTCAAGAGCCGGGCGTTCCGGTCCTTCCCCAACGATCCAGCAGATAAAGTCGAGGCCCTGATCACGCAGCGCAGCACACGCCTGTATAAGGAAGCGGTGGTCCTTCACCCGGTGAAGGCGTCCGACCGAGAGCAGGCAGAATCTTCGATGCTCCGCCTCGGCCACCGGCGTCGGTGTAGGCCAGGACAAGACGCGGTCAACGCCCAAACGCTGCACCACTATTTTTTCCGGGCGCGTAGCGGGATAGTTGCGCAAAATGTACTCGCGGTTAAAATCCGAGATCGTCACGCAGAATCGGCAGGCGCGTAACTTAGTCGAGAGCAGATCCGCGCGCCGCAACAAATCCGATCCGTGCAAGGTGAAGCTGAACCCGATCCCCAACAGTTGGGACGCAGCCAAGGCCATCCAAGACGCAAAATACCCATGGTGAGCGTGGATATGCTCAACACCAAGCGGCCCCAGTTGTTCCGCCAGCGCAGCGCCCATTACGGTGTGGCCGAGCGTACGAACCCGCCGGATTAGTGAAGGTCCGTGTTCCCACAGCAAAGGCCGGAACAACTGCCACAGATGATGCCGATCAGAAGCGAGCTGACGGATCGCTCCAAGCAATTGATCATCAGAGAGCGGCTGAAAAAATCGTGTCTCTTTCCAGAACGCCCGTTCCACCAGGCTGAGCTCGTTCGGCGAGACGCGCTTACCGCTGCAGCAGATCACGTCCGCCCCCCGCCGTCGCAGCTCAGTAATTTCATCAATTACATAAGGTTCGACCGGGGACGGGAACTCATTGGCGATGTAGGCGATGGTGGTCATGCGACGGATTCCTCGGACGCGCAGAGTATCCCGGCAACGGTAAACAGCAGTCCGATGACGAACTGGTATGCCATATCTACAAAGAAGGCGTTGAAGAGATAAACACTGAGCAATACGGGCCAAACCTTGCGCAGGGAAGCAACAGAGCTGCACTCATCGCGCGGACGTCGCCACGAAAGGCGGAAAAGGTTGAAGAAGAGTATGCCGTACAAAACCAGCCCCGGCACACCGAACTCGACCAGCAAAGCGAGATAAGTGTTGTGCACGTAAAAAGTGCGGAGATGATAACCCTCCATGCGACGGGCAAGTTCGGCATACATGCCGACTGGAGCCCAACCCGTGAATGGCCTCTCTCGGAACATCGCCCAGCCGGCGTCATACACTGCGAGGCGCGCTTCTACCGGTCCGCGTTCTCCAGTGCGGTCCCAGAGAGTAGCTTTCAGCGAATGATCGCTGAAGCCAATTGCCAAGCCGGCCATTAGACCTGTAACCGCCAACAAAGTGCAGATAGTTTGCAGGCGGCGTTCAACCATGCGAAATCCGAGAACGATGGTTGAGACCGTGAACGAGATCCAAACCGCTCGCGTCATGGTGGCGAGCACGGCCAGCGGCAGAACCAGCCACAGCAGACTTCCAATTGCCTTGCGCTTTTGCGCCAGCGCAATCACAAGAATCCCAAGGATGTTCAACGAAACACCATTGGCTACCGCCTGAAGAAACGGGCCGCGCGCGCGATCTGGATGAAAACCCAGACTTTCATCAAGAATGAAGCGCGGAAAGATGAGCGAGCGGGCATCCGCGAGGAAGGCGATAGCAATAAATACAAGGTAGGCGAGTGTAACGACGACGAAGATTTCAAAATGCTTTCGTTGCGTCTCCCCTCGGAAAATCAGCACCGCCAGATGAAACAACGCAAAAGGAACGATGTATTTGCTGGCGATGATGCTCCAGATTTGCGCGTCGAACGGCTCCCGAAGTACGCGCAACACAGCGAGCCCCGTCAGGCCAAGCATGGGCAAACTGATTGCGGCAAAAAATGGAACCGTGTCTCGGAGAGCCATGGTTCGCAGTGCAACAAAGAAGACTAAGACCACGAATGCGATCCGATCGGCGTAAAAAGAAAACAGGTCTGGCGGCCGAAACAAGAAAACGGTCATCGCGGCCACGTAAAGAATGGAAGGAAAAGCTAATCCCAAATGAAGCGGACGAAGTAACAAACCGGCGAAACGCCAAAGTAGATTGCCTTCACCATCTCTGGTTAAAGCTAGCGCGCTACCACTGATAGCGTGGACGGTCATGCGAAGCTCAAGCTCCTTCCGGCGCGAACAGCACGCGAACCGTGCCGGCAAGAATGCGCAGATCCAGCCGCAGACTCCAGTTCTCGATATAGGTAAGATCGAGATGCATATTGAGCTCGAACGATGGACATCCCCGCGCCGTAATCTGCCAGAGACCCGTGATACCGGGTTTTACGTCAAGGCGGCGGAACTGCTGCAGTTCATAGTGGTCGACCTCATCGATCGGATGAGGCCGTGGTCCAACCAGGCTCATCTCTCCGCGCAGAACGTTCCAAAGTTGAGGTAGCTCGTCGAGACTATAGCGCCGAAGGATACGGCCAATGCGCGTGATTCTTGGATCATCGTCGATTTTGAAGATTGGACCCTCGCGCTGGTTGCGAGCGCGCAAGTCTTCCTTGAGGTGGGCGGCATTGCTCACCATCGAGCGAAACTTGTAGCAACGGAAGCGGCGGCCCTTCGCGCCGGTTCGTTCCGCGGAGTAGATGATCGGACCGGGCGAATCGAGCCGGATAAACAGCGCGATCATTGCCATTAGAGGACTGGCCAAGGTGAGGGCGAACGCCGCACCGCTCAGATCCAGCAAGCGTTTCAGAAACAAGGCGGCGCTTGGCGACGGTTCGCGATGAAGCGTAACCACCGGCACTTCTCCAATGCGGTCGATCCCCGAATCAGGCCATGGACCAGGCGGCAGGTCGGGCACAGCAAGAATGTCCAGATGATTGCGAAACGCGGCCTCGGCAGCCTCTCGCGCCTTACCCGGCTGACCGGGGAGAGCAACGATAACCTCATCAATGAATTCAGCCCGCGCCAGCCAGTCAAGGTCCGCAATTCGCCCCAAGACGGCCGGGGAAAGAGGCTGTTCGTCATCGATGAAGCCGCAGACCGTGGCACGGTGCAATGGATCGTTTCGCAATGCCCGGGCAATGGAGCGAGCGACGGGGCCTCCGCCGATGATCAGAATCTTGCGCAACTCGGTAGCGCGGCGTCGACGTTTCCATACCACTTGCCTGAGTCGCCGCAAGATCACCATGCCCGCCAGGCTGCTGGCAAAAATTCTCAACGCGGCGAGAGGATGCATTTCGTCCCAGGCGGCGATGAAGACAAATGTGATCGCAAGCAGAGTTGACCTCGCCATAGCATTGACGATTCCGGTAGGGGACGGATCCCCAGCCTGCTTGTAAATTCCTTGGCAGAAATTAAAGAGCGTCACTAGAACGGCAAAAATCGGCAAATATGCGCGTGGCAGACCCCAAGCCGGAGAGAACAGCGATAAAGTGCCGCACACGATCACGAGAACGATCAAATCGGCTGCCACCAACTGATAAAGCGTGAATCGATCAACGCCCGCTTGCAGTGCCGATTCTTGGGTACGTAGTCGAGCTTGTTGCCGTCTCAGTCTGGCGTCGTTACTCACGTTAGTTGGGCGATCCGTGGTCGCTTCGTTTGTCGATACGAACCGTGGAGGTGATATCGCTGACATCCCAAGAATCATTCGCGCATATTGCGAGGCGAAATTGTTCGGTTCGCTGCCCCATAGTCGGTTTGTGATCAATTCGCCCATAAATTTATAGACTCCGATACAGTCCTTGCGGCACGGGGAAGCGACGTTCAGCGAGCACAGTCCCGAGCAGAGGAATTTGCGCCTTGTTTAGCTGATCCTTGATTTGGACGGCGACCAGCCGTCTGGTTTTATTTGCCGTCAGCACGAGGACCAGGCCGTCGCAGGCTTGCCCGATACTTGCCGTGAGCCATGACGCGGGAGCACACCAGAGAATGGAAAAATCAAACTCCGCCGTGAGTTCGTGCAGCTTGCATATAGCGTGGTCTGTGGCCCGTTGCCCACAAGTCTCCTCAAGCCAGCTTTGACGGGGAACCATCCAGAGCCGAGGTGCGATCGGCCATGTTGCTTCGGCATTGTTAGGTGACAGAATGTGCAGCTTGCTTTGCAATGGAGCTGACCCTGGGTAAGCGTCGATAAGTCCTATGTCGTAACGGTCTTCTTCGGCGAGGGCTCTGGCGATCTCCAGGCAAAGGGTTGCCGTTTCAGTCGTTGCCTCGATCGCGACAAATCCGACGTGTCGTATGGGACTCGATTCATGCCGAAAGAAAAGTTGTTGCACGAGAGCACGGACCTGATCGTCATGAACTGCAGCTGCCGCAGAAACAGCGGTGCGCCGGACCTGCTCGCGAATGGGAACGATGCATGACTGCTCCGTCGGCGACGATTCAGTTGGAAGCCCGAAAAGACTGTTCACTGGAGTATCACCTTGGGACCACCAATTCGAGGTATTGGGGCATGTAGAACCGCAGAGTCGGACGCCGGCAGCCACGCCAGCACCGGGACTTCCAATAAGCTGTAAGCTTCGTGGGGAGTGCGAATCGTCGGGTCAAAATATTCGGTCGTAAAAGCGATTCCCACGCTGAACGTCATCGCCAGAGCGAATGCCAGCGCGAAATAAAGGATCGCGGAATGTTCGGGCAATGCTGGAGCCACGGGCTGTTCTACGATCGCCACATTAAGGATGCGCCGCTCATCGAGCGCGTCACCGATGCGCGCTTCCTCGCGTTTGCGCAGGTAGAGGAGATAGTTGTCTTCTTCAGATTTCGCTGTACGCACCAGGTCCTGCTGATCCACGGAGTCTGATTGCATGTGATCGGCAAACGTATGCAACGACGCAACCTGTGCGGAAGCATCGGATTGCCGTGCCTGCAAGCCGTCGAGTTCCACCTGCGCCTTCTCCATTTCCATGCGAGCCCATTCGTAGTTGGGATCCTTGTCACTGGTTTCGTCGCGCACTGGAGTGAGCCCTTCAGCCACAATCGACGCATTGGTCGCAGCGATTTCCTGGTCAACTTCTTGCACCAGCCGGTAAGAAGGTTCAAAGCGGCTGACCAGCTCGGTATGCTTGAGTTGGAGCTCCAGCAAATGCGTTTTCATCTTTTCCAGAGCCTCAGGATTATCGGCCCAACGCTTCAAGGTGACCGAGCGCGAAGGAAACGACTTCAGCTGTTCGCGCAGAGAAGAAATTCGGCGGTCAGCCTCCACTCGATCCTGATCGATCTGACGATACGCCGCGCCCGCTTCGCCCAGTTTCTGCAGAGCAATATCGCGTTCCAAAGCCGCGGAAGCCACGCCTCGAACCCGAGTAAAATTCACCAGCTCCGCCTCCGACCGATGCAATCTCTTTTCGTATTCCGCGGTTTGCAGTTCGAAAAATTGGTTCTCTCCTGGTGGCCGCTGAAGATTCGTATGCTTTTGCACGTAGAGAGTCGAAAGCGCTGCGAGGACACGGGCAGCCCGTTCCGGACTCGGGTCTTTGTAGCTGACCTGGATCAGGTTCGATTTCTTGAGCGAATCGACATCCAAGCGGTGTCCTAGCTTTCTGGCCGCGCGTTCAATCTCTGCTGGCCGCTCGCTATCCGAAGTGTCCGCAGTCACCAGCCCAGCCATTTTCACGACTTCTTTAAGAAGATCTGTGTCGCGCAATAACTCGACCTCGGAATTCAATTCTTCTTCCGTGATATCGGGACGTGTAAACTCCATGGCGCTTGCCGGTTGGGAAGAGACGACGGGATCAAAACGGCCTCTTCGCAGTAAAACCTTAAAGTGCGATTCATAGCGGGCGGAAAAGAAGACGAAGAGCATCGTCCCCAACAAGACGAGCCCAAAAGAGACGGCCACAAGTCGCGGCCGTCGGAATAGCGTGGCCGCAAGCTCGCGTGGCGTGGGCGAAAGTGTAGCGTGCGGCTTCCCAATTAGTTCGGCGGACATATGTTTGTACAGCAAGCGGTCAGCGCGGCGAGTGAAATCCGCCAGATTTTAGAAACGCAATATGAACGCTGCCACTCCTTTCTGCTAGAACTGCAAGGGATTCATGTACCAACTCATCGCATTAGTAGGAACGTACTTCCGGATCTTCGAAATCCGGCTTTGCGGCACATAAATAAAATCGCCGGGCTGAAGATGTAAATCCTCATTAAGATTGTGAGAATCCAGCATCTTCTTTACGTCGATCACGTGCGATTCCGCTACATATGCCGAAATCCGGCGAAAAAGAATGACCTGCGAATGGCGGGCTTGCTGCGTCAGTCCACCCGCCATCGCGATGCCTTCGTTTACGGTGAGGTCTCCACGAAGTTCGTACTTTCCCGGCCGCGCTACCTCGCCTGAAGCAAGAAAGTAAGGCTTGTCAAAATCTTTTAAAGTCACAGTGACCTCGGGCTCGCGCAGAAAACCGCGGTACGCGCTGGCAACCGCCTGCTGCATCTGGGGGACTGTGAGTCCTGCCACAAACAGCGTGCTCGCCCCTCTCAGGGCCACGAAGCCGTCGGGCTGCACGGTCAAAGTCTGGTTGAAATCAGAAGAAAAGGTGAAATTGACGTCAACAGTATCTGATCTTGTGAGCCGATAAAGCGGATGGCGTTCCCCTCCGAATGCAGGCTCTCCCTGCCCATCCGCTTTTCCGGGTTGTGTGATCGCTCCGTTTGTCGAACCGCCCCTGCCTAACCCTTCCTGGCTCTGCGAACTCTCCGCGGCGACTTTGCCCGTTGGAGGAGCAGATGATGCAGGTACAGTGGCTGGCGAAGGTACCGTCTCCTGTGCGGAGGTGATCACGGCTAGCTGCAGGACGAGCATGCCCGCAGCTCGCAAAATCACATATCTAGTCAAAATATTCATCTCCGGACTTTGGCCGTTGCTCCGAACGGCGAACTAGCAACTCGAGCGGCTGAGTTGTTGGCATGAAGGTACTGGCAGGTCAGCAGTACAACAAGACTAGTAAAGTACTGTCCACGGCCGTACAGGGCACGCTCCAGCCACTAAAAAGGTGATGAAACCCGTGGCGAGGCCGCCAGCGCAGGGTTTGCCGCTCAAAGCGTTTATTCGCCAGAAAAGCATTGCCCCAAAAATTATGCACTGGAGTAGCCCCTCGAAAGTAGCTAGCAGGGTAAGAATTCATCACCAACGAGGTGTGATGAGGTACACATCCGGTCCGTATCCATTAGGGCATGATCAGGAGGTGAAAATCAGTCGTTCTGCAAAGCATCCCACCGTAATCAGTCAGGTCGTAGCCGACACGGTCCATGTGCTGGTGGCCGATTCTGGTCCCATTCAGTCCCAACTCTTAACCCGCGCATTAAAAAACCGGCGCGATTTTCACGTCTCTGCCGTCGCTTTGGAGATGTCGGCCCTGCACAGCTTCATGCAATCGAGCCCGACCGATGTGGTCTTGATCGCAGGCAACCACCTGCCCGATTTCAGTTTGCTGCGCTGGTTGCGTGTCTCATATCCCAAAATCGCCCCGATTCTGCTGGCCGAAAGCGATGACCGTGAACTGGTCGTCAATGCTTTTCGCGCGGGCGCGAAAGGTATTTTTCTTTTCACGCACACGCCACTTCCCATGCTCTGCAAGTGCATTCACTGCGTTTTTCAAGGCCAGGTGTGGATGAACAGCCAGCACCTCAATTACGTGCTCGATGCTTTATCGGAGGTGCCCACGCTGCGCGTAGTCAATTCCAACGGAAGATTCCTACTCACCCCGCGCGAAGAGCAGGTAGTCGCGCTCGTAGCCGACGGCCTCACTAACCGCGGAGTCGCCGTCGAGTTAGGACTCAGCGAGCACACCATCAAGAAATACCTGCTACGCATCTTCGACAAGGTGGGGATTTCTAGCCGCGTAGAACTCGTCCTCTATGCCATGTCGCACGGCGAGCACCGCGCCGCCGAATGGATGCCAAATAACGCCTAAGCGCAGATGATCGCAGAACAAAAGGCCAACAGATACAATGGCAAAATGCGAAATGGCGAGGAGATCGCTCGGTGACCGGCTCGGGGTTCGAGCCCCCATCGCAATCGCAGGCCCAACCCGAGTCCAGTAAGTCCGGATCTAATTCGAATGTAGCGCGCCGCTGGACCGTGATCGCCTCCGGCCTGCTTCTCTTGGCCCTGGCGCTGGTCATCATCTACACCGGGCCGAACGCCTTCTACAGCCCAGTCGCTTTGGTGGTAGTGGCTGCCATCGGACTAGCCGCGCTACTCCTCCAGGTGTGGTTTCGTCGCGATCTTCCGCTTCATTCTCCGCTGTGGCTGAACATCCTGGGTATTCTCTGTGCCATGGCATCGCTCTTCTCCGATTACATCCGGCTAACTCGCAGAATGCTCGACCTGGTAGCATTCGCCGCCGTCTTCTGCTTCGGCATCAGCGGATCAATCATCCTGCATGCCCTGCGTCGCAAAGTGCGAACACCCCAATCAAGCAACGCCAACTAGAACTTTGCCGCCGGAGCGCCGCGTGCCCTCGCCCGGCCACTAGACTGCCGGCGGTCGTCCTCCATTTACAATGCAGCTATGCGCGTCACATTATTCGGTGCCTCAGGGCTACTCGGCCAAGACCTGGTCAAAGCACTGACCGGCGAGCAAATGACAGGCGTGGAACTAACCGCGCTCTCCTCAAAGGACGCCGACCTGCGACACGGCGCCCGCGTTCGCGAAGTTATAAGCAATTCCCGTCCTGATTGGGTAATCTTGTCCGCCGCTTACACCGATGTGGATGGCTGCGAATCCAACCGCGACCTGGCCTTCGCAGTGAATTGTGAAGGCGCCGTCAATGTCGCCGAGGCCGCGCGCGAAGCGGGATCGCGCTTACTCTTCCTGAGTACCGACTACGTTTTCGATGGCTGTAAACTATCGCCCTACGAAACCAGCGACGCCAGAAATCCAGCTAGTGTTTACGGTGAGAGCAAAGCTCTTGCCGAAGTGCGGCTTCTTGAGATCCTACCCGAAGTCTGCATAGCCCGAACGTCATGGCTGTTCGGCGACGGAGGCAAATGCTTTCCCGCCACGATTCTGAAGCTGGCGTCGGCGCGTCCCGAGATTTCGGTTGTCAACGATCAGCGCGGCAGTCCTACGTTTACGCGCGATCTGGCGTCGGCTCTGGTGCGATTATGCAGCGTGTCCGCTCGCGGAATCGTACATGTCACTAATTCCGGCAACTGCACCTGGTACGATTTCGCCGGTGAAATTGTGCGCGCGTCTGGTTTGGCGACCACAGTGAAACCGGTGACTTCGGGTGAATTCCCGCGCCCAGCGCGACGGCCCGCTTACTCCGTTTTGTCGCCGGACAGTCTGCACGCCTACAATATCCACATGCAGGAATGGACGGATGCACTGCACAGCTATCTTGCCGGCGCTCCGTCTTCCGTCGTTCGGTAAATGACCTTCAGCCTCCGGCAATTACCTCGTAGGGGCGCATCATTTCATTGTCTTCGTGTTCGAGGATGTGGCAGTGCCAGACGTAGCGTCCGGTAAAGCCTTCGAAGGGGACAATTATCCGCGTGACCATTCGAGAATGGGCTTGTACGGTATCTTTCCATCCGGCTTCGTTTGGCTCGGGAGGTTCCGGCGGTCCTAAAAAGTGCAGCTGACGTTTGGTTTGGAACAGCCAGGGCTCGTAGGGTTGCCGGTCGAGGATTTGGAAGCGGACCAAGTGGAGATGAATGGGATGCGTGTCATTCGTGGGATTGATCAGGGTCCAGATTTCAGTCGATCCTAGTACCGGTTTTTCTGTGACCGGCATTTTCCAGTGAGAAGCATTCAGAAGCAGCATGACCGGATTACCCGACTTATTCACATACTCGTCGAGCGTCAGCAGACGTGTCTGCGCGGCTTTCGATTCTGGAATCTTGGGTACAGGCCGCAGGGCTGAAGGTAACGAACTAGTGTCGATGACTTTCCCGGATGAGACACGAAATTGCATGATTACGACAGCATCGTTCTTAAGAATTAGCTGCGTGCCGCGATGCTCGTTGAAGTCGACAATAAGATCGGCGCGTTCGCCCGGCGCGATTTCGAGAGTGGTAAGCGGGACCGGCGCGGGCAATGAACCCTGATCCGTGCCGATTTGGTGAAACGGCACATTATTATTAGGCGGCGCACTATTGACCGGTGAACTATTCACAAGCGACAGATGGTAGATGCGGGCATTCGAACCGTTCAACACTCGGAAGCGATACTTTCTCGGCTCAACTTCGAGATATGGGAAGAGCTTGCCATTGACCAGAATGGCGTTGCCAAAGATTTCAGGGACCCACGGGGATTCTGGATCGGGTGAAACTGGATATAGAAGCTGGGCATCATGGGTTAGCAGGCGATCATAGAGGATGAGCGGTAGCTCATATTTGCCCTTTGGTAGATTGAGCGCATCCTCTACGCTGTCTCGAATGAAGAACGTTCCTAACAATCCGGCATAGACATTCAGCCGATTAATTCCCAGGGCGTGATCGTGGTACCAGAGCATGGCGGCGTCTTGCTGGTTTGGATAGTGATAGAGCGAGGATTTGCCGGGCACAATCCAGTCTTCGGGATAGCCGTCACTTTCGGGTCGGGTTTTCGCGCCGTGCAAGTGCACAACGGTGCGAACCGCAGGATTGTCGGTTTCGGCTCCGTGGATGGTGTGGTCAACGGGTAGGAAGTGTTCGTGGGGGAGTGCATTCACCCATTCCACGAGCAGAGGTTCACCGGCGCGCGTTTCGAATGTTGGACCTGGTGAAGACGGTCCAAAGCCCCAGAACTTGGTGGGCTGCAAGTCGCGATGAACTTTGCTGACGACGGATTGAGCTTGCATCCGATAAAACGGAATGTTCAGCTTTGGGTCGGTCGGACTCGGTCGGGTTCCTAGTGGCTGCGCGATTTCAGGAATTGGTAGCGGATCAACAAATTGCGCTAGGGTGCTGACGTCGAGCGCCGCAGGCATCGAAGCCACCACACCAGACGTTGACATCGACATTGCGTTCGCTAGCACGCTCTTGCCTGTTGCCAGTGTTGTTGCTAACAAGCTTGATCGTTGCAGGAACTTTCGACGTGTAATCACCAAATACCTTTCACGGAATGAGAATACAGCAACGGCAAGTCGGGTGATGGCTGACTCGCCGCACCTGACTTGCCGTTATCCGTATCGCGATTTTCCAATCAGCTAATTATTGCAACGAACTTACTGTGTTTTTACAGGTTCGCCCGTTTGTTCGTTGAGAATGTACAGATCGTTGCTCACAGTCTGTTTGAAGTCGAATAACGAGCTGATCGAGTTTGCAATCGAATCAAACGATCCGTTCCCGATCCGCTGACCACCCAGCCAATTGTCCTCGATGAAGCGAATGACCGAGGTCTGATCGGTGACTGAATGATCCACGTAGTTGTGCTGCGCCCATGGGGATACGACGAGAAGCGGTTGGCGTGGACCATATCCGCAGCGACCTTGCGCGTGTGTGGTGGCAGGATTCAAGCCGGGCAGTGCGTTCAGGCCATTTCCGCAGGATCCAGGACCGGTAAGAGCATCGGCGGAAGTTTTCGATCCATTTACGATCTGGCCAAGCTGGTGATCATACCAGCCGTCCGAATCGTCATAGAGTACGACTAACGCTGTGTTCGCCCATTCCGGTTGAGCCTGCAAGAAGTTGGCTACTTTCACCACGAATTGCTGTTCATCCAGTGGATCGGAATTTCCAGGATGAGCATCTTGAATGGAGATCGCTTTGAGGAAGCTTACCGTCGGGAAGTTTCCGGCAGAAACCGCGTCAAAGAAATCGTTGATGTCGTAGTCATGATTGGCTGGGTCGCCCGAAAAACCAATCGTTTTAACCGAGCTCGGTCGCGCGTGTGTCGGATTCGCGGTCGAAGCATAGTACTGGAAGGGGGTGTGATGCGGAACGTAATCTCCCTGCGTCCCGGCAATTGCTGAAGTGGACTGACGGTTGCACCCGGTGCTGCCGTCTGGATTTACAATATTCAGGTTAAAGCCTCCGCCGAACCAGCCCCAAGTGATACCGGCCGCATTGAGCAGATCGCCGATATTCTTTCCACCCATCTGGACTTGTCCCGATCCCGAGCACACATCACCGAGAGGATCGGGGTCTCCGATCACCGTGAATCCGCCGTTGCCATCACCGACCAGCGAACCGGTGCCGCCAGTGTGAATCGCAACGCCATTGGTCTGTCCTGAAATCAGATTAATCGCACCTACCGTGGAAGGACCAAAGTTCGTGCTGTAAGAGTTGTCGCTCATCGCATAGTGTTGCGCATAATTCCACAACGCCGTTGTGGAGTTGCCATCGAAGTAGCCCAACACCAAGCCAGTGGTATTCACAACTGCCGGCGGAGCAGCGGGAGGGGGACCTGCGCTTCCCGTGTTCGCTGGGAATAGATCCATCGCGCCGCCGTCGAACGCAAGTTGTTCGGCCATGTAGTCGTGATCCATGTCCTGGGTGAACGCCTGAGAGCGATCAAGTCGGAACGGATTGGCGGCACCGGAGCCATTGAGCGGGTTGAGGTTGGGATTATTGTTCAGCAGGGCATTGCCCAAGCCATTGACGCTCGGTGTATTTGGAAGCGGGTGGAATGCGGGCTCTCCCTTCGGGTTCAGCGCGTTCGGATACGTGCCGAAGTAGTGGTCAAAAGACTCATTTTCCCCGAAGATGATCACAATATGTTTAATCGGCGTGGCTGTTTTGAGATTGGAGGCGTTTGCCAACGGCGTTAGCACTGGCCCAGCAACCATGGCGGCGACGAGACATACCGACAAGAATTGACGCATAGTTCTTTACCTATCCTTTTCAATTTGGCGGAACGGACTTGCTATCGCCGATGCTACGTAATGAATGTTACTGAGCGATTAAAAGACCCAAGGCGAATTCGTTGGCTGGTCGCGGCAAATCCGATGTCGGCAATTCTTTGCAGTGATAAGCCGATTCTCTGCGCGACGCGTATCCTGCTTTTGCGAGTCAGTTCGGCGAATCATCTGAGGTAGGAACGAGGAATAATGCAAACTTCCATTCAGGCTGCATTCTCGTCGGCGTTTTGGCTTGGCGTGTTTTGATTGTTCTGTTTCTTATTTTCTTTCTGGTTTGCCTGGCCAGGTTGGTTCTGGCCTTTCTCGACATTCGCGCTGGTTTCTTTCCCCTCATCCGCCTGAGATTTGTCGTTGACAGCAGCTTGCTCCGCGTTTTTAGTGGTTTCTTCGCTCGATTTTTCTGCAGCTACTTTCGCTTCTTGTTTTGCTTCTGGTCGAGTTTCTGTAGGCGCAGGTTTCGGAGATTCCTTTTTCTTGGCCTCCGCTTCAGCGGCCTTGATTGCGCCTGAAAGCAGATAATCGATCCGCACGCGGGTGGCGCGCCAGCGGACACTACTTGCGTTGCTCGCCTGCTCCAGATGGGAGGCTAGTTCTTCGTCATTGGCAATCCCTTTATGTTTCAAGAATTGCAAGATGGCGGTGCTCTGTGTGTCTAAGGCCTCAAGTGAGGAGAACAGTTCGTCGAGTATTTCCTGCACAATTTTTTCATCCATGATTCTGTTCTCCCGTCGCGAGCTACGGTTGGATGCAAAAGGCTGGTGAAGGGCTGGGGCGATTTTCCGCGAAAAAACGGCTCCGCGAATTGATTCCGTTCTTCTTCGTTTTTATTTTTGTTCGTTCGTTGATAGGAGGCCCAAGGGTTC
>Ga0209169_10000840_pt1 | contig 18918 bp, 13 predicted proteins | sample HubBroMetageWRM4_FD_188346 | JGI IMG/M metagenome (GOLD analysis project Ga0209169, IMG submission 188346) | Warmed soil microbial communities from the Hubbard Brook experimental Forest, New Hampshire - Hubbard Brook CCASE Soil Metagenome WRM 4... | ecosystem: Environmental > Terrestrial > Soil... | reverse complement strand
GCTTCGATCCGCGCCGTACCGTGAACTTCGGCCGCATGGTGGAGGATTGGGGGATGGTTCCGCTGGCCTATCTCACCCGCTTCGAGTCTTTTCAGTACACCTACGGCTATATTGGAAGCGAGGATCTCACCATGTACCCTATCCTCCCGCCGGGCAGCTTTGTGCAAGTGGATGAAGTGAAAAACAAAGTCGCGGATGGCGGATGGAGATCGGAATACGAACGCCCCATCTATTTTGTCGAAACTCGCAACGGCCACGTCTGCTGCTGGTGTACTTCAAACAAGCCGGAAGAGATCATTCTGCAACCCCATCCCTTATCCCCGGTCACAGCCCGCGTCCTACGTTATCCCCAGGAAGCCGAGGTGATTGGTCAAGTGGTGGGCGTCGCCATCAGGCTGGGGGACTGGCGCCCGGTGTTTGATGCGGCAATAAACTCGAAAGCGCATGAAGCACTGAACTTAGATGACGTGCCGATCCCGCCCCTGGGTTCGTAGGCAATAACTGAGAGCTTCTTCCGGTAAGCCGTTCCAGGTATAACTTCGCCGGAACTCCTGCCAGTTCACTGGATTCCGCCGCATCCTGTTCCAGGTTCCGCAGCGGAGTCGACAATACTTCCGAAAGCAGCTCGCGATGGGCCTCCGCCAGCGCCTTCTCCGCCGTTCTCTCCCCGTGAACCCGAACCAATCCCCAGTGCGTGTAAGTTCCTTCCTGGTTTCGTAGTCCCCCTACGTATTCCAGCTTGCGCAAGCATCCGGCAATAGCCCGGAGCGTAGTCTCCTGCAAATCCTCGAGGGCCGAAATCAAAGTCATGGAATTTACGATTTCTGAACGCTGAAATTATCCGAGCCTCGTAAGAACAGCAGCGTCCAGTAACACATTATCACGGCGCAGTTTCCCCAGAAAAGGAGATTACGCCGTGAAAAAGACTCTGCTGTGGTTCGCTTCTCTGTTGTTTCTCGCCTCGCTGGCCGTTCCCAACACCGTGTGGGCGGACGACCCCCCAACTTGCGACCCGATCGCCTGCCCCAAGCCAATAGCCAGTGTGGCGGCAGGCCCAAACCTCTAATTGACGGCAACGAACTTCTTGTGGGCTACCGCTGAAACAGCTATCATTCAACACGGTAGCCCATGTTATTGCTCACTCAGGTTTGGCGAATAGTCTGGTATGCGCGGGTTACTCTATCGCTCATTCTGTTCTTAGTGGTAATTATACGTAAGACCTACAGAGAGTTCCCACTCTTTTCCATCCACTCCGCTTGGTTCGCCCTGGCGGGAGCGGCAGTGCTGGCCGTCGACCATAGTCCTCGTTTCGACGGCCACCAATACTTTGCCGCGGTTGCCATCAGTAACGGAGGAGAAGCAGTACTGGCCGTCGCGATCATTTATCAAATGTTCACCCAGAGGTTAAAGCAATACCCGGCGGTCAGAAACCTGGGAAACGCCGCCTATCGCGTGAGCACTCTGCTGCTGGTAGTGGTTGCCGTCGCGCTTGCCTGGTTCTCGCCCGGACTGGGACCAGGCCAGTGGACCTCGATCTACTCCGTGATTGACCGGACTGTACGTCTGCTGCAGTGCGGCCAGTTGCTTTTTCTATTTCTGTTCTTCCGATATTTTCGGCTCTCCTGGCGCAGCCGTGCTTTCGGCATTGCCGTGGGGTTGGGCATTCTCAGCAGTTCGAGCCTGGCCGTGAACGCCATTCGTTCCCAGGCTGTGCCGGGCCACACCATGACTTTCACTTGGTACCTGCTGGCTTTGGCCAGCGACGCAACTTCTATCATTGCGGTTGCGGTATGGCTCACTTATTTCCTGGCGCCAGAGCGCGTCCCGCCGGAAGACACTTTCAAATCCGGGGACGATTCCCACCCCCCGGACTCCAAATTGCCCGAGCATGACCTGGAAACCTGGAACCGCGAGTTGCAACGTCTGTTATAGCCATGACTCTCTCCATCATCCTCGCGATCTTAGCCCTCACAGTTCCATTCATCATTATTCGTGTGGGCAAGAGGCGTGCAATCGCGCCGCGGATCGAGCACATTCGCTCAGTCGATCTGCGTGCTTTTCGAAACTTGATGGATCCGGAAGAAGAGGAATATCTGCGGCGCAAACTCCCCCCGGCGGAGTTTCGCCGCATTCAGCGGGAACGCCTGCGCACCGCGGTGGAGTACATTCAATGCGCCGCATCGAACGCCGCCGTGCTCATGAACCTGGCCGAAGCCGCGCGTCGCAGCCCTGATCCCGCCACCGCCCAGGCCGCGGTCAAGCTTATCGACAATGCCGTCCGCTTACGCAGCTACGCCTTGCAGGCCATCCCCAAGCTCTACCTGGCCATGATGTTCCCCGGCCGCCGCATTTCCTCGGCGCGTGTCGCGGACAGCTATGAACTGATGACCCGGCAAGTGGTGTTATTGGGCTTGCAATATCCCACTGGCGAAATTTCCGGATCGCTCTGAACTTCTCCCCACCACTTGCCCGGTTTCTCAGTCTTCAATCCGCCGCAGCCGAGTTTTGTATCGCTTCCACCAGCGGCATGTTCACCAGGTGCTCGCTCACGAACCAGGCTTGCAGTTCGTTGGTCCGCAGCACATCGCTGACCGCCAGGTCGTTGGTGCCGTCGTCCCCAAGTTTGTCAGCCAGTGCGGCTAACTCGCGGCTCTGCCCGATAATGATCTGATGCGCATCCAGCAGACGGGAAAGCTGCACCGGGACCTCTTCCCTGCCGCGCGGCGGTCGTTCGAGCTGGGTCGTTTCCGCCACATCATGGGCCATGGCAATGCTGATACCGCCCAGCAGTTGAATCCGTTCCGCGATGGTGTCCACCAACTCCGACTGTTCCCCGAAATGCTTGTCGAACAGCAGATGAAGTTGATAGAACGTCGGCCCGGCAACCTGCCAGTGGCATTTCTTGTACAGATCACGCAGGGTCATGGTGTCAGCCAACAACTGGTTCAGTTTTTCGGTCATTTCTAGCCGGATTGGCTGTTCCAGTTCCAACGGCAGAGCGGGCGTGACCGTGCCGTATTCCTGGATTGCGCTGGCCCTTTGGTGGAATCGTGGCTGAGCGCTCACCCGTGACGGCGGCTTGGAAGCGAGTCTTTTCGACATGGGATTTTCTCCTGTTTCTTTGATGGCAACTCTGGCAACACCTGGTTTGTGGAGGCGCTTATGGCTTCCGGCCTCCGTGCTTGAGATGCTTGGCTGGTGGGAACGGATTCCCATTAAGTTATTCTCCACGCCTGGCCGCGAAGTTTCAACCTGATCCGGCCAGCAAAAATCCGCGCAATTGTCTATGATGGAAGCTTCCCACCAGATGGAGAAATGGCCGTGGCTGAGACTCAAACCGACGGACTAGAAGTCCTTGAAACCAGGGAATGGCTTGATTCCCTGGATTATGTCCTCTCCCAAGGGGGCCCGGAGCGCGCCGGACGGCTGCTGCAACAGCTTTCTCTTCACGCTAAACGTGCTGCCGGTGTGAACCTGCCGTTTACCGCAACCACCCCTTACCAAAACACCATACCTGCCATCTCCCAACCTCCCTTTCCCGGTAGCCAGGAAATGGAACGGCGCATCAAGAGTCTGGTCCGTTGGAACGCGCTCGCCATGGTAGTCCGGGCCAACAAGCTCCAGGAAGGTATCGGCGGACATATTTCCACCTATGCCTCGGCTGCCACCTTATATGAAGTCGCTTTCAATCACTTCCTGCACGCGCGAACCGAGAGCGGCGATCGCGATCTGGTCTATTTTCAAGGACACGCGGCCCCTGGAATCTACGCCCGCGCCTACCTGGAAGGCCGCATCCCCAAACAAAAGCTGGAGAATTTTCGCCGCGAATTGAAACCTGGCGGCGGTCTTTCCTCCTACCCCCACCCCTGGCTAATGCCCGATTTCTGGCAGTTCCCCACTGTTTCCATGGGTCTGGGCCCCATCCAGGCCATCTACCAGGCCCGCTTCATGCGTTATCTGGAAAACCGGGGATTGAAGCAGACCAGCGGCGGCAAAGTGTGGGCATTCATGGGCGATGGTGAGATGGACGAACCCGAATCGCTCGGCTCCATCACCCTTGCCTCCCGCGAACGCCTCGACAACTTGATCTTCGTGGTCAATTGCAACCTGCAACGTCTCGACGGCCCCGTCCGCGGCAACGGCAAGATCATCCAGGAACTCGAAGCCATATTCCGCGGCGCCGGGTGGAACGTCATCAAAGTCATCTGGGGCGGCGATTGGGACAGCCTCATCCGTAACGATCGCGACGGGTTGCTGGTCAGGCGAATGGGCGAAATCAGTGACGGTCAGTATCAGAAATACTTCGTCGAGAGCGGCGCCTATTTCCGGCACAACTTCTTCGGCACTGATCCCCGCCTGCTCAAGATGGTGGATCACCTCTCGGACGAGCAACTTGCCCGCATGCGACTGGGCGGCCACGATCCCATCAAGGTACACGCCGCCTACAAGGCAGCAGTCGAGCACCAGGGATCGCCCACCATCATCCTCGCCAAGACCATCAAGGGTTACGGCTTGGGAGAAGCCGGTGAAGGCAAGAACATCACTCACCAGCAGAAAAAGCTGAATGATGACGAATTGCGCATCTTCCGGTCGCGTTTCGGAATCCCCATCCCTGACGCTGAGCTGCACGACGCACCTTTCTATCGTCCTTCTGATGACAGCCCGGAGATCCGCTACATGCAGGAGCGGCGCAAACAACTCGGGGGCTATTTACCGGAACGCAAGGTCCGCTCCGCGCCCATCCCTTCCGGCTGGGAGTCGCATTTCGAGGAGTTTTACAAAGGCACCGAAGGTCGCGACGTGGCCACCACAATGGTCTTCGTCCGCATGCTCGGGAAGTTATTGCGCGACCCGGAAATCGGCAAGCTGATTGTCCCCATCATCCCCGACGAAGCCCGTACCTTCGGCATGGAAGCTCTGTTCCGCCAGGTCGGCATCTACTCCAGCGTAGGACAGCTCTACGAGCCCGTGGACATGGACACGCTTCTTTATTACAAAGAAGCTCTGAACGGGCAGATCCTCGAGGAAGGAATCACCGAGGCTGGTGCCATGTGCTCGTTTATCGCCGCGGGCACTGCCTATGCCACCCACGGTATCAATACCATTCCGTTCTTTATTTATTACTCCATGTTCGGCTTTCAGCGCATCGGAGATTTAATCTGGGCGGCAGCCGACATGCGCACTCGCGGCTTCCTGATTGGCGGCACCGCCGGACGCACCACCCTGGCCGGCGAAGGGTTGCAGCACCAGGACGGCCACAGCCATGTGCTCGCGCTGTCGGTCCCGAACCTTCTGGCCTATGATCCCGCCTTCGCCTACGAGATCGCAGTCATTATTCAGGACGGCATCAAGCGTATGTATATCGATCAGGAATCGATTTTCTATTATCTGACGGTGACCAACGAACCTCTGCCCATGCCGGAAATGCCGCCGGGTGACGGCATCCGAGACGGTATTCTGCGCGGCTTATATCGTTTCAAGGCATCCGAAAAGAAAGACGCAAAACTCCGGGCCCAACTTTTCGGCAGCGGCACCATTATGTACGAGGTGCTCAAGGCCCAGCAGATTCTGGAAGAAAAGTACGGCGTGGCTGCCGATGTCTGGAGCGTGACCAGCTACAAACGGCTGTACCGCGAGGCCAACCACTGTGAGCGCTGGAATATGCTGCATCCGGGTGAGCCGCCGCAGGTATCCTTTGTCAGTCAATGCTTGAAAGACGCGAAGGGAGTGTTTGTGGCCGCGTCGGACAACATGAAGATTTTGCCGGAATCCATTGCCCGCTGGGTGCCGGGCCCGCTGGTGGCTTTGGGTACGGACGGTTTTGGCCGCAGCGAAAGTCGCGAGTCCTTGCGCGACTTCTTCGAAGTAGATGCCAAACACATCGTGCTGGCCACGCTGAATGCACTGGCCACCGCGAAACAGATCACTCCCGAAGAGGCCCAGAAAGCGGTTCGGGACCTCGGCATTGATCCGGAGAAACCCAATCCGGCGTTCAGTTAGCCGGCAACCGTGCTGGGAGTCGGCAGCCGCGAAGCGGCGCAAGAATAAAGCCCACGGCGCAAGCCGTGGGTAGAACGAAAAATGACCTAGCCGCAGAGCGGCGAGAGAAATCGAGAGCAAGCGTTTGACTGAATTCAAATTACCCGAACTCGGTGAAAACATCGACCAGGGAGAACTCGTCCGCCTGATGATTTCGCCCGGCTCGACCATCACCGAAGGCCAGCCGGTGATGGAACTGGAAACCGACAAAGCCGTCGTCGAGGTTCCTTCGTCGGTGACCGGCACGATAAAGGAAATCCGCGTCAAAGAAGGACAAAAGGTCAAAGTCGGCCAGGTAATTTTCACCGTGGACAACGGGGCAGTTGCGCCGGCGAAGCAAACCTCCGCGCCCGCTACAAAAGCCGCGCCCGCTCCTGCCGCGCCATCGACACAGACTGCGGCCGCCCCGGCTCCGGCCCGTCGCGCCACCGACGCGACTGCCCGCAACGAATTCAAACTCCCCGAACTGGGCGAGAACATTGATCAGGGCGAATTGGTTCGGCTGATGATTTCTCCCGGCGCCAAAGTTTCCGAAGGCCAGCCGGTGATGGAACTCGAAACCGACAAAGCAGTCGTTGAAGTGCCCTCCTCTGTCACTGGAGTCGTGAAAGACATTCTGGTTAAGCAGGGCGAAAAGATCAAAGTTGGACAAGTCATTTTTACGCTCGAAGGCGCTGCGGCCGCGCCAGAGGAAAAGCCCAAACACTCCCCCGTCGAACATTTCTCTGAACAAAACGCCGCCCGTCTGACGTTTCAGACAGCGATCCGCGCCGAAGGCAAAACCGAAGAACAAGCCCTGCCGCCTGATAAGCCGCAGCCATTGCCACCATCATTTACCATGCCGGTGCAGCTGAGCAAAGTGGCCGGCGATTCGCAAGGTGAGCCGGTGCCTGCGGCTCCCCATGTCCGCCGCCTGGCGCGAGAGCTGGGCGTCGACGTTCATGAGGTGAAGGGGTCCGGCCCTGGCGGGCGCATCAGCAAGGAAGACGTCAAGAACTACTCCAGGTCGCTGCTGGCTGCGGCCACGGCCGCGCCGCAAGGAGCGAAATTCGCCCAACCAGAACTCCCCGACTTCACCAAGTGGGGGAAGATTGAGCGCGTTTCCATCCGTGGCATCCGCCGCAAGACTGCCGAACATTTGTGGCAGGCCTGGACCACCATCCCTCACGTCACTCAGCAGGACCACGCCGACATTACCGAACTCGAGCAGTTGCGCGCTCGCTTTGCCCCGAAAGCGCAGGAAGCCGGCGGCAAGATGACGGTCACAGCCATCGCGCTCAAAGTGTGCGCCTCGGCACTCAAGATCTTTCCTCAGTTCAACGCCAGCATCGACATGGCAAAAGAAGAAATCGTCTACAAGCAGTACATCAATATCGGAGTTGCGGTTGACACCGACCGCGGCCTGCTCGTGCCCGTCATTCGCGAGGTAGAGAAGAAAAACATCGTTGAACTGGCTACCGAACTCACGCAGCTCTCGGTAAAAGCCCGCGAGAAAAAGCTAACGCCGGACGAGATGCAAGGCGGGACGTTTACGATCACAAACCTCGGCGGTATTGGCGGCGACGGCTTTTCGCCCATCGTGAATCATCCCGAAGTCGCCATATTGGGATTGTCGCGATCCACCATGCAACCGGTTTTTATTGGCGGAAAATTCGAGCCGCGGCTGGTATTGCCGCTTTCTTTGTCGTATGACCACAGGCTAATCGACGGCGCCGACGCCGCCCGCTTTTTGCGTTGGATCGCCGAAGCCTTCGAACAGCCGTTCTTGTTATCGGTACAGGGATAAGAGAATTTCTCTGTGGCTCTGTGACTCTGTGGTGGATGATTTCGGATGACAGAAGCTCCCAACCTGCACGTCGCGGTAGTCGGCGCCGGTCCCGGCGGCTACGCGGCCGCCTTCCTGGCTGCCGATCTCGGCTTGCAAGTTACGCTCATCGACCCCGAACTCAATCCCGGCGGCGTCTGTCTCTACCGCGGATGCATTCCGTCGAAAGCTCTGCTGCACGTCGCCAAACTGATCGACGAATCCCGCCACGCCAAAGATTGGGGCATTGACTTCGCCGCCCCTCAAATCGACCTAGCCCGCCTGCGGTCGTGGAAAGAAAATGTCGTCAAGAAACTCACCGGCGGCCTCGGCGTACTTTCGAAGCAACGCAAAGTTGAATACATCCAGGGCCGGGCGTCTTTTGATAATTCAACTACGCTGCGTATCACCCGTACCGGAGCCGCCGAGGAATCTCGCAGCTTCGATCGCATCGTCATTGCCACAGGCTCGCGCCCGGCAATCGTCCCCAGTCTGAAACTCGACACACCGCGCATGCTCGATTCTACTTCCGCCCTCGACCTCACCGATGTCCCCGGCAGCCTGCTGGTGGTCGGCGGCGGTTATATCGGCCTCGAACTGGGCACCGTCTACGCTGCCCTCGGATCGAAGGTTTCAGTAGTCGAAATGCTGCCCGGACTTCTGCCCGGAGCGGACCGAGATCTGGTTTTGCCCCTGCACAAACGCCTGGAAAAGGCCTTCACCGCCATCATGCTGAACACCACGGTCGCCGGAGTAAGAGAAGAAGCGAACGGCCTCCGCGTGACCTTCGACGGCCCCGAAGTCAAACAACGTGAACAACTCTTCGACAAAGTTCTGGTCTCGGTTGGCCGCAAACCCAACTCCGAAATTCCCGGTCTCGACAAAACTCAAGTCAAAGTCGGTCCCCGCGGATTCATCCAGGTCAACAAGCAATTGCAAACCGATGACCCCACGATCTATGCCATCGGAGACGTGGTCGGCGAACCCATGCTGGCGCACAAAGCTTCGCATGAAGGACGCACCGCGGTCGAAGCCATCGCCGGACACAAAGTCGCCTTCGAGCCCAACGCCATCCCCGCCGTGATCTTCACCGATCCCGAAATCGCCTGGGCCGGCCTGACCGAAACCCAGGCACAGAAAGATAATCGCGAGGTCAAAGTCGCCAAGTTTCCCTGGGGCGCTTCCGGCCGTGCCATAACTCTCGATCGCCCCGAGGGCATGACCAAGCTTCTAATCGATCCCCAAACCGAGCGCGTGCTGGGCGTCGGCATCGTCGGAGTGGGCGCGGGCGAACTCATTGCCGAAGGCGTTCTCGCCATCGAAATGGGAGCCCTCGCAAAAGACATCGCGCTCACCATCCATCCCCATCCCACGCTTTCCGAAACCGTCATGGAGTCTGCGGAAGTTTTCTTCGGCACCAGCACCGATGTGTACCGCCCGAAGAAATAAACTCTCTGCGATCTCTCTTCCCTCCGCGCTCTCTGCGTTTTAAGGTTTTCAAACAATCAACATCCTAAAACGCAAACATCGCAGAGGGTTCGCGGAGAACGCAGGGAAATATCTTTTCCGGCTATACTGGCTGTTCGCTCAAGGGGGCCTTGTGCTTCGAACTTTCTTAACACTGATCTGTCTCGCCCTACCACTCGCCGCCCAGGAGATGCCGATGTCATCCAAAGCCAGCCCTGCCATCCAACCCGCATGGATGAACGCCTCCGCCGCCAAACTAGAAACCGAACTGGTAGCCAAATACGGCGAGTCCCAACGCGCGCGCGCTCAGCGCGGCCTGCATCAAGTCGCCGAATTCTGGCGCGCCGATGACGGCGATGCCGCCGCTTTCGAAGACTTCGTCCGTACCAATTTCGCTGGGGATCAGGTCACGCTCGACACCATGTTTGACCGCTTCCAGTCGCTGCTCGAAGCGCTCGCCGGCCACATGCACGAAATCAATCGTGCCTTCCGTCAGCAACTCGATCTCGACTACGGCCCCGTTCTCCCCTTCGATGAAGCTTTCGGCGGCTACGATCCCGGCGCTCACGTGCTCGACGATTTCTTCAGCAACAAGCTCGCCTTCAGCGTGCTGCTGAATTTCCCCCTGGCTACGCTCGATGATTGCCTGAAAAACGGTCCCTCTTGGACGCGCCGCCACTGGGCCGAAGTCCGTCTCGCTCAGCAATTCGACAAACGCATCCCCGCCGACGTCAACCTGGCCATCTCCAGAGCCTCATCCGAAGCCGGACAATATATTTCCCAGTACAACCTCTGGATGTATCACGTGGTCGACAGCCAGGGTCAACGCCTCTTCCCACCGAAGATGCGCCTGCTCAGCCACTGGAACCTGCGTGACGAAATCAAAGCTGACTACACTGACCCGCAGAACGGCCTGGCCAAACAACGCGCCATTCAGCAAGTCATGGAACGAATTGTTACTCAGACCATTCCCCAAGTGGTCATCGACAATCCTGCCGTCGACTGGAATCCCGTCACCAACGAAGTAAAACCGGCGGCAGCAAAAGACTCCGACTCGTCGCATCCCGTGGCCAATCTCACCAACGCCCGCGAGCCTGACACTCGTTACGCCATGCTATGGAAGACCTACGCGGCGGCGAAGAAGGCCGACCCATATTCGCCGACAGCGCCGACGCTTATCGACCGCCGTTTCGACGAAGACCGCGAAATCCCCGAAGTCCGCGTCAAGGCCATGCTCGAGCAGGTTCTAAGTTCGCCGCAGGCGGCCCAGACCGGCAAACTCATTGAATCCCGCCTTGGCCGGCCGCTCGAACCTTTTGATGTCTGGTACAACGGCTTTCGCCCCGGCAGCAAATTCACCGAGGCACAACTGGATGAAATGGTGGCGAAGAAATATCCGACCGCCGAAGCTTATCAAAGAGACATTCCTAAGCTCCTGATGCATCTCGGCTTTTCGCCCGAGAAGGCCCAGTACGTCGCTGCCAACATCATCGTCGATCCCGCCCGCGGATCCGGCCACGCCATGGGCGCACAAATGCGCTCTGAGAAGGCCCACTTACGCACTCGCGTAGAAAAAACCGGCATGAACTACAAAGCGTTCAACATCGCCGTTCATGAAATGGGCCACAACGTCGAGCAAACCTTTTCGCTGAACGAAGTTGACTACACACTCTTGAGCGGCGTTCCTAACACCGCTTTTACCGAAGCGCTCGCGTTCGTCTTTCAAGGACATGACCTCGAACTGCTCGGCCTGCCCGCGCCCGACGCGAAAGCCCAAGCCGAAAAAACTCTCAACGACTTCTGGGGTACCTACGAAATTGCCGGCGTCGCGCTCGTCGATATGGGCGTCTGGCACTGGATGTACGACCATCCCCAGGCCACACCCAAACAACTCAACGACGCCACCGTCCAGATCGCGAAAGATATTTGGAACCGCTACTACGCTCCCGTCTTTCATCAGAAGGACGTCGTACTCCTCGGTGTCTACTCGCACATGATCGACTCGTTTCTATACTTGCCCGATTACCCCATCGGCCACATGATCGCCTTCCAGATCGAAGAGCAGATGAAGAAAGCAGGAGCGATCGGCCCCGAGTTCGAACGCATGGCAAAAGAGGGCCGTGTCATTCCGGATCTGTGGATGGAAAATGCCACGGGACGCCCGGTCGGACCCGAAGCTTTATTGGAAGCAACCAGGAACGCGTTAGCCGCAGCAAACCCGAAGTAACTGCGATCCCGCCCCGAAGTTCGCATCGGGGCATACATTAGGGTTTGTATCAGGGCGGGCCTTCAGGCGTGCCGATCTGGGCCGAGATAAAGACCGGGCTTTAGCCCACGAGAATCCCACCAACCCAAGAACCGATGCGTCGGCCAATACACCAGCAACGGCACCACCATCAAGTATGCCAGCAGATACACCGCGCCCGGCGCCACATGCTGTTCGTGAAAAAACGGTCCGCGCGCCCAATTCACATCGAATTGCGGCCGCCAGAAATAGCAGATCGGCACTACCACCCACGCCGTCAGCGTCGCATATTTCCAGCCTCGCCCGTCATAACCCAGCCGTCGAACCAGCCACAACAGCAGCGGCGGCGTCACCACATGAAATAGGCTGAGCAACCGGACGTACAACGGAATGCCGGCATCGAACATGAACTCGCTGCCGCCAATGAAATGCCTGCCGGTAAGCCACGCACCCCCCAGATCAACCGTGTACAGGGTTTGGAAAAGCAGCAGCCCAGTGGCCTGCCAGGAGATAATCAGCGGGCTCTCCAGCCACAGTCCCACTGCAATCAAAATGTTTCCCAAATCGCAGAAGTAGAGAAAATTCTGCGCTCCGTACTGCCACCAGTACACCGGCGCCCACGCCAGCACCCACATGCTCCACACGATCTTGAGCCAGAGGGGCACCCGCATGCAGGCATTGTACCCAGTCTGTGCGGATGCCCGGTGCGACCCCACCTTATGTAAGTTCGCTCCATGCGGGGGCAATCAACTGCGGCAGCGTGGGCGCCGGACCACCACAAACTGCAACCTCGCTCGGCGGCAGTCGCTTTTCAAACTTCCCCGCCACCCACTCCTGTAGTTCAGAGTTGTCGCGTGGGGAGAGCGATTCGAAATGCACTCCGGCTTGCCCTTTCTCATCGCACCAGCAGATTTTGCCCTCTGCGCGAATGGGTGACGGCGTATCCGGCAGGGTGAATTGCACCTTGCCCTCAACTCCCGGCTTCAATGGAGTCAAAAGACGAAGCGCCATTCCGCATTCGCTGATGTCACAGGTCTCGCCGTAAACCGGCGCCGCTCCTTCTTGTTGGATGGACACCGGAATCGAAATCGGGCAGCGAAAATAACGGCGCCGTTCCCGCAGAATCAGGCCATGCGCCGCGTGCAGCGTTCGCCGGATCGAATCCAGGCTCAATGGCCTTTCCAGCACAAAACTCGACCCCGCCCGAAATGCGTCCGCACTCTGGTCGAGCGTGCTGCTGATGGCAAAGGCCACCGCCGTCCGGTTCGCCGGAGACAATCTCGTCTCTCGCAATATGGCGGTCGCGTGTTGTCCCAGGCTCAGGTCGACCGTGACCGCGTCGAACTTCTGATGGTTCACTAAATCGACCGCGGTTCGTACCTCGGTACATACCTGCACCGACATGTCGAACCGGTGGGCCGATTTGGCCAGCTGATACATGGTTAGTGAAGAGGGAGAAGCTAGAAGCATCTTGCCGGCTGAAACGGGTACAGCGTTGCTGTTCATATGCGCAACCTCCCAGTTAGAGACTTCGCAGCCCGCTCGCACTGCATGGAACAATCTCCGAATTGTCGTACTGTCAAAAAGGGGATCGTCACGCATCTGGTGGGATATGACGTAGGTCACATAATGAAGGTGACTATCGACATCGGGTCCGCAGGACGCAGCCCGACGCGGGTTCTGCAAGTTGGCAAGTATTACCGGCTAGCGGCCGCGGCGTGCTCGGCAATCAGGCGGAATCCCCTGCTTCCCGCATCGTTGGCAAGCTCATGCAACTGAGCGCGTCCTTGTTCCGCATTTCCCGCATGCATCTCGATCTCGCCGAGTTCCAGTCGCGCTTCCAACTGGCAGCGCACGCAACCGACTGCCACGGCGTTCTGGAGTGCCGGTCGGAGGGCGTGGCTTGCGTCGCTGAAACGATGTTGCGAAGCGCGAAGCTGCGCGGTGGCCAGCGCGACATCAAAGCGGACGGTCGGATCGTAACTCTTTCTGGAAAGAATGGTGGTTTGTCCAAGCGTCTTTGCAGCTTCGGCAGTTTTCCCCTGCTGAATGATTTCGCGGGCAAGGACGATTTCCGCTTCGACTTCATCATCCGTCATTTTTTGTCGGCGAAGCTCATCGATTGCAGAACGGAGCGCGCCCATGTCCACCACCCCGGCTTGTGCCGACGCGACTTCGGCAAGCGCGACTTGATCCAGGGTTGTGTCCGCTTTGGCTCCGATCTCAAGATCGACAGATAGCGCTTGAGAAAGGGCCTGCTTAGCGCTTACGAAATCTCCTTGCCTGACGAATGCTCTCCCTAGAGACCGCTCAGCCCCGCCATATTCCGTCTTGTCACCGGTGTCCTTCAAGAGTGAAGCGGCCTCCTGGTACAGCTGCAGCGCAGTCGGCATGTTTCCCTGATCTTGCGCAATGGAACCGAGGGTTTCTATGGCAACTCCGAGTAGAGATTTGTTCCCCCCAGCGCGAAGGCGCTGTACCAGCGGCTCCAGCATGTCATTTGCTTCGCGAAGCTTTCCTTGTCGCTGCAGACATTTGCCGAGGTTGGACGTTTCTATATCCAGTTTGCCCCTGCGGTTCAGTTTCGTGGAGATCGCCATGGTTTCGCGAAGAAGATGCTCCTGTTTTGGCAGGTCGCCTTCCCCGCCAAAGATCTCGGAAAGATTAGTAAGTGCGGCCGCCAAACTAGCCTGGTCACCCTTGTTCCTGAACACGTCTTGCACTTGCTCCATGATGCGCTTGGCTCCCGCCAGATCTCCTTGTTCGAGCAACGTAATCCCAATATCCATTTTCGCCAGGGCTGCCCCTACGACATCACCGGAGTCGGCGCACATTCGCTGGGCAACCGCAAAGGCATCCTTCGCATTACTGAAATTCCCAAGGTCCGTAGAAGCGTACCCCACGATCATCTTGGCACGCGCCAGCAGCAAGCGTTCCCCACTTGCCTCCGCCTTCCTGGCCGCACTCTCCGCCAAAGCTTGTTCTCGTTTGTAGTCTGCCAGGTCGCCGGCGATGCCGGCTTGTGTAAGCTCAATTCTCGGATCGTCCCGTTCGGGCGAGGGCAACCTCTGCAAAGCCGCGATCGTCGCCGCGGCGTCAGCGCTTTTGCCCATGGTCATTTGCGCCAAGGCGAGGTCCAAGCCATAGTCAAGACTGTCAGGATACGACCGCAGCAGCTGAGAGTAGATTTCGACCGCCTGTGCCCAGTCTCCATGGATCTTGTGATACCGTGCCTCGGTTTGCAGCCGCTCCCGTTGCGGCAGGTTCTGCGACAGATCCATTGCCTTTCGCGCCGCCACTGCGGCCTCAGCGTCGTACCCAAGCGCAAACCGCGCGCTCGCCAGGGCCGAATACGCCGGCGAATATTCAGGCTGCAAAGCAATCACTTTTTCAAAGAGATCGCTAGCCACCACATCGTCGTAGACTCGCAATCTGGCAAGTCCGTCGGAGTACAGCCGGGCTGCCTCTGGACTCGAAGGCAGGGCGAGCTTAACCTCAGCCGCCTCAGTCGTAGTCAGCGTTCCCACCCCCAATTTCGTCCGCAGTTGCTCGCCAGCACGCGATGCCACATCAAAGAGGTCCGACCGGGAACCAACCACCGCAAAGCTCGCCACCGTATCCCCCGTCACTGCGTCCTGCACCCGGGCATCGAGCCGGATCCGCCCGTTGCCGGCGGCTCCGATGGCGAGGTAGGAGCCCGCAACCACATAATCGCAACCCAGATCTTTATGAATCTTGGTTAAGGTCTCGCCACCGTAGCTATCCTTATTGGTTAGCGAGAGTTCGTGCTTGGCTCGGACAACATCCTCCGCCGCCACCGTTCTCAGATGGTCACCAGCCGCCAACTCCGTGGCCAGCATCTCGGTAAAAGCAATCGACAACCACATGTCCCGCGCATTCCCGGAAACATTAGTGAAACCCATGACCGCGACCGAGCGACGGCTTGGGCCGGGGGGAACGATCAAAGCCGGCTGGGCTTGCGCCTCCGGCCCATGCTGGCTTCGGCTGCTATACCGATGCCCGACATACGCGGCGAGCAAAGCCAGTAACAAGACCGCCACTGACCAGTAGGGCCAATTACGGCTCGGTAAGGGTGGCACCGTCGACAATTCGGTGGGTGCGGTTTCGACCGACGGCAACTCAGAGGAATCCAACGTCGCGGCGCTTTGCGGAGGTTCGTCGGACACGGGAATGTGCTGTTCGACGGTCGCGATGAAGCGATACCCGACCCTCGGCAAGGTTTCGATGTAGCGTGGTTCGAGAGAGGTATCCTGCAACGCGCTTCGCAACCTCTGCACCGCACTATTGAGGCTTGCCTCAAAATTGACGAATACGTCGCTCGGCCACAACTTCCGTCTCAGATCCTCACGCGAGACAACCTCTCCTGGTCTTTCCAGGAGCATGGCGAGAATTTGAAATGACTGGTGCGGAATCTTAAGCCTCAAGCCTCCCTTACGAAGTTCGTGCGTTTGCAAGTTGAATTCATAGAGCCCGAAACTCACATGCAGGTGCGGCACCGGCTTGGGGTCGCCGGAACCCAGCGAACTGTCATTCAGGCGCTCGCTTTCCGAATTGCCGGGCTCAACTGGTGACATATCAAAAGCCCCATGGGAAACGTTCAATATCCATTTTTGTAAAACACATTCCAAATAGTGTATCGGCAAAGTCAACCCGCCAACAGCAGCTGTCAACACCAACGTAAGCAGATGCTAAGCGTATTTCCGTCAATAGCTTAGCCTGTGATGTTGGCGTTACAGAGATGTGACTTGCGAAACTCCGGCTCTATGGTAAGTTTGCGTGCGTTTCGGGGCACAAGAGTCGCCGAATATTGGAGAGAGAAATGGAACCCAAGAGTTCGTCCCACCGTCTTTTCTGTCGCGTTATTGCGGTTGCTTTGTTCAGCTTACCCTGCTTCGTCGCTGCCCAGACCTCTGCGGCCAGGCCCTCGGCCACCCAACCTGTGGGGCCGGGCAACGTCGTCGTGAGCACGAAGTTCGGCGGTCAGATCTTCGGCTTCGACGTTGATCAGAATGGGACCGAGGGGATCCTCGCTGACGTTCGATTGTTCAACAATGGGGACGTTTTGAGTGCCGTCGAGACCTTCGACCTCAAGACCGGCAAAATCCTTAATGTGCTTTCCAAGGAAACAAACGGAGACAACGACATTGTAATCGGCATCGTCGGCACCTCGACCGCCATCACTGAGCGCGAAATCGTCGGCGCAAATCAGTTCGTCGACTGGCGCCCATACCTTCTGGTAAATCCTCTCGACGCGAACCAGTTCACCGCGCAGTGGAAACCCCCGCAGTTTGATAAGAATGACATCGTCATTGGCGTCAGCCGGAATCAGGGAAACCCCATCGCTGCCTTCCTCGTCCAAGACAACATCTATCCCGGGTTCAACAATTTTGTCTTTGGCACCGATGTAGCCCTGAACACATTTGGGCCGGAGATTGTGATGACTGATCCCAACTTCGAGCCCTACCTTTACCCGGCCTTCGCCCTCGACACCAAGACCAACACGGCGGTCCTGGCGCAGGATGCGGGATGCCAGTACTGCACTCCGGACATCGGCATGGTCAACCTCACCACCGGCGAGTTCAGCCAGTTTACTGGTTTCGGCCAGGGAACAGTCAACGGGCTTGCCGTGGATTCAGAAGATGGAACCGCCTGTACCACCACCGCAATGGACGGAAACGTTCAGTTCTACGATCTGAAAACGCAGACCGGGTTCACAGTATTTCTTCCCGGCGCCAGCGGACGCTTGCAGAGCGGAGCCGATGTGGAGTTCGATCCCATCCACAAACTGTTCCTCGTTGGCCAGCCCGTCTCCAGCACCGGACAGGGTAGCTCCATTCAGGTTTACGACTATAAAGGAAACTTCGTGGAGTCGGTGAATGGCCTCAGCAGCCCGTTCACCTATATCGCGCTATTGCCAAAGCTCCGCGGTGGATTCGTGAACTCGACCCCAGGTCTGCGCTCGTTCACATACTAGGGCTGCGGCAAGTTCCACCAGGTCGCGGCCAAGGCCGGGAACCTCTAGCAATAAATAAGGAGAGATTATGAGAATTCGATTCGCAACAGGACTTCTAAGCGTGCCTCGCATCGCGCTGACATTAACCACCCTCGCCGTGCTGACGGTCCTTGCGGCCTCATCAGCGCAAGCACAAGCTTTCAAGTCGCTCTACAGCTTCACTGGTTCCCCGAAGGGAGAAACGCCCTATGGCGCCGTGTTGATCAGCGATCAGGGGCGGGTCCTGTATGGCACAACCTCCGCCGGTGGAGAATTCGGCTTTGGAACCGTGTACGCACTCAGCAAGAGTGGCGCAACCGTGCTCTACAGCTTCACCGGTCAGCCCGACGGCTCCGTGCCCTACGCTGGCCTGGTCATGGACGCTTCGGGCATTCTATACGGAACCACCTCCGCAGGAGGATCGTACGGCTACGGTACCGTGTTCGAGCTGAACCCTACGACCAGACAGGAGACCGTGCTGCACAGTTTCTATGGTCAACCCGACGGCCTGACGCCCCTCTCGGGCTTGGTGATGGACAACTCGGGGAATCTCTATGGCACTACCCTCGCTGGCGGACCTTCCAACGACGGAACCATCTACAAGGTGAACATTCAAACCCACCAGGAAACCCTGCTGTACAGCTTCACCGGTGACCCAGACGGCGGCTGGCCATTCTACGGAAACCTGCTCATGGACGCCTCCGGCAACCTTTACGGCACCACCTTGGGCGGAGGCACTGAAAACGACGGTACTGTCTGGGAATTCAGCGCGACCGGCGAGGAGACCGTGTTGTACAGCTTTACTGGCGCGGATGGCACGCAACCCGAGCAGAGTTTGGCAATGGACACCGAAGGCAACCTCTATGGAACCACCGAAATAGGCGGCATTGGCGGCGGGGTCGCATTTAAGGTGAATATTGAGACTAAGACTGAGACCGTCCTATACACCTTTCCCAACCTTGCGGACGGCGAACTTCCGACGTCCGGACTGGTGCGCGACGCCCAGGGAAACCTCTACGGAACCACTGCGCAAAGCACGAACGGCGATGGAACTGTGTTCGAGTTGACGGGCACAAAGGAAACTGTCCTGCACCGCTTTCACGGCTCCGACGGAGAGCTTCCTTTTCGGTCTCCGTTAGTGCTCTACGATGGCATGCTTCTCGGTGTCACCAATCTCGGCGGCGCAGACGGGGACGGCACAGTTTTCGCTCTCAAGCCTTAACCCTGCTCTTGAGGGTCCCCCGTCCAAGCTCGCTTGGGCGGGGATTTCTCTCGACAGCGCACAAATGGTCATCAAAGCATCGGTTGCGCCGCCCATTTCGGGATCGCCACCCGCTTTTTCCCCGCAAT
>Ga0209169_10000835_pt1 | contig 18991 bp, 16 predicted proteins | sample HubBroMetageWRM4_FD_188346 | JGI IMG/M metagenome (GOLD analysis project Ga0209169, IMG submission 188346) | Warmed soil microbial communities from the Hubbard Brook experimental Forest, New Hampshire - Hubbard Brook CCASE Soil Metagenome WRM 4... | ecosystem: Environmental > Terrestrial > Soil... | reverse complement strand
TGCGGACGGTATGGAGGCGGTCGAGATGGCGGACCGGTTGAGCCCGGACGTGGTGGTGCTTGACCTCAGCATGCCGAGGCTGCATGGCCTGGAGGCGTGCCGCCAGATCCGCGAGAAAGCGCCTAATTGCGAAATTTTGATCGTGACTCAGCATGATTCTCCGCAGATGTTACAGCAGGCGTTGCTGTGCGGCGCGAAGGGCTACGTGGTGAAGGCAGATGCGGCGCGTGACTTGCTGGCCGCGGTCGACGCAGTGAGTCAGCATAGGAACTTTACGGTAAAGAACAAGGGCGGGGCGAACGCGAGTTAGGAGGCAGTTCGATGAAAGTCCGAATTCTAATCGCTGATGATCACGAGGTTGTGCGCCGGGGACTGACTACTTTGCTGCGGTCGCACGAGGGCTGGGAAGTTTGCGGCGAGGCCACCGATGGACGGGTTGCGGTCGAGATGGCTCGAGAGTTGAAACCGGACGTTGTGATCGTGGACATCGGTATGCCCAGCCTCAACGGGCTGGCCGCCACCCGCCAGCTGGTGCAGCAGGATCCGCACTGCAAGGTCATCGTTCTGACCATCACCGATTCCGATCAGGTGATACGAGAGGCGCTCGACGCCGGAGCGCGCGGTTTTGTGTTGAAGTCTGACGCGGCACGCGACTTGGTGACCGCAGTCGAGGCGCTCCAGCGCAATCGCATGTTCTTCACTCCAAGAGTGAATGACATGGTGCTGGCCGGCTTCTTGGACCGCGGCAATGGGGTCAGAAATGCGCCCCCAAGGTTGCCCCATCTTACCCCTCGAGAGCGCGAAGTCATTCAACTGCTAGCCGAGGGCAAGAGTTCCAAGGAAGTCGCCTCGGTTCTGAATTTGAGTACTAAGACCGCCGAGACCCATCGCAGCAACATCATGCGGAAACTCGGTTTTCACTCCATCCGCGATCTGGTGGTTTACGCGGTAAAGAACAATATTATCCAGGTGCAAATCCCATCGCATGTGTCGACTGGAGAGGATCCAGCTGCGTAGTTGTTCGAATGGAACGGGGAAAGCCTCGTGCGCCACGCGGCCCATAGGCTACGCAGCGCACAAGACTGCAATGCGACGCTGGTGTCAGTGCGTTTGGGATCCGCTGCCCATGCACTGCTTGGAAACCATCTTTACATCAGTCACTTGAATGGTCGTTCCCGCGGCACCGCTTGCGGACGTATCGCCTTGTCCCTGGTTCGAAGCAGAGGCAGATCCCGTATCCGCAGCCGGTTGGCCGGTGACGGCAACTTCATGTCCGACGTGCTTCTTCAGTTGGGTTTCGTTGCCCATCAGTTTGTAGGTGGCTCCGGTGCCATCCTGCGTCAACGTATAGTTTCCATCTGCTCCGCTCAGACAGCCCTGGATAGGACTTGCGGAGCTATTGGAACTGTCGGACGCCGACTGACCTTCCGAAGTATTGGGGCTGTCGGGGCTGGGAGTGGTCGCCTGACCCGCCGGCGAAGCGTCTTGGGCCACTGCCATGGACACGCTAAACAATCCAAGAGACAACAACAAAAGCATTTTCCTCATACTGCGTTTCCTCCGATCATGAAATCGTCCGCAGCTGCGACTCCTGCCTTTTGACGTCGGCCACGGAACGTTGGAACGTAAAGCACCGAACTCGGCCCCTCGGCGGCCGCATTCGTCGGTACGCCCGGCGCACGGCTTTCCGACTGGCACGAGAGTAGGCCTGGTCGCGGCAGTCGAGAATCCCCTTGAAGCCGTAAATCCTTGGCGGAAGATGCTGTACTTGGAACTCCTCTCCAATTCTCGAATTCTCGGCATTTCGAACGATCCTCCAGCGCTTTTTGATCGCGGACTTGCGAACGCTTGCGCTGTCGCTTTTGGGCTGTACGGAGTTCTCTGCTCTGAGCCTACTGTGTGTACCGGATTGAGGCCGCGACCCACTTGCAAGTATTTTTGTGTCAGTTCGGCTGGGGCGTGGATTTCATTGACGTAATCCTTATCCCGGCCGTTACATACGGAGGCGAGACAATGAATCAATTTCTTAGACTCTTATTCGGAATGGGACTTGCGTTGACAGAGCCGCGACAGCGGCACCGGATCTACGACCGTGTCACCGACAAGCTGGACGATGTTGCCGATCAAGCTTCGCGGGGCTATGACGCCGTCGCAGATCGCGTAGAGCGTCTGTATCACGAGGCTCGTGGGGAAAACACCCACGTGATGGCGGGCGCCACCAGCTTCCTGATCGGTGTGGGCGTTGGTGTAGGCGCGGGGTTGCTCTTCGCGCCGGCCAGCGGCAGGGAGACTCGCGACGCCATCGCCGGAAAAGCTCGGGCCTTCCGGGTCCGCGAAGCCGCGCGCAAAACAGCCTAGGTCATTTCCTGCTGCGGTCACTCTGGCACCGGGCTGTCATCGTCGTGCGCGCTGGTTTCATTCTCGGGTTCTTTGTTTTTCGGGTTCTTCGTTTTCGGGTCCTTCTATGATGCGAGCTCCGAGTGCGCTGGCAGTTTCCGTTTTTTGGCTGGCGACGGCAACGCTTTCATGGTCGCAGAGTCAGCCGGACCGCGAACCGTGCCCAGACGTTACCGCGGACACGCTGGGATGCGAGTTGATCGCGTGGTCAGGCCTGCAACGCCCTGTACCGCTGCCGGACGCGGCCTATCCCTCCGATCGCCAAGCGAAAGAGCAGGCGGAGGAGGTGTCTCTCCAAACCATTCCCGGCGTTATCACGAAGAGTGCCGGGCAGTATTGTCTGAGAGTGAGCTCTGAGGTCGCTTTTGTACTCGACCAGCAGAATATCGGTGAGAGTTACGAAGGCAGGCGGGTGACGATCACAGGCATTATCGATGCTCGGACTAAGAGGCTCCACATTGAGAGTGTGGCTCCTATCTCATGAGCGCGGCTTCAACCGTCGGATCTTGATTCTGCAGGCGTCTCTGACGGTCCCTGGCTTCCGATGATTTGGGTTCGAGCCCGGGCCTTTTGGAGTTCTTGTTCGTCGAACTTGGCGATGAGTTGCTGGACCAGTTCGATCATCTTATTCGAGTCTGTTTCTTCCTGGATTCGTCGCGCCAACTCGCGCAAGTCTGGCGGGGTTCGAGGGTGTCCGTTTCCATCTGATGAGTCGCTCATTTTTAAAGCTCCTTTCGGTGAACCAAATTCGTTCCAGTATTTCCCCGCCTTAGCTTCGGCGGTCGCGTGCCTGGACCTGTCTCGCGTCGAACTTGGCAATGAGTTGCCGGACCAATTCAATCATCTGGCTGGTGTCTGGTTCTTCCTGGATTCGCAGTGCCAATTCGCGCAAGTCTTTCGGGTACGCGGCCAGTCCGCTCAATTTGGCTGAAGTCTCCATTTTCAAAATCCCTCTGCAAAGTAAACCCGCCGGCGAGTGCAAAGTCGCCGTCGACTGTCGGGAATCTGCAACACTGGTATTTCCCACATCACTCGTCGCGGAGAATTCGTGAGTCATCCTTTTCACCGCTTCCACCGAAATCTGTCCGAAATGTGTTGTTCTCGATTTCTGCATTGAACTCTCTCCTCGATTCCTCATTGAGAAGAGCGTAGCAAGTTGTGACTGATACGGGGTATATCTTTTGGCGAGCGTTCCAGCTTGATTCAGTTCTGTATGTTATTGAAATAACATGACTTGCTGGTCAATTTACGGGCAAATACGGAAGCGGCAGAATCCCCTAATTAAGGGGTCGATTTTATAGTTGCAGATATCGTAACGGATGTAATACGATTACGTGTCGTTTATTTAATGTTTACACTGGAAATAGGGAGAATTTCTGTGAGTCCTCGGGCCAACAAAGCTCCAATGAACTTCGCGACCATGGCGCAGTTGGATGTTCCCCAGGGTCGTAATGGAAAACACAAACAGATCGTTACCAGGATTCTTTCGGACCTGGATCGCGTGCCGAACGGAGTCGCTCTCAAAATACCGTTGGTTGATCTGGCGGAGAGTAAGGAAAAAGTGCGGTCCGCGCTTAATCGCGCCGTTCACAAGGGCGGGCGAAGCGTTGCTACCGCCAGTGACTCCGACTTCTTGTACGTGTGGAATGAAGGTGCATAGCGCGGAGAGACGCTCATGGACGTCGGGGCGTGAACTGGGAGTCAGGTAGCGGAAGTTCGATCTTTGTTTCCCCGTTGGGCGGGAAGTGTGTCATGCTCTCTACCCATGACCATTCCAAAGCCGCCGCCGCTCCCCATCAGCCCGATGAGGTTGACCTGTCCCAGGTGTAAAGCGAGGCCAGGTCAACTCTGCCGCACACCGATTCATCTCGCGCTCGAGACGGTCCACCTTGAAAGAATCGAAGCCGCATCCGCTAGAGACGCCGCAAGAAAATCCCGGTAGCGACCGTCGTCAGTCTTTGCGCTTTTCAGCTGTCACCAGCCCCGTGCCATTACGGCAACTTATTCAAGTAGCAAGCGCCGCTCGTATTCTGTTCCGGAGGAGTGGGCGGCGTCAGCCATACCGGGTTGTTGAAATTAAAGAACTCCGTCATGTCCATTTGCGCGGCGTCACGCTTCGTCAAGGACGGCAGATTGAAGCGCGTTTCGATGAACTTCAGAATCGCCGTCAGATCGGCAACCGTGTGTGAAACGTAGTTTTCCTTGCTGTACGGCGAAACTACGATCAACGGAACTCGATAACCGGTGTAGACGAAGTCACAGGTCGGCCCCGTGGTTTGGGTGCAGATATCTCCCGGCAGTAGGTCCACCGGCTTGATCCCATCCGGACTCACCGCTGGCTGGGGCGAAACATGATCGTAGAGTCCTCCCTCCTCATCATAGGTAAGAATGAACGCCGAATCCGGCCAGGACGAACTGGTCATCAATTCATTGATCACCGTAGAAACATAATTTGCCCCACGCTGAATGTCGTTCGGCTCCGAATCCGAGACTGAGGGATGCTCGTCATACCCGGCATCGGTAGCAGGTTCAATCTGAACAACCTGCGGCAAGGTCCCATTAGCCAAATCATTCTCGTAGTCGCATGCTGTACTTCCGCAGGTACCAGGAGGACCGATGGTCCCGATATTGTTCGGGTACTGCGTCGGGATCGTTTGTCCCCATTGGAAGTATTGGACGTAGCTGAGCCCCAGCAAGCAAGAGGGATCGTAGGGAGGCCCGGTACAACTGCTACCCGTCGGATCCACATAGATCTTCCATGTGATTCCCGCATTTTGCAGTTCTTGAAAGATGGTGGTTGCGGTCAACAGGTTTTTATCCCCATTGTCGGTGCCTACTGGATACACGTAGCCCTGGGAGGTGCCGGCCACAAGGTATTCCCGATTGGGATGTGTCCGTGTCATGGCCGCATTGAACCACCGGTCGGAGGTAGCGAAGTTTGACGCCATGAAATAGTAATAATTCAGATCGGTGCCCTCGTAATAACCCATCGCGCGAACGCCGTTGACGTCGTAATAGCTATCAGCGCGGGCGTCGTAGCCCGCAGTCCAGACAAAGCCATTCAGCGCGGCAGGGTCCTGGCCTGTGGGGTCGTAGTAATCCCAATCATTATGGTCCTCATTCCACGACGGGCTCGGGTTTTCGATGCACTGCGTAATCAGGTGATAAGAAGTGACCGGATTCTGCGGATCAAAGACGCAGGTATCGGGAGGCGGATCGTTCGGATTGCAACCTGGAATCGATGGAGGGGGGCCGTACAATGGCGGCTGGCCTGACATGGGATTGAATTGTGGCAGCCCGTCGAACGATTGATCGGGATATCCATTCTGCGACCAATATTGCCGCAACTGGCCGAAATAATGGTCCAGGGAACGGTTCTCCTGGGCCAGGAAAACAATATGGTTGAGCACACTGATGGTGTTTTGAGTACCGAAAGCCGCAGTGACCTGAATATTTCCATTCATGGTTACGCTGCATGTGTTGCCGGTACCGGCGCACCCTCCTCCTGACCATCCCGTAAATATTGAATTCGTGCCTGGGGTCTCGGTAAGCACAACCTGCGTCCCCGTCGCAAAAGACGCGGAGCAGATCGGCGCGCAACTGATGCCTGAAGGATTGCTGGTAACTGTACCTTGACCGGTACCGCTCAAGGTAACGGTCAGCAGTGGCTGAGCGATTGCGTTGAAAGTCGCGGTCACTTTAGTGTTTGCCGTCAGGGTTACCGTACAAGTTGAAGCGTTTCCGCTACACCCACCGCCCGACCAACCGCTAAAAGCCGAGTTGGCGCCCGGGGTTTCGCTAAGCACAACCTTCATGCCTGAAGTGAAACCTGCGGTACAGGTCTTTCCGCAATCAATTCCAGCGGGATTGCTGGTCACGGTGCCCAACCCGGTTCCGCTGAGAGCCACGGTCAGCAGCGGTGGGGGCGTCGGACCGAAGGTTGCGCTCACTTGCGTGTTCTGATTGACCGTTATTGTGCACGTAAGACTGCTTCCGCTACATCCACCTCCCGACCACCCTGTAAGAGTCCAGTCCGTTCCTGGAGTGGCGGTAAGCACGACTTGGGTTCCAGGCTTGAATCCTGCCGAACATGTCTGATTATCTGGCCTGCAATTGATTCCTGACGGGCTGCTGGTAACTGTACCCGACCCCGTCGTGGTGACGGCCAGTACCGGCAACAGGCTGAAAGTGGCGACGGCCGACGCATTCGCCGACACGTCGATCGTACAGCTACTGTCACCGCTGCACGCTCCTCCCCACCCAGCGAACATCGAGTTGCTGCCGGGGACGGCCGCGAGCATCACCCGAGTCCCCACCCTGAAACTCGCGCCGCAAGTAGGCTGGCAACTAATGCCGGAAGGAGTACTGCTGACGGTTCCCGCCCCAGTCCCAGTGGGCTGCACTGTGAGTTGAGCCATGCTACTAGAAGATGGGCTCGCCGACCCGCCGCCACAGCTGACACCGAACAGCACCATACCCAGTAGGGCTATGAAAAAGAGAGGACACACTCGAAGAGGCATTGCGCAAGTTCTCCCAAATCTGTGTCCCTTGGATGAAGCATTACGCGGAAGCAGTTGTACTCGCGGGAGGCGTCGATCCAGTGTTGAACGGGCCGGAGAGTCCCCTAGGGTAAACAATTCCCCTCTCTACCAAGAAGACTGTATCGCCAGGGCTTCGCGGGATCGCGTATGTTTAGGGCACCCTAACGCGAAGTGATGCGGGCGGTGGTCAGCAACTATTCCCCGTAGGCCATTGCCCGCTTTTTTCCCCCGTGGCGCCACCGGCTTTGTAACGTGAACTCCCTAGCGCGCAGTGCGTCGGCGATCGTGGGCTGCAAGGCTGCTGCTGACAAACGATTGTCCGTGACAAACCGACCAGACCCCGGGGACAAGCTCGAGGGCGGCGTCTGACTTCACGACATAGCCCGCGGCGCCAGTCCGTAGTGCCTCCCTAGCTGTCGCCCAGGTATCGTACTGACTCAAAAACAGTATCTTAGATCTTGGTGCGACGCCGCGGATCCGGCGTGCCGCCTCGATCCCACTGAGGCCTGGCAAGCTGATGTCAAGCAGAATCACGTCAGGCTGCTGTTCTCGGGCTTGTTTGACTGCCTGCAACCCGTCGGATGCAACGCTGACTACGCGTAGCCCCGGTTCGCCTTCCAGGAGGGTACAAACGCTGCGGCGCACTACTTCAGAGTCATCCACTACTAGAACGCGCAACGTAATCATGGTGTGCTCTATGGGCAGTTCTCTTATTCCCGAGTAGCGCAATAATTGATTAGTTTCGAGCTGTGCAATATTGAGAACGGTGCATGCGGTGCGGTGGTCATACTCACGGAGCCGCATGCGCCGGGAAACGGACCAAGGGGCTTTACGGTAACACCCATCTGCTCCATGGCCTAAGCAGTTTTGCGCCTTTCCTCGAACTCTTTTTCCTGGAGCCGCGTCGAGTTCCATTCGTCGACTTGCTTTTGAGCGACATCTCTTGCGATTCCATACCTCTGTTGCACCTTGCCGACAAGCTGGTCGAGTTGGCCATCGATGACCTCAAGATCGTCGTCGGTTAAACGGCCCCACTGCTCCTTCGCTGAGCCTTTAAGTTCCTTCCATTTTCCCTTCAGCGTATCCGAATTCATGTCTTCCTTCCTTGGTTTGAATTTTGTTCATGATTACCTGGCAACTTTGCCTGAGGCTAGACCCTTTCACTAGAACAGGCTCGCCGTGATTGTTTTCAGATTACATCGAGTCTGTTTCGCGCCCGCTCCGGTTGATCGGGTAAGTTTCAGTTGGAAATACCCCAGAGAGTGACAGGCACAAATGCAGCCTGCCCTCTCAGTTTTGACGGCTTGCCGGCATGGAATCCAACCGACTGGACCGTCAGTTATGCTGGGACCAACCAACTCGCAAGGGCTGCAACCACGACGATAACAAAGGACAGCACCAGCGCCGTGCCACCGCCCAACAAGAGCACTTCGCTCAACAAGTCAGATTTCATCAGTTCGTTCGGATGCAATGTTGTCTGGTGCAGGGTTTCTCGCATGCCGGATTAGAAGCAAAGAAACCGCCCCGAGACCGGAGACTACCGGAAGTTTCCGGCGTAGCTCCAGCATTGACTCGAGACTGAAAAGCGATGAACGGGAGACACAGCGCTTCCAATCGCGGCACATCTGTCCCATACGAACCCCGCGTTCTCACGCAAATGCGGTCGAGTGTGTTGTCGAGGGTACTGCAGAGTTGCGGGGATGGAATTGGTTTCGGAATATTCAGGCCTTACACCTTTTACTAGGGCAGACGGATGAACAGACTACGCATTGTACTGGATGGATCATGGATTCCAACTGCTCTAATCTGGCTCTGCATGGCAGCCGGGTTTGGCTGAACTAGCCTTTCAACTAATTAAGGAGCGTCATTATGGCCGGAAAGAATACAGCGGCATTTGGAATTTATCGCACCCAAGCTGACGTCGAGTATGCAGTTGATTTGCTTCGGGCGGAGGGCTTCCGCAGCACTGACATCTCCGTTTTGCTCCCTGAGAATCAGGGCACCAAGGATTTCGCCGTAGAGAAGAACACCAAAGCCCCAGAAGGAACCGCAACCGGAGCAACCACCGGCGCGGTGGTGGGAGGAGCGTTAGGGTGGCTGGCGGGAATCGGCGCTTTGGCGATTCCTGGAGTGGGCCCGCTAATCGCTGCCGGGCCTGTCGTCGCTGCATTGACCGGCGTGGGAGTCGGCGGCGCAATCGGAGGTATCGGGGGAGCGCTCATCGGAATGGGCATTCCCGAGTACGAGGCCAAACGCTACGAGGGCCGCATCAAGAACGGCGGCATCCTGCTCTCCGTTCATTGTGATGATTCGAAGTGGACCAAGAAAGCGAAAGATCTGCTGGAGCGCACCGGCGCGACCGACATTGCTTCCACGGGGGAAGCCAATGCCGATTGGCAGAAAACCGATAGGCCGTTGCCCCGCGCCAGCTAACGAGTTGCTGTAGAAAGTTCGCCGAATTCGAGCCGAAAGGAACTTAAGCTATGCTCTGGACAATTTTCGTAATCCTGCTGATCCTGTGGTTGCTCGGGGTTGTGAGTTCCTATACTCTGGGCGGTTTTATCCACTTGCTGCTGGTGCTCGCTCTGGTTGCACTGTTGATTCAGGTGATCCAGGGCCGCAGGCCGGTGGTCTAGCCGCTTAACAGGGAGCGTTAGCCGGGCTGCCGTGCGAAATCGCGAGCCGCGCTGTTTCCCTCAAGCCGCGGCACCGCGTCTGGTTGTGAGGAGGCCTGGAAGGGCATCACGATTTCGACCAAGGTGCCGGGATGGGCACCGGCCAAGCGCAGTTCTCCGCCAAACTCTTTCGCCCGCTGGCTCATCCCGCTTATTCCAACGCCAATGCTGCCGGGTTGCTGCTCAGCCACCCGCCGCTCAACGCCCCGGCCGTCGTCACGCACGGTCGCTACGACCTGTCCGTCCTTCATACTCAGAGTGACCCACGCTCTGCGCGCCTTCGAGTGCCGCAGCACATTGCTCAACGACTCCTGAATTATGCGGAAGATCGCGGTTTCGAGCTCGGGCGTGAGCCGGCCAAAATCCGCCGGCTCGACTTCGATTACGGTCTCAATCCCACTGCGCTGCGTGAAACCTTCCAGATACCACCGAAGCGCGGAGACCAGTCCGACTTCATCCAGTAGAGGCGGATGCAGAAGATGGGACATACTCCGGACCTGCTGAATGCCACGATCGATGATCTCTGCCGCTTCGCTGGCGGCAGTTTTTTTGACTGTCTCGGAATTCTGCTGAAGGGCCCGATGGAGAAGGATCTTGGCAGCCACCAGTTCCTGGCCCAAGCCGTCATGCAGTTCACGCGCGATGCGGCGCCTCTCTTCGTCCTGCATGGTAATCAAGCGGACGGAAAGCCGCCGCAACTCGCCATTCAGAGTTCGCAGTTGCTGTGCCCTGCGGTGGAGCTCCGCAAACACACTGACCTTCGCACGCAGCACCTCCGGAATGACCGGCACCGAAATATAATCTACCGCGCCGCGCTGGTAGCCCTTAAGCTTGTCCAAATCCGTCAAATGAACTGCCGAGATGAAGATGATGGCGGTTTTCTGAAATCGCGGGTGTTGACGAATCATCTCGGCCAGTTCAAAGCCGTCGAGTTCCGGCATGCTGACATCCATGAGCACGACCGCGATGTCAGTCTTCAGCAAACATTCCAGGGCTTCTTTGCCGGACGTCACCTTGATCAGATTCTCGCCAAGCTCCCCCAGAATGACCTCGTAACTGAGTAATTTGGCGGGCTGGTCATCCACCATGAGAATGTTGACCTTGTCGTCTGCGCTTGTGCTCATTGTGCTCTCTCTGCCCTCTTACCCAAACTATCGGTGCAGCCACATGCGAAGTGCCGAGAGCAACTGCTCGGTGTTCACAGGTTTTGCTAGATACTCGGACGCTCCTGCCTCAAGGCACTTCTCACGGTCCCCTTTCATCGCCTTCGCAGTCAGTGCGATGATTGGCAGGCGCCGGAGTGAAACATTCTGACGGATCACTTGCATAGTCTCGTACCCATCCATCTCAGGCATCATAATATCCATCAGAACAATCGCCAAGTCCGGGGTCGATTCCAGAGTTGCTATGGCTTCGCGGCCCGTACCTGCGGTCAGCACCGTCATTCCACGACGTTCCAATACGCTACTCAAGGCGAAGATATTGCGCACGTCGTCGTCCACCACCAGCACCTTGCGGCCCTGGAGCGCATCGTCGGAACGGTGCAAGCGATCGAGCATTCTCTGCTTTTCGGGTGGAAGGTCGGCTACTACCCGGTGGAGGAAAAGTGCAGTCTCGTCCAACAATCGCTCTGGCGATTCGACACCCTTGACAACTACGCTGCGCGCCAGTGTATGCAGACGAGCATCCTCTTCCGGGGTCAATTCCTTCCCAGTGAAGACCACCACCGGCAGGTCGCATAGCGATGGTGTGTCGCGGAAATGTTCCAGAATCTCAAACCCCGACATGTCTGGCAGACTTAAGTCGAGTACAACGCAGTCGAATGGTTTCTCTTCCAGAATTCCAAGTGCTTCTTGGCCGCTTGCGGCCACGCTGACGTCAATGTCTTCGTAGCCAAGCAGTTCCCGAATGCTCAGTTGCTCCGCTGGATTATCTTCCACCACCAGCAATTGCTTGCGGCGGGAGGTTGCATAGTCTTTCATCCGGCCCAGCGCCGCTTGCAGCCCTTCCGTACTTGCTGGCTTGGTCACGAAGGCGAACGCGCCGCGCGCCAGCCCGTGCTGCCGGTCCTCGTCGAGCGTCAACATTTGTACCGGAATATGACGCGTCCCCGGATCCTGTTTCAAGTGGTTCAGCACCGTCCAGCCGAGCATGTCCGGCAAAAAAACATCGAGAGATACAGCCGTGGGGTGGAACTCGCGCGCCAGGGCTAGCGCTTCCGACCCGCGCGTGGCCACCAGCACCTTGAAGCCTTCGTCGCGGGCCAGGTCCCGTAGAACTCGCGCGTAGTGCGGATCATCTTCCACCACCAGCAAGACCGCGTCGTCAGTCTGCAGATTCTTACGGTCGTCATCAATCTGCTCAACCGGAAGCTCCTTGATACTTACACTCGACAACTGGAGAGATGATTTCGGCGGAGCCGTGCTTCTATCTCCACGATCCATTCCCCCTGCGGATGGCCCGACATAAGTCTGAGGCAAGTAGAGCGTGAACGTACTTCCTTTGTTCGGAGCGCTCTGTAACTGAATTTCCCCGCCAAGCAGGTTGGCCAACTCGCGGCTGATCGCCAAACCCAGCCCAGTTCCGCCGTATTTGCGGCTGGTTCCGGCGTCTGCCTGTTGGAAAGCCTCGAAAATGATCCGTTGCTTTTCGGAGGGGATGCCAATACCGGTATCGGTCACCTCAAAAGCGATTACGGAAGCTGCCTTGCTGAGAATGGGATGTTCTTCACTCCATCCCGCCGTTGCAGGCGAGACAGTAAGTTGTACGCCACCTTTCTCTGTGAACTTGAACGCGTTGGAAAGCAAATTCTTGAGCACTTGCTGGAGCCGTTTCGAATCCGTGACCAGGCTCCGGCTCAGGCGTTGATCGGTCTGCACTTCGAAAGCGAGCCGCCGGTTCTCGGCTTCGTGCCGGAACGGCCGTGCCACCGCATCCAGCATGCTCCCGAAGAATACTTCTTCGGCCTCCACCGAAACTGTTCCCGACTCGATCTTCGAGAGGTCGAGAATGTCGCTGATCAGGTTTAACAAGTCCGTTCCGGCGCCGTGAATGGTGCGGGCGAACTCTACCTGTTTGGAGGTTAGGTTGCTATCGGCGTTGTCAGCAAGCTGCTGCCCCAGCACCAGGATGCTGTTCAGCGGAGTCCGCAGCTCGTGCGACATGTTGGCCAGGAACTCCGACTTATATTTCGAGGTTAGAGCCAGTTCTTTGGCTTTTTCTTCCAGCGCACGGCGGGCCTGCTCAATTTCCTGGTTCTTACGTTCGACTTCAACGTTTTGCTCAGCTAACTGTTGGGCCTTTTGCGCCAATTGTTCATTGGTCTGCTGCAATTCTTTCTGTTGCGCCTGAAGTTCGGCGGCCAATTGCTGGGATTGCTTCAGCAATCCTTCGGTCTGCATCGTGGCCTCAATGCTGTTCAGCACGATGCCGATACTGGCTGTCAACTGTTCGAGGAACGCCAAATGCGAAGCGGTGAAAGCGCTCAACGACGCCAGTTCAATGACGGCCTTGACGCGGTCTTCGAATAGCACCGGCAGCACAATTACATTTCTCGGAGTCGCATCGAACAGACCCGAACGTACCGTAATGCTGTTGGGCGGCAGGTCAGTAATCAGCATCCTTCGCTTCTCTGCGGCACATTGTCCAATCAGGCCTTCGCCCAACTTCAACCGCCGCAGATGCCCATCCTCGGTGTCTCCGGCAAACGCCGAGAGCAGCACCATCTGTTTCGACTCTTCGTCCTCCATCTGGTAGATCACGCCTTGCTGCGCGTTGATCAGTGGCGTCAACTCTGAAAGCAGCAACCGTCCCACCGTCGCCAGGTCACGTTGGCCCTGGAGCATGCCGGTGAACCGCGCCAGATTGGTCTTGAGCCAGTCTTGTTCGGTGTTGCGCTCCGTGGTACCACGGAGGTTGTTGATCATGGTGTTTATGTTGTCTTTCAGTTCAGCAACTTCGCCTCTTGCCTCCACCTGAATGGAACGAGTCAAGTCACCTTTCGTGACTGCGGTGGCAACTTCGGCGATAGCGCGCACCTGGTTGGTCAAGTTGTCAGCCAATAAGTTCACGTTGCCGGTAAGGTCCTTCCACGTGCCGGCAGCGCCGGGCACGTTGGCTTGGCCGCCGAGACGGCCTTCCACACCCACTTCGCGGGCAACCGTGGTGACCTGGTCCGCGAAGGTAGCCAGGGTGTCAGTCATGTTGTTGATGGTCTCAGCCAGAGCGGCGACTTCGCCCTTGGCATTGACCGTCAACTTTTGAGTGAGAACTCCGTTGGCCACGGCGGTAACCACTTTGACGATGCCGCGAACCTGTTCCGTAAGGTTGGCGGCCATCACGTTCACGTTATCCGTAAGATCTTTCCAAGTACCAGCCACGCCCGGCACTTGCGCCTGACCGCCCAATTTGCCTTCGGTTCCTACCTCGCGGGCAACGCGAGTTACTTCCGCGGCAAAGGCGTTAAGTTGGTCCACCATGGTATTGATGGTGTTCTTCAGTTCGAGAATTTCGCCCTTTACGTCGACCGTGATCTTGCGTGACAAGTCGCCGCGGGCCACGGCCGTGGTCACTTCTGCGATGTTGCGCACTTGCGCGGTCAGGTTCCCGGCCATGGCGTTGACGGAATCCGTAAGATCTTTCCACGTACCGGCGACTCCCGGGACGTTAGCTTGCCCGCCCAGTCGGCCTTCGCTACCCACTTCGCGCGCCACGCGCGTAACTTCCGCGGCGAACGAACGAAGTTGTTCGACCATGGTGTTGAGCGTTTCCTTGAGTTGCAGGATTTCGCCGCGCACGTCAACGGTGATTTTCTTCGACAAATCGCCGTTGGCGATGGCAGTCGCGACCTCGGCAATGTTTCGCACCTGGCCAGTCAAGTTACTGGCCATAAAGTTCACGTTATCGGTCAGATCTTTCCAGGTACCGGCGACTCCCGGCACCTGCGCCTGTCCTCCAAGTTTGCCGTCGGTGCCCACTTCACGGGCCACGCGGGTCACTTCGCCTGCGAAGGCGTTCAGCTGGTCCACCATGGTGTTGATGGTGTTCTTAAGCTCGAGAATTTCGCCTTTGACGTCCACCGTGATCTTGCGGGACAAGTCGCCGCTGGCCACAGCCGTCGTGACTTCGGCAATGTTACGGACTTGTGCAGTAAGGTTTCCGGCCATCGAGTTGACCGAGTCCGTGAGATCCTTCCACGTACCGGCAACGCCCGGCACGTTCGCCTGACCGCCCAGCCGTCCCTCGGTTCCCACTTCGCGCGCCACGCGGGTAACTTCACCTGCGAACGCATTGAGTTGATCCACCATTGTATTAATGGTTTCTTTCAGCAGCAGGATTTCACCGCTCACATTAACCGTAATTTTCTTTGACAAGTCGCCGTTGGCGATGGCGGTGGAGACCTCGGCAATGTTGCGGACCTGGTTGGTCAGATTGCTTGCCATGGAATTGACCGAATCCGTAAGGTCTTTCCAGGTTCCGCCGACACCCGGCACCTGTGCCTGACCACCGAGTTTTCCGTCGGTACCGACTTCGCGTGCCACACGTGTTACTTCCGAGGCGAATGAACGTAACTGATCGACCATCGTATTGAGCGTGTCTTTGAGTTCCAGGATTTCGCCCCTGACGTCGACCGTGATCTTGCGCGACAGGTCACCGCGGGCCACGGCCGTCGCCACTTCGGCAATGTTGCGCACCTGCGCCGTCAGGTTTCCGGCCATGAAGTTCACGTTGTCAGTAAGATCTTTCCACGTACCGGCGACACCCGGAACCTGGGCCTGGCCGCCCAGCTTGCCTTCCGTGCCCACTTCTCGGGCCACACGAGTGACCTCGCCGGCGAACGCATTCAGCTGGTCCACCATGGTATTGATGGTGTTCTTCAGTTCGAGAATTTCACCTTTTACGTCGACCGTGATCTTGCGCGACAAGTCGCCACGGGCCACGGCTGTCGTTACTTCCGCGATGTTGCGTACCTGCGCGGTCAGGTTGCCGGCCATGGAGTTGACCGAGTCGGTGAGATCTTTCCAGGTGCCCGCCACACCCGGCACGTTGGCTTGCCCGCCAAGCCGGCCTTCAGTTCCCACTTCGCGCGCCACGCGGGTTACTTCGCCCGCGAAGCGGTTGAGTTGATCGACCATCGTATTCAGCGTTTCTTTCAGCTGTAGAATTTCGCCGCGTACATCGACGGTAATCTTCTTCGACAAATCGCCGGTGGCGATGGCCGTTGCCACTTCTGCGATGTTGCGCACCTGCCCCGTCAGGTTGCTGGCCATGAAGTTCACGTTATCGGTGAGATCTTTCCAGGTGCCGCCAACGCCGAAGACCTGAGCCTGGCCGCCGAGTTTGCCTTCCGTGCCGACCTCGCGTGCCACACGCGTGACTTCGCCAGCGAATGCGTTGAGTTGGTCCACCATCGTATTGATGGTGTCTTTGAGTTCGAGAATCTCGCCCTTGACGTCCACCGTGATCTTGCGCGATAAATCGCCGCGAGCGACGGCAGTAGTTACTTCCGCAATGTTCCGGACCTGCGCCGTGAGGTTTCCTGCCATCGCGTTCACGGAGTCAGTCAGATCCTTCCATGTTCCTGCCACTCCCGGCACCACTGCCTGTCCACCCAGCTTGCCGTCGGTGCCGACTTCGCGGGCCACACGCGTCACTTCAGACGCGAATGACCGCAGCTGATCCACCATGGTGTTGATGGCTTCCTTCAGCTGCAAAATCTCGCCGCGCACGTCGACCGTGATTTTGCGCGAGAGGTCGCCGCTGGCCACGGCAGTTGCGACTTCGGCAATGTTGCGGACCTGGCCCGTCAGGTTACTCGCCATCAGATTGACGGAGTCGGTCAGATCCTTCCAGGTGCCGGCGACACCAGGAACCTTAGCCTGGCCGCCCAGTTTGCCGTCGGTGCCGACTTCGCGGGCCACGCGCGTCACTTCAGCGGTAAATACGCTGAGCTGTTGAATCATGGTGTTGACAATGTTTGCCGAGCGCAGAAACTCTCCCTCGAGCGGCCGGCCGTCGACATCCAGCCTCACGGTCTGCGTCAAATTTCCTTGCGCGACCGCGGCGATGGCACGCGTCACTGCCGTGGTAGGCCGCAGCAAATCCTCGACCAGAGTGTTGACCGATACTTCCATCTCGCCCCATGCTCCGCGAGACTCGTGAAACCGGGTGCGTTCGCGGGTCTTGCCCTCCTTGCCGACTACTTGCCCCACACGTTTCAGTTCCTCTGCCATCTGCTGATTGGCAGAAACAATCTCGTTAAACGTGTCAGCGATTTTCCCCGACAATCCGGTCCAGGTGCCAGGAAGGCGCACGGAAAAATTTCCGTTGCGCATGGTCTGTAGACTCTCCAAAATCACATTGAGTTCGGCAGAGGCGGGCATGAGCTCGGCGACCGTTGTGCTATGTCCGGAAGTCGAATGGCTAGCCAATTCGCTACCGTTCCCTGGACTGTCTGGCGTTGCGCGAAGAGCATTTCGTTTCATTTGGCGTTTCCCGGTTTGCTTGGCGCCCATACATCCTCTGAATCCTAGACTCTGATCCAGTCGCATTTGCAGAAGGATGAGGACTACAAGAAGCGTCATTTTAAGGCTGCACCGGATAGGGCGACATACAGTAAACCCTGTAGGTCATGGTGCTGTAGATACCGTAGTCGACGGGAGGACACCGGGCCGGATAACTCGGGCGTGCGGCGCGACATCTGCATCGGGCAGGAGGCAGGCGCTGATGGTATGGGGAGGCATGAAACCAGCGCCTGCCGTCCGATGCCCTTCGCGTTTGGGGCTTATAGACAGATATCTCAACGGGTCCGTGGCAACCATCGGTCTGATTGTGTATTTCGGTTGCTGAACTTCCCTAAGAGTATGCGGCGCAGGCGGGACACCGAGCGACTCCTCTTTTTTTCGCGCTCTCGTTGCGCCGCAGGCGTCCCCTCAATGCTGGGTTTCATTGCTGCTTTCAACTCGCCTCGCAATCGACTTCGGAAATGGTTTGATCTCGAGCGTACGAACTTTTTCATTGTCCCCGGTAAACAACACCCTCATGAAGCGCCGGTTGAGGTAGGCGAGCGCGTTATCGCACCTGGATGGAAGAGGCGAGAAGCAGGAGCCGATTGTCTGACTCCTGCTCGGGAGGTGGGCCGATTGCGGAAACTCTTTACTGATCGCTTCGCAGCATAAGTGGGCGACCGCCAATCGCCAATCCCGTCGATCCAGTACTCACAGCGCGGATTCACTGTAACTCGAAGGTGCACTTCGCAAAGTGAATTATTTTGCGTTGCAATTTTGTACAGCAACATACAGAAACCAATACAGCCCGTACCGGATAGAAGATTTTCAACGACGCCTCTACCTTTAGCTCGCATGCGACAACGATCTGCGATTCGCGGTTGGTTGGCATTCGCAGACAACGCTTTCCCGGATTCTGAAAGGAGACGTACGTGAATAGCGACTCTTCTATGACCAGCGCACCATCGGATTCTGAACTTGTTGCACGAGCTCAGAGCGGCGATGCAGATGCCTTTGCCACTTTGTTTCACACCCATAAACCACGCGTCTATTCGCTCTGTCTGCGCATGACCAACAACATTGCGGAGGCAGAAGACGTCACCCAGGAGGCTTTCTTGCAGGTGTTTCGCAAGCTGTCCACGTTTCGGGGAGACTCCGCGCTTTCGACCTGGCTTCATCGCATCGCTGTGAACACGGTGTTGATGCGCTTCCGCAAGAAATCGTTCTCGCAACTTTCGCTGGATGAGAATTGCGCCAAGAACGGTGATGCGAAGCCGGTTCGTCGGGAATATGGAACCAGGGATCGCCGGCTGGCCGGCTCGATTGACCGCATCGCTCTCATTCAAGCGATCCGCGAGCTACCCGAAGGGTACCGCACGGTTTTCCTGTTGCACGAGGTAGAAGGATACGAGCACAAGGAAATCGCTACTTTCCTGGGCTGCTCAACGGGAAATTCGAAATCGCAATTGCACAAAGCCAAAATGCGAATCCGCGAGTTGCTCCTCGACCCTCAGCCCGACCGTCTCGAGACCGATCGGCGCAAGCGGAACCGGGCCAGTTCGTGGCCGTTCGCAGAACAATGGGAGTCCCTTCTCAGCTTTGCTCCTCCGGACTCGCTTCATAGCACAGCCACGCTGTCGGGCATGGCAGAACTCAATGGCTGATTGGGGTGTGATAGGGCATCTGGGAGCGACATTTACCGCTCGCACCGGATGCCATCACTGGCGGCGAGAGGAATACAGTTTCCTTCGACAGACATTATCTTGATCTTGCCCCACTTACGGAATGGAGGTTTAGAAATGAATTTACGAACACGTAATCGCTTTCTAAGGATTTGTCTACCGGGGTTGCTCGCCACCCTTCTAGGTTTGAC
>Ga0209169_10000834_pt1 | contig 18994 bp, 10 predicted proteins | sample HubBroMetageWRM4_FD_188346 | JGI IMG/M metagenome (GOLD analysis project Ga0209169, IMG submission 188346) | Warmed soil microbial communities from the Hubbard Brook experimental Forest, New Hampshire - Hubbard Brook CCASE Soil Metagenome WRM 4... | ecosystem: Environmental > Terrestrial > Soil... | reverse complement strand
AACACGGATTGGAATGAGTCGTATAACCTACGAGCACCGGATCCAGCTGCTGGCGTTGGCGGCGGGCCTGCCGGGTTCGTTGATCGCGCTGATTCTGCTCTACACCGGGGATTACAGTTCCCGGACGGCGTGGACGCTGGGGATTTTGATTGTTTCGCTGTGGTTGGGCTTTGCGTTTTCGCTCCGGCATCGCGTCGTTTTTTCCCTTCAGACACTTTCAAATTTGCTGGCCGCGCTGCGCGAGGAGGACTTTTCCGTGCGCGGGCGCGACGCGCAGCGCGACGACGCGATGGGCGAGGTAATGATCGAGGTCAATGCGCTGGGGGAGACGCTGCGCGAGCAACGGCTGGGCGCGCTGGAAGCGACGGCGCTGTTGCGGACGGTGATGGAAGAGATCGACGTCGCGATATTTACGTTCGATAACGAGAACAAGCTGCGGCTGGTGAATCGCGCGGGGGAAAGATTGTTGGCGCGGCCGTCGGAACGGTTGCTCGGATTTACTGCGGGAGAGTTGGGGCTGGGAGCGTCGCTGGAGGGCGAAGCGGCGCGGACGATGGAGTTGAGTTTTCCTGGCGGGTCGGGGCGATGGGGAATGCGGCGCGGGGCGTTCCGGCAGGCGGGGCTGCCGCACCATCTTGTTGTATTGAGCGATTTGAGCCGGGCGCTACGCGACGAGGAGCGGCAGGCGTGGCAGCGGCTGATTCGCGTGATGGGGCACGAGCTGAACAATTCGCTGGCTCCGATTCAGTCGGTGGCGCAGAGCCTGGAAAGCGGGCTGGCGAGCATTGCAAATTCGCCGGAGGGGCAGACCGGTGCGACTGCGGGGCTCGTGGACGACATGAAGGCGGGATTTGGGATTATCCGGTCGCGGACGGAGTCGCTGGGCCGGTTCATGGCGGCTTACGCCAAGATTGCCCGGTTGCCAGCGCCGAAGCTGGCGCCAGTGGCTGTGCGAGATTGGATTTTGCGCGTGGTGAAGCTGGAGACGCGAGTGAAGTTGAAGGTAGAGGAAGGCCCGGCGATTACGATCTCCGGAGACGGAGATCAACTCGAGCAGTTGCTGATCAATCTTGTACATAACGCAGCGGATGCGGTGCGCGAGGCCGGTGGGACCGGAGGAGCGGCCATTGGATGGGCGCGGCAGGATGGCTTTCTGAATGTGTGGGTTGCGGATGACGGACCGGGGATTTCGAATCCGGCGAACTTGTTTGTGCCATTTTTTACGACGAAGCAAGGCGGTACGGGGATCGGATTGGTTTTATGCCGGCAAATTGCCGAAGCGCACGGCGGGACGTTGACGCTGCAAAATCGAAAAGATGTGAAGGGCTGCGAGGCGCGGCTGCGGTTGCCGTTGTGAAGAAGATCCGATCTGACGCCCGGGCAAGCTGGGGCACAGCGTGCTGTGCCACTACAACAGCATGATTTAGCGAAGAGATTTCAGGTCGAATTGCGTAGTGGCGGTTTTTCCGTCCGGGGTATTCACTTCAATTGAAATTGGTTCGTTGGCGATGCTCTTGGCATCGTATTCGAGCCAGACTGTCTGCCCGTCAAGAGTTGAGGGGGAGTTTTTCGTTGCGGCTGAATAGACTGGCTGATTGTGAATTGACTTCGTCGCGACGGTCTTGCCGTTCTGTTTGAGGGCGAACTGAAATTTCTGCCAGAAGTTCTCGGGACGGAGAGCATCTGTCTGTTTCGGATCGTGGGAAACGGTCGGCGCCTGGGCGCCGCGTTCCTTTTCGGGATAAGCGGCTGGGAGAACCAGGTTGACGCGGATCACGACCGTGTCGCCGCGTTTGTGATACGCGGCGAGAGCTTGCTGCTCGGAAAAGCCGCCACTTCCCTTCCGGCGAGATTCGTCAACGACTTGAGAAAACGGAGTAAGCACTTCGATTTCAGACAGATGGGGCGTGCCGCCATCAGCTGTACCGGTCGCTTGCTTGGCGTATGGATCGAGAAACTCGGCGGTGGATTGGTCGTTGCGCTGGCCCAAGACGTAAGCGTCGTGGAGGGCCGCCGTAGAAAGGGTGGCCTCGTAAGCTTGGGCAACTGGCACGGACAGCACCAACACGAGTGCCACCAAGGCGAAAATATCGCTCTTCGACATGAGGTTTGGATGTTAGCACACCGACTCGGGCCATTTTGCGCTTAGTACTAGGTGGACGGTTGATAAATGGTACGGTACCGGGATAACTGTAGAGAGGCCGGAAGTCCTTAGGGCTGTTGGCGATGCGACGATTTCGAGCATCAGGTGAAGTATGCAATTCTTGCTGTTCGGACGAAAAAAACACATTTCAACCTGACCTTTAGGACAGGGGGAGTGCTTCAAAAAGGGACACTTAGCGGCGCGGACGGTTGGTCATGCGCGTGCCCTATTGGCGTGGCATGGAAGCGGCTAGTACAGATAGCCAAGCCGGACCGTTACTCGACCAGGTTTCCCAGGCACCCGTCGTTTCGACCCCTTCATCGCAGGACGTCACTCCGCGGTGGCGCGAACGCGTCGCCGCATTGAAAAACATGCCTCCGGTTTTCCGGATGGTGTGGGAGGCTGCGCCGGGAGTGATCGTGGCGAGCCTGACGTGCCGGGTCCTGGTGGCCCTTATCCCCTTGGCCGCCCTGTACGTCACGAAAGTCATCGTCAACGACATCGTCGACTATCGGCAGCATCAGACCGCACTTCCTCACAATTTCTGGTACCTGGTTGGTTTGGAGTTCGCCCTGGCCGGATTGCTGGCGGGGGTCTTGATCCGCATGGTCGCCTATTTCGAAGTTGTTCTGGCAGACCGGTACAGCAAGCACATCAGCACCAGGATTATGGAGCATGCCTCGAAGCTCGATTTGACGACCTTCGAGGATCCCCTCTTCTACGACAAGATGGAGCGGGCGCGTGTGCAGGGCACCGACCGGCTGGTGATGATCCAGTCGACGGGCATGCTGATTCAGCAACTCGTGACGACGATCAGCATGGCGGGTGGAATCATCTTTTTGTCGCCGTGGATTTTGGCAGTGCTGGTTGTTTGCGTGATCCCCGCGTTCATGGGCGAAACGCACTTCGCGTTCAAAGGCTATTCGCTGAATTTCAAGCAGACGCCTGCGAAGCGCGAAATGGATTATTTGCGCATCGTTGGAGGCAGCAAGGAAAGCGCGAAGGAATTGAAGCTGTTCGGACTGGCGAATTACCTTGTGGGGCGATATTCGAAGCTCTCGAATCAACTACACGCCGAGAATGTGAATCTGGCCAAGCGGCGGCTGCTGGTCGGCACGGTGTTCACCACGTTGAGCGCGGTCGGATATTACGGCAGCTACGCGTTCGTGATCTACAAGACGGTCACGGGTTCGCTGGACATCGGCACGTTCTACTTCATGGTCGGCGCGATCGCGCTGGCGAGTTCTAACATCCAGTCGGTGTTCACGACATTCTCGACGATCGCCGACCAGGCGATGTTCATCACCGACCTGCTCGACTTCTTCAATCTCAAGCCGCGCGTTTTCTCGAAACCGAATGCCCTGCGCGCGCCGCGGCCGATTCGGCTCGGATTCGAATTCCAGAACGTTTCCTTCAACTACCCAGGGCAGACACGGCAAGTGTTGAGCAATGTCAGCTTCAGCCTGCGGCCGACGGAACGCATCGCGTTGGTGGGCGAGAACGGGCAAGGCAAGACGACGATCGTGAAGCTGCTGACTCGGCTGTATGACCCGACGGGTGGGCGGATTTTGTTGGATGGCGTGGACCTCCGCGATTACGAGCTCGAGGATCTCTGGAAAGAGATCGGCGTCATCTTCCAGGACTTCGTTCGTTACGACATGACGGCGAGCGAGAACATCGCGATCGGGCGCATCGAAGAGCAGGACAACACATTCCGCGTACGCTCGGCAGCTCAGAAGAGTTTGGCGGAAGGCGTAATTCGCAAGCTAGCCAACGGCTACAACCAGCTGTTGGGACGCCGTTTCGAGGGTGGCACCGACCTTTCGGGCGGCGAATGGCAGAAGATCGCGCTGGCGCGCGCTTATCTGCGCGATGCACAGGTTCTCGTGCTCGACGAACCGACCGCGGCGCTGGATGCGCGATCGGAGCACGAAGTTTTCGAACGGTTTGCCGAACTGACCAAGGGGAAGATGGCGCTGTTGATCTCGCACCGCTTCTCCACAGTGAAAATGGCCGACCGGATTTTGGTTTTAGAGGGCGGACGTATCGCGGAGCAAGGCCCGCACGACGAGCTGTTACAGAACAAGGGTCGCTACGCCGAAATGTTCGAGTTGCAGGCAGCAAGTTACCGATAAGGACGAAACGATGGCTACGCAACAGCATCCCGCATTCGATCCCAATCAACCGATAGCAGCGGCCGAGCTGCCGCGCATTGGCGGCTTGCGCAAGGACTATGTCGGAGCAGTGAACGCGACAGAAATCGGCGACGACGAGCTTCGGTCGGCGGCGGAGACCGAAGCGCGCTCGTGGAGCGAGCTCGATGCGGACGGAAAGATCATCGGCATCGAAGCGAAGTGGAAGACCGTCAAAGCCGCCGTTGAAGCGAAGCTGATCGAGATTCGAGATGCGATGTCGATCGGAATGAAGACGATCGGCGACGCCGAGATTTTTTTCGCGAGTGCAGCGGCGCTTCGGAGTTCGCTGCAGCAGACGAAAGCGATGCTGAAGAAGGTCGCCGACCTGCCGCAGGTCAAAGCCGGCGACTCGGCATCTGGCAAATTGCCGCGCGCATACGTTGCCGTTGAAAGCTATCTGAAAACCGTCGGGCAGCAATTCGACGAAAAGACTTTTGAGAAGTATTTTCTGGCGCTTCAGGAAATCGCCCCGTTGGAAATGAACGAACTGTGGCAATTGCAGTCGTTCGCGAAGATGACGGTTTTGGAAGGCGTGGCGGAACAGGCGGCTGGAATCGATGTGGCGAAGTGCGTTGTGCCTGTAGAGCCGGCCGACGCGAAGACGAAGACGACAGAAGAGTTGGCGGCACAAAAGGCAGCGAAAGAAGCGCAACCGGTGCCGCAGATGACGAAGCTGATCGTCAGCCTGCGCCGCGTCGATGGAACGGATTGGAAAGAGATGTTCGAGCGCGTGAACGCAATCGAACAGGTGCTGCGGCGCGATCCGTGCGATGCGTACGCGTCGATGGATTTCGAAAGCCGCGACCACTATCGCAAGCTGATTTCGGCGCTGGCGGAGCGCTCTGAGGCAACAGAACAGCAAGTTGCCGAGAAGATCGTGGAACTTGCGCGCCCCATTCAAGCGTCGCCCGATGCGCGCGTTCGGTTGCGGCAATCACATGTCGGATACTACCTGGTCGATGAAGGACGGAAGCAGCTCGAGAAGGCGATCGACTATCGGCCGACATTTGTGGAGCGCGTGCAGCGGCTGGTCAAGCGCTGGCCGGACTTTTCTTACATTCTCGGAATCGAGATTTTGACGCTGGCGATTATGGCCGCTGCGGTGTTTGGTTCGCGCGGCAAGGTGAACGGTTGGGTGATCGTGCTGTTATTCCTGTTGCCGGCTGCGGAATGCGCGATTGCGCTGATCAACCAGATTGCGACGACGCTCTTCCCGCCGCAGGCGCTGCCGAAACTCAATTTTGCAAAGGGCGTGCCTGCGGACTTCACGACGATGGTGGTCGTGCCGACGTTGTTGACCAGCGAAGCCGGGATGATGCGGATGGTTCGCGACCTGGAGATTCGCTTCCTCGCCAACCGCGACGAAAACATTCACTTCGCACTGCTGACCGATCCACCGGACGCGGCGCAACAATTCGACGAGAAGGACAAGCTGGCTGATCAGTGCTCGCACATGATTCAGGCGCTGAATGCGAAGTACGCCGGCGAAGGACGCGGCTCGTTTTTCCTCTTCCATCGGCATCGCGCCTACAACGCCTCGGAAGGCATCTGGATGGCGTGGGAACGCAAGCGCGGCAAGCTGCTGGACTTCAATAAACTGCTGCTCGGCACGAGCGACAACTTCCCTGTTAAAGCGGGCGATCTCGGATTGTTGAAGTCGGTGAAGTATGTGATCACGCTGGATTCTGATACGCAGCTTCCGCGTGATTCGGCTCACCGGTTGGTTGGGACGATGGCACATCCGCTGAATCGGGCGATCATCGATCCGGAAAAGAACATCGTCGTCGACGGCTACGGGATTTTGCAGCCGCGCGTCGAGATCAGCATTGATTCGGCACAGCGTTCGCGATTGGCTTCGATCTTCTCGGCGGATGCTGGGTTCGACATTTACGCTCGCGCCGCGTCCGACGTTTACCAGGATTTGTTTGGCGAAGGCAGCTTCACCGGCAAGGGCATTTACGAAGTCGAGACATTCCAGCAGGTTGTGGAGCACCGCTTCCCTTGCAACGTTATTTTGAGCCACGATCTTGTGGAAGGCTCCTATGCTCGCGCCGGTTTGGTTTCCGACATCGAAGTCGTCGACGATTATCCGTCGCACATGAGCGCGTTCAGCCGGCGTAAGCACCGCTGGGTACGCGGCGATTGGCAAATTATTTTCTGGCTGCTGCCGCGCGTGCCGGATTTCTTTGGCAACTATTCGCCGAATCCCCTCTCGGTAATTTCGCGCTGGAAGATTCTGGACAACCTGCGCCGCAGCTTGACGGAAATCGCGACATTCGTGATGTTCCTCTGCGCGTGGCTGTTCTTCCCTGGTAAGGCGGTCTACTGGACGTTGGCGACTTTAGCCGTTATCGCGCTGCCGACCTACTATCAGTTCACCATGTCGATCCTGCGCGCCGGCAAAGGCGTGTTTAGCGGCGCGTTCTGGAAGGCGTGGGCGGCCGATTTCGGAATCGCGCAGGTTAACTTGTTCATTCGTATCGGATCGCTGTGCCATCAGGCGCTGGTTACCGTGGACGCGATCGTTCGTGCGGTCGTTCGGATGACCGTGACGCACGAACGGCTGCTGGAGTGGGAGACGGCGGCGGAGGCGGAGAGCACCTACGGCAAGAAGACGCCGGTTGAAACGTATCTGCAACTGACTCCGTGGATCACTTTTCTTGTTGGCGTGATCGTCGCGCTCGAGAGGCCGGCGTCGTTCATGATCGCGCTGCCGCTGCTGGTTCTGTGGGGACTCTCGAAGCCGATTCAGCAGTGGTTCGATCTTCCGGTTCGGAAACCGGATGCGAAGATCGAAGCGGAAGACAAAAAGCTGCTGAGGCATTCGGCGCTGCGCACCTGGCGGCTGTTCCGTGAATACAGCACGGCGGAAGAAAACTTCATGATTCCGGACACGATCATGAAGCCGGACGCTCTCATCGTGCACCGCATTTCGACGACGAACCTCGGACTGCTTTTGAATTCGCGGCTCGCAGCAATGGATCTGGGCTTCCTGACGCTGCCGGAATTCTTGACGGACACCGAGAGATCGTTTGATTCGATCGACAAGATGCCGCGTCACGAAGGACAGATGTACAACTGGTACGACAATCGGACGCTGGACGCGGTGAAGCCGCGGTTCATCTCGGCGGTCGACAACGGCAACCTCGTTTGCGCGCTCTGGACGGTAAAGCAAGGCTGCCTCGGAGCGATTCGCGAGCCGCTGTTCAAACCCGAAACTCTACAGGGCTTGCGCGATCACCTCGACACGATCGAGGAAATCTTCAAGGCGGAAAATCAGGAAGAGACTCTGCTCGCCGGCGTTCGTGAGATGAAGCAGAAGGTCGCCACGCTGAGCGATTCGCCGGCGACGTGGCTCGATGCTTTGGCAGGTTGCGAACGTGTGACCGTTGCTCTGGCCAAGAAGCTCTCGACCGAACCCATTGAGACTGAGGCCCAATGGTGGGTATACGAACTCCGCCTCCGCATCTCTCATCTCGAGAGCTTGGTGTATGACTTCGCGCCATGGTTGCAGCCGCAGTTCGCGAAGTGCACGGCTGAACCGGGCGTGCTGGAACTGGTGCCGGCCGAAAAGCTGACGCTCGAAACGCTGCCGAAGGTCTGCCACACGCTCGATCAGAAGTTGTGGCGGATGCTCGAGGAAGGCGGTTCGAACGTTGAATCGCGCTCTGCGCTACAGTTGCTGCGCTCGGCGGTTGGACGGACCAGCAGCATCGCGAAAAGCATGACGACGCGCCTGGAACGGGTTGCGGAGCGCGCCGACACACTGGCTCGCAGTATGAACTTCAACTTTTTCTTCGACGCGAAGAAGAAGCTCATGTTCACGGGCTACAACGCCGAGGAAGGCAAATTCACGCCGAGCCATTATGACTTGATGGCATCGGAGGTCCGCTCGGGCGTGTATGCCGGCATCGCGAAGGGCGAACTGCCGCAAGAAAGCTGGATGGCGCTGGAACGCAAGATGACCAGTTACAAGGACGAACAGGTGATGCTGTCTTGGACGGGCACCATGTTCGAATACCTGATGCCGGTGTTGTGGATGAAGATTTTCCCGAACACGATCATCGACGAGACGACACGCGGCGCGGTTCGTGCGCAGCAGAGGTACGCCGACGATAAAGGAATTCCCTGGGGGATTTCGGAAGCATCGTGCTCGATTATCAACGCTGCGGGTCACTATCACTACGAGGCGTTCGGCGTCCCGGGCATCGCGGTGAGCCGCGATTTGTCGCGCGATCTTGTCGTTTCGCCATATTCGACGTTCCTGAGTTTGATGGTCGATCCAAAGGGAGCGATCAAAAATATTCAGCGGATGAAGGATCTCGGCTTCCTCGGCTCGCACGGATTCTTCGAGTCGGTGGATTACACAAAATCGCGCATGAAGAAGGGCGAGAGGTTCGAGATCTGCCGCTGCTGGCTGGCGCACCACTCGGGCATGAGCCTGATGGCGGTTGCGAACATCCTGTGCGACGGTTCGTCGCAGCGCCGGTTCCATTCGGAGCCGATGGTGGAGTCGATCGAACGGCTGCTGCATGAGAAGACGTTACGCAACGTACAGCTTGAGCCTTCGGGTGCTGCGGATGAAGCCGCGGCCATGACCGCGAATTCAGCAGCGGCAGACAAAGCGGATCAGAAGAACTGGGCTGCTGCGCCTTCGAAGTTAAATTCGGCTGCTTAACCTACGTTGGTTGTTTACACGTCGTGAAGAGCGCGATCGAGCGAAGCGCCGGCTCCGCGTTCTACACAATCCTCTGTATTGTTTGTGCTGCTCGCTGCATCTTAACTGGATGTAGGAAGCGTCCCGTTCGCAGTTGAAATCGTTCGCGTTCACCCGCCACGGCCGCATCCCGGCCGTGCCCCACGGTTCGGCCTACCAAATTCAAGGCAAGGTGCGTCATGGCTACACCCAAATCGGCCCTCAGCAGCAGCTCGAAAACTCCTCAAATTCTCAGCGAAGATCAACACGCGGCGTTTCAGGACAAGGTTCGGCAGCGCGTTTCGCATCGCGCATATGACATCTATCAGAATTCCGGCAGTCAGGACGGCAACGATTACGAGCACTGGATTCAGGCGGAAAACGAGGTCTTGCAGCGCGGAATCGAAGTGCGCGAATCGGGAAGCTGGCTTGCTTTCAATGCATCGATCCCAGAAGGCTCGGCAGATGACGTAGAGATTTGCCTCACTCCGACGAGCGTCACCGTTCGCGCGGAGAAAGCTGAACCGACCAAGAACACCGAGGCAAGTGCGCAAGACATTACAGAACGAGAGATCTTTCTTACGCACGATTTAAACACTGAGATTGAACCTGCGACCGCTAGTGCTACGCTGAAAGATCAGAAATTAACGATCATGGTGAAGAAGCGATACCCCGTCGGCACAAACACCACGTCGCCCGCGACGGCTTCGATAGCATCGACGCCGGCAAAGGCAGAATCCGCAAAGGCATAATTCCAACCGCTTGAGCGACTCTCAGCCCATTCGCCCGCCAGCCTTGGGGGCGACCCGCACCGCGGATGGACGTTGGCAGTTCGTGGTGTGGGCGCCGGCGCGAAAGAGCGTTGAACTTTCGCTCCCATCGAAAACAGATTCCACTGCGAAATCCGTTCCGATGGAGCGCGATTCCTCTGGGTACTTTCACGCCGTCGTGGATGGTCTCGAACCTGGCGCTCGCTACTCGTTCCGATTGGATCGCGGCGACACTCGGCCAGACCCTGCATCGCGATTCCAACCTGATGGTGTGCATGCGGCTTCACAAGTCATCGACCCGAGCACATTTGGCTGGACTGACCAGGTGTGGAAGGGTGTCGCGCTGCGCGACACGGTCCTTTACGAGTTGCATGTCGGCACTTACACGCGCGAAGGAACATTCGCAGCACTGATTCCCCATCTTGATCGGCTCGCTGATCTCGGCGTGACGACGATTGAGTTGATGCCAATCTCCCAATTTCCCGGCGGAAGAAACTGGGGATACGACGGTGTTTTTCCATTTGCGGTTCAGAATAGCTACGGAAATCCGTCCGATTTGCAAAAGTTTGTCGACGCTGCGCATTCGAAGGGACTCGCTGTTTGTCTCGATGTGGTTTACAACCACCTCGGCCCAGAGGGGAACTACCTCAACGAGTACGGGCCTTACTTCACGGATTTCTATCACACCCCTTGGGGCTCGGCGCTGAACTTTGACGGTCGTCAGAGCGATCACGTTCGACGCTTTTTTATTGAGAGCGCGTTGCATTGGCTGGAGCAGTTTCACTTCGACGCGCTGCGCCTCGACGCAGTTCACAGCATTTACGATGCGAGCGCGAACCCCTTCCTAGCGGAGCTCTCGAACGCAGTGCGCGCACTATCGAAGCGAGTCGGGCGCGAGATCGTGCTGATCGCCGAGAGCGACCTAAACGATGCGCGTATGGCTTTGCCGACCGGGCCTGAAGCCGAGGGGCTAGGCATGCATGGACAGTGGAGCGACGATTTCCATCATTCCCTTCATACGCTCGTGACGAAAGAAACCGCCGGCTACTATCAGGATTTCGGAACTGTTCATCACTTAGCAAAGACCATTTCGAATGGCTGGTATTACGACGGAATCTATGCGCCTCACCGCGAACGGCGACATGGGAATTCCCCGCTCAAGTTAGAGCCGGAACAATTCGTCGTCTGCATTCAGAATCACGATCAGGTCGGAAATCGCGCGCTCGGCGACCGCATCAGCAATCTAACGGATGTTGAAGGACTCAAACTCGTGGCCGGAGTTACGTTGCTGTCGCCCTTTACACCGATGCTGTTCATGGGCGAAGAGTACGGCGAGACGGCTCCCTTTCAATATTTCATAAGCCACGGCGACGCAGGCCTGGTCGAAGCTGTTCGGAACGGACGGCAGGCAGAGTTTTCACATTTTGGCTGGAAGGGCACGATTCCTGATCCGCAGGCGGAAGCGACGTTCGAACGATCGCGGCTTGATCATTCGCTCGCAACGAAGGAACCTCATCGGACGCTGCGGCTTTTCTATAAGACCCTGCTTGAGTATCGCCGATCACGACGGCTCTGTAATGTTCGGCCGACGGCTGTAAATGAGTTGCCGAACGCTGTGTTCGTCCTGCGAACCACCGAAGTAAGTTCAGTCGCGGTGCTCTTTCATTTTGGCGACAACACAGCCACTTTACCTCTCAATCTGCCGCCCGGAACATGGAGCAAAGAGATTGATTCTGCCGCTCTAGGGTGGAAAGGTCCCTCGGCTCTACCGGAGAAACTCCGAGGTGGCAATGCGGTACAGTTAACCCTGCAACCTCGATCCTTCGTTGTTTACGAACAATCGAACGAACCGATTCAAACGCAGAAACCCTGACCACTACCTCATGTCGACGACCACTCCAGCCCGTCCTCTTCTCGCAACCTATCGTCTTCAATTCAACAAAGATTTCACGTTTCAGGCCGCTACAAAGATCGTCGACTATCTCGCCGACCTGGGTATCACACACGTTTACGCTTCGCCGATTCTGACCGCGCGACGTGGCAGCACGCACGGATATGACGTTACCGATCCAACGCGCCTCAATCCAGAACTCGGAACCGAGGGCGACTTCAACGTCTTCCGCGAAAAACTACGCGAACGCGGCATGGGTTTGATCCTCGACATCGTTCCAAATCACATGTCGGCGAGCAGTGAAAATTCCTGGTGGATGGATGTGCTCGAAAACGGCCCAGAATCGGCCTATGCGTCCTATTTCGACATCGATTGGCGGCCGCCATCGCGGATTCTCGAGGGGAAAGTGCTCCTGCCGGTGCTTGGACGCCCATTTGGCGAGGCGCTCGAGCATCTCGAACTTAAGCCCATCGTTCTCGAAGGCAAATTTTTCATCCAGTATTTCGATTCCCTATTTCCCTTGGCGCCGGCGACCTATCACTTGATTCTGCGACGTCGCTTGAACGAACTTCGCGAGGCGCTGGGGGAGCACTCTCCATCCTTTCAGGAATATTCCGGCATCGCCGCAGCCGCCGCGGCCCTGACGGACCACTCCGACTCCACGACAGCACGAGATGCGGGTGCGGACCGCCGCCTCCGCTTCGAATCGCTGCGGCAGCGCCTTCGTCAGCTGATGACGCAGGACCCAAAAATCAGCGAATTCGTTTCGCAGAATCTCAGTGGAATACAAGGTCAGGCAAAAGACCCTTCGAGCTTTTCCTCTCTCGAAACGCTTCTGGCGCAGCAGCACTACTTGCTAGCGTACTGGCAAAACGTCAACGAAGAGATCAACTATCGACGATTCTTTACGATCAACGATCTCGTCGGCCAGCGAATGCAAGACCCGCTCGTTTTTGAGGCGACGCACGCGCTGATTTTGCGCATGATCGAGCAAAGCAGCCTTGACGGCCTGCGCATCGATCACATCGATGGATTGCGTGATCCACTGGGCTACCTGCGCCAACTGACGGAACGCGTAGCCTCGTCAGCTACGCACGCTGCGCCAACGCCCGAATCACCCGTTACAAATGGAGGCGCCGCTCCGGCCCTACCGATCTTCGTTGAAAAGATTTTGGCTCGCAACGAACGTCTACCCAATGGCTGGCCCGTCGCCGGCACGACCGGGTACGACTTCGTGAACGCGCTCAACGCTTTTTTTGTCGACCCCAAAGGCGCTGGTCAAATCGAGAAGATCTATTCTCGCTTCATCGGCAAAGAAATCGCATACGACGAACTGCTCTATCAAAAAAAGAAGCTGGTGATGTCTATTCTGCTCGGCGTTGAAATACGCGCGGCCGGGCAACAATTTCAGATGCTGGCGCGCAACGATCGCTATGCGCGAGAGATTCCGCGGCTTGAGCTGAATCAAGTGCTGATCGAGGTGACTGCCCAACTTTCGGTCTATAGGACCTACATCAGCAACCTTGACGTAGCTGAGGAAGATAAACGCCGCATCGAGCAAGCAATCGAGCGCGCACGCTTGAAGGCTCCGCAACTCAGCGCGCCGGCATTCGATTTTCTTCGTGACGTGCTATTGCTCCTGAACCGGCCGCATCTTTTGCCCGGTCAACGTGAGGCAAGGCTCGCCTTCGTCATGCGTTGGCAGCAATTCACCGGCCCGATCATGGCCAAGGCATTTGAAGATACATTCCTCTACGTCTTCAACCCCCTGATTTCACTGAACGAAGTGGGCGGCGACCCGCGGCCTTCAACGGCACATGCCGCAGATTTCCCGGGATACATCAAAACGCGACAAAAAGATTGGCCGCACGCCATGAATGCGTCCACGACGCACGATACGAAACGCGGTGAAGACGTTCGTGCCCGAATCAACGCTCTCTCAGAAATGCCTGCGATCTGGCAGAAGCATCTTGATCGCTGGTCGAAATTGAACGCGCAGCACCGCAAAACGATCGACGGCCAGCCTGTGCCCGATCGCAACGAAGAAATTTTCCTCTACGAGACGCTCGCCGGCGCATGGCCGTTCGACGGCGAGCGCGCGTCCTTCATTGATCGATTGAAAGCGTACGCCATCAAAGCAACGCGGGAAGCAATGGTCCACACGCGGTGGACCCGGCCAAACCTGCGTCACGAGCAGGCGCTCGAGCGATTCATCAGTTCCATACTCAAACCCGGATCCAAAAACAAATTCGTCGCGGACTTCGCGGAGTTTCAAAAACGCGTCGCGTTTTATGGAATGGCGAACGGCCTCGCGCAGGCGCTCATTAAGGTGGCTTCGCCCGGCGTGCCTGACTTCTACCAAGGATCCGATCTTTGGGATTTCCGCCTCGTCGATCCCGACAATCGCCAGCCCGTCGACTTTGAAGCGCGAAAAATTAAGCTGACTAAAATGCGCGCGCTCGACGAGTCTCCTTCACCGTCGTACATCGAAGTCGCCAAAAGCTGGCAGGACGGCGGCATCAAGTTGTACGTCATCTGGAAGACGCTGCAACAGAGGGCGCAACATCCCGAGCTTTATTCGGATGGAGAATTTCTGACTCTTGACGTGCGCGGCAAGCGCGCCGAACACGTAACCGCTTTTGCGCGGCGCTTACAGAGGGATTGGGCGGTGATTGTTGTGCCGCGGTGGTTGGCGCGCGCAGGATTTCCGCTGCCGCCGCAAGGCACCGGACAGTTCTGGGGCGACACGAGAGTGCTGCTTCCGAAAGCAGCACCAACTCAGTGGAAGAACGTGTTTACAAGTGGAATCGTAACGGTCGAAGAAAAAAATGCAAGCCGGCTGATCCGCCTCAACGACCTGGGTCAGTTTCCAGTCGCGCTCCTCACGCCCGAAACGCTCGCCCGCAAAGCTTAAGGCCAACTAGATCGACAGAAGTTTGCCGATGCCTTGGAGCGGAATTCCAACCCACGTCGGCCGGTTGTTCAGCTCATACCCCAATTCGTAGATCGCTTTCTCTAGCAGGTGCAATTCGAGCACCGTCTGAATTTCAGCCTGCGTTGCGGGCAGATACGGCGCGTTCTTCGCCGTCGCAAAATACTTCGCCAGGTATCTGTCAGCGACCCACGAATTCCACGCCTCGGCCCACACTCCCATTCGTGCGACACCATCTCCGGCGGCACGATCTTCACCTAGCAACGGCGCGAACGCCGCATAGTGAAACGACCGCAGCATTCCGGCAACGTCCTGCAACGGAGACCGCTTCACGCGACGTTCTTCAATCGACCGCGCGGGCTCGCCTTCAAAATCGATGATCACGAAATCACTCTCTGTCCGCAGAACTTGTCCCAGGTGATAGTCGCCATGAATTCGCGTTCGCATCGCTCGAATCGGCTCGCGCAGCGCCGTGTTAAAGCGAGCGGCGATTTCGCTCTCACGCTCGGCAAGATTCTCTGCCTTCCCACGCCATTCAGCCGGTAGATATTTCAATTTGTCGCGCAGCAGCGAGAACACGCGAACAAGCAGGCGATTCACAGACTGCTCTAACGCCTGTTGTGAATCCATCGTGAATGGCTCAGGCGCGAAAGCCGGGTCGCTCGCATCCGATGCCAAAGCTAAATGCATTTCTGCCGTGCGCTGGCCGAGCAGTTCGACGGACGCGAGATAAGTTTCTACGGAGCTCTTGGCGGTGTCAGGAACACCGTCGAAATTGCCCGGCGTTGACACTCCGCCGGCAGCCGTTTTTCCGGTACCCGTAATCTTCCGGACTTCATCGTAATAGTTCGCGAGCAATTTCAACGTGAATCCCCACGCATCGCCCTGGTTTGGGACAAACTTCTGCAACATGCCTTGCGACATGGGCTTGCCGTCGCGTGCTTGATATTCCAGCGTTCCCGCGAGAGCCGGCACGCTTTTCAACGACGTTTTTTCCGTCAGAAATTGGCCGATTTCTAGATCGGGATTGATGCCTTCCTGAATTCGGCGGAAGAATTTGAGGATCAGCCGGTCGCCATAGATGATGGACGTATTGCTTTGTTCCGCTCCAACCGGCTTGGGCGTGAGCACCGCGACAGGCTCTGATGCGAGGCGCGAATACGCTGTCGTTTGGAGCCCGCGAAGCTCGCCATGTTCCCCCGCGATCGCTGTTCCCTTTTCGATCAGTTGGGCAAGTGCCGTCAAAAACGCGGCGTTCCTCAGGCCGTCGGCCAGCATCATCGAGCCGCCGTCCGGACTCGGAACCTTCAGCCCCTCAACGCCCGCGCTTTCCGACCGCACCAGCGGAATCGCGTAGAACTCGTCGGCCCCGTCGTCGTAATGCACCACCGCGACGAAAATGTAGGCATTGCCGCCGCCAGCCGGAATCGAAAGCGTGTCGACGATGTCGACCGACGCGATCTTGCGCGCCTTCCCGCCAAACCATCGCTGCCTCAGCAAATACTCAGGAAGTTGTGACGCCAAAGCTGTTTGCAGAGTCGATTCCATTCTCTTCCCCGCACCAAGGTCGGCCATGAGGTGCCTCCAGATAGGTACAGGTTCGATTCACCAAGCCACTGAGCGGTCGCAGTCTCTAAAGCGGCTGAAGTTCGTCGCTGTCGTCTGTCTTCTTCTCGGCCAACGACCGTTCCAGGAACTTGCGCGCCAGATCCTGCCCGCCAAACCCAAACGCAATCGCCAGCCCCAACATGAACGCTCCAAATACGATCGAAAACGCCGCAAGCACGGTTTGCCGCGCGACGCTCAATTCATCCAGCGCCATCGTAATCGCCAGGATCCAGATGATAAAGCGAACCGACCAGCTGAACAGCATGGCTGAACCGTAGCCTCTGTTCACAGAACCCAGGAGGACGGCGCGAGACAGGAAGTTCGCGATGACCAAACCCAGGAACAAGATCAGCATTGCGACGACGATTTCTGGAAGCAGTCGCAGCAATCGCGCGATCTGCTCCTGAAGCCCTGCAATATTCAATACGCTGATGCCGATCAGGATGAAGCCAAGTAAGGTGATCCAGAAAACCGATCGGCTCAACACCTCCGTCATCGACGGTAAAGCCGCCATCCGAAGGACCTTGGACGCTCCCGCTTCCTCCGACAACCGATCCAGCTTGGTGAGCCGCAGGATCATGCGCGCGGCATATTTGAATGCGTACGCGACCAGCACACCGGTGAGCACGATCACCAGCATCACGACCAGGCGTGGCAGGAACTGGGCGATCATTTGCGACATGTTTTGGTACGCCTGTTGCAAACCTTGGACGATCGCGTCTTTCATCGTTTCACCTCAGCTTTTCGCCTTCCAGCGCTCGATCAAATACGGCTTCTGGCGTTCGAACTCCAGACAGAGCGCTTCGGTGTCGGCTTCCATTTCTTCGGGGGTCGATTGGGCGTGGTCCGCCAAAAATGAAAAGAGTTGTCCACGGTACAGAGGCACGAGAGCTTGCAGGATGTGGTCGCGTGAGATTGCCGTCCGATGATATGCCGCCGCAAAGTCATACAACACGCGAACCCACAACTCCGATGGAAAATCGAACTTATCGATGTCCATCGCGGCAATTTGCTTCAGTTGCGCAAGCGTGTCCTTGGCCAAGATCGACTTCAAAACGGCGTCCTGCAGCGTCTGAAAGCCATTGCGGAACAGCTCGAAACTTTTGTCCGGCCGCGGCGGCGCATCCTCGGGCGTCAGTTCGTGGTCCGAGCCGAACGTCTGCACGCTCTCCGTGCCGTTGCGATCGAGCCAGTGGTCCTGGAAAGCGTCGCAGCAATAAAAAAGATTGCCGACCGTCTGTCGAATCGTCTCGACGATGTCGGGGCCGCCGCTTGGAACCGTTGTCCTCGGCCCAAGATAGGATTGGCTGCATTTCATCCCGTTGCAGATCGCGTTGACGGCCATCCAGGCTTCAGGGCGAGCGCGAACCGCTTCATCCATTGGCTGCGATCCGCATTCCGACGCGAGGCGGCCCGAGAATCCCCACTCATCCGCGTACATCTCGCGGATGCGCACACCGAATACTGCTCGGCTCATCGGGTACAGAAGATTGCGCGCAAGCAAGCCCTGAAATTTGCTGCGGGAATATAAAGGAGCAACGAAAGCAAAATCCTGGCGATAAGCGGGGCGCAGGAGATTCGCGGCCCACGCCGGATCCAGACTCGTCGTCGCCGGCGATACGACCGCGCAGGCCTTGACCCGCAACAGGTCCGCCGCAGAGAAGACCACTTTCAGCGCGGAACCCTGCGACGGTGATCGTCCGTATTGCGTCGTGATGCGATGCACCGTTCGAAGCGACGTTATGCCGCGCCGGATGGAATCCTTTTTCCCATTCAAACTCGCGATGATCTGCTGGGTTTGATCCGACGAACCACCGTCTACATTCAAAATCGCGACGCGATCCCGAACGAAATTCTGCTGATAGCTATCTTCGATGGACTGGATCGCTTGCGCGATCGTCCCCGCATTGTTGTACGTGGGGATCGCCACGAGCAAATCTGCCTCGCCCACGCTCATCAGCTGGCGAAGTAGATCTTCCGAAAGTAGGCTTTCGTCGGCCAAAAAAGGTCCGCTCCTGCTCTATTACGGCAATCAGGTAAACCTTAGAAACTTACACTCGACGCGCGGAGAGTTCAAAGTTCAAATGCGTCGCAGACGGAACCAAAAGAATTGATAGGGCGCAAGCGTCAGTAAATAAGGTAGTTCTCCGATACGAGGAAACAGGTTACGCCCAAACATCTCGATCGGGATATGTCCTTTAAAGCTCTGCAGGTTGAGCTCGACGGCCTGCGCGGAGCTCGACAAATTGTTCACTACCAACACCTTTTCCTCACCTAACTGCCTTACATAAGCAAGCACCCGATGGTTCGACGGGCTCAGGAAGTCGATCGATCCTCGGCTGAAGACGCGGAATGAATTCCGCGTTTGAATGACGGACTTCGTCCAAGAAAGCAGCGAGTGCTCCGTCCGCCGCTGCGCTTCTACGTTCACGGACTGGTATCCATACACTGGATTCGAAATCAGCGGCGAGTAGAGCCGCTCCGGGTCAGACGAAGAAAACCCCGCGTTCCATCCCCCGTTCCACTGCATCGGTGTTCGAACGCCATTACGATCGCCGAGATAAACGTTGTCGCCCATGCCGATTTCGTCGCCGTAGTAGATAATCGGCGTCCCCGGCATCGACAGCAGCAACCCATTCAGCAGCTCGATGCGGCGCCGATCGTTTTCCAAGAGCGGGGCAAGGCGCCGCCGAATGCCCAGATTAATGCGCATCGTCTTATCGTTCGCGAACGAGTCGTACATGTAGTCGCGCTCGATG
>Ga0209169_10000832_pt1 | contig 19012 bp, 12 predicted proteins | sample HubBroMetageWRM4_FD_188346 | JGI IMG/M metagenome (GOLD analysis project Ga0209169, IMG submission 188346) | Warmed soil microbial communities from the Hubbard Brook experimental Forest, New Hampshire - Hubbard Brook CCASE Soil Metagenome WRM 4... | ecosystem: Environmental > Terrestrial > Soil... | reverse complement strand
GTCGTCACCCATACCAGGGACCAGAATGACGATGGTGACATCGGCGACGCGAACGATGTCCACTTCGTCCTGACCGACGCCGACCGTCTCAATCATGACGAGATCGCGACCGGAGGCGTCGAGTACCGTGGCGACATCGGCGGTGGCGCGCGCCAGTCCGCCCAAAGAGCCGCGCGTGGCCATGCTGCGAATATAAATGCCGGGGTCGGAAAAGTGGTCCTGCATGCGGATGCGGTCCCCGAGAATCGCTCCGCCGGTGTAAGGGCTGGTGGGATCAACGGCGATGACGCCGACGGTTTGATTCTGTTTGCGATATTGCTTGGCGAGTTGATCGACTAGCGTGCTCTTGCCCGCGCCGGGAGCGCCGGTGAGTCCGAGGATGCGAGCGTGGCCGGTTTGTGGAAACGCAGTTTTGAGCAGATCGGCCCAGCCGGGGGAACGGTTCTCAACTGTGGTGATGGCGCGCGTGAGGGTGAGGGGGTCACCGGAGCGGAGACGGTCAAGCCAGGATTGGAGGTCGGGGGCCAAGAAATCAGTGTAAAGCATGACCACCCGGTTTTGCCGCAGGTCAACGCGGATGAACGCAGATCAGTCTTTAAGCAATTGCCGTGCGATCACCAACCGCTGGACTTCACTGGTGCCTTCGCCGATGGTGCAGAGTTTTACGTCGCGATAAAACTTTTCGGCAGGATAGTCTTTGATGAAACCGTAGCCACCGTGAATCTGCACACTCTCGTTGGCACAGCGGACGGCGACTTCGCTAGTAAATAGCTTGGCCATCGAGGATTCCTGCGTGCTCTTCATGCCGGCATCTTTCATGGCGGCGGCGCGGAAGGTGAGCAACTTGGCGGCTTCGATCTCAGTGGCCATATCGGCGAGCTTCCACTGGATGCCTTGGAATTCGCTGATGGCCTTTCCGAATTGCTTACGCTGTTTGGAATACTTGAGCGCACACTCGTAGGCGCCTTCAGCCATACCGAGGGCCAGTGCGGCAATGGAGATGCGGCCACCGTCGAGTACGCGCATGGCATCGATGAAACCGGCGCCTTCTTTGCCCAGAAGATTTCCGGCGGGAATGACACAGTCTTCGAAGATGAGTTCAGAGGTATCGCTGGCGCGCAGGCCGAGCTTGTTTTCTTTTTTGCCGGGACGAAATCCCTTGGTGTCTTTCTCCACAATAAAAGCGGATAGGCCGTGAGTATGAGCGGCGCGGTCGGTCACGGCGATCACGACCAGAACGTCGGCGTAACGACCGTTGGTGATGAAGGTCTTGGTGCCATTCAACACCCAGTTGTTGCCCTTGCGGACGGCAGTCATGCGGGCGCTGCCAGCGTCGGAACCGGAGGAGGGTTCGGTCAACCCCCAGGCGCCGATGTATTCGCCGGTGGCCAGCTTGCTGACGTATTTCTTCTTTTGCTCTTCGCTGCCTGCCAGAAAAATGTGGTTCGAACCGAGCGACGTGTGTGCAGCTACGATGATGCCGACAGAACCGTCCACGCGAGAGAGTTCCTCGATGGTGGTGACGTATTCGATGTAGCCCATGCCGGGGCCACCATATTCGGGCGGAAAAATCGTGCCCAGTAGGCCGAGTTTTCCCAGTTCTTTGATGGTGGCCAGAGGGAACTCGCCGGCCTCGTCCCATTCCATGACGTGGGGTAGGATTTCGCGTTCGGCAAATTCGCGGACGCTTTTCTTAAGGTGAAGTTGTTCGTCGTTCAGTTGGAAATCCAAGAGATCCTCTTCCGCAAGCGATTGCCTCGTCGTGTACTTCCGCTCGGCAAAACGAAAGGAAGGACGACACTTTGATTTAAACATGATGAAAGAAAGCAGAAAAGTTACTCTGGGCGCAGACCACGCGGGATGTGGAAAGACGCGTGGTTACTGGCGATTCGCATGTTTTTCATGGAGTCGCCAACCGACCGATTGGTCGTGAGAAAAACAGTTCTGGGGTGTTTCTTTGATTTGTGGTGACAGCCGGCGCAGACGCCCCGCTACTGGGATACGGCGAGGAAGCGCTGGAAAACTTCGTTTGAGAGCAGGTGGCCGCGGCGGGTTAGGCGGATCACGCTCCCTTGCTGTTCGAGCAAAGCGGTCTGGACGAGTTCGGCGATGACGGGAGCGAGGCTGGAAATCTCGTCCTGGCCGAAGGTGCTCGCGACTCGGTCGAGGTCCAGTCCACGATTCAGGCGGAGCCCCAGAAAGAATGTCTCTTCGAGTGCGGCATGTCGGTCGATGAGATTAGGCTTGGGCGCTGCTGCGGTGACATATTGATCCAGCGTGTCGGGCGTGGAGAAGCGAACGGCATCCCGCGAATCAGGAGTCGTCAGCATGGAGTGAGCATCGACGCCGAACCCGAGATAGGGTTGGCGAGTCCAATATTTCAGGTTGTGGCGGGACTCGCGGCCAGGATGGGCAAAATTGGAGATTTCGTACTGCTCGATTCCTGCGGCTTCGAGCCTGTCGCAAGCGGTCTCGTACATGTTGGCCGTCAGATCTTCGTCAGGAACGAAATGGGCGTGATATTTCTTTCCTCCGGCGATCAGTTCCCTGCCCAGGCGCGAGTCGTCGTCAACCTCCAGCATGTAGATGCTGACGTGAGGCACCTCCGTCGCGATTACCTGTTCGATCGAAAATTCCCAGCTCTGCGCCGTCTGATGGGGCAGGCCAGCGATGAGATCAAGATTTAGGTCGGTAATGCCGGCGCCGCGCAGTCGTGTAATATCGTCGAGAACTGTTGCGCGATTGTGCAAGCGCCCGACCGAAGAGGCTTCCTGGTCAACGAAGGACTGTACGCCCAAGCTCACACGGTTAACGCGGTGACGGCGGAAGAGCTCGATCAGCGGCGCGGTTAAAGTTCCGGGAGCGCATTCAACTGTGACTTCCGCGTCGGGGTGAACGTCGAAATTTTGCCAAATGGTGACAAATAGACGCTCCAGTTGGCTAACATCAAGGATGGTGGGAGTTCCGCCGCCGAAGTAGACGGAGTCGACGTTTCGCTCCACGCGGCCACCCATTTGTTCGGCGGTGGCCGAGGCGTTGGCGAGGTCGTTGCAGATGCGGTCAACGTAGCGCTGGAAAACAGATTTAGAAAAAACATCCGAAGCGAAGTTGCAATAGGTACACTTGGTACGGCAGAACGGGACCGAGAGGTAGAGACCCAGCGCCATTTGGATGATTATCCCACGCGTGACGCTTCGGCAGGGTGCGACACCTGAGGTTCGGTTGGCCAGGGAGAGCCTTTAATCGCGGAGGACGCAGAGCAACCGCGGGAAACGCAGAAAAGGCCTGGATATGACGCTTCCACGTGTAGTGATCACCGGAGTTGGCGTGGTCAGTCCCAACGGGATTGGCAAGGAAGCTTTTTGTCGCGCCATTCTGGCGGGAAAGTCGGGGGTGAAGCGGATTTCGCGCTTTGACCCCTCGGAGTTGCCAGTGCACGTGGCAGGGGAAATTCCTGAGTTCGATGAACTGGCATGGGTGGATGCACGCGAGCGCAAGCATGTTTCCCGCGTGGTTCCGCTGGCGGTGGCCGCCTCGGCGGAGGCGATTCAGGATGCCGGGCTTGACCCGGCTGCGATGAGCTTGGAGGAGAAGCGCGAGATTGGCGTGATTCTGGGCACAGGCGGCGGAGCACAGGAATTTTCCGAAGAACAATACCGGCTATGGCACAGCGGGCATATTAAACAAGTCAGCCTTTTCTGCATTCCCAGCGGCACTATGGGAACGATTCCGAGTGAAGTAAGCATGCGCTTCGGCTTTCGGGGATACAGCCATGTGGTGACCGCGGGCTGTACTTCTTCGACCGACGCGATTGGCTATGCCTACCAGCACATTCAGGCCGGGGTGCAGCCGATGTTTCTGGTGGGCGGCGTGGATTCGGCAATTACGCCGGGGATCATCAAGGGCTATAGCATGCTGCGGGCGCTAACGCAGTCGTGGAACCTGGAGCCGGAGCGGGCGTCGCGACCATTCTCGGCAGACCGGGATGGGTTCGTGATTGCAGAGGGTTCGTGGATGTTCATCCTGGAGGAATACGAGCACGCGCGGGCGCGGAGCGCAAACATTTATGCTGAGATCATCGGCTATGGCTCGACCTGCGAGGCATTTCATCGCGTGCGCATGAGCGAGTCTCCGGAAGAACCGGCAAGAGCTCTGACGCTGGCTCTGGAAGAGGCGGCCATAGCGCCGCAAGATGTGCAATATGTGAACCTGCACGGAACCTCTACTGAGATGAACGATCGCGTGGAAACGCGGGCGCTGAAGCTGGCTCTGGGCAGACATGCCGAGCGAATTCCCATGTCTGGGTTGAAGTCGCAGATCGGGCATGCGCAAGGCGCCTGCGGATCGGCCAGTGTGGCGGCGACGCTGATCGCGATGGAGCATGGCAAGGTTCCTCCGACGATCAATCTGGATGTGCGCGACCCGGAGTGCGATTTGGATTATGTCCCTGATATGGGGCGCACCGCAAAGATCGAGCATGCGATTTGCAATTGCGTGGGTTTTGGATCGAAAAACTCGGCGCTTGTGCTGAGAAAAGTGGCGTGATTTAATATGCCGCATGAAACTCGCCGTTAGTAGCCTCTGGCTGGCTCTTCTCTTGTTTCCGCCATTCTTGTTCCCGCAAACCTTAGTAAGTCGCCCTTATGTGATTCGCGCGGAAACCACCACGGTCGATACTTACACCGGCATGACCCACACCTGCATTCTGGTGCAGGCGGATGGCCACTATCGCCGCGAGCGTACGTTTCAGGGGATGAGCGGGGGAACTCCGTACGTCGACATCTATGTGGATGCCTTGCCGGAAGATAGCTTCAAACGGCTACAGGCGATTCTCGATAACGAAAGTTTCCAGAAAATCAACACTCCCCTGTCGCGAGGCGGGATCATCCAGAATATGGATACGTTCGTAGCCACCATTCCGCGGGAGCACGGCCTACAGAACATGAATTTTATGACAGTCAGCGAGCGCAAGCCCTACGAGAAAGACCTGAAACCGTTGATGGCCTGGATGAAAGAAGTGGAGAAGCGAAAAGTGTCCGCTCTTAAGGAAAAGACTTCGGATAATTGCGCTGCGCCCATGGTGCAATTTCGGACGGGGTTGCCGCCGCTGGAGCTGGAGGAGAAGCCCAAACAGCCTTGAGCGGATTTTGGGCAAGAACGTGAATCGGGCCATTTAAGCATATGCCGTGAGGAATGGCTGGGGAATAGTAAAGATGAACGAAGACTGGCGTGGCCGAATCGGAGTCTTTACTGCCGCATTGCTGGCGGCGTTGACGTGGAGCAACTCAAATGCCGCAGACAAGAAATATACTGCGCTCACAAACGCCGAAGCCCAGACAATGCTGGATCAGATCCAAGCTGACATCAAGGAAAACTACTACGACCCCTCCATGCATGGTGTAGACCTCGACAAACGATTCGCCGAAGCGCGACAAAAGATTGCGGTGGCGCAATCTCAAGACCAAGCGCTGCTGGACATTGCGGCTGCCACTCAAGCGCTGAAGGATTCGCACACCCACTTCCGACCGCCTTTCCGTCCCTATGGGGTCGACTATGGGTGGCTGATGCAGCCCGTCGGCGACTCCAATTGCTACGTTACGGCGGTTCGCCCGGACAGCGATGCTGCAACGAAAGGAATGAAAGCTGGGGATCAAGTGGTATCTATCAATGGAATCTCGGTCGTGCGAGAGGACATCAACTACATTGAATATTCCTACCGTGTGTTTCCTCAATCTGGATTTCACTTGGTACTGCACACGCCGGATGGCGCTGAACGCCCGATAGTGACGATGGCAAAGGTGATACCAGGGCAGAACATGATTCGGCGCGCCGACTTCTTCAATTGGGCGGAGCACCACAGGAATGAAGGGCACGATGATCGATCTAAGTATCACGAGGTGAGCCCGCAGGTTGTTTTTTGGAAGCTCCCCGATTTTGTGGTCTTTCCCAGCGATGTAGACGGGTTTTTGAACAAGGTCAGATCGTACGACACGGTGGTCCTTGATTTACGAGGCAATCCGGGTGGCATCGTTGATTCCTTGGAGAAGTTCGTGGGGGGATTCTTTGATCATGACGTGAAGATCGACGACCGCAAGGGCCGAAAAGAAACCAAACCCGAAATTGCGAGGACGAGGGGTGGTAAAGCGTTCGGGGGTAAGCTGATCGTGCTGGTGGATAGTAAATCGATGTCGGCGGCGGAAATTTTTGCACGCGTGATTCAACTGGAAAAACGCGGGACGGTTCTGGGAGATCGAACCGCAGGCGCGGTGATGGAATCCAAGCAATTTGTTCACGCGGTAGAGCTCGATCGAACCAACGTGACTCAGTACGGGGCAATGGTCACAGTCGCAGACTTGATCATGGCTGACGGCAAAACGCTAGAGAACGCAGGTGTGATGCCGGACGAGCGCATCCTGCCCACACCCGCCGACATGGCTGCCGGACGCGACCCGGTGCTGGCCCGTGCCGCGGCGCTCGCTGGGGTAAAGATGACTCCCGAGGAAGCCGGCAAAATCTTCCCTTTCGAATGGCCAAAAGAGCGGATGCCTGAGATGGATTAACCGAGACGAGGTTTGCGTCTACGTGAGGGTACAGTAGCAAAAGCTTTTCCATCCTGGCGGCCTCCTGCCCCATCTACTTAAGGTATCTTTAACCTGTAGTAGACCGCATGGCCCAAGAAGAAGAGGTACTCGGTAAGGCGTATGACAGCCGGCTGATGAAGCGGCTGCTGGTGTATTTGCGTCCCTACAAGTGGCAGGTGGGGATTGCTCTCAGCTCCATCGTGCTGAAGGCTGCGGCCGATGTTCTAGGTCCTTACCTCACCAAGGTCGCGATTGACCGGTATCTGGTGAAAGCGCCGGGGGCGCACTCTCCGTTCGATTCCTTCCTCAGCAATCAGCCTTTGGTCGGTATTGCCCAGGTGGCCGGGCTTTATGTCGCGGCGCTAACGGTCAGCTTCCTGCTGGAGTTTCTGCAAACCTACTTCATGCAGTGGACCGGGCAGATGGCGATGTTCGATCTGCGGGCCCAGATTTTTCGCCTGTTGCAGCGCATGCACATTGGTTTTTATGACAAAAATCCCGTAGGCCGGTTGGTGACGCGCGTGACCACGGACGTAGACGCGTTGAACGAAATGTTTACCGCGGGTGTCGTCTCGATTTTTGAGGACGTTTTTGTGCTGGCCGGCATTATCGGGATCATGCTGAAGATGAACTGGAAGCTGGCGCTGATCACGTTTGCGGTGCTGCCGCTAATCGGCTATGCCACTACGATTTTTCGCGACAAGGTGCGGGACTCCTATCGGCGCATTCGCACGGCCATTGCCCGCATCAATTCTTATTTGCAGGAACACGTCAGCGGCATGGTGGTTTTGCAGCTCTTCAATCGCGAGGAGCGGGCGTTTGACAAATTTTCGGAGGTCAACGCGCTGCACATGGACGCGTTCAAAGACGCGATTATGGCCCACGCCGTCTATTACCCGGTGGTGGAAATTCTGTCGGCAGTGGCGATCGCAGCGGTCATCTGGTTCGGCGGGAATGATGTGCTGCGGGGAACCGCTACGCTGGGGGTTCTGGTGGCGTTTATGCAGTATGCGCAGCGCTTCTTCCGGCCCATTCAGGATCTGAGCGAGAAGTACAACATTTTGCAGTCGGCGATGGCGGCTTGCGAGCGCATCTTCAAATTGCTGGACACGCCGGTTGAGATCACGTCGCCGGCGGTAGCCAAGACGCCGGCTGGCCCGGGGCGAATCGAGTTCGATCATGTGTGGTTTGCGTATCGCACGATGCCAGCGGAGAGTGCGGAGGCTCGCTTGGCACGCCCTCCTAATGCGCCCGTCCCCACACACGCGCTACCCGGACAGCCAGACTGGGTGCTGCGTGATGTGAGCTTTGTGATTGAACCGGGGGAAACGGTTGCCATCGTTGGCCACACCGGCGCCGGGAAAACGACAATCATTTCGCTGCTGATGCGCTTCTATGATGTGCAGAAGGGCGCAATCAAGATTGATGGTGTGGACGTCAAAGACATGGACCTGGGCGATCTTCGCCGACGCTTCGGGGTGGTCCTGCAAGATCCGTTCCTGTTTACCGGAACGGTTGGCGGCAACATTCGGCTGGGTACGCAGCGGATTCAGGATGAAGACGTGGAGAAAGCAGCAGAAGATGTGAACCTTGCCGACTTCATTCGCACGCTGCCTGGAGGGTTCAAGGAGGAAGTCCGGGAACGGGGCAGCACGCTCTCCACTGGTCAGAAACAACTGATTTCGTTCGCACGGGCGCTGGCGCACAATCCGAGCATATTGGTGCTGGATGAAGCCACTTCCAGCGTGGACACGGAAACCGAGTTCCGGGTGCGGGACGCGCTGAACCGCATGGTGGAAGGACGCACTTCGGTGATCATTGCTCATCGACTGTCCACGATACAGCGCGCGGACAAGATCATTGTGATGCATAAGGGGCAAGTGCGGGAGATGGGGACCCACCAGGAGTTGTTGGGCCAGCGTGGAATTTACTACAAGCTGTATCAACTCCAGTACAAGGACCAGGAGATTGCGGCGGGGCCGCCGGTCACGGCGGGAGCGGACGATTAGGATTGGGATTTCTCTGTCAGCAGCTAAAGTCGCGCCACTTCAAGGAGTGCCAGTCCCGCTGTAACAGTACCGACCGGCCGACTTTGGTAACTCTGAGACCGCATTTTGCCACGCTAAAATTTGCGTGTGGGCGAGCACGATCAACAGGCATTTCAAGAAGTAAATCAAAACAGTCCGGGGACGATCCCGGTCGAGATGCGCCGGATCGAGGGCCGGGAGTGGTGGCTTTGGGGATTCGCAGTCGCAGTCACCCTGGCGCTCACCCTGGGCATTGTCTCGTTCACTTTTCCCTGGTTTCATCTGGAGACGGAAGCCAGCTATTGGTTTGACCTGCGCGAGTGGGTGCGCGGGCTGGCCGGTCTGGTGCTGCTTTTCGATCTCTATACGGTCTATCAGCATTTTCAACTGCAGCGTATCCGCCGGCAACTGGCGGAGCGCGACCAACTTTTTCAGCTCATCAGCGAAAATGCGGCGGACATGATTGCCTTGGTCGACATTGAAGGCCGCAGGCTCTACAACAGTCCTGCGTATAAAAAGGTGCTGGGCTACTCGGCTGAGGACCTGAAGGATTCGTCGTCCATTGAGCAGATTCATCCCGACGACCGTCCGCGGGTTTTGGCGGCAGCGGAGAAAGCGCGCACCAGCGGACGGGGAGAGCGGGTAGAATACCGCATCCTGCACAAAGATGGATCGTGGCGCACGCTGGAATCGACCGCCAGCGCCATCCGCAACCCCAAGGGACAAACGGAAAAACTGGTCATTGTGAATCGCGACATCACCGAGCGCAAGCGGGCCGAAGAATTGCTGGTGCACAACGCGTTTCATGATGGACTCACCAACCTGCCCAATCGCGCGCTCTTCCTGGACCGGTTGCAACATGCACTCACGCTTTCCAAAAAACATTCGAATTACATGTTCGCGGTGCTGCTGATTGACGTTGATGAATTCAAGGTGATCAATGACAGCCTAGGGCACACGGCCGGGGACGAGTTGCTCATTCAAATCAGCCGGCGGTTGACGGAATCGGTACGGCGGGCGGATACGGTTTCGCGGCCGCGAGTCACGGCGGTGGTGGAGAAATCGGGACTTGAAGGGACGCTAGCAAGGCTGGGCGGCGATGAATTCACAATTCTGCTGGACGACATTCGTGATCCGATTGAAGCGGTGCGAGTGGCGGAACGGGTGCAGGCAGAACTGGCGGCTGCGTTCGTGATCAATGGGCAGGAAGTGGTGATCTCGGCCAGCATTGGGATCGCGTCGAGCACTACCCCACATACGCGGGCGGAAGACCTGATCCGTGACGCCGACATTGCAATGTACCGTGCTAAACAGGCGGGCAAAGCGCGATGCGAAGTTTTCGACACCGCTATGCACGCAAATGCCGTAAAGCGGTTGCGGTTGGAAACCGACCTGCGGCGAGCACTGGACCAGGGAGAATTTCGAGTCTATTACCAGCCGATCGTCTCATTGCAGACGGGCAGGATTACGGGATTTGAAGCACTGAGCCGTTGGCAGCGTCCCGAAGGCCTGATTCCCCCGCTCGATTTCATTCCCGTGGCGGAAGAAACTGGACTGATTATTCCCATCAACCGGCAATTGCGGCTGGAAGCTTGCCGGCAGGTGATGGCGTGGCAGAGCCAGTTCCCGGCAACTCCCCCGCTGACCATGAGCATGAACATCACGGCGAAAGAGTTCGCCCAGCCGGACTTGGCCAGCGAGATTGGAAAGACGATTGAGCAGAGTGGGATTGCACCGAGTTGTTTGCGGCTGGAGATTGTGGAAACTATCGCCATGGGAGACGCGGAGAAATCCGGCAAAGTGCTCTCGCAACTGAAGGGGTTGGGCGTGCGCTTGAGCATCGATGATTTTGGCACCGGATATTCGTCGCTAAGCCGCCTTCGCCGGATTCCGGTGGACACGCTGAAGATCGACCGGGTGTTCATCATGAACATGGACACTGATCCGGAGAATCTGGAGATCGTAAAGGTAATTGTCACGCTAGCGCATAACCTCGGTCTAAGAGTGGTGGCCGAGGGAGCGGAAACCGAAGCGCACGTGAAGCAGTTGCAGCAACTGAATTGCGAACAGGCCCAGGGATATTTCTTCTCGCGCCCGGTGGATGAGAAAGCCATGACGCAATTGCTGGCGGCGAGCCCTGGAGTAAGAAGCGCGGCGGCCAGCAGCTAAACTTCATCTCAGGTTTCGTTCTGGTCAAGCTTCTGCCCGAATTTACAAACGGTATCTGCTAAGATCGGTGACGTGTCAGCCGCACCCACGTCTAAGTATTCGACTGTGCGCCGCAATTCCATCACTTCCGGGCTGTTAATCCTGGCGCTCGCAACTTCGGCATCGGCTTGCGTGGCAGGATGGGGCGGCCAAACGGCGATTTCCTGCCCAACCGCGAAATCCCGACAGGCGCTTACGCGGAGGGAATCGCGCTCTGAAATCGGTGTGAAACAGGGATGCGGCCATATATTGAGATCGCTGCCCTCCACTTGCGGAATGCGCAGCTTCGCCCAATCTCAGGCAGCATTGTTCTGTCGGTTCGAACCTCCTACTCCACTCCGGCCAGCGGCTGGCAATGTCTCAGCGCCCCTCGATTCCGTCGTTCTAGTTTCATCCATTGGCTCACCTGAGACAGATCGCGGCCCTCCTAACTCCTAAAACCAACTTTGCTCTGCGCATTGAGCCACACGTGTGCTCATGCATTGGTTAACACACCAAACTTGGTTATTAAGGAGCCATCATGAAAGTTACACCTTGTATTGTGTTTTGCTCGCTTCTCGCTATTAGCAGTCACACGGCTGTGGGGCAAACCAGGCTTACGGTCAGCCAGGCGCTCGACTTCTGGATCACTACTACCGAAAAGGAGGTGGTTGCAGCAGCTGAGGCCATGCCGGAGTGCAAATATTCCTTCGCGCCGACCAAGGGAGAATTTACCGGGGTCCGCACATTTGCCCAGCAGGTCAAGCACCTGGCGGCGAATAATTACCGCATGGCCGCGTACATCCTTGCTCAGACGCCCACGCCCGTACAGGAGTCCGAGACCGGGCCCGACGGGGTGCAATCCAAGGCCCAGATCGTGGAGTACGTCAGAGGCTCATTCATGGTGCTGCACCGGGCGATGGCGGCTATCAATGAAAACAACCTACTGGATCCCATGGCCGCCTATCCGAGCCCCCAGCAGCGGACTCGTCTTCAGTTGGCCGAAGACGTGGTGGCCCATTCCTACAATCACTACGGCCAGATGGTGGAGTACTTGCGCATGAACGGCATTGTTCCACCTGCCAGCCGAAAGTGACTCGTTGCAGTAACCCAGCCTGCCACCCAGCATGTTTCGGCGTGTTGGGTGGCGGCCCGGTACCGCATCATTTCGCCAACCCAGGGTACGGGCTACTGCACTCGGGCTGCCTCCAACCCTTACAATGTCCTGCGTGCGCATTCTGATTTCGGCGGGCGAAGCTTCGGGGGAAATGTATGGGACACAGCTGATTGAGGCGCTGCTCCGCCGCCAGCCCTCTTTGCAGTTCTTCGGCGTGGGCGGGGATCGCATGCGGGCCGCGGGATGCGACACCGTTGTGGACGCCAAGGACCTGGCGGTGGTCGGCATCACTGAAATTCTTAGTCATCTGCCGAAGATTTATGGACTTTTTCGCAAGCTCATCGGAGCCGCGGATGCTAATCGTCCTGATCTTGCCATCGTGATTGATTCGCCTGCATTCAATTGGCGAGTGGCACGGCAGATGCGCAAACGGAGCATTCCGGTGGTGTATTACGTGTGTCCGCAGTTCTGGGCATGGCGTCAGGGTCGCGTGCGTTTGCTGCGCAAATACGTGGACAAGGCGCTGGTAATTTTTCCCTTTGAAGAGAAGTTTTACCGTGATCGCGGCGTGGATGCGACTTTTGTCGGGCATCCGCTTGCCGGTCTGGCCAAGCCCGAAGTGTCGCGTAAGGATTATGCGAGACAGTACGGACTGGATGCGGCCCAGACGTGGATTACGCTCATGCCAGGGAGCCGGGTGAAAGAAGTGCGGATGAATTTACCGACGATCCTGGACTCGGCAGCGAGGCTGGGTCCGGGATATGAATTCTTGCTGCCCGTGGCACCGACGCTGGATCGGAGGTGGCTGGAATCTCTGATCGGGAAACGTGCGCCGGTAAGGCTGGTAGAGGAGGCTCTGCCGGCCCTGGTCCACTCGCGGGCAGGGATTATTGCCAGCGGCACCGCGACGGTGGAAGCGGCTCTGATGGGGACCCCGTTTGTGATGGTCTATCGGGTCAGTCCGCTGACGTATCTGCTGGGGCGCTCGCGGGTAAAAGTCCCCTACTTTGCCATGGTGAACCTGATCGCAGAAAAAGAAGTAGTGCCGGAACTGGTGCAAGACGACTTCGCCGCGGAGAGGGTAATGGCGAAACTTGCCAAAATATTGTCAGATGGTCCGGCACGCGAGAGCATGATCGCAGGACTGGAGGGGATAAGCTCGGCCCTAAGGGGCACGCCGGGCCGGCCGCCAGCAGCCGAGCAGGCAGCGGATGCGATCATGGCGATTTTGGCCCGAACCGAGAAGGAACAACCGGGAAAAACAGTCTCGGCAGCCACAGGGGATTAGCGCGGCCCCTTGTGGCGACAGCATCTTTTAGGCCACAATTCTCATCATAGCTAGAAGTTCTGGAGACTCTTCCCAAAATGCCCTGTCCAGGCCGGCGCCAGCGTCACGCCCTAACCCTCGGCTCCGCCTTTCTCCTTTTATTTTGTTGCTTGCCCTCTTTGGCGGCGGAAAAGAACCGCCTGCGTGTGGATGACTACCAGATTGACGCGGAACTCACGCCACACACTCACAAGATCACGGCCCGCGCGAAAGTGAAATTCACCGCGCTCGAAACCCTCAACATCGCGACGTTCGAATTGCACAACGCTCTGCGGGTCACAAAAGTTAGCGACGACGCCGGGAAACCGGTTTCGGCCGAGCGCGGAGTTCAGGATTCCAGCGTGCGCGTGCAGCTTTCCAAAGAGTTGGCCAAAGACGAGTCGAGCAGCCTGACGTTTGAATACGATGGCACTCTCGACTCCGCCGACGAAAGCCCGCTGCAGGGGCTCAAAGTGGCGTCAATCAATGATGACACCAGCTACCTGCTTTATGCCGGACGCTGGTTTCCGGTCAACGGTTATGGGATCAACCGGTTTACGGCCACGGTGAATATCACAGTTCCCGCCCACATGGTAGTGATTGGCAGTGGGAAAGAGAGTGAAGGAACTCCGCTTCCAGCTAGGAAGGGCGAGGTCGCCGGGTTACCCACGAAGACCTTCAGATTCACCTGGGACAAGCCAAGCTTTCCCGGGACGATCATCGCGGGGACATTTCAGGAGTTTAGAAGCGATGAGGCTGGGGTTGATCTGCACGTATTTTTCAAACCGATCCATAAGGACCTTGCGACCCAGTACGCCACCACCGCCGTCAAGGAATTTACCTACTTCGTGACGTTATACGGCGTGGCGCCTTCGAGCCGGCTGAGAGTGGTGGAGATTCCCGACGATACGTTGCCCTCCGCCTGGGCGCCCGAGATTGCCGCCATCGCCAGCCGCGCGGTCACTGAAAAGATTAACTACCGGCTGCTGGCGAACACCATCGCTCACCAGTGGTGGGGAGTGTCGGTGAGTCCGGCGTCGCTGGATGATTGGTGGCTGTCGGATGGCTTTGCGCGTTATTCGGAGGCGCGCTACATCGAGAATGCGGCTGGGACTGCGGGCCTGGAAGAAGCGGTCAAGGACATGTCGGTGGGCGCGTTGGCCTATGACACGGTGCCCCTGGCCACGGTCGGCAAGCTGGACATGTTTTCGCCGGAATTCCAGTCTCTGGTCACCGACAAAGGTGCGATGATTTTGCATATGCTGCGCTGGGTGGAGGGCGACCAGAAGTACGACCTTACTATGCGCACATTTGCCACCAAGTATGCCGGCAAGTCCGCCTCGCTCGACGATTTTCGCGCCATTGCGGAGCGGGACTACGGCGACAAGTTGACGTGGTTTTTTTCCCAGTGGCTCGACTCCACCGGAGCGCCCGAATTCAAGACGAAATACACCGTCTACCGGCTGGGAAACAACAAAGGCTTTCGCGTCGTCGGCCAGATTACCCAGGACCTGGATCTATTCCGTATGCCGGTGGATTTGAAAATTGATACCGACGGTAAGACCGAAGAAAAGCGAATTGAAGTGGTAGGGACGGATTCGCCGTTCACCATTGAGACCTTCGGCAAACCGCGGCGGATTTCGATTGATCCCGGCAACCGGGTGCTGAAGAATTCCAGCGATGTCAAATTGCGTGCCTCGATTCAGCGCGGTCAGGCCTTCGTGCAGCAAGGGGATTATGCGGCCGCGCTTTCCGAGTACAACAAAGCGCTGGCTGTCAGCAAGAACAGCTCGCTGGCCCACTACCGGGTGGCGGAAGTGTTCTTCCAGCAGAAGAACTACCAGGCATCGGCCAACGCTTACCGCGACTCGCTGAACGGCGACGGCGAGCCGCGCTGGACTGAGGTCTGGAGCCACATTCAGCTGGGCAAGATCTTTGATGTCACGGGGCAGCGCGAACGCGCCGTCGGCGAGTATCGGCAAGCACTGCAGACTAACGACAACACCCAGGGCGCGTTGGACGAAGCGCGGAGATATTTGCAGAAAGCGTTCGAATCGGAAAAAAGTAAACCCAGCGGCTTGTAGCTACCGGCTAAAATGCCCAGCGCAACAGCGAAGCTCCCACGGTAAATCCCGCGCCCACTGCGGCCAGAAGCACCATGTCGCCCTTTTTCAGTTTGCCTTCCTCGCGGGCCGTCTGCATAGCAAGAGGTAGTGTGGCCGAGGTGGTATTGCCGAAGCGGTCGATATTGATGATGACTCGATCCGCGGGCATGCCCAGGCGGTCGGCGGTAGCGGTGATGATGCGGCGATTGGCCTGGTGAGGAATAAATACGTCAATGTCCTTGCCGGTCAGGCCATTGCGCTGCAGCAGTCGTTCGCAGACTTCCGCCATCTTGCGGACCGCGAATTTGAAAACTGCCTGGCCGTCCTGATGCACGTAATGCATGCGGTGAGCGACGGTCTCGTGGGTTGCGGGATTCAGGCTGCCCCCAGCGGGCATGAACAACGAACATCCGCCGGACCCGTCAACTTCGTGCAGGAAGTCGATCAGGCCGACCGAGTCGCCGGTCGCTGGTTCCAATAAGACGGCGCCTGCGCCGTCGCCAAAAATGACGCAGGTCGCACGATCGGTGTAGTCGATGATCGAAGACATGATGTCGACACCGATGACCAGAACTTTCTTGTGATCTCCGGAAACCACGAATCTTGATCCCACTTGCAGCGCGTACAGAAACGAAGAGCACGCCGCGTTCATATCGAACCCCCAAACGCCTTTGGCGCCCAGCTTGTCCTGCACCAGGCACGCCGTACAGGGGAACAGCATGTCGGGAGTAACGGTGGCTACAATGATGGCGTCCAGATCGGAGGGTTCGAGGCCGGTCTGGGCCAGCACGCTCTTAGCGGCTTCCAATCCCAGATCGCTGCTGGCGACACCCTTTTCCGCCAAGTGGCGCTCGCGAATACCGGTGCGATCCAGGATCCATTGATCGGTGGTGTCGACCATCTTCTCCAGGTCAGCATTGGTAAGTACGCGGGGCGGAACATAGGTTCCCAGAGCGCTGATCTTGGCGCGCAGAAGTTGACTCACTCGCAGGTTTCTCCAGTTGAAATGTGAACCGCTATTGTGCCGCACGTACGCTGGCTGTGTCCAATACGACTAGAAGTGACTGGGGGTTTTACTACCGCAGGCGAGGCAAAGCAGACAAGTCAGGCACCGGCGACCCACTGCACACGCAAGAGCCCGTTACCGTTGCTTCCTTCCGGACCTGGCGGGGTTGGCGGGAAGACGTCGCGCGGGACCGATGCCTGACATTTTGATTCTAGCATTTAGCTGTTGGCTATCAGCTCTCGGCTTTCAGCTTCTGGCTGCTAGCTTCTAGCTTTTGCTTTCGACGGGAACATCAAACGTACTTCCCTTCTGCACTGGAATCGCCAACAATAAGGAAATCCCATGGTCGCAGCTGACAACCCGCAGCCGTTTCAGATGGCGATCGAGCGCTACTTTGAAATTTCGCTCTACTTGCTGGTGTTGACGGGGTTCGCGACGCTGGCATCCACCGGGGGGCTGGATCTGCCGACCATGGTGTTGGCAGGCGGCGCGATTCTGTTTCGCGGGTATTGCGTGGCTACGCAGCGCACGCTGCTGATTTCCGAGAGCTGGACCACCACCCTGACGGTGGGATATGTCGCGCTTTATCTCGCAGATTACTTCGTGATCTCACGCGCCTTCGTGAGTTCGACCGTGCATCTGGTTCTCTTCGTCCTGGTGGTGAGGTTGTTCTCTGCCCGGCGCGATCGGGATCACTACTTTCTTGCGGTGATCGCCTTCCTGATGGTGCTGGCTGCAGCCGTGCTGACGGTCGACTCGACATTTCTTCTTGCGTTTGTCGCGTTCATGTTGACGGCGGTGATCACGTTCATCCTGATGGAGATGAGGCGAGCGGCGGCCAGCGCCGCGTTCCGGTCGCAATCTGGCGATGCTTCTCTTTCACAAAAAATGGGATTTTCCCTGGCCAAGGTCACGCCCGCGCTCGTGCTGTTGATCGCCGTGGGCGCGGCAATCATTTTCTTTGTGTTACCCCGAGTTTCGAGCGGATATTTGAGCGCCTACACTCCCACCGGCGAGATTGCCACCGGATTCAGCGACCGCGTGCAACTGGGCCGCATTGGCGAGATTCAGCAATCCGGCGCGCTGGTGATGCACATTCAGATCGATGGCGACTCGCATGGGGCATACGACTTGAAGTGGCGCGGCGTGGCGCTGAGTTTGTTCGATGGCACTAGCTGGTCGAATCCCTATGAGCATCTTCTGGTCCCGCGGTCGCCCAGTGGACAGTTTGTTCTGTCATCGGCGGCTGAAAAGCATCCCGGTCAATTTATTCATTACCGGGTGCTGATGGAGCCGATCGCCAACAATGTTTTCTTTCTGGCGCCGGAAGCGCTCAGCCTCGGCGGCAACTATCGGCTGGTGGCGCGGGATGAGGCTGGTGCGGTTTTCGACGGCGACGTTGACCATCCGGTTAGCACATATGATGCGGAGTCAAACATCACTCAGCCTGGGGCCACGGAGTTGCGCGCGGCTGGACAGGATTATCCGCCGGCGGTGTTGCTGAATTATCTGCAGCTGCCACGACTGGATTCGCGAATCGCGCCGCTGGCCGCGCAGATCACGGCTTCCGAAAGCAACAAATACGACAAGGCGGTCACGCTGGAACGCTATTTGCGGACGCACTTTGGATATACGCTGCAACTGGGACGTTCGGCGCAACGCGATCCGTTGGCCTATTTTCTGTTCGAACGCAAACAGGGGCACTGCGAGTACTTCGCTTCCGCGATGGCGGTCATGCTGCGCACTTTGAAGATTCCGTCGCGAGTTGTAAATGGCTTTCGCACCGGCGAGTTCAATGATGTGACTTCGCAATATCTGGTGCGGGCGAGCAACGCGCATTCGTGGGTGGAAGCATATTTCCCGGGATATGGCTGGATCAGTTTTGATCCCACACCGGCGGCTCCGGCCGAGGTTCGTACAGGCTGGAACCGGTGGGCGCTTTATGCCGACGCGATGGCGTCATTCTGGCGGGAGTGGGTGGTGAGTTACGACGTGAGCCATCAGTACATCCTGGGACAGCGTGCAGAGCAGGGTGGCACGCAATGGATTCGAAGGATGCGCCGGTGGGGGCGGATGCAGTACGACGCGTGGCTGGAGGCTGCGCGACGGACGGGAAACGCTGTATCGGATGCACCGTGGCGCTGGGGTGGGATGGGGCTGGGAGTGGCAGTGTTGCTCGTTCTGGGAGCTTATTCGGCGCGGCTGTGGCGAGCAGTTCGCCGGCGTCGAGTAGCGGCGCGGCCGGAGCGATCTCCGCGGGTGGCAGCGACGATCTGGTATGAACGCATGTTACGCATGCTGGCGAAACGTGGCTGGCAGAAGTTGCCGGCACAGACTCCGGCGGAATTCGTGGCTGGATTGAACGACGACAGTGTGCGTGGGCCGCTGGCGCGATTCGCCGAGCACTATGAACGGGCGCGGTTTGGCGGTTCGGCGGAAGATGCTGCGCGGCTGCCGGAGGATTACGAGGAGGTGTCGGCCGCAAGCCGGCGTTGATATGGGCCGTTAGACCCTATTGGCACAGGTTAGACGTGATGTATGCTGGCGGCGTTCGAACTGGGTGAGGATTCCTGATTGCTCCGGAGAAAGATATGAAGCAGGCGCTTTTGTGCGCGGTCTTGGTGATTCTGGGTTGCGGGTTCGCGCTGGGGCAGGCGCAGTACAAAGTGCTGTACAACTTCGG
>Ga0209169_10000831_pt1 | contig 19014 bp, 11 predicted proteins | sample HubBroMetageWRM4_FD_188346 | JGI IMG/M metagenome (GOLD analysis project Ga0209169, IMG submission 188346) | Warmed soil microbial communities from the Hubbard Brook experimental Forest, New Hampshire - Hubbard Brook CCASE Soil Metagenome WRM 4... | ecosystem: Environmental > Terrestrial > Soil... | reverse complement strand
GGTCGAAATCTGGTTGGAGACATCGCTGGCGGGGATAAGCTTCTCCGCCTGTGAAACGCAATACTCGGGCAGGAACAGAACCTTGAGGCGTCCCCTCACCATGGGATCGCCGTCGATGGTCCCAGCCAGGTTGTTGATGAACTTGATGATGAGCTTAGCCAAGTGGTACGCCGGTGCCGCCTTGCCCGCAAAGAGAAACGTCCGTGGAGCCATTTCAAGACTTGGGTTTTCACGGAGCCGGTTGTAGAGCACGACTATCCGGAGCGCATTTAAGAGTTGCCGCTTGTATTCGTGAATGCGCTTAACCTGGGAATCAAGAATTGTGTCGGGATCGACCGTCTGGCCCGATGTCGCCTTGAGCCAAGTGGCAAACTGGGATTTGGCCTCGCGCTTGGCCTTGAGAAACGCAGCATGAAGTGCCTTGTCGTCGGCGAGTGGTTTCAGGTTGCTCAGTTGACTGAGATCAGTAATCCATCCATCGCCGATGGCGTCTGTGATCGTTTGAGCCAGCGGCAGGTTCGCCAACAGCAACCAGCGCCGTGGTGTGACGCCGTTGGTCTTGTTGCTGAAACGCTCAGGAAATACCTCCGCCAGATCTTTTACCGTCATGGTGCGTAGCAACTGGGAGTGAATGGCCGCTACGCCGTTGGTGCTATGCGAGCCCACAATGGCCAGGTTGGCCATGCGGACCTGTTTAGGTGGGCCTTCTTCGATCAGACTCACGTGCTGGATTCGGTCCTCATCGCCGGGGAAGCGCGTTCGCACGTCGTCGAGCAGTCGCCGATTGATCTCGTAGATGATCTCAAGGTGACGCGGTATCATCGTTTGAAACCACGCTACTGGCCACTTCTCAAGCGCCTCCGGCAGCAGCGTGTGATTGGTGTACGCCAGAGTCTTGGTTGTGATGTCCCAGGCCTGGTCCCACCCCAGGTGCTCTTCATCCAGGAGGACGCGCATCAATTCGGGGACTGCCATCGTCGGGTGCGTGTCGTTGAGCTGGATGGCGACTTTTTCAGAAAGAATGTTCCAATCAGAGTTACTGCGCCGGAAGCGACGCAGGAGATCGGCCAGCGAACAGGCAACAAGAAAATATTCCTGCACGAAGCGCAGCGCTTTCCCCATGGTCGTCGAATCGTCGGGATAGAGCACGCGCGTAAGCGACTCGGCGGTGAGAGTCTCGGCCAACGCTGCCACGAAATCGCCGCTGCTGAATTCCTGAAAATTGAAGTAGTCGGGTGACGCCGCGGCCCAAAGCCTCAGCGTATTGATGTTCTTACCGCCGTAGCCGACGACGGGGCGATCGAACGGAATCCCAATCAAAGTTGATGGATGATTCGGCACCCCCCGCAAGCTGCCTCCGTGCAGCTCGAAGGAGCAATTCAGCTTGACTTCGACCTTCTCGTGGCGGCGAGCGACTTCCCATGGGTCGGGGCGGCGAAGCCAATTGTCCGGCTGCTCGTATTGCCAGCCGTTTTGGATAGTTTGTTTGAAGATTCCATATTCATAACGCAGTCCGTACCCAACGGCAGGCAGTTGCATCGTGGCCATCGAATCGAGGAAGCACGCAGCCAGACGCCCAAGGCCGCCGTTTCCCAGGCCCGCATCGGGTTCCCGCTCGAGCAGGTCAGGCCAGTCAAGGTGTTCTCGTTTGACCGCTTGCTTGGTGATGGGATCGAGTAAAAGATTTGTGACATTGTTAGCGAGCGACCGGCCGATAAGAAACTCCATCGAGAGGTAGTACACACGCTTGGGATTCGCACGTTCATAGGTCTGTTCGGTGCGTATCCAGCGCTGCGACAGAACATCGCGGATGGATCGCGCGACGGCCTCAAAACGCTCGCGCGCGTCTGCAACCGCGAGATCGACGACGTTATCGAATAAAAGGTGTCTTTCGTAAAGAGCGCTTTCGGTCCCCGTGAACTGAATCGGACCGACTCCGTATTGGCTGCGAAGCTTCGCCAGGTCATCAGACACCGGCGGCATCTCGACGACTGAGGCAGTTTTTTCGCTGACTGGATTTTTGCTGACAGGCCTTGTGCTCATCGAAATATCCTTAATCTGAAATTAGCGTACTTCCTTAGCGAACTTCTTTTCTGCTGCAGCGCCTGACAGGCAGCTGCAGCACCTCTTCACGCTGCCACGTGATGCGTGTCATTCCAGAATCGGATCACCGGCCGGGAAAGACTCTCTTCATAGCCCAACGCACTCAGGCTGGCAGTGGTTAGCATGAAACGCCTGCTATTGACCATGGACTCGATACCGATCCAGCGAGAGGCCAGCACGCGAATGAAGTGCCCGCTGGAGAAAAGCAGCACATCCCCCTCAATCGAGCGGACTCGACTTACGACCCGGTCAGCGCGCATAGCAACCTGCTGAGGTGACTCTCCTCCCGGAGCTCCGTCCCGGAAAAGATTCCAGTCCGGGCGTTCTTTCAGGATGTCAATGCTACGAAGGCCTTCATATTCACCGTAATCCCACTCCACCAGGTCGGGATCGATCGCGGCCACAGATCCGAAGCCAGCCAATTCGCAGGTCCGGACGGCACGCTGCAAAGGACTGGTGAAGACCTTGGCAAACATCAATCCTTCGAGTCGTTGTGCCAGGCCGCGAGCGTTTTCTTCGCCGTGTTTCGTGAGGGGCAGATCAGTCAGCCCGGTGTGTTGCCCCGTAAGACTCCATGCGGTTTCTCCGTGCCGCGCCACGTAAGTGATCGGGAGCTGGTTGGTCATGCGGCTCTGCTCCTGGTAAAGACTACTTCGAGAGGCGATAGGCGGCCCCACGCAAAAGCAACCAACGCCAACACGATCGTCTGGAAGATTGCGTATGCCAGCACGGCGGTGATGGCTTGTGTAGCTGGGAAGCTGGTTGTTGCGATGACCAGGCTGACACCAATGTTGCGTGCGGCTGTCGTGAGCGTCAGTGCCTTACGGTTTTCATTACCCGGGCCAGACATCACGGAGCCGATCGCGAGTGTGGCGATCACCAGAATGAACATTCCGATGCAGCCGGCCAGGCGAATATCCGCCAACATCCTGAACTGGACCGCCATGATGAGTCCGAACATTGCCAGGTTGAGAACTGCGCACAGTATGGTTGCTGGTTTCTTCAGGTAGGCAGCCAACTGTGGACGGAAGCGATTTATGGCAAGTCCCAGGCACAAGGGGATAAACTGGCTCACAAGCAACGTGGCTATCATCTTGCCGCCATCAACTTTCGCCGTCGCGTTGCTCGACATAAAACCCAGTAGCCAGCGAATCAGTAGTGGCGCGACGATGGCCGACGATCCCGCCAGAATTACCATCAGCCCGACTGAAGTCCCCACGTTGCCTTTCGCGATCGCGGTGAGCGCCGGGCCATAAGGCGCCCCTGGGCAAACCGCGGCCAGAAGAAATCCGATACGGACCATGGGGTTCGCGTGGAACATAATCAGTAGCGCAACGACGATCGCAGGAACGAATACGTAATTGGCTAGAGCGGCGCGAAGCACAAGGGCTCGATTCATCGCGACGGCTAACTGCGAGAAGGTGACGCCGAGCCCAATGGACACCATCATCTCGAAGAGCGTGACCGTGACGAGAAGGTTGATCAGTTTATCGATGCCCATGACCGTACCGGCTGCTTTCTCTTTCAGTTGGGTCGATGTAATTCAAGCCGTGTGTTCCGCGCAGCGCGATGCTTTTTTTCGATCAGGAATCCTCAGGCAGGTGCCTTTGTCTTAACATCCATGGCTCATACTCCGCTGCAAAGACCCTCGAAGCACTCCGAAAACACCGGGACTGAATCCTATGTGCCAGAGACTAGGCCGATAGGGGGATGTTGACTACTAGCAAAACTGATAGCGCGAGTCTGAATTCATTTGACCCAGTGCTTCTTGCAGAATCCACCCGCGGTAATTGGCGTAGAACTATTAAACTGGGCGTTTGAAGATCGGACGCAAGAGACGGGTTACTTTTACCAAGAGAGAGAAAATGAGAGCTGCCCTCGGGATCGGGCAGGGGCGGTTACTGCTGCCAACCACCTCCCAGTGATTGATAGAGCTGAACATAATTGTTCATTTCCGCAAACCATGCCTGTGACAGGGCCAGCTCGGAAGTGAAATACTGCTGTTGGGTGACGAGCACTTCAAGAAAACTTGTGTATCCACCCGTAAAGCGCACATTGGCCAGGTGCGCGGTTTCTTTGTAGGTAGCTGTCTGTTCCTGGAGCTTCACCCGGTACAGACGCGACTGCGTGTAGCCGACCAGAGAATTGGAGACGTCTCCAAACGCCTGTTGCACGGTTTGCTTATAGACCAATTCGGCTTGATCGCGTTGAGCCCAGGCCAACCGATAGTTGGAGGTGATGCGACCGCCCTCAAAGATTGGTTGGGCAACTTGTCCCGCAGCTGTCCAAGCGGCTGTTGTCGGACCGGAAAGGAAGCTTGTCAGCGATGTGCTTTGCACCCCAAACGCACCCGTCAATGAAATCTGAGGAAAGAAGGCGGCCTTGGCGACTCCGACGTTTGCATTGGCCGCTACCAATGATTCTTCTGCCTGTCGTACATCCGGACGACGCTCCAGGATTGCTGATGGGAGTCCGGTCGGGACTTCGGGCGGGTGCGGTTGGGCGGTCAGGCTGAGTCCGCGAGTCACCGGTCCTGGATTGCGGCCGAGCAGGATGCTGATCTGGTTCTCTGTTTGTTCGATCGACTGCTGCAGACTAATCACCTCTGCTTCGGATTGTTGCACCAGTAGCTGCGCCTGATATTCGTCGGTGATCGCCGCATCTCCGCCTTTGAATTTTGTCGTGTTGATCTTGAGGATCTCTTTATCTGCCTCGACCGTCTGTTGCGAAAACTCAAGCTGCGAGTCGAACGCGCGCAATTGAAAATAAGCATTCGCTACATCGGCAATCAAAGTAATTCGAACCGCTTTTTGCCCAAACTCACTGGCCAGCAGATTCGCCCGCGCGGCCTCTGTTGCCCGACGATACTGGCCCCAGAAATCGAGGATCCATGAGACCTGGATGTAGGCTGAGCCGACACTCGAGTTCCCCTGGAAGGGCTGAGTGCGGGTGTTTCCTAGCGACCCGGTTGCACCCACGGATGGAAACTGGTCAGCCCGAGTGATCCCCAGAACGGCTCCAGCCTGCAGGATGCGGGTGGCGGCGATGCGTACGTCATAGTTGTTGATGAGTGCCTCTTTGATCAGGGTTTGCAACACCTCATCCTGGAATACGGCGGACCATTGCATTTCCGCGAATGGTTCACCCGCGGGTTGTGTGGAGGGGCTTGGCGGCAATCCCCGATACTGGTCCGGAACTGTCACCGCAGGACGCTTATATCCGGGACCGACCGTACACGCGCACGACGCGAGCAACAACACGATCGCAGTGGAGGTTCGAATGCTAGTCAGCTGCATCGCCCTTCTCCTGGGGCACGAGCTTCGGTGCGACCGGTTGCTTAGTCTTCCCGAGATTGCCCAGCTTTTCAACCACGTCAAACGAGACCGGAATGAAGAAGATGGCGAGTAGAGACGCGGCGAGCATGCCGCCGATTACGACACTGCCCAACACCTGCCTGGAGATGGCGCCAGCACCGGAAGCTCTCCACAGAGGCACGCAGCCCAGGATGAAGGCAAATGCCGTCATCAAAATGGGACGCAGCCTGAGCCTGGCACCAGTAAGAGCAGCATCCATCAGAGTAGCGCCGCGCTCGTATTCAGCCTTGGCGAATTCAACGATCAGAATCGCGTTCTTGGCTGACAAACCAATAAGCATCACCAAGCCGATCTGGGCATACACGTCGTTGTCGAGCCTGCGGCCATAAAGAGCGGCGAAGGCTCCAAAGACAGCGATCGGTACTCCCAGCAGTACGCTGAACGGAAGCGTCCAGCTCTCGTACTGCGCGGCCATGATGAGAAAGACGATCAGGAACGACAGTCCAAAGATGGTTGTGGGAGATACACCTTGACCCGCCTTGTATTCCTGATACGACATTCCCATGTAGTCGTATCCCATCTGGCTCGGCATCGTCTTCTTGAAAACGTCCTCCATGGCCGCCATGGCCTGACCGGAACTGTAGCCCGGGGCCGCTGATGCGTTGATCTGAACGCACTGGTACAGGTTGTACCTCATGATGAACTCAGATCCGCTGCGCGCGTCGGTTCTCGTCAATGTGCTCAACGGAACCATCTGCCCGTCCGCATTCCGCACCTGGAATCTGCCGAGGTTGTTCGCATCGGTGCGGTAATCGCCGTCCGCTTGCACATACACCTGCCATTGCAAGCCAAAACGATTGAAGAAATTAATCAATGCCCCACCCATGAAGGCCTGCAGTGTCTGGTACACGCTGCTCAGTGCGACCTGCTGGCTCAGGACCTTTGCGGTGTCGACGGTGACTCCGACCTGGGGAACATTGAAGAGAGCCGTGGTCATGACCCGTGCCAACTCGGGTCGCTTCCGTGCCTCGTCCATGAAAAGCTCTGCGTTCTTGGCGAGAAATGGCGTACCGCTGCCAGACCTGTCTTCCAGAATGAAGGTCACGCCTCCAGAGGCGCCCACTCCTGGAATCGCAGGGGGCGGGAATGCGAATGCAAGCCCCGAGGTGATCTGCGAAAGCGTGCGCAGCAAATGGGTTTTGATCCCTTCGTAGCTGGTCTCAGGAGTCTTGCGCACATCCCAGTCCTTCAATGAAACGAAGAAAAACGAGCTGTAAGTCGTGTTGACGCCGCTGAGCATGCTGTAGCCCATGACCGAGCTCACGTACTCAACACCGGGCGTTTTCAAAATGACGTCTTCGACTTCTTTGGCAGCATCGGAAGAACGTTGTAGAGACGCCGCATCGGGCAGCTGAAGGCCGGCGTAAAGGTACCCCTGATCTTCATCTGGAAGGAAGCTGTTCGGTATTTTCTTGCCGAGGAAACCAGCGGCTAAGACAAGGACAAAAAGCATCAGAAAAGCAAAGCCCGCTTTGTGGATCAGGTGACCGCAGGCGCTTACATAACCGTCGGTGGCCCTGCCGAACACACGGTTGAACCATCGGAAGAAAGCTCCCAAGGGTCCCTTGGATTCCTTCTTCGGACGCAAAAGCAGGGCACAGAGTGCGGGACTGAGACTAAGAGCGTTGAAAGCGGAAAAGGCTACCGAAACCGCGATCGTAACCGCAAACTGCTGGTAGAGCTTGCCCGTGATGCCGGGGATGAAGGCCGTCGGAATGAAGACGGCCGCGAGAATCAGGGCGATGGCGATCACCGGGCTGGAGACTTCCTCCATCGCCCTTATCGCCGCATCGTGGGGCGACATTCCATGTTCGATGTGGTGTTCGCAGGCCTCGACGACAACGATGGCGTCGTCGACTACCAGCCCGATCGCAAGTACGAGGCCGAACAGCGATAGGGTGTTAATGGAAAATCCGAAAACCGGGAAAACAATAAATGTCCCAATCAATGACACCGGGACCGCCAGCAACGGGATCAGCGTGGCCCTCCAGCCCTGAAGGAAAATGAAGACCACAAAAATGACCAAGATCAAGGCCTCGACCAGAGTGTGTTCGATCTCCTTGACGCCGGCCGTAACGGCCAAAGTAGTGTCGAGGGCGACGACGTACTCCAATCCTTGCGGGAAGCGGTTCTGGGCGTCCTTCATGAACGCCAGGACCTCTTTTTCGGTTTGCAACGCATTGCTGCCGGGCGCCAGATAAATCCCGATAAGGGCGGCCGGTTTGCCGTTGAGACGGCCCTGCATGGTGTAGTTCTGCGCGCCCAGTTCCACGCGGGCAACATCCTTCAGTCGCAAAATGGATCCGTCGGGCTGGGCCCGGACGATAATCTGCTCAAAATCCTCGGCGGAGACCAGGCGCCCCGGAGCGCGTACGTTGTAGGTGAACTGCTGACCTTTGGGAACCGGCTCGCTTCCAATCTGGCCGGCGGGGTTGACGTTGTTCTGGGCCTGAATGGCATTGGTTATATCGGGAACGGTCACGCCGAGGCTTGCCAGTTTGTCGGGATTCACCCAGCAGCGCATGGCGTACTGGCCGGCCCCGAATACCTGCACCTGGGAGATCCCGGGCAGGCGCGTTAAAGCGTAACTCAGATTGATGCCGGCGTAGTTCGCCAGAAAAATATTGTCGTAGACACCTTTGGGAGAATAAAGGTCGATCAGCATGAAAGGCGCCATCGCGGACGGCTGCACAATAACGCCTTGTTGAATCACCGAACTGGGCAGCTGTGCGTTCGCCTGCGACGCGCGCATCTGCGCCAGGATCTGATCAGTGTTCGTATCGGTCCCCAGGGCATAGTCCACGTAGAGCGACATCTGTCCGCCAGAGCTGGCATTCAGCGAGTACATGTAGTTCATCCCATTGACTCCGGACATTTGCTGCTCAATGGGGGTAGCGACCGACTCGGAGACGGTAGTAGCATCCGCGCCGTTGTAAGTGGCTTTCACCTGGATCAAGGGATCCGCGATATTGGGAAATTGCGCGGTGGGGAGGTTGATCATCACGACAATGCCGGCCAGGACCATGAGAATGGAGATGACCATGGCGACGATCGGCCGATTAATGAAGAATTTTGACATCGTCAGTTGCTTCCGGCTGCCGCAACCACGTACGGCTTGGGACTAACCGGAGTGCCTTCCCGCACTTTCATAAAGCCTTGCACCACAACTTTTTCCCCGGGCTTCAATCCTTCGCTAATCACCCAATTCGTGCCTACCCGTTCACCAACCTTGACAGGGCGAAAGTCTGCCTTGTTATCGGGTCCTACGACCACGACTTGGTACATCGATTGAACTTCGATAACCGCCGCCTGTGGAATCAGCAGGGCATTCTTGTTCATCCCGGTCTGGATCCGGACTCTGCCGTAGCCTCCGGGCCGAAGGATGGCGTTCTTATTTGAAAACTGCGCTGCCATCTGGATGGTGCCGGTTTGAGTACCGATTTGACGATTCACATATATAAACTGACCGCGCATGGGATAGGAAATTCCGTTAGCCTGAATGAACTCGACGGGGGGGAGGGCAGCGTTCTTCAGGCTTGCAGTTCCGCGAATGATCTGATTGACCAGTGGCGCAGCGTTAAGAAATGCACTCTCGCTCACGTTGAAGTATGCCCAGATGGGGTCCACCTCGGAAACAGTGGTCATCTTTGTGCTGGTTCCTACCAGGTCGCCGATCTGAGAATTCGTCACGCCCGCGATGCCATCGATGGGCGAAAACACCTTGGTCCAGCCCAGGTTCAGTTCCGCCTGCTGCTGCTGCGCTTGCCGAGCCAGCAACTGGGCCTTCCATGACGCCAGGTTGGCCTGATCGTTGTCGAGTTGCTTTTGCGGGATCGCGAATTGCGCGGCCAGAGGTGTATCCCGGTCGACATCGGCTTGGGTCCGCGACACATTCGCCACTGCCACTGCCACCTCGGCTTTGGCTTGATCCAATGAGGCTTGCAATGGTCGAGGATCGATCTCGTACAGAAGTTGGCCCTTCTTTACGAAGTAGCCGTTTTCGTAATTTTGACGGAGCAGATATCCCTGTACCTTTGGGGTGATTTCGACATTCGTCGGGCCGTTCAGCTGCGCCACCCATTCCTGAAAGACAGGAACGTCTTGCTGAACCACGCCCGTGACGTCGACATCGGGAGGACTCATCTGGGGAGCGGCCTCCTTACTTCCACAACCGGCAAGCATTAAGAGTGTCAGGCACAAGCCCGCAAAGGTGGCGATCCGCCCTAACTTGACGGTCGATCGTTGACGCAGATTTGAGATGTTGATCGGTGATTCGATACGTCGAAGCTCGAATTCGGATCGCATGATTTACTCCAAACGAAATACGCTCGAGATGACGGGGCTCAAAGACGTGCGCGTTTCACTCGCAAAAACGTGCAGGAAGGTTAGGACGTGGACCGCGGACGGTAAACTAGCAGAACTTATAGTTCGGTGCGCCAGTATTTTTGAGTGAAAGCTGGCGTTTTTCATTAGAATGGCCGTGTTTTTTACTACTAAGTACTGGGCGGGGTGCCGAATTTCTGCGGTGGGTTATGGCACAACTGGCTCGCGATCTATTGCTGGACTGGGGTTGATTCACCGGTCGGCTAGGCGCTTACCATGTGGTTCCTGACGGCGAATTTGAACAGTTCGGCATTAGTCCGTGCGCCCACCGCTCCCATAATGCGGTATTTGTGATACGCAACTGTGCACTCCGCCACGTTCAGAATGGCACTGATTTCCTTCATCGGCTTACCTTCGGCTAGCAACTGCAACACTTCACGCTGTCGGTCGGTCAGATGTTCCTGGTCGTTGACTCGTTTTTTGTGTTCCCATCGCAAGCAGTCGATCGTGTCCCGCGACAGATCCCTCGACAAATACGTTTTGCCGCGCAAGGCTTCACGCACGGCCAGCTTGATCTCCTCCGGCCCGCATGTCTTCATGAGGTAGGCTGAGGCTCCACGCGCGAAGGCTTCAGCAGCCAATTCGGGGTCGGAACTCATGGTTATGTAGATTAACTTCACGCAGGGCAATACTTGTTTTACCTGCTGCCCCGCATCCAGGCCATTCAGGATTGGCATGCCGATATCGAGCAAGATTACATCCGGCTTCAATTCGACGGCAACGCTTATCATCGTGCGACCGTCGTTCACGGTTCCAATCACATCGAACTCTGGTTCGAGGAGTGTCCTGCACAACTCAGCTACAAGAGTGTGGTCGTCGGCAATGAGAATACGAGTTCGGCTGGTCATTGGATTTTCATGCTCCCCAATGATGTGAAGGGCCTCGCGGCGCCCTCGTTTAAGAGTTAATTCTGAGTCGCCCGTGGATTAAAGGGTATTGATCCTCGGCAACCCGTCAACTGAACGCGGATAGAACAGCGACATGATTTAACTGCCATCCCGACAAGCCTGTCACCTGTCACTTTTACCAGCGCACTGCAGGCGTGCGGGCTAGCTCAACGATTGGCTCTCAGGCACCAGGATCTCTGCTGGGGTGGGCCTCCGGTAATCGGCGCCGATGGTATCGGAACCGCCTTCAGAAAGAGTGCTACGGGCATTGTCGACGCCCTGGACAACCGAACTTCATCTCGCCATTTCAACCGAAGAAAAACTATAGAAACTGCTAGTCGACAAAGGATGATCCAAGCGTAGCCTCATGTAGCAAGATGATTCCAGATGTTTGGAGAACGCCCGCCCAGAAGAAGGGTCAATGGTGTCTTCAATCCGAGTGCTACTCGCCGATGATAATGCACCACTGCTGTCGGAGCTGCGAGTGCAGCTTGGCACACTGTTCGAGATTGTAGGGACCGTCGAAAACGGCAAACTTGCGGTTGATACAACTCTTTGGCTCGACCCTGACGTGTTGGTACTCGATATTGCGATGCCCGTCTTAAATGGATTCCAGGCCGCGTCGCGCCTGCGGGACTCGAAGTCCAGAACCAAGATCGTAATTCTAACGACCTCCGAAGACGAAGATTATATCGAGGCAGCTTTTTCCTCAGGTGCCAGTGCCTTTGTTACCAAACTGCATCTCGAGACTGACTTGGTGACAGCTATTCGTCAAGTGGTTCAAGGGAACACATTTGTCTCACCATCATTGCGCGGCTCTGATCCAAGACTTTGAAGCTCGCGCTATCCTTCAGCACACATCCGTCTGACCTGTCCTTCCCAGTACCATTCGCCGCCACGGGCCTTGCCTCGGGAGCCAGTTATCGTGATACGTCAGCCCACTGCCGGTAGCGCCGACTCGGGAAGTGGAACCATCGTAGCCGTACCGAAACATGCAAACGGGAAACGCATTCTCTTCGCGTCTCCCGTTGTTTCGGATTAACGGAAGCACTATTCGACCGGCGACCAGTTTTCGTCCGGATTGTATTGCTGGATGAAGGCCGCGAGCTTGGTCGTGTCAGGGCCCAGATCCTGCTCGTAAACCTCGCCGTCGGGACCAGTCATGAATGTCATGATGCCGGTTTCGGCATACTTCACGGGCGTTGCCAGAATGGCGAAGCCGCCGGTCATCTTCCCATTCACGATGTAGCTCATGGCACCGCCCGGGGCGTCATCTCCCTGAGCGGTCAGGATCCGGAGCGTGTAGCCATCGATGGTCAGTGGTTGATCGGGGGAAAGCGGAGCGAGCGAAGACCTGGGGAATTCGCCGAGGCTCGCGAGCGGACTCTCAACCTGTTGCTCCGCGGCGGGCCAGTACAGCCCGTCCTGTTTGCCTGAAGTGCTGACGATGCGCTGCGCATATTCTCCGGAGTCGCTAGCACTGACAAAATAAATCTCTTGTGCGGTGGCGAGCGCTGAGCACGCGTCGATGGTTAACAGTTCGTTACGACCAATGTCGCGCGCCCTGATTTCCTGAGCGCCGGCCACGGCGTCAAAGTACCACTGGCCCGAGGCATTCTTCGCCAGCGGCACTGGGAAAGCGAAGTTGTCCGCCCCGATGTAGAGCACGCGAGTGCCGTCGGTCAGGTCGACCCAACGATTCATCTTCTGGTACTTCGACGCAAACGCCTCTAGCGCCGCCTTGTCTGCTTCTTCGTCTCCCGTGCTCAGGAGTACCTTGGCATCAACTCCCAGGATTTCCGAAATTGCAGCTTCATCGTTTTGCTTCGCCGCTTTGGCCAGCGCGGCGCCGGCCTCGGCCGATGACCGAAACGTCATCGGGGTGACTTCAGCCAGCGCCGAATATCCTGTTCTGAGTTGTAGAACTACGAATGTAAAAGCGACCAGCGCCAGCACTCCGATGACAACCTGCTTCCAATTCTCTGTTGTTTTGTTGGCATTCGATTCCATTTTCAATCTCCTTATTTGAGTTTGGGTTGATTCACTGTTCGGATTTGTTGAGGCCTACCGTCGGCGTCCGCCACCGCCGCCGCCGGAGGGGCGATGTTGCACGGGCGCATGTTCGCGAGCCGTTTGCGGATGGGGTTGAGGCCGGCGTCCAGCCATGCTGTCGCGGCCACGGTTGCTCTCGACGCGGTTCGCCGCGCCGTCTCCACTCAGGCGCGACCGGTTAGGGTTGGCGGTATTCTCGCGACCGGCGTTCCTACTCGGCTGGTCTCGGACGCCGGCGTTACCACCGATAAGTCCGTGATCCCCGTTGCGTCCGCCATTCGGTTGACTTTGAGTCGGAACAGATCCGGGCGCGTGTTGCACGCCGCCGTTGCCGCCGATTAGCCCGTGGTCTCCGTTGTTGCCACCGTTGGGCCCGCGATCTCCCCAGCGGCTGCCGTCAGCGTGAGGCTGTGGCCCAGCCGGATGCTGAACTCCACCATTGCCGCCGATTAATCCGTGATCTCCGTTGTGACCGCCATTTGGCTGATTGCCCGGATTGGTGCCCGGAACGTCGTGATGAAATTGACCATTAGGACCGTAATAGCCATTCGGGTGATAGTCGCCGTTTGGTCCGTAATGAGTGTCCGTCCCAGGACGATAGCCAGAATTATGCGTCCCCCAGGGGTGATAGCCGTTGTAGTTCGTGTTGTTCCAGGTGCGGTTGTTGATATAGGTGTTGTGGTTATAGATGATGGTGGAACCGCCGCCGCCACCCCAACCGGCGCCCCAGTTCACATTCCAGGCGTGCCAGCCCCAGCCGAAGCCTCCACCCCAGCCGCCACCACCAACGGTGGCGCCAATCGAGATCCCAGTTCCAAAGTACAGGCCAAAGGAAGCAACTGGCAGCGGCGGAGCCACGTACATAGGCACCACCACAGGCGCACCGTAAACCACCGCCGGGTTGTATTGCGGAACATAGACAACCTGCGGGTTCGCCGGTTGAATCACGATCGTAGTGGACGTTGGCTGAGTGACCGCGATCTGCGAATTGGATTGCAGCGTTCCTGCCGCTTGCGCTTTCGCGCGCATCGCCTGCACTGCCGCCATCACATCGGACGGTTGATTCGCGAACGCCTGCCCGAGACTCGATGTCCATGAGAGGTTTTGAGCCAGGTTATCCAACACGGAAGGAAACTGGGTTAGAGCCTTGACGCTCGGGTCCCACGATTGCTGGTCCACGGCCTGGGCCAGCGCCGCGCCCGCCATACTTCGGTTTTGTGTGAGCCAGCTGTCTGCATTCGAGACCTGATCTGGATTCGTAGAAGCCGCGAGCACCTGTGCCACCAGTGCGTCGGGATAGAGCGCGATAGGAGCAACCAGAGAGTCGAGTTGATCGGGGGATAAAGGCGACGGTGTGGGGGCGGAATTGGAACTGTCCTGCACTCCGGAACTGCTTTGCACCGCGGAATTGTTTTGCACTGCGGAAGCCGCTACCAGTTGCGGAGCAACTTGCGGTTCGGGCGCGGGAACAGCTGCCGTAGATGCCGGAATCAAGACAGGCTGATAGTTGATTGCGGGTGTGGTTGGAACTGCCTGCGCTATCGGCGGATTACGTTGGGCCTGCCATGGTGCATGCTTCCCGTGAAGTCCGTACGTCCCGGACATGTTATCGCCGTAGATCTGCCCCATGAACGTCAGAACATTGGGTGTAACCGTGCTGAAGCGAATGTGATGGATATTGACTTCTCCTTGAATCGGCCCCGACTGGTTTGGACCTTCGAAGTACCCCGTGATTCGGTTTCCATATTGTGTGATTTGGACATGCTTCACTTCAGTCTGACCGTCCTGGATTCTCGTGGAGTAAATTGTCCAGTTGCCTTGCACGTTGTCGGGCGGCTGCTCGGCTAGTGTTGTCTGGCAAAGAATCAGCAATGCGAAAGCAAAACCAGCAAGCCTCAGTGTCGCGCTCATTTTCTTCATGACATCCTCCTCTAACTGCTGTTCGATTTGCGACTTTTCGCTTCATCCTGTTGCTGGATTCGGATAATCGCCTCAGTCCAGGAATCTTCGTGTTCGCTGCAGGTACTATGCGGTTTCTTGACGTGAGAGGGCATCTCACGATAAGAAGCTTTTTCGCTAATGCTGTGGGAGATGTGTGAGATACCACTTTTGGCTATGAGAACAGGGGGGACGAAATCGGAGGGAGTTCTAGAGATGGATAATGCCGCGGCGGACGGCAATCGTAATGGCCTGGGTGCGGTCGCTGGCTCCCAACTTGGCCATGATGTGTTGGATGTGTACCTTGACGGTCCCTTCCGAAATGAAGAGTTTATCGGCGATGTCCCGGTTACGGTTGCCTTCGGCGACCTGCTGCAAGATCTCAATCTCGCGGGTGGTCAGCTCCTCATCGCCGTAGTGGTCCGCGAGGCGGGCGGCCACTTCAGGGGGAATCGCCTTCTTGCCGGCGTGCACTTTGCGGATAGCCTCGACCAGGGCCTGAGGCGGCATGCTCTTGACGATGTAGCCAGCCGCTCCACCTTCGAGAGCTCGCTGCATTTCAACATCACCTTCCGATGATGTGACAACGATGATCCGGGCTTCTGGAAACTCGCTTCGGATGGTGATCATGGCGTCGATTCCGTTCATGTCCGGCAGTCGTACATCCAGAAGCACGATATCCGGTCGGTGATCGCGAAAGAGTTGAATCGCTTCTTTGCCAGTCGCTCCCTGGGCTGCCAGTAGCATGTCGGCCTGATTGTTGATCAGCGCGGCAATTCCTTCGCGCACTAACGGATGATCGTCGATACTAAGAACACGGATACGCTCGGAATCGTTCACTTAGGGGGCTCCTCGCCAGATTTCGCGATGATGCGCCGGGACTGCCCAGGATACAGTCTGGTTAGCCAACTCCAAAATGTATTGGAAGAGGGGCGCTCGAATGCCAGCTTGCCAGGAATCCAAAGTCGCACGACAGTTCCAGCGTTCGTCCGACTTGACACCTTTAGTCGGCCACCAATCCGTTCCGCGCGCTCCCGCATGTTCGCTAAACCCCAATGTCCTGTCCTTCCTGACTTCAGCAGTTCTTTATCGATGCCGCAACCATTGTCCCGAATCGAGACATGCAAGTTGCGTGAAATATAGTCCACCTCGACTTCAATCGCGCTTGCCTTGGAGTGTCGAAACGCGTTGATCACAGCTTCGCGAGCAATGAGGTATACCTCATCCCGAATAAGCGGGCGCAAGATCCGGGCTTGGCCGTCAGTGACTACCCGAAAGTCGACGCTCGCGGGAATGGCGAATTCGATGCGAAGGCGCGAAAGGGCTTCTGCTAGGTCGCTCTGGGGCGACGCGGCTGTGCGCAAGGCCAGGAGAGTATTGCGGCCTTCCTGGCTCACTTGCGTCAATAATTCGAGGCCGCGTTGCATCGAAGGCTTGGCGGCCGACTCGGCGGGTAGGCGGTTGTTCGCAACATCAAAATGGATGGAAGCGCTGAAAATTCCCTGCAGGAGCGTGTCATGCAGGTCGCGCGCGATCCTCTCCCGTTCCTCAAGGCGTTCGTCGAACCGGGATTGAATGCTCGTGGCCAAACGACGCACACGAAGAGCATAGAGCAACCACAGGACTCCAGCACCCGCCAAAACGCTTAACAACCGAAACCATGCGGTCTGATAGAACGCTGGGAGGACGGCAAAGCGAGTGGTCGCGCCCTGTTCGTTCCATACTCCGTCATTGTTGCAAGCAATTACATGGAATTGATAATCGCCGGGAGGCAGATCGCTGTAGAAGGCTCGGCGACGACTCTCGGGATCCTGCCAGTCCGCATCGTGTCCCTCGAGCTTATAGCGAAACTTCACTTTTTCCGGCACTACAAGACTGAGTGCCGTGTAGTCGATCTCAATATCCCGAGTGCGTGGCGGTAGCTGCAGTTTCTCGCCTACAGAATATTTTTTTCGGTCCGCAGTGATTTGCTCGATCAGGACGGGAGGCGGAATGGTATTTGCTTCGAGATGCCCGGGATCGACCACCTGCAAGATGTTTTCGTTGGCAAACCATAGCTTGCCATCGGGCGCTCTCGAAATTTCCGGCCGGAAGTTTGTCGAACCCGGCTGCGCACCGTCGAAAACATCCAGAGTTTTCACTCGTAACTTACGGTCGGGTTGTTGCCACCACCGTTCCAGTTCGGCGGGATCGATGGCTACGAGTCCACATTGCGTATCAAGCCAAAGAGAATCGTGGCTATCCTTCACGAGGGCGAACATATCGTCGCAAGGCAGCCCGCTGTGAGAATTAAGGGTTTCGATCTTGCCCTCTTTCCACCGGAACAAACCTTCCTGGGTTACCCACCATACCGAGCCGTCTGCGTCTGGCAGCAGATTTCGAACGGAAAAATTGCCGGGATGTGTCGTCACCATCTCCAACTGACCGCGCTTGTAGCGGGCTAAATTCCCGTTCGATAGTCCCAGCCAGACGCCGTCCTTCGGGTCGGCCGCCAGAGAGAGCACGCGTGGAATTCGTGGCGGCGAAATTTCTTCGCGGACTACTAGGCCCTGGATGCGAAAAAGTGCCGGTTGCGTAGTTGCCACCCAAATGTTGTGATCAACATCTTCGGCGATAGCGGTGACGACTCCAAGAGAACTACCGTCAGGTTTGGTGATCCAGCGAAATCGATCGTTCTCATAAACGGTGAGTCCACTATCCACTCCAACCCACTTACGCCCGCTCTGGTCTTCGAATAGCGATGTGATCAACGTTCCCGGCAACCCTTCCCGCGGTCCAATTCCACTGAATTTCTCGTGGCGAAGCACGTCCAACGCGTGCAAGTTCCCAATCCACACCGTGCCGTCACGGGAGGCGAGTACCGAGTCCACGTCTTCTGAAGTGAGCCCCTCGCGGATTGAATAGCTCACGACGCGAGTGTCGCGAAAGCGATCGATGCCTCTAGAAGTTGCCACCCACAGATCGCCTTCGCGATCCTCGTAAAATCCCTGGACGGCATCGCTTGACAAGCCGTCGGCGCTGCCGAAGTGGTCCGCATGGCCGGCGTGGACCTTGTAGAGCCCATCGTTGGCCGTGCCAATCCACAGGTCACCTTCGCGGTCTCTGAATAACGACGAGACGTGCATCGCGGGACCGTCTAATCCAGACGAGACATAATCGTGCCAAACTCCCTGACGCAATTCCTGGAGCCCTAGCCCTTCACCTTGCTGCCTCATGCCCACAACAATCGAACCGTCGTCGCCGGGAGCAATCGCGCTCACTCCAGCCAGGCCTTTGACACGCATCAAGGCTTTGATGATGTACGTATTCGCGTCGCCGGATTTCCACCGGCAAAGGCCAAGGGAGCTGCCGATCCAGAGGTTATCGTGTGCGTCGCTGAATAACGGCTGGGCGTAGGCAAATGGGATTCCTTCTGCCGCGCCGTGGCAGCGCAGCGTGCTGTCGACGACTTCGCAAAGACTGCCGTCCGCGTCCCGCACCTGGCTGCGGGTCATCCAGACTGTACCCTTGGAGTCTTGTACTATGGCCTCGACAAACGCTGGTTCTGAAGAAAAAGTGAGCAGTTCGCCCTTGCTCCAGTGCGCCAGTCCCCTCGAAGTTCCAATCCACAGGCTGCCGTCGCTTGCACCCAGCAGCGAATGAATTCGGGAACTTGGCAACGCCTCGCCATTCGCCGGTGTCCAGGGAACAAATCTGACTCCATCGAAGCGCACCAATCCTGCCTCGGTCCCAATCCACAGGTATCCATCTGCAGTCTGCGTGATTGTTTGCGGAGTTCCGCTGAAGAAGCCGTCCTGAATGCGCCACGCCGTGTGCGCGTACTGTGAAATTCGGCGGTTCGGAGGAAGTGCTAACGCTGAAGAGCTAAGGAGTAGACCGACGACCGCGAGAATGATCACGTGCGCCAACACGGTTTTGACCGCGCATCGAACAAGAACCTGCCGTGTCTCTGCCACGCCGCGCTCCCTCGATAGCAATCGCACTTCGCGTCGCAGCTATTCTCGCGCAAGGTCATCAGGAACGGCCACAAGAATATGACGGCTCAGAGTTCTGCCATCGACGCCGTTCGTATTACATAGGATTGAGTGGCATTTCTTGGACGGTCAATTTGGGCGAGTTCCTATTTATCTTTTTTTCAGACGCCACACGATAGTGAGCGGGTCGCGACCTTTGCCGGGGATGATGAGTCCGCGCTGTTCCATCGCCTTGATGGTATTGCGATTGGCCGACAGAGGGCGCATTTCTTCGTTGTCTTTCAAACGCCGCAGAATTGGGTT
>Ga0209169_10000829_pt1 | contig 19045 bp, 18 predicted proteins | sample HubBroMetageWRM4_FD_188346 | JGI IMG/M metagenome (GOLD analysis project Ga0209169, IMG submission 188346) | Warmed soil microbial communities from the Hubbard Brook experimental Forest, New Hampshire - Hubbard Brook CCASE Soil Metagenome WRM 4... | ecosystem: Environmental > Terrestrial > Soil... | reverse complement strand
TCGCGAACGGAAACTCCGCTCAGGATGACAGATCTTGGGCGCGACCCGCAGATCGCGATCACGCGAGACATTTAGAAATGGCAACGACTTCCAAGAAAGACTATTACGAAATCCTGGGCGTGAAGAAGTCCGCGTCCGCTGAGGACATTCGCAAGGCGTTTCGCAAGCTGGCGCGCAAGTACCATCCTGACGTTAATCCTGGGGACAAGTCTGCCGAGGAGAAGTTCAAGGCGCTCTCCGAGGCTAACGACGTTCTCAGCGACCCTAAGAAGCGCAAGATCTACGATCAGGTTGGGTTCTACTCTGACAACATTGATCCGGCGACGGCGGAAGCTTATGCGCGGGCAGGTGGCGGAGGGGCGGGCGGGGCTTCGGGAGGTTCGCCGGGAGGATTTCCGGGCGGCGGTTCGGGGCAAGCGGGTGGTCAGGGCGTTCCGTTTGATTTCAGCGGGTTCGACTTTTCCGATCTGGCGGATAGTGCTGGTCGAAGCCGGCGAACGGGCGGAGGCGGAGGATTCCGCGACATCTTCTCAGGGATCTTCGGCGGCGGACGCGGAGCGGCGGCGGAGACGCGACCCGAAGCTGGCAGCGATCTGGAGTATCAGGTCAATGTGCCGTTCTGGACAGCGATCCGCGGCGGCGTGATGAAGCTCAACATTACGCGGCAGGATGCGTGCTCGAATTGTCACGGACAGGGTGACATCGAAGCGCCAGGCAAGTGCTCCGAATGCGATGGAACCGGGCAGGTCACGCAGACCGGCGGGCGCATGAAGTTCAACGTGCCGTGCCCGACTTGCCAGGGGACGGGCAAGAATATTTCGATCTGCCCTGATTGCCATGGCGAAGGCACGGTGAGCCGGACTGAGCCGCTGGAAGTGCGCATCAAGGCTGGGACTCGCGACGGGCAGCGCATCCGGCTAGCCGGAAAAGGCAATGCAGGAGCTCACGGCGGCCCGGCTGGCGACCTTTATGTGATCATCCGGACCGGGGAGCATCCCATCTTCCGGCGTGACGGGGATGACATTTACCTTACTGTTCCGGTCAGCGCTACGGAAGCCGCTTTGGGGGCGAAGATCGAAGTGCCGACCATTGACGGGCGAGCGCTGCTGAAGATTCCTCCGGGGACGCAGTCTGGGCAGAAGCTGCGCCTGCGCGAGAAGGGTGTGCCCTCGGCCACTAAAGAAGGCGTGCGCGGAGACGAGATTGTTGAGATCACGGTTACCGTGCCGATGCCTCGGGACGAGCGCACCAAGGAACTGCTGAAAGAACTTGCCAAGCTGAATCCGGAAGATCCTCGGGAAGAGCTGTGGAAGAAAGTCTAGCCTTACCCGCCCTCTAACTAAGGTTCTATAGTTGACCTGGTCATATATTTTAGTTGACTTTGTCAATCAATATCCCCCATACTTAAGCATGGCTTCCGCCGCGTCTTCCCGACAGGTTCCTGCTGACCGTATCGGGGCCGTGCGCCGCTTCAACCGCTTCTATACGCGGCATCTCGGGCTGCTCGATGAAGGCTTCCTTAGTAGTTCCCTTTCCTTAACCCAGATGCGGGTGCTGTATGAACTGGCACACCATCAACAATCGACTGCGGCCGAGCTGTGCGACTCTTTGGGGCTCGATGCCGGATACCTGAGCCGAATTCTGAGTAGTTTCCGGAAAGATCACCTGGTCGACAAGAAGGAATCGCCCAAGGACACGCGTCAGACACTGCTGGCGCTTACGAAGAAAGGGCGGCAGGTGTTCGAGCCACTGAATGCCCGGTCCGACGAGCAGGTCCGAAACATCCTGAGCACGCTTTCGCCAGCGAAGCAGGATGATCTTCTGCACTCTATGCAGACGCTCGAGACGGTTCTAAACTCCGGTACGAAAAGCACGACGCCCTATGTGCTCCGGGAGCACCGGCCCGGGGACATGGGCTGGGTGGCGTGGCGCCACGGGCTGCTCTATTTCCAGGAATATGGCTACGACGGACGCTTTGAGGCGATGGTTGCTGAAATTGTGGCCGAGTTCGTGGAGAAGCTCGATCCGGCGCGCGAGCGCTGCTGGATCGCTGAACGCGATGGGGAAAATGTGGGGTCGGTTTTCCTGGTGAAGAAGTCTCAAAGCGTGGCAAAGCTTCGCCTGCTGCTGGTGGAACCTTCGGCTCGCGGGCTGGGGATTGGGAAACAGTTGGTCGCGGAGTGCATTCGGTATGCCCGTCGAGCCGGATACAAAAAAATCCTGCTGTGGACCCAAAGTGAGCTCGCTGCGGCGCGGAGTATTTATCAGAACGCCGGCTTTAAACTGGTGGGCGAGGAAAAGCACGACAGTTGGAGCCGGAAGGGTCTGGTTGCCGAGACCTGGGAATTGAAACTGTGAGCTTGCGGGAGTCGTATTGCGAAATCAGGTAACCGCTTCGCCCGGCGCTGCCGGAAATCAGGGCCCGGCCAAAAGCCGGGCCCTTTTCAATTCATTTCTCTATTTTTTCATGCTGGGATCGTCCGCCGGGTTGATGTAGTTGAACTTCGCCGGCGACATGCCGTGGATCTGGATCACAGTCTCTCCCGAGGCCGCGGCGTAGTGATGCACGCTGGGATCGAGGTAGGCGAAGCTGCCTGCCCCGAAACTCATCATCTTGCCAGCGTCGAACTGGTCTCCCATCCCGACCTTGAGAGTGCCTGACAGCACAGTCACGTTTTCGCGGTGAGGGTGGGTGTGCGGGGCAATCTTGTAGCCGTCCGGCATCTTGAGGCGAATGGTGAAATCGCCGGAAGCAGCCATGGGATCGCCTTCCAGAACGGCGAGTTGCGCTCCGGCAGGCAGGAACGGCGGGACGGGGCCGTACTTCACCTGATCGGGCGTGAAGGCGTTTTGGGCGAGGGACGGCTGCGCTGCGAACATCGCGAATGCAGCCACGAGTAGAGCAACAAGAAGAAACGGTTGTTTCATGAAACCTCCTGATCGAACGGCATGATAACCAAGTGTCGTCGGCGCCGCAACAGTCTCGTCGACGAGGGTCTTGCGAATCGTCGAGGGAATCTCGATCAGCCTGGAATCTTCGTTACCTCCGTACCCGGCGTTGCTGACAAAAATTTTCGTGAAAAACTCAAAAAAAGATTGCATCTGTGGAAAAAACACGTAATCTCATAAATGCGAACTAACTCCGCCGGAATGCCCGGGAATCGCCGTCACTCGGGAGCCTCGAGACGAAAGACAGGTTGGTCAAGGGAGACGAGGTGGCGAGAGTGAGTCGTTTGAGGAGGAAGCCATAGAAATTGGCAACAGCTAGCGCCCCGCGTCAACAAATAGAGAACCCCCAGCCTCTCGCCGCCGTCCCCAACCGGAAAAAATTCGTCCGCCTCACGCTGTGGCCTCTGGTCGCCGCCACCTTCTTTATGGTGTCGGGCGGAACCTACGGCACCGAAGACATCGTGCACGGCGCCGGGTACGGGCGGGCCATCCTTATTTTGCTGCTCACGCCGCTGCTCTGGAGCCTGCCTACAGCCTTCATGATCGGCGAGCTTTCGAGCGCGCTGCCCTACGAAGGCGGCTACTACGCCTGGGTGCGCCGCGCCATGGGAAACTTCTGGGGATTTCAGGAAGCCTGGCTCTCGCTGGTCGCCTCGATTTTCGATATGGCGATTTATCCCACACTGTTCGTGGCTTACCTGACCCGCATGTTCCCGTATTTCCAGCAGGGAAATCGCGGATGGTGGGTAGCGCTGGCGGTGGTGATTGCGTGCGCAGTGCTGAATATTGCCGGAGTGAAAGTGGTTTCGCTCACGTCGCTGTGGTTGTTCTTCGCGCTGACCGCGCCGTTCGTCGCGATCGTGGTGCTGGCGCCGTTCAAGATTGGCGCGCTCGCCAACGCCGTGACCAAGCCGACTACCTCGACTGTAGACATTCTTGGGGGGCTTCTCATCTGCATGTGGAATTACATGGGATGGGACAATGCCTCAACCATCGCTACCGAAGTTGAGAAGCCGCAGCGGACGTATCCGCGGGCCATGCTGTGGGCTGTGGTAATTGTGGCCTTGAGCTATGTGCTGCCTTTCGCGGCGATGTGGATGACCGGATTGAAAGCAACGGCGTGGGAAACCGGTTCATGGGCGGACATTGCCGGACTACTGGGGGGACCGCTCCTGCGAATCGGCGTGGTAGTTGGGGGCGTGATCAGCGCTTTCGGCATGTTCAATGCGCTGGTGATGAGCTATTCGCGGCTGCCTCTGGCGATGGCTCAGGATGGCATGCTGCCCGGCATCTTTGGCAAGCTACAAAAGAAGTCGCGCGCGCCCTGGGTTGCGATCATTGCGCTCGCGATCGGATGGGCTATGTGTCTTGGCCTGGGCTTTGCCAGGCTGGTCACGCTCGACATCCTTCTTTATGGGTTCAGCCTGCTGCTGGAATTCGTGGCGCTGGCCGTGTTGCGCTTCCGCGAGCCGGATCTGCCGCGTCCCTTCCGCGTTCCCGGAGGATTGTTTGGAGCGATTGCAATTGGGATTCCGCCCATGCTGCTGCTGGGCTTCTCCATCATTCGCAGCGAGCATGAGCAGGTGTGGAATATGAGTTCGTTCGCGTTTGGCATGATTCTGATCGCGGCGGGTTTTGTGGCTTACGCGGTGAATCATTTGCTGAAGCCACACGGATGGGCGGCCACCAGGGAAAAACCTCAAACAGCGGCGTGAGTCGGTTCGCCGCCTAAAAAAATGAGGACCGGGAGATCCCCGGTCCTCTTTCTGTTTGTCTCGTTTTTTCGAACCATTCCTAACCGTTTCCGAACTATGCAGCCGCTCTCGCCTCGTCCCTCAGGCTTTTGACTTTGTCATGCGTTCTTTGCACGCTCGCGGCCTGGCGCCGGATGATCTCCATCACGTCGCCCGGCAACGGACCGCTCAACGCCTTCTGGTAACTTTCTTTTGCATCGTCCTCGCCCGCCTCGAGCGATTCCAGGATCGTCTTATCACCACCGCCAAGACTGACTTTGGTGTCGATCCAGGCGCGGCGAAGCGTACCCGACACGGAGCCCGTAACTTTCTTATCGGGTTTGCCCAGCCGGATTAGCTCCGCTTCCAACTCCCCGGCAAAACGCGCCCGCTCCAGACTCTGCTCGTTGAAGTAGGTCTTCAAATCAGACCGCTTCACGTGAGTGGCGGCATCCTGGTATCCCTTCTGCCCGTCTTTGCACGTCTCAATAAGATTTTCAATCACGCTGATAGCATTATTCTCATCCATGAAGTTAACCTCCGCAGCTTGGATGCGAAGACCGAGTGAGGGTTTGGCATGATTCTTCCGCACGAATTAGGAAGAAAGCCTCTCCTGCTCTAAAATCGACCGGAGGAGACCTATGACCAAACGGAAATCGAAAGGGGCCTATATGATTTCCGCCGTGGCCGAGATGTATGGCATCCATCCTCAAACTCTGCGGCTTTATGAGCGCGAAGGGCTGCTGAAGCCGTCGCGCACTGAAGGCAACACTCGCCTTTACACGGACGAAGACCTGCAGCGACTCGAGTTCATTCTCTCGCTGGCGCGCGACCTGGGCGTGAATATCAGCGGCATGGCGATCATCCTGCAAATGCGGGAGCGCATGGAAGAGATGCAGCGGCAGATCCAGGAGTTCGTGCAGTATATCCAGCAGGAAGTGCTCACCCGCGCCAATGCGGCTGCTGATCCGGCGAAGGGCGCGATCGTTCCGGTGCGACGGCCGATGGTGGTGCCTAATGTGCAGCCGGGCAAAAGGCGCTAGTTCACGCAGTATCATGGAGGCGTACCGGCCATGCTTCCCTTCAAGCTGATCTACAGCGACGGCTACTACCTTCCCATCGGCGAGCACGTTTTTCCTGCTGAGAAATATCGCCGCATTCGCGACCGGCTGCTGGCGAGCGGTGTCGCCGAGGCCAGCGACTTTCTGGAAGCTGAACCTGCCACTGATCAGGACATTTTGCTGGTTCATAAGCCAGAGTACGTCCACAAGCTGAAGACCGGCACGCTCAGCCCACGCGAGGAAATGGAACTGGAAGTTCCCTTCTCTCCCGAGCTGGTTAAGGCATTCTGGCTGGCGGCCGGAGGATCGATTCTGGCGGCGCGGCAGGCTTTGACGGACCGCGTCTCCGTCAACATTGGCGGCGGATTTCATCATGCCTTCCCCGAACACGGCGAAGGCTTCTGCATGATTCACGACGTGGCCGTCGCTATCCGGCGGTTGCAGCGCGACGACCGGATTCGCACCGCAATGACGGTTGATTGCGACGTTCACCAGGGCAACGGCACGGCGGCGATCTTTGCCGGCAGGCACACTGCGGGCGCGCCTTTACCCTCGGCCGGAGCATCGACTCTTGATTCGTCGTCGCCGGGTTCCGCTATGGGTTCGCCACGTCCGGGGAAGATTCGCGACGCACATGCCGGAGACGTCTTCACCATTTCTCTGCACCAGCACAACAACTATCCGTTGTCGAAGCCGCCGTCTTCGATTGATGTCGACCTGCCGGATGGCACCGGAGACGACGACTACCTCGCGTGGCTCGATAACGCGCTCAGCTCCGGGCTGCGGCAGTTCGAGCCTGATCTGCTGTGCTACATCGCCGGCGCCGACCCTTACCGTGAAGATCAGCTGGGCGGGCTTTCCCTGACGATCGACGGATTGAAAAAGCGTGACGAACTCGTATTTCGAGTGGCTCGTGCCCGCGATATTCCGGTGATGGTGACCTTCGCCGGCGGCTACGCGCGGAAGGTGGAAGATACCGTGACCATTCACAGCAACACGGTGGTTGCGGCCAAGGAAGTGTTCGGCGTAACGAAATAGGCGCGTGAAAAGTTATACTCGATAGAATGATCGTCAGCCCGTCAGACCTTCCGCACAGTGAGCTTTACGGCATCCTGCTCAATTCCGTGGCGCCGCGCCCGATTGCGTGGGTATCGACGATGAGCGCGTTGGGACAGCCCAATCTTGCTCCGTTCTCCTTCTTCAACGCGGTTTGCGTCGATCCTCCGCTGCTGGCGTTTGCGCCGGGACATCGGCGGCCCAAGCAGCCTGACGCCAGCCACGGCGAAGTCAAAGACACACTGCGGAACGTCCGTGAGACCAGGGAATTCGTGGTCAACATCGTCACCTATGAACTAGCCGAGGCGATGAATCTGACCAGCGGCGAATACGATGCGTCAGTGAACGAATTCGAGGTGGCGAAGGTTACGGCACAAGCATCGAAGATCGTGCGTCCGCCCAGAGTCGCCGAGTCTTTGGTCAGCTTCGAGTGCAAGCTTTATCAGATCCTCGATTTCTCTCCTCGACCAACCAGCAGCAGCCTCGTGATCGGCCAGGTCGTCTCGATTCACATGAACGACGCGAATGTTAAAGATGGAAAGCTGGATCGGAATTCGCTGGATCTCATCGGGCGCATGGGCGGCATGCAGTACACCAGGACCACGCAGCGATTTGACATGGTCAGGCCGAAGGTAGAGTAGACACTGCTAAAATAGATCACTCAATCATGTTCGAGAACTTACAGGAAAAGCTGCAACGCGCGTTTAAGAGCCTTCGCGGCCAGGCCCGGCTGAGCGAAGAAAACATTGGGGAGGCTCTGCGCGAAATCCGGCTGGCGCTGCTTGAAGCCGACGTCAACTTCAAAGTGGTTAAAGAGCTGATTGACCGCATCCAGGCTAAGGCTGTGGGCCAGGAAGTGCTGACCGCGCTTTCGCCGGGCGAGCAAGTCATCAAGATTGTGCGCGACGAACTGGTCGAAACTCTCGGCAAAGATACGGCGCGCGTGAAGTTCGCTTCGCAGCCGCCTACGGTCGTTCTCATGGCTGGACTGCAGGGTTCCGGCAAAACCACTACTTCGGGCAAGCTGGCGAACTGGTTCAAGACTGGCGGGCATCGTCCGCTGCTGGTTTCCGTGGACGTGTATCGCCCGGCGGCGCGCGAGCAGCTGAAAGTTGTGGCGCAGGCTGTCAAGGCTCAGATTTACGAAGGCGAAGTGGGCGATGCCAACACGCCCGCGCAGCTCACACAGGCGGTTGAGCGCCTGGTGAAGGAAGCGCGTCGCGAGGCCGTCGTTTCTGGCTGCGACGTGCTGATTGTCGACACGGCCGGACGTCTCCACATCGACGACGAACTGATGAACGAGATGCAGTCGCTGAAGAAGCTTCTGAATCCGTCAGAGATTCTGTTTGTAGCCGACGCTATGACCGGGCAGGATGCGGTGCGCTCGGCCGATGAGTTCCACAAGAAGCTGTCGCTCACTGGCGTCATCCTCACCAAGATGGATGGTGACGCGCGCGGCGGCGCTGCGCTTTCCATCCGGCAAGTCACCGGCCAGCCCATCAAGTTCATCGGTGTGGGCGAGAAATACGATGCGCTGGAGCCGTTCCATCCCGACCGCATCGTGTCGCGCATTCTCGGCATGGGCGACATTCTCTCGCTGATCGAGCGCGCAGAATCGCAGATGGACAAGAAGAAGGCGCAGGAGATGGCCACCAAGGCCCTCACCGGCGATGGCTTCTCGCTTGAAGATTTCCGCGACCAGTTGCGGCAAGTGAAGAAGATGGGATCGATCAAGAACCTGATCGGCATGATGCCCTCGATCGGCCCATTCTCCGGCCTGCAGAAAGCCGCCGACAACGTGGACGAAAAACAGATCAACCGCGTCGAAGCCATTATCAACTCGATGACGACGCACGAGCGCAATCATCATGAAGTGATCAACGGCAACCGCCGCAAGCGCATCGCGCGTGGCTCCGGCACCAGCGTGCAGGAAGTGAATAACCTGCTCCGGCAATACGCGCAGATGAAAAAGATGTTTAAGCAGATGGGCAAGCCCAGCTTCGCGCGGCGGATGGCAGGGATGAAATTGCCGGGGATGTAAGCAGTGGCCAGTGGCTAGTGATCAGTGGCCAGTCCTAGCTGCTGCCACCTTGCTCTGACCACTGGCCACCAGCCACTGACCACTGCTCTTATGAAATGGCGATCCCTCGAAGAATCCGGTCCGGAGACTGACGTTCGTCCTCTGCGCGAGATCTACGCGGAGCGCAAGGAATCGATTGCGAAATACGTTCCGCTCGAGACCCAGGCTATTCACGCTCGAGCCGTCGCGGATCTGAAGCACAAACAACTTGCCGCAAACATTCTTCCTGTTGGCTCGAAGGCTCCGGAATTCCAGTTGCAGGATCACGACGGGAGGGGCGTGTCTTGCTCGGAGCTGCTCGAAAAGGGACAGCTCGTGCTGTGCTTCATCCGCGGCCGCTGGTGCCCGTTCTGCGTTGCTCAGATGGAGGCGATGAATCTGGTTTTGCCCGAGATCAAGCAGGCCGGCGCGACGCTTGTCGCCGTTTCACCGCAGACCGTGAAGCAGGCATTCTTCATGCGCGATCAACACCGGCTGCGATTCCCGTTGCTCTCCGATGCCGGCAACAAATTGGCGTCGCAGTTCGGTTTGACTTACTGTGTTCCCGACGAACAGCGCGCAGTCTATCAGCGCGCCTTCGTCAACCTGCCTTTCGTAAATGGCGACGACAGTTGGGAGCTGCCGATTCCTGCAACCTATATCATCGATCGTGATGGTGCGGTGCTTTACGCTTCCGCGGACGAGGATTATGCGGAGCGGCCCGAGCCACAGGATATCGTGCGCTTCCTCAGTGCAACTTTCAGGGGCTAAAGCCCTCTCTCGCGGTGGAAGTTATGGCACGACTGAAGTCGTGCCCCTCCCGATCGCGCTCATCCCGATCTGCCACGTAGCAACACGGGCGCTGTCTGAATCTCTGGCTTTCGGTACACTGAAACGTGCGGGAATCCGAGGACTGACAACTGGCCACTGGCCACTGCCCTTATGAACTATATCTATGGTATCAACGCCGTCACCGAGGCGCTCAAGGCCCGGGGGCGAGCTTTCCAGTGGGTCGGCATGGCGAAGGAACGTCACGATATTCGCCTGCAGCGTATGATCGAAGACTGCCGCCGCCTCGGCGTGCCGGTGAAATTTCTCACGCGCACTGAGCTCGACCAGATGGCGGGCCGAGCAGCCCATCAGGGGGTCGTAGCCGTCACGTCGGCTAAGCAATATAGTGATCTCGACGACGTGGTCGGGGCCAAGCGCGGACAATATTCTTTTTTGATCGTGCTCGATGGTGTGGAAGACCCGCATAACCTGGGTGCGCTCATGCGCACCGCCGACGCCGCAGGTGCCGACGGCGTGGTCATTCCAGAACGCCGCGCCGCCTCGGTCACTGGCACGGTAACAAAAACTTCAGCCGGAGCCAGTGAGTATCTGCCCATCGCCAAGGTAACAAACATCGCCCGCACGGTGGAAGAATTGAAAGAGCGCAATATCTGGACGGTTGGCCTGGACGAGCGCGGGCCGCAGACCTACGATGCCCTCGACTACAACATGGATTGCGCGCTGGTGCTGGGCGCGGAAGGCAAGGGACTGCACGACCTGGTAAAGAAGAAGTGCGATTTTCTGGTTTCGATTCCGATGCTCGGAAAGGTGCCCTCGCTGAATGTATCGGTCGCGGGCGCGGTCGTGATGTATGAAATCGTCCGGCAACGGCGCGCGCGTGCAAAAGAGGCGCGAAGCAACAAAGAGGCGTCCTCGGGTGCGCAATGAAGTTGCGCGCTGTGCGTTTTTGCTTCTTCTTTGTCCTCTGTGCGTCTGCGGTGCATGCATTTTCTCTGGACCGCGAAGCTTTTACTTTCACTAACTACGACCTGAGTGTCCGGGTTGAGCCGGCGCAACAAAGGCTGGGAGCTCGCGGCAAGATCACTCTGCGGAACGACTCAACGACGCCGCAACGGATCGCCGTTCTGCAAATCTCGTCTTCCCTTAGCTGGCGCTCGATCACGGCCGGCGGCAAGCAGTTGCAATTTGTCTCGCAGCCCTACACATCGGACATTGACCACACAGGAACGCTTTCCGAGGCGATCGTGACTCTGCCCGAAGCAATTCCTCCCAAGAGCACAGTCGATCTGGAGGTCGCCTACGAAGGCGTCGTCGTGCTTGATGCCACTCGTCTCACGCGGATCGATACGCCCGAATCGATGGCCAATAGCACTGATTGGGACCAGATCAGCGCGAAATTTACCGCCGTGCGTGGCGCGGGATATGTGGCCTGGTATCCGGTGGCGACTGAAGCCGGGAGCCTTGCAGAAGGCAGCAGCACATTCGACACCGTAGGCAGGTGGAAGGCGCGAGAGGCCACCTCCAGCATGCATCTGCAGATCTCGGTGCCGAGTGATGATGAAGAAGAGAAGCCAGAGCTTCTGGTCAATGCGACAACGTGTTCAAAGGCGCTGGAAGTGGGGCACCAGTTCCAAGCAGATTGCATTTGCCGGTCGATGGGATTGGTCGCACCGATGTTTGTAATTGCTGACTATGAAGTTGTGACTCGGACCGCGGTCGAAGTTCATTTCCTGCGAGGCCACAAGGCATCAGCCGAGAATTTCGCCGACGTTGGGGAGAAAGTGGCTCCGATCATCAGCGAATGGTTCGGCGCGCCGCGAAGCAAGGCGCAAACGGCCGATCTGGCAGATCCAAACGCGCGTCCCTTCGAGAGTGGCGCTCTTCTGTTGACGCCGCTGACCAGTACCGATCCAAAACTGGCGGGACTTGCGGCTGCTCACCAGCTGACCCATGCGTCTTTTTTCTCGGCGCGACCGTGGATGAATGAGGGTCTCGCTCATTTTGCGCAGGCGCTCTATTTGGAACATCTGAGTGGACGCCAGGCGGCCATCGATTACATGGGATTGCACCGTTCCGCGCTGAGCGCAGTCGAAAAAGAAAAACAGAAAGAAAAAGAGCAGCAGACAACCCCACCCAGATCTGACACACCCAGATCTGAAGATGAAGTGAACCAGTCGCTGGTGAACACAACTGACGAGGAGCTTTACCGCAGCAAAGCAATGTGCGTGTGGTGGATGCTACGCGAAATGGTTGGCGATCAGCCGCTGAAAAAAGCTCTCGCTTCGTACCATCCGGACGAGGACAAAGATCCCGCTTATTTCCAGCACTTGATCCAGGCGCAGACGAAGCTCGATCTGCAGTGGTTCTTCGACGACTGGGTTTACCACGACCGCGGCCTGCCCGAGTTCAAAATAAAATCCGCCTTTGCGCGCAAGACGTTGCCGGGAGCTTACATGATCACCGTTACGGTGACCAACCTGGGCGCGGCGGGAGCGGAAATCCCACTCACGGTGAAGTTTGCCGGTGGAGAGGTCACGGAGCGCCTGGTGGTGCGTGGCAAGAGCGACGGCGTGATTCGAGTGGAGGTTTCGAGGCCACCAGAGGAAGTCTCGGCGAACGACGGCAGCGTGCCGGAGAGCGGCGCTACGAATCACGTGTTCAAGATCGAGGCCAGGGATGCTGAGAAGTGATTTGAAAGTCAGTGGTCAGTGGTCAGTGTTCAGTGATCAGTGATCAGCGGTCAGTGGCCAGTGGCCGGCTCAGCCCACGTACGGTTGATCACTGGCTGACCAGTGGTTTCGTAGTAAAGCTTGCTAGCGCCGCCAGCTTCACCGCCGCCGCACCGGAGTCGATCGACTGCACTGCCACGGAAATTCCATCCCTTAGATGATCGGCTCGTCCCGCCGCCACTAACGCAGCCGCGGAGTTCAGCACAACCACATCGCGGCGTGGAGATTTCTTTCCTCCAAGAACCTCGCGCACGATGGCCGCATTCTCGGCAGCGGTCCCGCCAGAAATGTCGGCCAGCGTGGCGCGCTTCATGCCGAACTCCTCGGGATCAACCTCGTACGTTCGCACCGATCCGTCGCGAGCTTCGGCCACGCGGGTTGGTCCGGTGATGGTGATCTCGTCGAGACCGTCGAGGCCATGCACCACGAGTGCGCGATGCAATCCCAGCATGCTGAGAGCTTCCGCCAGCTTCTCGACCATATCAAGCGCGTACACTCCCACGACTTGGCCGGAAGCGTGGGCGGGATTGGTGAGCGGGCCGAGCAGGTTAAACATGGTGCGCAGTCGCAGTTCGCGCCGCACCTTCTGCACCTGCTTCATGGAGGAATGCAGATCGGGCGCGTACAGAAAACAGATTCCGATCTCGCGCAGGCACTGCGCCGCACGCTCCGGAGTCAATTGGATGTTAACTCCCAAGGCCTCCATCACGTCAGCCGATCCGCACTTCGAGCTGATGCTGCGGTTGCCGTGCTTGGCCACGCGCACACCCGCGCCTGCGGTCACGAACGCCGTGGCCGTTGAAATGTTGAAGGTGCCGCTGGCGTCGCCGCCGGTGCCGCTGGTGTCAACCAGACTGGTGTGAGCGAGAGACGATTCGGCCAGCGCGTCGCGGTCCGTGCCGCTCAAGTCGAGCGCGCCGGATGCAGCAGGCGAAATCGGTAACGGCGTTGCCGCGGCGCGGATCGCTTCGGCAAAGCCGACGATCTCTTCAACCGTTTCACCTTTCATGCGCAAAGCCACGAGCAGCGCGGCGATTTGCGCGTCGGTGCAGTTTCCCGAGAGCACCTCCGCCATCACTTCACGCGCTTCGGCGCGCGCTAGCGATTGGCCTTGGTTGGCTATGCGATGGAGTGCATCGAGGATCATGGCTGCGCACTAGCGTAGCATCTTTATCGTCTCGTTCTGAACAGCCGGAAGCTGACACTGAACATTTATGGTCGGACGTTTGCCCTAATCCTCTGCCCTTCTATAAAATTAAGGGTTTGCTGCCCTCAGTCGATAGCCGCAAGCAGGTTCCTTCCGATTCTTAGCGAGCAAAGAGCGTCATTATGAAAATCCATGAGTATCAGGGTAAAGGGATTCTTAAGAAATATGGTGTGACGGTTCCTCGCGGAACGATGGCGACCTCGCGCGAAGAGGCTGAAGCTGCGGCCCGGGAACTGTTCAGCTCCGGCGCCACGGGAGTTGTGGTTAAGGCACAGATTCATGCGGGCGGGCGCGGCAAGGGTGGAGGCGTAAAGATCGCCAAGTCTGTCAATGAAGCGGGAGAACTCGCGGAAAAGATGCTGGGCATGAAGCTGGTCACGCATCAGACGGGTCCCGAGGGCCGAACGGTGCGGCGTCTGCTGATTGAAGAAACTTTGCCCATTGAAAAGGAACTGTACCTCGGAATTCTGGTGGACCGCGCGGAAGGCAAGCCGGTGTTCATGGCGTCGGCGGCCGGAGGAATGGAGATCGAGCAGGTGGCGGCGGAGAATCCCGATGCCATTTTGAAGCAGCACATCGACCCCGGCATGGGTCTGGAAGCGTTCCAGGCGCGCAAGATGGCTTTCAAGCTTGGGCTCAGCGCCAAGCAGATCAACCCGGCGGTGCAATTTCTCTCGAACCTTTATAAGGCGTTTCTCGACACGGACGCATCGCTGCTCGAGATCAATCCCTTCATCACTACCACAGACGGGCGGCTGTTCGCGCTCGATGCCAAGCTGACCTTCGACGACAATGCGCTGTTCCGGCATCCTGACATTCGCGAACTGCGCGACATCACCGAGGAAGATCCGCTCGAAGTTGAAGCCTCGAAGTACAGCCTGAACTATATCAAGCTCGATGGCAGCGTGGGCTGCATGGTGAATGGCGCTGGGCTGGCCATGGCGACGATGGATATCATCAAGTACGCTGGCGGCATGCCTGCTAACTTTCTCGACGTGGGTGGAGGTGCTAATGCGGAGCAGGTCGCGCATGCCTTCGAAATCCTGCTTAGCGACAAAAGTGTGAAAGCGGTGCTGATCAACATTTTCGGCGGCATTCTGCGCGTGGATACGCTAGCCACGGGCGTGGTGGAAGCCGCAAAGAAAACTAACATTCAGCTTCCAGTGGTACTGCGCCTGGAAGGCACGAATGTGGACGAAGGCAAGAAGATTCTGATGGAATCCGGGTTCAACTTCATCGTGGCTGACACCATGAAGGATGCGGCAGACAGAGTGGTGGCCGCGGCACGGGGAGTCTAAGAGTTCCACCCTGTCATCCCGAGCGAAGCGACGGACCTTGGTGTTTGCTTGAAGCGGCGACATCGGTGGTGCAGGCAGAAACCAAGATCCCTCGCTGCGCTCGGGATGACAAGGTAAGAGAATGAGGAATCATATTTATGGCAATCCTGGTCAATAAGAAAACGCGGTTGATCGTCCAGGGGCTCACGGGACGCGAGGGCACCTTCCATGCCAAAGCCTGCGCGGCGTATGGAACGCAGGTCGTCGGCGGAGTGACGCCGGGCAAGGGCGGGACCACGCACGAAGGCTGGCCCATTTTCAATACGGTGCAGGAAGCAGTCGAAAAAACCGGCGCTGACACGACCGTGATTTTCGTTCCCCCGCCATTTGCTGCCGATGCCATCATGGAGGCAGCCGACGCCGAGCTCGACCTCATCGTCTGCATCACCGAGGGGATTCCCACGCTCGACATGGTCAAGGCCTGGGAGTTTCTGCAGAACCGGCGCTCGCGGCTGATTGGGCCAAACTGTCCCGGCATTATTTCTCCCGGCAAATGCAAGATTGGGATTATGCCAGGCTCCATTCATAAAGAAGGAGCGATCGGCATTGTGTCGCGCTCGGGCACGCTGACTTATGAAGCTGTGCATCAACTGACTCAGCGCGGGATCGGGCAATCGACCGCGATCGGCATCGGCGGCGATCCGATTATCGGAACCAACTTTGTGGATGCGCTCGACCTGTTCAACCGCGATCCGGAGACCGAAGCTGTGATCATGATTGGTGAAATCGGCGGCGACGCCGAGGAAACTGCGGCGGAATTTGTGAAGACTCACATGAAGAAGCCGGTGGTCGGCTTCATCGCCGGACAGACTGCTCCTCCGGGACGCCGCATGGGGCATGCCGGAGCGATCATTTCTGGCGGCAAGGGCACGGCCGCTGAAAAGATCAAGGCCATGGAATCGGCCGGCATTCGCGTGGCAAAATCTCCAGCGGCTATCGGGGAAACGCTCGTGGCGGCGCTGGGAGTGAAAGTCTAAATTGTTTTCAAACTTCCGTTGCCCAAACGAGTTGTCTTCCCGAGCGCAGCGAGGGACCTTGGCTCTTGCCTGCGCTACCAGAATTGCAGCGTGAAGCAAAAACCAGGATCCCTCGCTGCGCTCGGGATGACAGTCCGCTAGATGACAGTCCGCTGTAAGATTCGATACAGTTCAATTGCGCACTAGCGGAAGCGTTTAACCTAACGATAAAGGGCTAAAGGCCGACTACCCACTATGAAAACCTTGCAACGCACTCTTACCATCGTGAAACCTGACGCCGTCGCCAAGAACGCGGTCGGCGACATCATTGAACAATTCGAGAAGAACGGCTTCCACATCCTCGCCATGAAGATGCTGGAAATCTCCAAGTATCAGGCGGAGCAGTTTTACGCCGTGCATGCGAGCCGTCCGTTCTATACCTCGCTCACCGATTTCATGTCGAGCGGGCCAATCGTTACGCTGGCGCTGGAAAAAGAAAATGCCATTGCCGACCTGCGCAAGCTGATGGGCGCCACCAACCCGGCCAATGCCGAGGAGGGCACTATCCGCAAGAAATGGGCATCGAGCATCGAGCACAACGCGATTCACGGATCCGATGCCGAAGATACAGCGCGTTTTGAGCTGAGTTTCTTTTTCGCGGGATATGAGTTGGCGAAATAGTAGCGCCGCCGTCTCGGCAGCCGGCAGGATGCCGGCGCTACGTTGAGGATCCGCACCTCTGAGTGACGGGATCGCGGGCGAGGGCGCCCGCGCCACACGGGCTACCCAAGCGGCTCGAATAGATTGCCTTCCACACGATCAGCAACCTTGGGCAACTCTTTGCGGGCGTATTGCAAGAAGTGCGCGGTCGAACGATGCGCTTCAAGCGCCGCGTCGTCCTTATATTGCTCGTAGACGAAGAAACGCCTGGGTTCGGTCTTATGCCGGTGTGCCAGAAACATCACGCAGCCCGCTTCTTTGCGGGACTCTTCGGTCAGCTTCGCAAAAATCGGTGCAACATCGGCGTCGTGCCCCGCTTTCGCCATCCACGTTACTGCCAAAACCACCATCGCGCGCTCCTTACCTGTACTGGGTGTGGTTATGTAGTCTCGCCGCCTGACTAGTGGGAAGTCAAGACTAGACTTTTCGGGACGCGGCTGTCTTCATGGCGTCGGCAAATGCGTCCACGAAGATGATCTGATCCCGATCCGGCCCAGTCGAAATCATGCCTACCTTCGCCCCGGTCTCTTTCTCCACGAATGCCAGGTATGCGCGAGCCGCCTTGGGCAACTTGTCGAACTCCGTTATGCCTTGCGTGGATGTCCGCCAGCCCGGCATCTTGTGATAAATGCACTCCAGCTTGTCGTATCCGCTGGCCTGCGCTGGGATTTCGACGGTCTTCTTTCCGCCGACCGTGTAGTCCACGCAGACTGGAATCTCCGCCAGTTCGTCCAGCACGTCCAGCTTGGTCACCACCAGCCAGGAGATGCCGTTAATCATGCCAGCGTAGCGCAGCAGAGGCAAGTCGAGCCAGCCGGTGCGCCGCGGACGTCCCGTAACCGCGCCAAACTCGTTGCCGCGCTTGCGCAGCTGCTCGCCGAGTTCACCTTTCTCCTCGGTGGGAAACGGACCTTCGCCGACCCGCGTGCAATATGCCTTGGTAAGTCCAATCACCGAGTCGATCGCATTCGGCGCAACGCCGGTGCCGGTCGCGGCACCACCTGAAGTCGCGCTGGAAGAAGTGACAAAGGGATAGGTGCCATGATCGATGTCGAGCATAGTGCCCTGCGCCCCTTCAAACAGGATGGCCTCACCGTTCGCCAAAGCCTGGTTCAGCAGGAGCGCCGTGTCGCACACGAACGGGGCAACCTTCTCGGCTGCGGCCGCATATTCGGCGTACATTTTGTCGGCATCGAGCGGCTCGGAATTGAAAAGCGCATGCGCGATCATGTTCTTTTCGCGGACTGCGTTTTCGATGTGTTTTTTCAGCAGTTGCAGATCGAGCAAATCCGCTACTCGAAGTCCGCGGCGGCCCATCTTGTCTTCATAAGCAGGACCGATCCCGCGTGAGGTGGTACCAATTTTCACTCGTCCGGGGGCATTCTCCGCCGCCAACTCGATCATGCGATGGTAAGGCAGAATCACCTGAGCCCGGTTCGACACAAAGAGATTTCCATCGACTCTCACGCCCGCCTCACGCAGCGAGCCCACTTCTTTCAGAAAAGCCATGGGGTCAAGCACCACACCGTTGCCGATCACGCTGCGGCACGCCGTCCGCAACACTCCGCAGGGAACCAGTTGCAGCACGAACTTCTTGCCGTTGATGATGACCGTGTGGCCGGCGTTGTGGCCGCCAGCGTAACGAGCTACAACGGAAAAGCTCTCGGAGAGAACGTCGACAATCTTGCCCTTGCCCTCGTCGCCCCACTGGGCGCCGACAATCACCGCGGTCTTGCCTCGTTTCAAATGCCAACTCCGTCACAGGGGTTCGCGGCCGCAGTAGCTGCGCCGCGTATGCACGAAAATGCGATGTAACGAAAACCCGGGGGTCGCACACTCTTGCCCGCGGCAATGCTTCGAAGGCTGACTTGGATGGAAGCGGAAAAGACGTGTACGAACTATCTTAGCGCGCCCACGCGGCGAATGGCAACGCTAGTGAGGCGCACTACTAGCGGCAATCGGACATTACGATCTAGAATTCTTTCACCAGAGTTCTCTCACCTGATCCTATGCCCAAGTTCGAGAAACACATTTTTATATGCGGCAATCAGCGCCCTCCAGGAAACCCTCGGGGATGCTGTGATCCCAGCGGCCAGGCAAAGCTGCAGAAACTCTTCAAGCAGAAACTGGCGGAACGCGGCCTCAAAGGCAAAGTGCGGGCCAATCAGTCGGGCTGCCTCGATCAATGCGAGCACGGCCCGAATCTCGTGGTTTATCCAGACGCCGTCTGGTACGGATACGTCACCGAGGCCGACGTCGATGAGATCATCGAATCTCACATTGTCGGCGGCCAGCCAGTCGAGCGTCTGCAACTAGCCGACAGCTGCCTGAACACAGCAACGTGCGAACACCGGAAGAGCAGTGGCCAGCGACTAGTGATCAGTGGCCAGTAAGATCAAGAGCTAAACCCCGCGCTGCAGGCAGCATAACTGGCCACTGAACACTG